>Ga0105049_10006853_pt1 | contig 13257 bp, 11 predicted proteins | sample MAT06_FD_78087 | JGI IMG/M metagenome (GOLD analysis project Ga0105049, IMG submission 78087) | Freshwater microbial communities from Lake Fryxell liftoff mats and glacier meltwater in Antarctica - MAT-06 | ecosystem: Environmental > Aquatic > Freshwater > Ice > Liftoff microbial mat | place...
CATGGCCGACGACGGCGCCGATTCGGACGAGGCCCGCACGCTCAGGCCGTTGTAGGCCGCCGCGTGTACTTACGGCATCGCTTTCGGCCCACGCGCAGGCCAGAAGGTGCTGACGGTGCAAGGCGCGATGCCCAGGGACGCCGACTTCAAGCAATCGCTGTGTGCCGACATCGACGGCTTCAGCTCGCACGCTCACGCGCAGACGACCCCGTCGATGGACCGTCGCAGTGATTTCTGTGCCGCTTGAGCGGGCCGCCGTCGGCGCCTAACGCCGCGTCAAAAGACCCAGGTGCCCGACGCAGATCGGCCGTAGGGCGAAAAAACTTCTTTTGAAGTTCCTGTCCTCGCCAACGACACCACCTGTCGCGAGCACTCCCCACACTGCGTTGCCTGACTCAACGCATTGAAAGGAATTCAAGCCATGTTCTGGATCCTCACCTCTTTGGCAGCTCTTGCCTACACCTTCGTCCAGCTCGGCGCGTTGGCGGTACTGAGCAAAGTGCTTACCTTGGCTTTGCTCGGCGCGCTGCTCGTCATCATTGTCCTGATCGTTGTTATGCTTTGGCGGTCCCTACATTCGAGGAGAGCACAGTGACAAGCCATCCACGTTCAACGGGTTTTTCGGTATGGTGAGTCCGGTGTTTGCAGCCGGTGCAGCAGGCATCGGTGCGATTTCTGGCCTGAGTGCCATGGTCCAGGCAGTTGCCGCGCTGTACGGCATCGCTTCCGGCATCAACGACTACGTCAATCGGCACATTGATGACATGAAGGCCTCGAGCAATCCGACCGTTGAAAAAACTGGCCGCATCCTCGAAATGGCCAAGTACGGCTTTGGGTTGGGCTACCTGAGTTCGGTCACTGTGATCGCCGTTGGGCAGTATCTACTGGGCAACACGCTCGCTGCGATGTCCACGGTGGCGACGGCGGCTACGTTGAGCAATCCGATCGCAATGACCTGCGCCGCGATGGGGGCTATTTTCTACGGTTGGAGCGCGCTCAACGATGTCGAACGTAACGCCATTCTCGACAAGCTCGCCCAGGGGCTGGAAATCGGCGTCGAGTTGATCAAGGCGATGGTCGGCTTTGTGATCCAGGCTGGCAAAGACTTGTTCAGCACCCAGCGGCTGAAGGAGTTCAAGACTTTTATCGCCGACAACGCCGCACTGTTCGGTCGTAGCCTGTCCGATGTCACCCGACTGACTGTCGATGTCATCGGCGACGCGGCATTCACCGCCAAGAAGCACGCTGGCGCCGCGCTGACTTCCACGGTAAAGGCGGCCAGCGATGCCACCGGCGTTGTCAGTGAAAGGCTGTCCGACCTGGGCAAGGCCGCCGGTGGCGCCATCGACCAAACGGGCATTGCGGCTCAGCAGGTGATCGATGGCGGCAAGGAAGTCATCCGCAGGGCACGCGGCGACCGCTTGCCGAAATGATCGTTGACACGAGCCTTCAGATGCCGAAGCTCGTGCCGACTCACGACACGCTGGTGCGCCGACTGTCACTCATTCTGGTCAAGCTCAACCAGGGTGAAAGTCTGGAACCTGCCGCCCTGGCTGAGGAGTTCGGCGTCAACCTGCGCACCATCCAGCGCGACCTCAACGAGCGCTTTGCTTATCTTCCGCTGGAAAGGTGCGATGGCCGCTACCACCTCAATCCGGTGTTCCTGGGCAAGCTCAGCACCCGTGATATGGCACAGTTTTCGAGCCTGGCAGGCGTGCGTGGGCTGTTCCCTGCGCTCACCGACGACTTCCTGCGCGACATCTTTGATGCCCGTGTGCAGTCGGCGCTGTTGGTCAAGGGCCATCACTACGAAGACCTGCGCGACAAGGATCAGCACTTTTGGAAGATTAAGCGTGCCATCGTCGGCCACCAGCGCATCAGCTTTGACTTGCAGAAGGAAGAAGGTAGCAAGGCCTACACAGCCATCGAGCCCTACAAGCTGATTAACCACAAGGGGATCTGGTACCTGGCGGCGATGGATGCCGGCAAGCTGAAGACCTTTTCGTTCTCGCGCATCGAACGTTTGCTGGTGTTGGATCAGCGCTTCGCGGCTGATGCATCGGTGGAACAGCGATTGGTTGACGACGACGGTATCTGGTTCGGCGAGCAGCGCCAGGAGATCGTGTTGAAAGTGGACAAGGAAGTTGCTGCGTATTTCAAGCGCCGCAAACTGATTGCAAACCAGGTGATCGAGAAAGAGCTGGAAGACGGTAGCCTGCTGTTGTCCACCAAAGTCGGCCATCTGAACCAAGTGCTGCCGATCGTGCGCTACTGGATTCCGCACATGCGGATCATCAGCCCCGAAACGCTTCAGGCCAACATGGAGCGCGAGCTTGCTGACTACCTTCGGCGTTGACCTCATCATTCAACAAGGCACATGCCCCATAACGACCGCCTCATCACCCTCTTGTCCGCGCTCGATGACGACGAGCTTCGTCCCATCTGGGTCGATGCGCTGCGGTCCGATTCCGATGACCACGAGTACGTCGCTGGCACAAAACAAGGCCGGGTCCGCTGCATCAGCAAGGAGTGGCGTGCGGTACACGGCCACACGCTGCGGAATCGGTTCCGGAAAGATCACGAGTTGCCCTGGAAGCGCATCCTGATCGACGTGGCAGACAAGCTTCATCCATGGCAATACCCGTTCTGGACGTCGTTCAAGATGTCTGATCGGCACACCGAAGCCGAGATCGAAGCGGTCATCCTGCGCATGCACGATGACCGTATTCGTCAGGCCTGGGGCAAGCTGACGCCCGCCAAACAAGAAGAGCTAGCGCAGACCTTGAACGCAGAGTTCAACGCCACGGCGGCCGCACTCGGGCGCACAGCCCACGGTGCTGCCGCGCGCAACATCACGGTTACCTCCTTGGGCAGCGGCATTGCCGCTGGTTTGCTGACCGGCGCGGGCGCGCTGGCGTTGGCACAGGGCAGCGCGAGCCTGGTGGTTGGCGGCTTGTTCGGCGGCGCCTTGTACCAACTCGGCTTGTGGCTGGTTGTACGTCTTTTCGGTGTCTGGTCTGGCGCCCAATTGGTGGCTGGCGGCGGGGCTGCAGCGATTGGTGGAGCCTTGCTCTCGGTGCCTGCGGCTGCGGTGTTCGTGGCCAACGCGCTGATGACGACCTCGTACCGCAAGACCATCCCGGCCACTTTGTTGCTGCTGTCCGCCCACGAGTTGCGTCGCCAGTTTGCCGATCTGAAGGTGTGACGCGATGATCGAACTGATGACGGTACCGGCCAAGTTGCTGGCGGATGTGGTCAGCGGCGGCGCATATGTCAGCGGTGCGCTCGTCAAGGACGCCGCCACCCATCAAATCCTGGCGCATCTGCAGCCCACCAGCTTGCTGTCGCATGCCATTTCAATGGGCGCGTCGGGCCCTTTTGGCGCATTGGGTGCGGTGGGCGATGTCGTCCAAGGAGCACAGCTTCTGCAGATCAAGCAGATGCTCGAAACTCTGCAGACGGTGGCTAGCATAGGTGCCGCGGCCGCGGTACTCAACCTGGGCGTGTCGGTGGGTGGGTTTGCGATGGTGCTATCGGCACTCAAGAAGGTGGACAGCAAGCTCGATGCCATTCAATCTGCCGTCCATAACCTCCACCGCAAGGCGGACACGGGCTTCTTCGCCGACATCATCACCGTATTGCGCCGAGCCGAAGGCGGGTTTTTGTTGGCGCAGGCCGACCGACATCATCGATGGCTGGCTACCGAAGATCGCATCGACACCCTCATCGAACACTCGGTCCAGCGCCTGGCGATGATTGGCGTAACGTTGGAGCGGACGCCCGGACCTGATGTCACGACGAACCGAAGTGCATGGCTGCAACTCGCCGCGCCCGAGCCCTTGCATTTGCTGAGTGGCCTCTTCAATTTGGTGGGTGCTCGCACCGAAGTCCTGCTGTGCTTGCAGCGACCGGCCGAAGCGGCCCAACTGTCGCGGCGTTCGGCCGCATGGTTGGCCACACTGCCGACGGATGCCAAGGCATTGGCGATTGCGCGAGTTGCTGGTCGGGCGCTGTCCTCTCAGCAGTTGGGCCAGGTCGTCCTGCAGGCCAGGGCGCTGACGACCTGGGTGACGGCAAGCGGTGGCGTGGCCAGTGAGCGAGCTAACTTGTTCCAGTCGCTGCACGACCAGGGTGTAGATACCCCCGCTTACGTGCAGCAGGTGCGCGACCATCCTGAAAAGGTGCTGCTCGTGCTGCCGCACCGCAGTGGTCCCTACACGTCAGCCGACGCATGAACGCGCTGCAATCCCCCAGTAGGTGATGCCACCCTTTCACAGTCAGGCAGTCTTGTCGTCCTCGAAGCTGATCGCCGCTTCAGACAGGCACACCTAACTGGCCCGAGGTCGCACAGTGGTGCCAGCCATTGGTGAGACGTTGACGCTGCCCTCCATTACGGCGACGACGCGGCACTCATTGGCCCTCTTGAACGATTCCCAGTGGGCCCGCATGCGATTGGTACCCAAGTAGGTTGCGGCGACGATCACCACGGTGACCAGCGCGATGACGCCAACCCAAATCCTGGCCGACCAGGCGTCTCGCCGTTCCATTGCCTGCATGCGACTTCAGTATTAAGCCGCCGAAGCATCGGCACGCGCCCGATGGGCGTCGTGGTTCGTGACTGCTATGGGCTCTGACGTAGCAAGTTAGTGAGGGCCTGTAAACGTCGAGGTCGCGGCCGGTCAGATTGGTGAATCTTGCGTCGGATGTCGACCGAATGGCTGCTGATCGAGCGAGCGAATCTCCGGTTTCGACCCAGAGCCGACTAAGGCCTAGCGAACTGGCTGGCCGGAAACCTGACGGTCGCCCTGACCCGCCGTCGAGGCTGCGTGAGGAACAGCACACTCATTCAGGTTGTAGTGCGCGCGTGCGCACTTGAGGCATGAAGACCGCCGTCATCCCCAAGTCCGCGTAGCGCCAGAGTTGCGCGCTGATCTCGCCTCGGTGCTCTTGGAGGGCGAGACGCTCAACGAGTTTGTCGAAACATCGGTGCGTTGTGCCGTCGAGTTCGCCGCGTGCAAACGGACTCCGCCGCGCGTTGCGACGCCTTCCAGTAAGGCCGTGACTATTCCTTGTCTGACCGTGTTCGACCATATGCGATCGCCCGCGCATTGACCTTGTTGCGCCGCAGAAAGCTGTCAACAAACGGCGGCGGTACTTGCGGCAAGGCCACGTGGTGGACCCAGTGCAGTGCCGCCGCGGCGCAACGCGCTGCGGCTTCTGCATGACCGATGCGAAGGTGCGCCGCGTGGCAGTACGCCATCAACTGAGGCAAGTACGCCTGGTGGCTGCGGTGCTGCAGTGCCAGGCGCTCGGCCTCGTCTGCCACATGCGCCAGTTCGTGAAGTCGGCCTTCGTGCGCCAGACGGTGACAGCGTAACCCGGCCGCCAACGCTGCCAGCACCGGGCAGCCGCCGTCGCTGGCCTGCTGTTGCAGCGCGGCGCAGCGGTCTGCATCGCCTTCGACGGGCGGCAAGAGCTGCAGACTTTCCAGTGCCACGCCCAGACGCAAGTCGATCGCGCCTTGGTCGCTGCACAGTGCGGCGGCTTGCGCTAGCAGATCAGCCGCGCCATGCCCCATGGCGTGCTGGACCGCCGCGCGCAGCAGCAGCCGCCGCACCAGCGGCAGCCCGTCAGGCTCGGTCGGCTGCGGCTGCACCAACTGGTGGGCGCGCGCGGGCTGGCCCAGGCGCAGCCAAGTCAACGCCAGCGCGTGTTCGCATAACCAGAGCAGGCGCGACTGCGGGCTCGACCCATGGAACACCTGCTGCACCTGCGACAAGCGAGACAAGGCGTCGTCAAATGCGCCCTGTGCCACGCGCATGAAAGCGATGTTGCAGCTGTTCCAGGTGCGCATCAACGCACTGTCATCGTCGGCGCAGCCCATTGACTCGATGCGCAGCGCGGTGACAACGGCGGTGTCGGGGTCGCCCAAGCGCAGTTGCACGGTCGACAGACTCATCAGCGCGCTGACGGTCTCGGCACCGTTGTCCAGCGACTCGGCCAGCGCCAGGTGGTGCTGGCCGGCACTGGCAGCGGCCAGCATGCGGTCGGCTTGCGACAGCAGGTTGGCCATCGTGCCCCAGTAGACCATTCGGCGCGCTGGTGGCGCGTGGTTGTCGGCATGTTCGGCCAACGGCTCCATCAGGCCCAATGCGTCGCGTGCCGCACCGCGTTGCGACAGTGACGTGGCCAGCAGCGTGGTGGCAAGAAAACGCAGGTCGGCGGCATCAGCAGGCGCCAGTTGTAGGGCTTGCCGCGCTGCCGGGTCAGCCTCGGCAAAACGGCCGCCGTACAGCAGCGCGTTGGCCCGTTGCACCCAGCCTGAAGCGCCCGCTAACGGTGTCGCAGCCGCCGCAATCAACGCATCGGCGCGGGCGAGCCCGGCAGCCACGCCTTCGCTGCGCAGGCATGCATCGATGGCATCGCCCTGCACGCGCAAAGCCGCCAATGCGTCGCCGGCGTGGTGCCAGGCATGTGCTGCGCAGTCCAGCAGCTCCATCTGCTCGCGGTGGCGTGCCGCGCGCAGCGCGCGCTCGGCGGCGGCCTGGAAGGCGGCCGCTGCCTCTGCCCACATGCCACCGTCAGCCCAATGCCGGGCCACACGCGCTGGCTCTGCACCGTGGGCGGCCAGGAACGCGGCAATCTGGCGGTGCGCATGGCCGGCGATGGCCGGGGGCGACAGGCGCTGCACCGCGTCATGCACCAGGTCGTGAGCGAAAGCCGCGCCGCGCAGCACTTGCGCATCCTCCAGTTCTTGCCACGCATCGGCCAAGGCAAACGCCGACACGCCCAGCACGCTTTCAGCAAGTTCCACGCTAAAGTCAGGCACAGCCACGGCCGCCACGCGCGCCAGCGCCATGGCCGGGCGCGACAGCCGGTGCAGGCGTTGCTCCAGCAAATGCGCCAGCCCCATCGGCCGCGGCAGCACCACTGAGCCAGTCTGACCCTGCAACACGGCGGCGCGCAAGGTTTCCAGCACAAACAGCGGGTTGCCGCCCGTGTGGCGCACCAACGCTGGCGCCAATGCAGCAGGCGCAGCCCCAGACAGGTCCAGACTCACCAAGAGCGCTTGAATATCTGGCATGCCAAGGGGCTGCAACACGATGCGATGGGCCTGTGGCGATTCGGCGAAGGCCGCGAGCATCTCGCTGCCCGACCCTTCTGCCGGCCGGTGGGCAACGATCCAGCGCAGCCCATCCAGCGCCGTGTCGTGCATCAGCGCCAGCAGCATGTCGGCGCTGGCGCAGTCAGCGAAATGCATGTCGTCGGCTGCTAGCACCCGCAGGCCGCGCGCCATGGCTGCCGCCACCAACCGCTGCACGGCTGTCTGCAGCTCCGCGCCGGTCGTCGCCGTTGTTGTCGGCGCTGTCGGCGCTGTTGGCGCTGGCGGCGCCTTTGCCGCTATGCCGCCTTCAACCGCCGCGGCGCTGCGCGCCGTCGCGGGCAACGCCGGCATGCAGGCGCCAGGCGCCGTGTGGTCGGCCAGGGCATGCAGCAAACGCCCGACAAGGGCATACGGCACGGCCGCATCGCCAGGGCGGGCCTGGACATGCACGGCGCCAGCACGACCAGCCAAATGCGTTTGCAGCAGGCGCGTCTTGCCCATGCCAGCCTCGCCTGTCACCAGAGCGATCTGGCCTTGCTGCTCGGCCTGCGCCAGCCGGTCTAAATCGGCATCACGCCCTACCAAGCGCGGCGGGCGCAGCAAGCTGGCTGGAATGGCTTGCGGAGGGTGAGTGGTGGTGGTGGACGGGCTGGCGCCGTGCGCTTGCTCCACCATGCGCAGCAGGGCCTGCGTCTCGGCCGATGGCTTGAGGCCCAGCTCGTCGCGCAGCAGGGCCTCTGCCGCTTCAAACGCCACCACCGCCGCGGCCGCGTCGCCACGCAGGTAATGCAGGCGCATGACGCGGCGCAGAGCGTGTTCGCTGAGGCGATCAACCGTGTGCAGGCGCTGGGCGTGGTGCAGCGCCTGCACGAGTTGGCCTTGCTGCTCGGCTTGCACCGACAGGTCTGCCAGTGCTTGCTGCACGGCACGGGTGTGCGCTGCGCGCCACTGCGCCACCCAGCTAGCGAGTTCTGACTCGGCGTCGTAGGTCAACCCGGCCAGCGGCTCTGCCATGGGCGCGTCGGGGTTGGCCTGCAAAGCCGCGCGCGGGTCGGCGTCGGCCGGCAGCAGATCTGCGGCTAGGCGGATGTGCGTGTCCATCTCCACCAGGCGCAGGCCGGTGGCCTTGCGCAACCGGTACACACGCTGGCGCAGGTTGTTGAGCGCACCGTGCGCATCGGCCTCGGGCCAGACCAGCGCCGCCACCTGCGGGCTGGCGGCGTTGTCCAACCGTGCTGCCAAGGCCAGCCAGGCGGCGTCTTTGCGCGACAGCAGGGATTGGCGCGGTGGCTGGCCCGATACGAGCACACATGCCACGCCGGCCAACAGCAATTGCCCCTGCAACATCAATCCCCCTGCCCGAACCGGGCCCACGCCAGCGCGGAGTATTCCAGCACAGGTCTGCACGGCGGCGGGCACGGTGCATCAGCGGCCACTGAACCTGAACAACACCTCTCCGGTGGCTTCTTCCACCAGCACGCCCGGCGTGCGCCAGACATACCGCGTTACCGTGTACCGGACAGGCACCCGCTCGATGCGCGACGCCATTTGAACCTCTTGCCCGCTGACTGTGCGCGCTGTGCCGCCGCCCACGTCGCGCGTCTCATAACGCTCACGGTTGACCGCTTGCGAATCAGGGCTGCCATACCGCCGGGACAGCACGGTGCGCAGCGCCTCGGCTGCGTTACCGGCGCTCAGCCGCAGTGTGGTGAGCCCGCGCGTGTCAAAAGCCAGCTCGGCGGCCTGTAGTTCATGGCCTTCAAACATCAAACGTGATGCGGCCGCAGCCGTGTAGCCAAACTTGCGCTGGCAGATGCGCAGCGCATCTTCGGTTTGCGCGCGTGTGATGTTGGCGGCGCCGATGGCCGGGCTTGGCGCAGCAAACGGGTCGAGTGGACGCAACAGCCCGTTGATGCGCTGCTGGCCTTGGGCAGCAGCCGCGGCCCGCTGCTCTGCAGCACAGGGCACCGGTTTTTCACAGCGGACGAGCGCTGCAGTGACACTGCACAAAGCGCTGGGCAGCTTGTCGGATATGTCGGCCAACACAGTGCGCGCTCCCAATGTGCCCAGCTCCCATACGCGCACCCGCGCCGTCTCGCCGCTGCGCACGGCTTCGGCCTGCAACAGCGCCTCCTGGCTCGACTGGTATTGCGCGTCGTCCTGCCGCGATTTGGCAACGGCCGCCGTGCTGCGCGCAATTGCTCGCGTGTCGCGCGCATTGGGCGCAACGCCCAGCGCCAGCTGCCACATTTCGACCTGGGTGCGCAGGATGGCCCGGTCGCAATCGTTGGCACGCGTCCATTCGGCCATCACCGGGTTCTGCTGCCAAAACTCGGCCCATTCGGGTGCCACGGCTTGCGATTCGCGCTCCACGTCGTTGGCGATGCCACCCGTTACGCCAGACCGCATCATGTTTGGCGGCAGTTGCGCCACGCGTCTGGCGGTCTCTTGTTGGTTCTGCATCCGGCGCCTGTTGTCCACCGAGCCGCACGCATGGTCAAAGTTGCCCGACGGCCTGGGCAGAAAGTCGGCCAACACCTTAGGCCTGCCGGCCTTGAGATCGGCGCGGCCGTCGCGTACTTCGGCCACGGTCTGGTTGGCGGCGGCCCAGGTGGCCTGCAGCTTGTCGGCGTCGGCCATGGACAACACGCCCGTCGCCTCATGGCCCAGCGCAGCCTGCAACTTGGCCACGCCGAAGTCGTAGTCCAGATCGCACGTCACCCAGTCTCGGGGAAAGTGCCGCTGGATCCAGTCGTTCACCAAGCGGTGCTGCGGCGACAGCTGTCCGCCCAGCGGGTAGTCGGCGGCGTTCATGCGGGCCTCGACCTCGGGCGACGCGTAACGCGGCCGCGGCCCAGGCGTATTGCGTTCGCGCTTGCGGCAAGGCGGCGCCGACTCACCCGCGGCCATCCGCGGCGGCGGCAAGCTGTTCAGCGCGGCGTCCATCAGCGTCATCGGACGTTGTGCGTGAGCAGCGGAGGCCAGCACGCAAACACTGGCCGCCAAGGCTTGCAGAAGGATGGTCTTGCTCATGTCAGTTCAGCCGGATGCCCGTTGCTTGCACCGGCGCCAGCCGCTCTTGCAGCGTGCCGTCACCCAGGCTGCCGTTGGCATTGTTGCCCCAGGTGCGCAGCGTGCCGTCAGCCAAGCGCAGCACCACCAACCTGTCGTCGCTGGAGACATCCACCACACCTGCCAACGCAGCCAGCAGCGTAGGGCGCGTCAGCGTGCCCGTGGCTCCCTGTCCGTTGTAAAACTGGCCACCCCAGCTCCAGACGCGGCCGTCGTTGGCCACCGCAATCGAGCCCTGCACGCTGGCGCCGATGGCGCGCACGTCCGTCAAGCCGCTGACCACCACCGGGATGGTGACCAGCGTGAAGTCACCGCTGCTGCCGTTGCCCAACTGGCCTTCGACGTTGCGGCCCCAAGCCACCACGCTGCCGTCAGCCAGCAAGGCCAGGCAGTGCTGGGTGCAGGAGACATCCACCACGTTGGCCAGTCCCGCCACCTGCGTGGCGCTGCCGGTGTGGGTTTGCGTGCTGCCGGCAGTCACCGCAGTCCAGCTCAGCGCCCACACTGTGCCGTCGGTCTTGATGGCCAACGGGCTGGTTTTGCCGTCGATGCCGCCTGTCATGCCGGAAACCAGCTTGCGAACGCCTGCCAGCCCTGCAATCTGTCGCGGCTCCACCGTTTGCGGCGCAAAGTTCAGCACACCCGGCCAGTGCCACACACTGCCGTCGTTGCGCAAGGCAAGCGAATAAGCGTTGGTAGGCAGGCCGGCCGTCACGCCGTCCACACCGCCCAACTGCTGCGGCGTGTCGACGTTGGCATTGATCAGGTTGCCGCCCAAATTGCCGCCAGTGGCGGTGCCCCAGCCGACCAGCCTGCCGTCGCTGCCCACGGCCAATGCGTTGTTGCGGCCGGCCGCAACAGACTGCGCGGTGATGCCGGCAATCACCCGCGCCGATGTACCGGCCAGCGCAGCGCCGGGTGTGCGGTCGAGCGCGGCATTGCTGCCCAGCAACAGCACACTGCCGTCGGCGCGCAAGGCCAGCGTGAAGCCCAGACCCGCGCTGACTTCAGGCGTGCGCGCGGCTGCCAACGGGTTGACAGTGAGCACTGCCTCGTTGCTGAGCACCGGGGTGGCAGCCCCACCGGACACGCGCGCTGTGTAGCGCGTGCCGCTATCGGCCACCGTCAGCGCCGAGGTGGTGTGGCTGCTTGAAGTGGCGCCGGCGATTTCTGCGCCGTTGCGCAACCACTGCACTTGCGGCGTCAGGCTGGCCGGCACACCTTGCGCCACCACCGTGAAAGTGGCGGTGGCGCCAGCATCGACGGTCACGGACTGCGGCTGCGCAGTGATCGCCACGCTGGCCACAGCGGTCACGCTGAGCGTTGCTTCAGGGCTTGTCACCGCACCGGTGCTATTGCTTACACGCACGCTGATCAAGGCGCCGCTGTCGGCAACCGTGGGGACCAGCGTGTAGTTGGCGCTTGTGGCGCCGGCGATCGCCACGCCATTGCGCAGCCACTGGTACGCAATTGGGGCCGTGCCGTTGGCCACCACAGCAAACGCCGCAGGCTGCCCAGATATCACAGTAACTGACAGCGGTGCCGCGCTGATGGTCGGCGCCACGGCAGGCGGCTGGACAACAGGCGGTGGATTCCCTGTTGTCTGCTCGTTACTCCCGCCGCCGCAAGCGACCAGAGTTGCCGCCAAGGCTGACGTCACCGCCGCCCACAAAACCGCGCGCCGTGCGCCGGCACACACCATTGCTATGGTCTTCATGATGCACCTCCTATGGACAACCGACGCTGGTAGTACGTCGCAGGGGAGGTTGTAGAACCGGATCAGTTACTGGCCAATTACCGGTGCGTCCAGCGCCAGTGCTGTGTGTCGCGCGTGGATGCATCGCCCTTCGGCCGGTGCGCCGTCACGCCGCCACGCCAAGCGGCACACTCGTCAGTCGTCCAACCCCAACTCCAGGATCTTGCCCGTGATGGTGTTGCGCCCGATCTCCAAGCGCTGGGCTGCTTCGATGCGCCGGCCGCACGTGAGGCACAGCTGGGTGTCGTTCAGGCTGGCCTTTAACCGCCTGGTTAGCGCGTCCCACACCTGGCGTTCGCCGGCATCCGACCGGCGCGGCTCACGCTCCAGATCGGCCAACCATGACGTTGGCGGTGGCGGTTTCACCTGCATGTGCCGGGACCGACCTGTTGAAGCCTCCCCTGCATTCCGCCATGCGGCGGTGTTGGCGCCGCCCCTGCAATGTAGGCAGCGCCGCTGACATCCTGGCCTGCCGCAGCCTGCCGCGGGCAGCCCGGCTGCCGGCCCCGCCCCAAAGGCAGTTGCCAGCCCTGCCTGGGCGCCTGCCGCTACTGCAACCGCGTACCCCGCGCCGGCCGGCGACACCAGACCTAAGGCTGCTATGAATTCTGGCGGCAGGTCCTTGGGCTCGACCACCTGTGCCGGCGCCATGACGGTGATCCGACAACACGGGTTTTCTAGTTGGCGCGGTGCACCACCTGCAGTACCGGTGTCACCAGCTTTAGCTGTGCAGCCAGTAGCAGGCGCAGCGGGATGGGCAACGCCAGCACCCACTGGCGCGCAGGCGCATGAGGAGTGACGTGATCGGCCAGGGGTGCTGCCGTCCGCGCCATCTGCCACGAGCCGCACAAAGGGCAGAAGCCGCGCCGCTTGCAGCTGAAGGCCACCAGCTTGTCGTGCCCGCAGTTGCCGCAGCGCAGCCCCAGGAAGCCGTGGGCCAAGCTGCCGCACTGAGGAAGGCGTCGAACTCGCCCCTCACGAACTGCGGCAGGTCGGCGCCGGCAGCCGCCTCGGCCTGCTAGAAAAAAGTGGCGGCGTGCTGCTGAACCAAGCGGTACAGCGTGGTCTGCTCGGGGTGGTGGCGCTCGTAGTGATCCGGGGCGCCGTTTGTTGCCCGCTGGGGCTGCCGGTCGATGGCTTGCACGCGAGGCCCCGAGGTGGTGACCTCAGACGGTCTGAAGCCGTGCGCTGCTCCTCAATGGCTCAGAGTGCCGCCTGCCGGCGCCTACGCATGCGTCACCTCGTTCGGGTGTTCGACTCGCCATGTGGTTGGGTTGCCAGGAAGCTGCCTATCGCCACCGTCGGCTTCTGGCCGACAGTGTGA
>Ga0105049_10006854_pt1 | contig 13256 bp, 12 predicted proteins | sample MAT06_FD_78087 | JGI IMG/M metagenome (GOLD analysis project Ga0105049, IMG submission 78087) | Freshwater microbial communities from Lake Fryxell liftoff mats and glacier meltwater in Antarctica - MAT-06 | ecosystem: Environmental > Aquatic > Freshwater > Ice > Liftoff microbial mat | place...
CAGAGGCGCTTTGCGCCGATGCTGAAGCTCTCATGCGATAAAAAAGGTTGTAGCGGTTCCACAGACTTCGGGCTTTACGCTTGCGTTCCTGAGCTTCTTTTTTATTTCACAAGCTGAGCCCCTGCTGCCGTTAAGTATCCAAAGAGGATCGCCCATGGCAGGGCTCCGAGCGAGAGATTCACGAAGACCGGCAGGGGCTTCTCACCAAGTCCGAGAACCAAAAGTCCACCGATCTGGGGGCCGAGGGTCACTGGTGCGAGCAGCGCAAATCCCAAGAGGCCGAAGCGCCCCCATATCCGCCAGATGAGTTTTGAATCGTCACGCTCCAGCTTGAGATGAAACCGCCTTACCGCGTAGGCACGCAGGGGTGCACCGACTAAGACGACTAAGATAGCCCCGAGTGTGTATCCGACCCATGCCGCGAATACGGCGAGAGTGATTGGAACTCCCAGCGCTACGCCACTCGGCACGGCCGCTATAAAGTATCCGAAGCCAAGAGCCAAAGACGTGAATAATCCCAAAAGCATGCACGCTGCTTCTAACCTAGAACGCCGTAAGTTCAATGAAAGAACGAAGTCCCCTCACATAAAAAAACTAGAAAAGTGCCGTTTGGCGGTGCGTGAGCCGACCGATGAGGCGTTCCCATGTTTCGTGGCCCGCAAGAATTTCGATCTCCACGCGGAGGTAGTATATCGGAAGGTCGGGTTCGACAATACGCGGGATTCGCACGGCATCTTTTTCTGTGGTTATGACAGCATCGAGTTCCCTTCGCGCGCAACGGCGGATGAAGCGCTCGATTTCCTTCGCGCTGTAGCGGTGGTGGTCCGCGTAGAATTTTGAGATTTCGACCTTGGCCGTCAGGCGATGGAGGGCCGCTTCAAAGCTCTCGGGGACGGCAATACCGCAGATCGCCCCGACGCGCAAGCCACTCAGAAAGTCGAGGGACTTGACCTCACCAGTAATAAAGTTTTTCAAGTGCTTGGGCCGGTGGGCGCACTCGATGATCTCGGCCGTCCGATTGTAGCGACGGATGCGGGCGATGACGTCGCTGTTGTCCGAACCATCGCATTTCGTGAGGAAGATATGTGTGGCCCGGCGGAGTTGATTCGGGTGCTCGCGCAGGGTCCCCCGGGGGAGAATGTGCTCGTTGCCGAAGGGCGCCTGGCGATCAATCAGAACGATTTCGACGCCATGGCGCATGCGGAGATACTGAAAGCCATCGTCAAGAATCAGGGCATCAGCACGAAATTCCCGAATGGCGTAGATGCCACTCTTAACGCGGTCTCGATCCACCAGCACGGCGACGTTCCGAAGATTATTGGCAAGCATGAAAGGCTCATCTCCTGCCGTGCGGCTGTCGAGCAAGAGCGACGTTCCATCTGAGACCACGCGTGGGACGAAGAGAGCCTTTCGCTTGGTGAAGCGCTCGACGATTCGGACAATGAGCGGTCGTGGCACGCTCTTGTAGCCGCGACTGAGGATGGCTACCCGACGTCCGCCCTGCTCAAGCGCGCGCGCAAGCATCTCGACCACGGGCGTCTTCCCCGTGCCGCCTACCGTTAAGTTTCCGACACTAATTACGAGGCAACCGTGCGAGTGGCTGCGGTAAAATCGGCAATCGTAGAGAGCTCGACGGGCCTGCACGATAAGGAGATAAACGACCGCCAGAATACCAAGAATCCACCGCAAAATTCCCGCCCGACGCCCATAGCGCCGGTCGAGAATGACATCAATCGCGAAGGCCTCGAGTGCCTCGAACCACGCCCTCATGGCAGCACGCGCACGCCCCGGTTATCGGCAGCAACGACTCTTACACGGGTATTGGTCAAGCCGGATGCCTCGACCATCGCCGTAGCGACCTTCTCTGGTCGCTTCGTGGTGAGGGCCGCGATGGTGGAACCCGAGCCACTCAACCATCCACCAATGGCACCAGCACCGGCCGCTGCTGCGAGCACGGCAGGCAGGCAGGGAATGAGGGGCTCGCGGTAGGGTTGGTGCAGCCAATCGCCGAAACAGCCTGCAAGGTTCTTCACATGCCCCGAAGTAAAGCCAGCCGTGATGGCCGCAGCATTTCCGAGGGTACGGGCAGCATCCTGCAATGGGATCGTCGCAGGAAGAACCCGGCGAGCATCGGGCGTCGCGATCTCGAAATCCGGGATGAGCAAGACGAACGAAAGCGTATCCGCCACACGAAATCGCTGCACCAAGCCGCTTGGAGCCACCACCGTAAATCCGCCAAAGGCCGCCGGAGCTGCGTTGTCTGGATGCCCCTCTAAATCGGCACATAGCGTGAAAAGGCGTCGGCGATCGAGTGGTCGCCCGGAGAGTTCGTTCAGGGCGTGGAGAATCCCGAGCCTGACCGTCACGCTACTACCGAGACCACGCGAACGCGGCACGTCGCCACTCACGCTCCATGAGAAGTGGAAGGGCTTAATTTTTGCCGCATTAAAAAAAAGTTCTGATGCTACTGCGGCCATTTCGTCCTGAACGGGAGGCCGCCTGCGTGTGGCTACCACGACGTTGTAGAGGCGCAGCGCAATGCCAAGGCAATCGAACCCGGCTCCGATATTTGCCGTTGTAGCTGGGACTTGCACTCTTGCACTTTTCATTTACTGACAGTGTCTAGCGGCAACACGGGGGTATGGGGAAGGTTTTATGGGAATTGACAGGGCTTCTTTTTTGCACATCCTACCCGAACATGGTTTGGATTCCAGATCGCGTCTCTCGCGAAAACGCCTCGCGCAAGTCATGACAGCTAAGAAGGCAATAGTATGGCAGTGGGATTTTCTGCTGTGGGCGGCGGCCCTATGGGTTTTTTCGGGTGCGATCTGGTGGCTCGCGGAAGCGACCGTTCAGCGCGGGCAACTTGCGCACGCTGGCATCGTGCTTTGCTTTGGCATGTTTGCCCTTCTCTCGGATCGCCCGACCGGTTCACGACTCTCTCTCACTTTCGATGCAGTGTCACTTGGCCTCCTGATCAGTGCCTGCGTTGTTGCAGCCGGGGCGGGTTTGTGGCAGGTGCCGTGGCTCATGGCGCTCGCACTGGGGCTTCTCGCTGTGGCCGCGATTGTTTTCGTGTTTGGCGAAAGGGTGATGCCGACTGCTGTGGGATTCGGATTGGCGTTTTCGGGATTCACGCTCTTTGCGATTGTTCTGCCTTTTTTAGATTGGCCGTTACGCTTGTTTGCAGGAAAAACTGCGATCTGGATACTAGAAGCCATGGGTAGCGCGGCGCAACTTGGCTTCGGGGCTGACCGCAGCAAACTCATTCTTATGAGCGCAGGACGTCCTTTCGAGGTGGCGGCAGAGTGCAATGGATTCGGCCTTATTAGTGGCTGTGTCCTCCTTGCCGTGTTGCTCGTCTTTAGCCTCCGCCTTCGCCTCTTTGACAAAGTCCTCTCTCTGCTCCTCGCTCCTCTCTTGGGCCTGCTTGCGAACGCGCTCCGAATTGTTCTCATCGTCCTCCTCGCGCCTTTCGTAGGCGAACACTACTTCCTCATGCACGAAGCTGTGGGAATAAGCCTGTTTCTCGGGACGTTGATGCTCTTGTGGTGGCTACTGAGAGGCTTGTCGCATCGCGCCGTAGCTCCCTTGCGTGAGGATCCGGTGCCGGGCTAGCAGCTCCCGGTTTTGACTTTCGGGTGCTGTTGACACTCTTGCCAAAGCCGCGCATTTGTTAAGGGTGCATCATTTTTTTTATAGCGAGGGAACTCTTCATTGTGAGGGTGTGGATTTGGGGAACATTGCGGAGGAGTTTGGAACCCCGGCGTATGTTTATTCTGCACGGACGATTCGAGAAAACTACGAGCGACTGGATCGCGCCTTGGCGCCGCTTGATCATGAGATTTGTTTTGCGCTCAAGGCGAATTCGAATATTGGCATCCTAAATCTTTTGGCGCGCGCAGGGGCTGGCTTTGATATTGTTTCTGGCGGTGAACTCTTCCGTGTTCTTAAGGCCGGGGGTAAGGCTGCGCGCTGCACCTTTGCAGGTGTAGGCAAGACATGCGAGGACATCGCCTACGCGCTGCGGGAGGGTGTTCATTGCTTCAATGTCGAGAGCGAGGAGGAAATGCTATGCATCAATGAGATCGCTGGTTCCATGGGGCTCAGAGCGCCTATTGCTATTCGCGTAAATCCCGATGTGGATGCCAAAACGCACAAATTCATTTCGACGGGCAAGAGTCAAAATAAGTTTGGTATCGGCATGGATCGCGCATTGGAAGTCTATGCGATCGCTGCGAGTCTGCCGCATTTGGAGATTCGTGGCGTGCAGACCCACATCGGCTCTCAGATCCTCGAGACAGGCCCCTTTCGCGAGGCGGTGGAGAAGCTGGTGGACTTGGTACGAGAAATTAAACTCCGCCATGGCATCTCCTTCTTTAGCTTCGGTGGCGGCATCGGCATCGCATACCAGGATGCTTTGGCAAGTGGTGATGCTGGGTGGTGGGAAGGCAAGGTCGAGGCCATCACACCCGAGGCCTATGCGGCGGCGATTGTTCCCAGCCTCGCTTCCTTGGGATTGCGGATTTTGTTTGAGCCCGGACGCTTCCTCGTCGGCAACGCCGGCGTGCTTCTTTCGACCGTGCAGTATATTAAAAAGACGCCAGCGAAGACCTTCACGATTGTGGATGCAGGGATGAACGACCTCATCCGACCGGCCCTTTACGAAGGGTGGCACGACATTGTCCCTCTCCGCCAGCGCGAGGCTGCGGACATCTCGATGGATGTGGTGGGGCCGGTCTGCGAGAGTGGGGATTTCTTTGCTCAAGATCGCATGTTGCCGCCGCTTGGTGCTGGCGAAAAAATCGCCCTCATGAGTGCTGGCGCCTATGGTTTCGTGATGTCGTCGAACTACAATTCGCGTCCCCTGCTTCCAGAGATTCTTGTGGATGGGGTGCAGGTCACGCTGATTCGTTCGCGCCAGACACTGGATGACTTGATTCGAGGCGAAAACATTCCGACCTGAGCGCGAAGACCGTGTATACAAACATTGCCGGCTACCACTTTGTTGCTCTCTCCGATCTCAAGTCCCTGAGAGAGCGCTTGCTGGCTGTGTGCGGCGCAGGACTTTTGAAGGGAACAATCCTCCTGAGTGAAGAAGGGATCAATCTGTTTGTCGCGGGGGCAGAGGCGTCCATCTCCGACTTGCTCGGCACCCTGCGCGGTATCCCGGGTCTAGAAAACCTTGCGCCAAAGTTCAGCGCGAGCGCAAGCCAACCCTTTCGGCGCATGGTCGTTCGCATCAAGAAAGAAATCATCGCATTCGGTGTGGAGGGCATCGCGCCCGCTCGGAAGACGTCGCCCAAGCTGGCCCCGGCAATTCTCAAGCAGTGGCTTGATGAGGGGCGCGAGATCACGTTGCTGGATACGCGCAATGACTACGAGGTCAAGCTCGGCACATTTCGTGGAGCCACGACACTCGGCATTGGGAACTTTCGGCAATTTCCCGGTGCGATACACTCCCTACCGCAGGAGTTGAAAAATCAACCAATCGTGATGTTTTGCACGGGGGGCATTCGCTGCGAGAAGGCAGGTCCCTACATGGAGCGTGAGGGCTTTCGCAGCGTCTTCCAACTGGACGGCGGGATTCTCAAGTATTTCGAGGAATGTGGTGGCACGCACTACGACGGCGAGTGCTTCGTCTTCGATCAACGCGTCGGCGTAGATCCCGCGCTGCAAGAGACAAATTCTGCACAATGCTTCGTGTGCCAAACACCACTCACAAGTGCCGACCAACTTGACCCGCGCTACGTGCCCTCCGTCTCATGCCCCACCTGCTACAAAAGCCCGGCCACGCAAATGGCTGAGCGCGTGGCAGCCCGCACGGCGGCGATTGCTCGTGCCACGGATCCGCTCCCCGGCGCGCTACCATATGAAAATCGGCGACCGCTTACTGTTTCCGCAGCCTCGGCGGGGCAGACATTGCGCGCTTTTCTTTGCGCTATCTTCGCTCACGTGCCGGAGGCTTTCTGGGATGAGGCTTGCGAGCAGGGGCGCTTTGTGGATGCCGAGGGCATGAGGCTTGACTCGACGATGACGCTGAGAGCCGGGCAGCGATTCTTCCAAATCCAAGCCGTGGCGAGTGAGCCGGCTGTGAATCCCGACGTGCGGATTCTCCATGAAGATGAGGCGATCGTCGTGCTGCAAAAACCCGCACCGCTTCCCATGCATCCGTGCGGGCGCTTCAATCGCAATACACTGCTTAGTGTCCTTGACATGGTTTACGCCCCCATGAAGCTACGTCCAGCCCATCGGTTGGATGCCAATACGACCGGCCTCGTTGTCTGTGCACGCACACGGCACTTTGCGCGGCTTCTTCAGCCACAATTCGAGAATGGGCTTGTAAAAAAAACGTACATTGCCGAAGTCGTCGGCCACCTTGAGCAGAACGCCTTCACGAGTGAGGCACCCGTGAGCACAAGTCCCGGAGTGCTCGGCACACGCGCCGTGGATGACGCCCACGGGCTTCCAGCACGCACCGATTTCACCGTCCTTGAGCGCACGGCCCACGGAACGACCCTCGTCGAAGCCCGGCCCCAATCGGGGCGCACGAATCAAATACGGATCCACCTCTGGCAGATTGGCCACCCGGTTTGTGGCGATCCAGCCTATCTTCCAGGCCTTCAGGTAGGTTCTGTAATGACACTATCGCCAGGCGACGCCCCCATGCGTTTGCATGCATCAAAACTCGTCTTCATCCACCCTATCATCCAAGACGAAGTTCAGTTCGAGGCACACTCGCCGGTCTGGCTATAGGGCGCGAGGATTTGTGACAAAATTGTCACAATCTTCTTATTCACACCCGAGAGATGAACGATCACTTTTCGCCGGATGTCTACTTTTCGCCTCTTCCTCTTCGGCTGCGCGTTTGCTACAATCTGCTCTCCAGCCCACGCGCAACTCACGCTCCTCAGCAACATCAGCGCAAACCAAGCTGGCGGGTTCAGTGCGGGGGAAATTGCCGCCTTTGATTCTGTGACTGATCGTCTCTTCGTGACCAGTTCAGGATCAAATGTGCATCGCGTGAATATTTTCGATATGGCAAATCCCTCGAGTATCACCGCGGTAGGCACGCCGGTTGATTTTTCCACCACCTTTGGAGCCGCCGTGAATATGCTAAGCCTCAGCAGCGTAGCGGTGAATTCCGCCAAGGGCTTCGGTGTGGCATCGCTCATTCCCACGGCGAATACCACAACACTCGGGAAGGTCGGCTTTTTTAATCTCTCGACTGGAGCGGTTATTGGCACGCTCGACGTGGGCTACCACCCAGACAGCGTGACGTTCTCGCCGGATGGCTCAAAGTTGGTGATCGTGAACGAAGGCGAGTTTAGTGCTGGAAGCGCCAATGCCCCGGGTTCCATTTCCATTCTGGACATCAGTAGCATTAATAGCGGAAACCACGCGAGCCTCCCCGGCCTCACGCCCATCACACGCGACTTCACGGCTGCAAATCTCGGCTCTGGCGTCTCTCTGAGCGGGATCAGAAATTCCAATATTGCCGCTGTCGGCACGAGCGGAACATTCATCGCGAGCGTACCGGATTTCACCAACGTTGCGAACCAAGATCCCAATGCCATCGAGCCAGAATTCGCCTCGGTCATCGGCAACAAGGTCTTCGTCTCCCTGCAGGATAATAATGCCATCGGCGAATACGACCTTACGACGAATCAATGGACACAAATTACGAACCTGGGAACGATCGCCCAGACGATTGATGCGTCGGACAACACGCTGCCCACGATCAGCATTACTCAGACCGTTCATGGTCTTCCTATGCCAGATACGATAGCGACCTATACTGTCGCATCGAAGACCTATGTCGTTACCGCTAACGAAGGCGACGCGCGCGCCGACGACCGGGACATGAGTCGCTTTGGTGACATTGCTGGAGACGATAACATGAATCCTATTATTGATCCGAGCTTCCCTGTCACTCAAACGGGCATACGTGCTAACGGGCAGCAAGGCCGCCTGGATATTAGTCGCATTGACGGCGACACGAATGCGGATGGAAAAATAGATCGTCCGACCATGATCGGCACTCGCAGTTTTACCATTTGGGAAAGCACAGCAACTGGCCTTGTTCAGCAGTGGGATTCAGGTTCGTTTTTTGAGAACTACATCCGAGACAATGATGCTTTGGGATGGGTAGATGGGCGCAGCGATAACAAAGGCCCTGAACCCGAGGCGCTCGCGATCGGGGAGATCGGTGGCAAAACCTATGCATTTATCGGAATGGAGAGGACGAACGGGATTTTCATGTTCGACATCACTGATCCCACTCAACCCACGTTCGTAGATTTTCAGCGAATCTCGACGGGAAACATTCCGCTGCGTCCGGAGGGAATGCAATTCGTCTCGGCTTCAGACAGCCCCTCGGGTGGGCCACTCCTCATCGTTGGTTTTGAGGGGGATGGTACTGCGAGTAGCGAGCGAATCGTTGTGTTTTCGGTGGTTCCCGAACCTAGCACGGCTGGCCTATTGCTGCTCGGCGGCTTGGCGCTTTGGAAACTCCGCGCCCGCCGCCGTCGCTCGTGCTAGCTCGCTTGAACGCGCACGCGCTTGAACTCGCCGTGGTTGTTGAGAGTCACACGACCACTTTCGAAGAGGTCCACTAGGGCAGCCATTGTCTCGCGACTGTCTTTGGCACAGGAACCGACAATCGCCACAAGTTCACCCAACGAATACTGCTTGCGGTTGATTTTGTTGTATTGGTCTTTCATAGGTTACACTTAGTTGTACGGGATTCGACATCGCTCTGGATGCAGGCGTTCAAAAAAGGATTGATCCCGGAAGACTCACGCGTTCGAAGTCTTCACGCATTCCAAGAGGGCTGCGCGCATGATTTCGAGAGGCGCTTCACGATCGAACCAGATTGAAAAAGCCAGAGCCCCTTGGTGCAAGAGCATGCTAAGGCCATTGGCCCCCCGAGCGCCAGCAGCGGAAGCATCCTGCAAGAGGCGAGACTGGCCAGTGGTATAGACCGTGTCGTAGATCATGAGATTCGGAGTGATGAGACGTGGGTGCAGCACCGGGGGATCCGAGTGCCTCATGCCGAGCGACGTGGCATTGATCACGAGATCAGCCATGGCAAGTTCCCTGCGCAGGCTGTCGTCATCAAACGGAATTGCCACCAAGCGCTCCGCAGGTCCGGCGAGTCGGTCGTTCCGAAAGAAAGATTCCAGTTCCGCAGCAAGTCCTTGGGCCTTTTCTGCCGTGCGATTCACGAGCACGAGCCGTTCGCATCCCTCGCTCGCACACTGCATGGCGATTGCACGCCCGGCACCGCCGCCTGCTCCCAGAAGGACAACGCGGAGATCGTGCAGATCCACGGAGAACTCTTCGCGTATGGCGCGGGAGAGGCCAGGGCCATCCGTGCTAAAGCCGAGGAGTCTCCCGTCGCGAAGCGCGATTGTGTTTACGGCACCGCATCGCCGCGAAGTGTCGCACGCCTCATCAACAGCCACCAACGCTGCCGCCTTGTGGGGAATCGTCACATTTGCGCCGATAAAGCCAGCTGCCCCAAGGCCTCGCACGGCTTCTTGAAAGCGATCAGGCTTCACATGGAGGAGCACGTAGCGACAACCAAGCCCACACGCATCCAAGGCGGCATTTTGAAACGCGGGAGACCGCGAGTGCTCCACGGGATCCCCAAAAACTCCTAGCCGAGCCGGTGGTGTCACACGGCTGAAAGCTTCTGCCCCGCTCAGGATGTCGTCCGCAGTGAAAATGTCATGCATGGCACTGATTGAAAACACGCCGATTCGTTGGAAGCAAGGCTTCCCGAAGTCCGGACACGAAACACAAAATTTCGCAGGCGGCTATTTTGCGAGCATTCGGGCTTGCATCGTGAAACATTCGGAGGAGATTAGCCGCCTTATGCCTCTTCTTGCGATTATTTTTGGTCTCCTTTTAGACGCTCTAGGTGTGGTGGGATTTGTTGCTTCGGGAGCAACTCACCTTACAGCGCTGATCCCCGCGATCTTCGGAACGTTTATTTTTGTTAGCGGGCTTATCGCCTACCTGAAGCCGAACCTGCGCAAACACGCAATGCACGTGGCCGCGCTGTTCGGACTCCTTGGAACGCTGGGAGGTCTTGGTATGGGCCTGCCGAAACTCTTCAAATTCATGGACGGCACCGCGACACGGAGTGAATTTGCCATCTTCGTGCAAGTCGGCATGGGAGTGATTTGCCTTGTTTTCGTAGTTCTTTGCGTAAAGTCGTTCATCGCAGCTCGGCGAGCTGGCGTCGCGGCAAAGTAGTTGGCTTAAGCGGGCCTATCTTGCCGCCCAGAAAGATACCCGAAGTGAGGAAATCGCAGCAAGTGAACAAATCCACCATGGCGACGAAAAGTGGATGCTTTTTTTAGAAAAACCGCGTAATTCCTCATTCATGGCAAGCATGGTCGAACTTCGCAACGTTTCAAAAACCTTCGGAAGCTACGTCGCCTTGCACGATGTTTCCTTCGAAATCAAGGAGGGCGAATTCATGACATTTCTGGGTCCCTCGGGCTGTGGAAAAACGACGTGCCTGCGGCTCATCAGCGGCTTCGATACACCGACGACGGGCTCTATCCATATCGCTGGGGATGATGTCACGCTCGTCCCACCTTATCGGCGCGACGTGAACCAAGTCTTCCAAAGCTACGCGCTTTTTCCTCACCTGACGATTTTTGAGAACATTGCGTTTGGCCTTCGCATGAAAAAGGTACCTTCAAGCGAGATCAAGTCGCGCGTAGACCGCATCGTAGAAATGACCTCTCTTCAGCAATTCGTGGATCGTAAGCCGGCACAGATGTCCGGCGGCCAACGCCAAAGAGTGGCGCTCGCGCGTGCCATCGTCTGCGAGCCCAAGGTGCTCCTGCTAGACGAGCCGCTCAGTGCGCTGGATGCAAAGTTGCGCGCGCAGATGCGTATCGAGCTCAAGCAACTTCAGAAGCGCCTCGGCATCACCTTTATCTTTGTCACCCACGATCAAGAAGAGGCCCTTACCATGAGCGACCGAGTGGCCGTGATGAATGCAGGGCGCGTCGAGCAAATCGGCACGGTCAACGAAATCTACTACCAACCCGCGACCCGCTTCGTCGCCACATTCATCGGTGAGACGAATATCGTCGAGGCGGACGTGCTAAGCGCGGAACGCGGCCTCATTCGCTGTCGGCTGGAAGGCGGCTTGGAATTAGCCGTGAAGAGTGAGAATCCTCCGGCTGGAAACAAAATCTTGCTCTCGCTACGGCCAGAGAAAATTTGCCTCTACAGAAAGCACCCAGGCGGCACGAATTGTTTTGAAGGTCGTATCGCGCTAGAGCTCTTCAAAGGTGCTGTGGACGACCTCACGATCGTGGTGCAGGGCGGGCTAGAGCTTGGCGCGCTGCTTGCCAACAATGGTCAAGAGGAAGGCAACCTCCACGAAGGCGAAGTCGTCACGGCACGCATTCAGCCAGAAGACATCAATATCATCGCGAGCTAGCGGCGGATCTAGCTCCAGAGCTTGCGATCAAGGGTTCGATACTGAATGGCCTCGCCAATGTGGGCAGGTTGGATTTTCTCATCGCACGCCAAATCGGCGATCGTGCGGGCGACCTTGAGGATTCGATCATAGGCGCGGGCGCTCAACTGCAAATCTTCCATCGCATGGCGCAGCATGTCTTGCGCCGTGCGATCAAGTTCGCAGTGCCGCTTAATCTGCGTGTGGCTCATTCGGGCATTGCACGTTGTGCGACGACCCGCTTGGAAGCGGCGACTTTGCACCTCTCGAGCAGCGATGACACGCGCTCGGATCGCAGAGGAAGGCTCCGCTGGCTCGCGGCTTGAAAGATCGCGATACTCGACAGCGGGTGCCTCGATATGGATATCAATGCGATCCAGTAGAGGGCCGGAAATTCGCGCGCGGTAGCGTTCCACCTGCGCCGGCGAACAGCGACACTCACGCTTCGGATCTCCAAAATACCCGCACGCACAAGGATTCATCGCTGCCACGAGCACGAAGTCCGCAGGAAATGTCATCGTTCCTGCAGCACGCGAAATCGTCACTTTCCCATCCTCGAGTGGTTGGCGCATGACCTCGAGTGTGGAGCGTTTGAACTCTGGAAGTTCGTCGAGAAACAAGACGCCATTATGGGCGATGCTTACCTCACCGGGCGATGGATTGGTTGAGCCGCCGAGTAGGCCCACGTCGCTGATCGTATGGTGTGGCGAACGAAAAGGACGATTCGCAACGAATGCGTGGTTCTCGTTTAGAATGCCGCAAATACTGTGGATCTTCGTGGTTTCAATCGCTTCTTCCAACGTCATGGGCGGAATGATCGTCGCGATTCTTTTTGCCAACATGCTTTTGCCCGACCCAGGTGGACCAATGAGAAGCAAGTTATGCCCTCCGGCGACGGCGACCTCTACTGCACGTTTGACATGCTGTTGGCCTTTGACTTCCGAAAAATCCACATCTTGGCTTTGGTCTGCAGCCAGCCTCTCCGCCGCATCTGCCAAGAAGGGAGGCAGGTCTTTGCGGTTCGCGAGAAACTCAAAGGCATCGCGTAGGTTGCGCACGCCATAGACTGAGATGCCTTCCACGATGGCCGCCTCGGCCGCGTTGGCATACGGCAGGATGACGGCCTTCTTCCCGCGATTTCTCGCTTCCAAGGCGATGGGCAAGGCACCCTTGATCGGGCGAATTTCGCCCGTGAGCGCGAGTTCCCCCGCCACCAAGCAACGCTCCAAGCGAGGCAACTCCGCTCGCTCCGCCACAGCGATCATGCCGATGGCAATCGGGAGGTCGAAGCTGGGGCCTTCCTTTTTGATATCCGCAGGCGCGAGATTGATCGTGGTACGTTCGCGCGGCCACCGAAAGCCACTATTGGCAATCGCCGTTGTCACGCGATCCTTACTCTCCCGAACCGCTGCATCCGGCAATCCCACAACAATTATTTTCGGCTCACCCGGCCCCGTATTCACCTCAATCTCGACCTCCAATCCATCTACCCCTTGGAGGGCCGCGGAAAAGACACGAGTGAGCATGTGCAAGCAACTAACACGCCCGTGCGTCTCTGCCAACGCTTTAAGGAGAAACTGCGCGTCTACCGGCCAGGCCCGCGCTTTCCAAAGGATAAAGACGGCGACGACGAGCGGAGGATGGCTTGCACCATCAGGGCGGCGGAGGGGGGCGTGTCTGGTGCGCCGAAGCAATTGCAAGCGACGATGATTCCGTTAACAAGTGCCCATGTGAGCACGGTGATAAACAGGACGCTCAGGATCGCGAC
>Ga0105049_10006856_pt1 | contig 13254 bp, 11 predicted proteins | sample MAT06_FD_78087 | JGI IMG/M metagenome (GOLD analysis project Ga0105049, IMG submission 78087) | Freshwater microbial communities from Lake Fryxell liftoff mats and glacier meltwater in Antarctica - MAT-06 | ecosystem: Environmental > Aquatic > Freshwater > Ice > Liftoff microbial mat | place...
GACCAGACCTTGCTCCAGCGCGTACCGGGTCAACTCGGAGTTGGAGCTCATCCCCATCTTCTCGAGCAGGCGCGTGCGATAGGTACTCACCGTCTTCACGCTGAGATGCAGCTGGACGGCGATCTCACTCACCGTCTGCCCCGTCGAGATCCCGCGAAGCACGTCGAACTCGCGATCCGACAGCGACTCGTGAAGCGTCGTCCGCACCCTGCCCGGGTCGGTAGCTAGCCGCTCGGCGATCGCATCGCTGACGTACTTTCCCCCACGCGCGACCTTCAGCACCGCGCTGACCAGCGCCTCGATCGCCGCGTCTTTCATCAGATATCCCGAGGCTCCGGCGCGCAGCGTGCGGATCGCGAAGTGCTGCTCGTCGTGCAAGCTCAGGATCAGCACGGGCAGGTCGGGCTTGCGATGCTTGATCTCCGCGAGCAGATCGAGCCCGTTGCGGCCCGGCATCGACAGATCGAGCACCACGACATCGAACGGATGCGTGATCGCCTCGAGTGCGAGGTCACCCGTCGCGACCTCCTCCACCACCACCTCCGGAACACTATCCTCGAGAATCGTCCTCATGCCGCGTCGCACGATCGCGTGATCGTCGACCAGCAACACCCTCATCGTCGCCATCTCCCGAATCTACCCCGTGTTAGGTGTTACGGTTGGCCGCGCGGAGGCGACGATGGATGAGGGCGTGAGGAGACCGAGCGCGGTGGTGATCGAGGCGCTCGAGCGTCAGCTCGAGGTCGCTCAGCGGATCAGCCACATCGGGAGCTGGGAGTGGAACGCGACGACGAACATCGTCGAGTGGTCCGCCGAGCTCTACCGGATCTATGGCCTCGATCCGGGCACACCGATCACCTTCGACACCTTCATCACCAGCGTGCATCCGGATGATCGGCTGCGCGTACGCACGCAGATCGACGGCGCCCGCCAGATCGGCGGTCGCTACGCACATACCAAGCGCATCGTGCTTCCCGACGGTTCGGTCCGCGAGGTCGACTCCGCTGGCGAGTTCTTCATCGATGCGAACGGCGAGCCGTTCCGTCTCGTCGGCACCTGTCGCGATGTCACCGAGGAGCGTGCGAAGGAGCGCGCCGTGCAGCGCTCGCGTCAGTTTCAGGGCAGCGAACGCGGCGCCCTCGAGCTGCTCGCGGCCGGGAACCCGTTGCACGACGTCCTCGCCATGCTGGTGCGCGGGATCGAGGAGCTCGAGCCGCGGATGACGGCGTCGCTGCTCCTCCTCGATGGTCCCGGCAAGCGCTTCGTCCGCTGCATCGCGCCGTCGATGCCCGATGAATTTAGCCGCGCGATCGAAGGTGTGGAGGTCGGGCCGGTTGCAGGCTCGTGCGGCACCGCCGCGTTTCGCCGCGAGCCCGTGTTCGTCGCCGACATCGCGACCGATCCACTGTGGGTCGCGTACAAGCACCTCGTCGCCCCGCACGGACTGCTCGCGTGCTGGTCCTCGCCGATCACCGCCACCGACGGTCGCGTGCTCGGCACGTTCGCCGTCTATTACCGCGTGTCGCGCCTGCCCGAGAGCGAGGAGCGCGAGCTGATCGCACGTGCCACGCACGTCGCCGGCATCGCGATCGAGCGCCGCCAGCTCGACGATCAGCTGCGCGCACTCTCGGCACGCATCGAGGCCGTGCGCGAGCAGGACCGCACCGCGATCGCACGCGAGATCCACGACGAGCTCGGTCAGGCGCTGACCGCACTCAAGATGGACGTCGCGTGGGTGCAGCGCCGGCTCCCCACACCCGAGCCGCAGATCACCGAGAAGCTCGGCGAGATCACGCGCGCCACCGACGAGATCATCCAGTCGGTCCGCCGGATCTCCGCGGAGCTGCGCCCTGGCATCCTCGACGATCTCGGCCTGGTCGCCGCGATCGAGTGGCAGGCCGAGGAGTTCTCCCGCCGCTCCGGCATTCCGTGCGATCTGACGGCCACGATCGGCGAGATCCAGCTCGAGCGCGAGCTCGCGACCGGCGTGTTCCGCGTGTTCCAGGAGTCGCTCACCAACGTCGTGCGTCACGCGAACGCGACGCGGGTCGACGTCAAGCTGTCCCTTCACCACGGCAAGCTCACACTCGTGATCGCCGACGACGGCATCGGGGTCGGCACGTTGACTCCACAGAGCTCGCTCGGGCTGCTCGGCATGCGCGAGCGTGCGTGGCGGCTGGATGGCGCCTGCACCGTTCGCCAGCGCGACGGCGGCCGGGGCACCGTCGTGACGCTCACGGTCCCGTTACGATTCCCGCACCGCGACCTGCCCGCGTAGGACAGACGCCGACGCGACAATGGGAGCCTGCCGGACAGACCGTCCGCTCGCCGCACGGTCAAATCGCCCGGTGACGGTGATCGTGGTGGATGCGGCAGTCGCGGTGCGCACGCGTCTGGTCAGCCGGCTCCGCGAGGCCGGGCTCGACGTGATCGGTGAGGCGACCTCGGTGCGCGCCGCGCTCGAGCTTGCCCGCACCTGCGCCCCCCGCGCGATCGTCGTCGACATCGAGCTGCCTGGGCATCCCGGACTGTCGGTGATCTCCGACCTCAAGCTCGGCGTTCCCGACGCGGCCCTGGTCGTGTTCACCAACGCCTCGCCGTATCGCCGCGCGTGTCTCGCTGCAGGCGCCGACGGCTTCCTCGACAAGTCGAGCGAGTTCGACAGCGTCGCCGCTGCCGTCCTCGGCCTCCTCGCGTGACTACTTCTCGGTCGGCGCCGGCGCCGGCGGTGGGTCGATGCTGGCGCGCGTGAACGCGCACCTGTCGCGCTTGAGCACGTAGCAGACGGTCGCCTTCGGCGTGATGTTGTCGCCGAGCACGTTATCGAGCTTGCCGAAGAACCAGCTCACGGCGAGCCCGAAGATCACGATCAGACAGAGGTAGAGCTTCCACGGCTTCTTGTTCTCCGCGTACGGATCGCTGAGGTTGCGCACCGCACCCTCGGGGATCTGCGGACGATCCGTGAGCACCGTGCCGAACGGCACGTTGATCTTGGTCAGCGCGTTGATCGCCCAGCCGTTGGCGTCGAGCAGCGGCCCCAAGTTGCGGCGGCGCAGCTTGATGAACGCCAGGATCATCGACGGCGTGCTGATCGCGACCAGGATGCCGACGATGCCGATCGGCGCCCACCAGCCGAGTCCGAACACGCCACCGAGGATCGCGGTGACCACCGCGGCGATGCCACCGACGGCAACCCCGAGCGCGGCGACCGTGCCGATGTCGACGCCCGTCTTCTCGGGCGGCTTGGCTGCGACCAGGTCGGCCTCGCCGATGTGCGTCGCCGTGTTCGCGAGCTTCGCGTTCGCATCCGCGTCCGCGTCCGCTGCGCGCTTGGCGACGCGCTCCTCGATCGCGCGGGCGAACTTCTTGTACGGCGCCCAGAACGCCTGACGGATGCTGATCGGCGCGTCGACGACCTTGGTGATCGTGGCCTGCCAGTCACGGCCCTTCTTGTCGATGAACACGCCGTTGCGACCGACGAACAGGTTGTCGACGTCACCGGCGGTGAACGCCGCGGCGATCGCACGCTTGTCCATGCCCGCGCGCGTGCAGTCGCAGTACGCGAGGTACGCGCCCGACATCGGCGACATCGAGGCGTGCTTCGCGGGATCGACGACGTCGAATGTCAGGTTGCAGCCGCGCGCGTCGAGGTACAGCGTGCCGGCCTGGAAGATGCCGGTTCGCTTGCTGTAGAAGTTGGAGAAGTTGACGTAGTTGTTGAGCAGCGTGCCGAAGTCGCGCTGGTAGCGGCACAGTCGCTCGACGGCGACGAGCGCGTCGACCTTGTCCTTGACCGCGAGATCCTTCTCGATCAACCCGAACACGTCGGCCTCGTGTGCCGCGCAAACGCGCAGCTTGGCGGCCGCGATCCCGTCGAGCTTGGTCGCCGGCTTGCCCGCGCGCCAGGTCTCGAACCCGTCGAGCTTCGCGCACAACTCGGTCCAGCTCTTGAACTCGAGCGTGTCGCGTCTACCGCCGAGCGGAGCGATCGCCGCGGTCGCGAGCGTCGCGATGCGATCCGCCCACGCCGGGTTCAGCGCACCGCCGAGCGGCAACACGCCGTTCGCATCGATGCGCGCGAGTGGCAGCCCCGCGACATCGGCGCTCGCCGTCGACAGCTCCTTGGTCGACAGCGCCGCGAACGTGGCCTCCGATGGGTTGAGCGCCGCGGTGTTGCGCGGATCGAACGCAGCGAGCCGGCAACGCGTGAAGTAATCGTCGACCTTCGCCCGCACCGCACGCACGGCATCTGCGGCCGCCGTGGTCGCGTCGCCGATCGGCTGGACGCCGTCCTTCGCGGCGCCGTCGTGCCAGGTCAGGAGCTCCTTGACCTCGTTGAAGAACGCCTCGGCGCGCGGCTTGTCGATGCCGGGCTTGCCGCTGCGGTCCAGCGTCGAGCCGTGCGCGGCGATGATCGCCTCGATGATCTCCTTGACCTCGCCCTCGGCGGCATCGAGCGTGACGACCCCGTCGCCGTTGAAGAGCGTGTCGACGAACATCTTCTCGGCATTCGTCGCATCGGCGAGCGTGACCGCATCCGGCTTCTTGCCGAGGTTCGCGAGCAACTGCTCGGCGCCGTCACGCACGGCGCCGGGCTTGAGCTTGTCGAGCTTCACTGACTCGCCACCCGACAGCACGCTGCCGAGATCCGTGTGCACGTCCTTCAACCACGCGACCGCCTCGAGGATCTCCGGCTGACGGACGTAGCCGTCCTTGTCGGTGTCGAGGAGCTCGAGCGTGCGCGGGTCGAGGTCGACGCCCTTGGTGGGCATCGACAGCGCGATCCACAGCTTCGGATCGAGCAGGTGGAGGTTCGCGAGGTCCTCACCCGACTTGATCGCGACCTGATCGACGCCACCAGACCGATAGATGTTCCAACGATGAGCCATGCGAAATCTCCTGTATCACGCTACGGGATCGGGGCTGCGGGCGACCACAAGCGGATCGGTCTCGCCCTTGACGATCACGTCGTCGGTTCGGCACGCTTGTCGGTCGCCGCGAACAGCGACGACGTGATCGCGGATCCTACTCCACCGGAACGACACGCAATCGATAACCGAGCCCGCGGCGTGATTCGATCAGCGTGCCGAGGCGGATCGAATCGAGCGCGCGCCGCAGCCGGCGCACCAGCTGCTTGAGTTGGTTCTCGTTCGGATCGACGGCATCCCACGGCAGGTCCGCGATCAGCTGCCCCGACGGCACGAAGCCGCGCACCATCGACGCGATCGTGGCCTCGTCGCGCATCCGGGCCACCAGCATCGCGAGCATCGCGTACTGCGTGACCGAGAGCTGGAGCATCGCGCCGGCCGCGTCGAGATAGCCACCGCCCGCCGGCGCCTCGAGCATTCGCAGCTTGAAGCGTGGCAGCCCGGCGTTCGTTTGCTCCGCAGGATCCGTGCGCACCACGCGCGACGCGTCGTCGGGACGCAGCGTGCGCGACGAGAGCTGATCGGCCTCGAGCGTCACCCGCTTGCCGTCATCGTGCACGAAATAGAACCCGACCGTGCCGAACGCGAGCCGATCGCCGTTCGCGAGCGCGACCCTGGTGACCGGGTCCTCGTTGCGGCGCGTGCCGTTGCTGCTCGCGCGGTCGCGCAGCCACCACTGGCCGTCCTCGAGGGCGATCTCGGCGTGATCGCGAGACACCGACGGGTGCAGCATCGAGATGCCCCGTGACCGCGGTCTGCGACCGAGCAGCGTGCACGCCTCGATCGGATGGATGCGTCCCCAGACGTCGACCAGCGCGACCTGCTCGGGGTGGATCGCGGTCGACAAGATCTGTTCGGCGACGAACGGCAGCGGAACATCCAGCTCCGCCGCACATTCGTCACACAGGTTGGTCGCCGTCGCGACCGCGCAGACCGCGCACGACATCTGACGACAGTACAAGAAGATCGCCGGCAAAGGCCGGACCGGCAGTGAAAGCCGTCGCCTGCGACGCGCGACACCGTCGAGCTGGCTCGCACCTGTCGGTTTGCCTGACGGCCTAGACCGCGAGCCGCGATGAGTTGACCGTCCCCGCCGACGATCGGGCTGGGCGCAGGTCTTGCTATGCTCGACGACCGGTGCGAGCCCTCCTTGTCGTAGCAGTCCTCGGGGTCCCCGCGATCGCGTTCGCGCAGCCGCCGGAAGATCCGCCTCCGCCCGAGGCAAAGCCCGCACCGACGGTGCCGGTCACCGGGCGCGTGGTCGACATGCTGGGCAGATCCGTGCGTGGCGCCAGCGTGGGCATCGAGGGCAGCAACGCTCGGGTGAAGACGGACATCAACGGCCGCTTCATCCTGCAGGCACCGATCGGCGCGTCGCTGGTGTTCGACGCCGACAACTACCAGACCTCGCTCGCGACCGTGACGGGCCAGCCGCTCGGCGACATCGTCATGCTCTCGAGCTCGATGGGCGAGACGATCGTGCTCAAGGGCGATGTGCCGCCTCCGGCCCCGGGTGCAGCGCAGCTCGATCGCACCGAGCTCCAGCGCGTGCCCGGCACCGGTGGCGACATCGTTCGCGCGCTCACCGTGATGCCGGGCGTCGTCAACTTGCAGATCCCGCTCGGCTACAGCGGCGTCGTCATTCGCGGTGCGTCGCCGCAGGACAGCAAGGTCCTGATCGACGGCTTCGAGGTGCCGGTGTTGTTCCACAGCATCGGCTTCCGCGCGGTGACGCCAGCGGAGACGATCGCGACGCTCGACTTCATCCCCGGCGGCTTCGACGTCGCGTTCGGTCGCGCGTCCTCGGGCATCGTCAGCCTGACGACGCGGTCCGGCGGAGACAAGCGCGCAGGGCAGGCCGAGGTGTCGTTCATCGACGGTGGCTTGATCGCGCAGGGCCCGATCGGGAAGGACACCGAATACCTGTTCGCGGTGCGCCGCTCGACGATCGACTTCGTGCTACCGGCGCTGATCCCCGACAGCGTCGATCTCTCGCTGACGACCGTGCCGCGCTACTGGGACGAGCAGTTCCGGATCGATCACAAGCTCAACCGCCGCTGGAAGCTGAGGCTGTCCAGCCTCGGCACCGACGACATCTTCGAGCTCGTCGCGAGCAAGCAGGAGGATGCGAAGGACAAGCGGTTCTTCAACCGCACCCGCTTCCTCCGCAACACGCTCGCGGCCAAGTATCACGAGGGCGAGTGGACCGCAGACATGGGGCTGTCGCTGCTCCTCCAGGAGTTCGTGTTCGAGCTCGGCTCGAGCCAGTACATCAGGAACACGCTGACGTCGGTCACGCCGCGCGTCGAGGTCACCAGGGCGATGCCGAAGGCGCTCGGCCTGACGGACGTGGTCTGGCGCACCGGCGGCGAGGTCCAGGTCGGCCGCTACGGCATCGACCTCGCGCTCCCCGTCGAGCCCCGCGAAGGCGAGCCGATGCCGGAGATGGACTCCGACGACGTGTCGACGTTGTTCGATGGCACGATCTACACGCCGGACTTCGTCGCCTGGACGGCGATGAGCGCGAACCTCGACCCGAAGCTTCGCGTGACCACCGGCCTGCGCGCCGACTTCTTCGGCCGTGCGCGCCAGCTCGCGCTCCAGCCGCGCGGCGAGATCCAGTACAAGCTGTCGAAGCCGTGGACGCTGCGCCTCGCGTCCGGCGTCTATCACCGCCCACCACAGTTCCAGTCGGAGCTCCTCCAGAAGGACCTCAAGAGCGAGCAGTCGCGCCAGACCATCGTCGGCCTGCAGTACGAGCCGCGCGAGGGCATCCGCACGCAGGTGTCCGGTTACTACACCGATCGTACGAGCCTGATCTCGCGTCCGGCTCCCGTCGCCGATGGCATGACGCAGTTCGACCCGTCCCTCGTCAACAACGGCCGCGGCACCACGTTCGGCGGCGAGCTGCTCGCGACGTACCGTGGTGGCCCGTGGTTCGGGTGGCTGTCGTACTCGTACTCGAAGTCGACGCGCGTCGACGCCCCCGGCCAACCCAACCGACTGTTCTCGTTCGACCAGCCCCACTCGATGAACCTCGCGGTGAGCTGGAAGAAGGGCAAGTGGACGCTCGGTGGCCGGTTCCAGCTCTACTCGGGCCTGCCGTTCACGCCGGCGCTCGGCTCGGTGTTCGACAGCGATCGCAACATCCACATTCCGATCTACGCGGACGCCAACTCGGATCGCGCGCCGATCCACCACCAGCTCGACCTCCGCGTCGATCGCAGCTGGAAGGCAGGCCCGGTGAAGCTCACCGGCTTCATCGATGTGCAGAACGTCTACATGAACACCAGCGTGGTCACCTATTTCTACAACTACGACTTCACGCAGCGCGCCGCGTTCAAGTCGCTGCCGATCATCCCGTCGATCGGTCTGCGCGGTGAGCTGTGAGGAAGCTCCTGCTCCTCGTGCTCGTCGGTTGTGGCGGCGATCTCGATCAACCGTGGGACCTCGACCACGATCGGATCGTCGCGATTCGCGCGGAGCCCGCCGGGATCGTGAGCGGTGAGACCTCGCGCCTCGATGGCCTGCTCGCCGGCAAAGGCGTGGCGACCTCGGAGCGCGAGCCGATCCAGGTCATCGTCACCTCGCCACAGAGCCTTGCCGAGGCGCTGAGCATGGATGCCGATGGCTATCTCGTGACCGCGCCCGACGAAGCGCGGCTCGACGCCGCGCGCACCGAGCTCGGACTCGATGCCGGCGCTCCGGTGCCGCTGCAGCTGGGCGTCGCATTCACCCCCGAGCTGGTCGGCATCAAGACCATCCGGCTCGGCATGACGTCGCTGAACCCGGCGCTCGGGGCCATGCAGATCGATGGTGCCGAGGCGCCGGCACCGGGGACCGAGATCGTGATCGGGATCGAGGTCGACGTGCCGGTCTCGATCGAGACGCTCGACACCGACGAGGTCAACTGGCTGACCTCGTGCGGCGAGATGCACGACTTCGATCTGCCGAGCGGCTACATCCGCGTCGAGGACGAGGTAGACACCTCGTTCATGGGCGAGCTCGCGGTCGTGCTCCGCGACGACAACGGCGGCGTGACCTGGCAGGTCTGGCCGATCCGCGCGGAGTGAGTCAGATCCCGAACAGCGCGCGATACCGATCGCGATCGACGTCGACGTACTAGACATTTCCATCGACGAACGGCTGCTCGCCGAGCCTGACCGCGGCCCACCGCAGGCCTCCTCGGCGAGTCCTGAACAAAAACTTGCCGCGCCTGCTCCCGGCGCGGGAGAATTTTCGTCAATGCGTGGGATAGGTCTGGCTGCGGTGTTGATCGCCGCTCTGTCATCGTGTGATCCGGATGCGGCGCGCGCCGTCGAGGCGTGCTCGGTGATCTGTGATTGCGAGGCTTCGACATTCGATCAGGACGAGTGCCTGAGCGAGTGCGTGAACGAGATCTTGCAGGACGTCCGGATCCCGGATGCATGCTTCACGTGCATCTCGGATCACCGCGATCGTTGCCTGTCGATCGACTCGGACTGCCAGGATCCGTGCAGTACCGATGAACCACCCGTGCCCGACGAACCACCCGTGGCAGTCGATGCGGGGGTGCCAAATGACGATGCGTTCTAACAAGGAAGGACGAGCCGTGATGATAACGAAGCCTCTACTAGTGGGCCTGATGAGCCTCGCCGTCGCGGGTACCGCCGCCGCACAACCAGCCGGCTCGGCGCTGCCGGATCCCGAGAATCCGAATCCGACGCCGACCCCGGATCCGACGCCGACGCCAACGCCGACGCCACGGCCGCCACCGACGCCGCCGATGCCGGTGCCGGAGAATCGTCCCGCCGCGGACGATCCGCGCCCGAGCGAGCTCGCCATCGGCATCGGCATTGGCTACACGTTCCCGTCGTCGCTCGAGACGCCGAATATCACGAGCGTTCGCTTCCGGCTGCTCTCGGGCCTGACGTTCGAGCCGCGTGTCGCGTTTCGCCGGGTCACCGACACCGTCGACACCGGTACCGCGCAGGACTCGACGACGACGACGATCGGCATCGGCACGCTGCTGCGCTACCCGCTGGTCAAGCGCGGTCGCTTCGACTTCGAGCTCCTCGGCTCGTTCGATATCGCGAACGTCAAGCAGGACCCGTCGGATCAGGAAGACGATCAGACCAGCACGACCTCGACGGCGCTCGGCTACGGCCTCGCCGTCGGCCTGTGGGTCAACCGTCACTTCCAGGTCAGCGCATCGGCGGTGAACAACCTGCTGGTGTTCGAGAAGCAGCGGCAGGAGATGGGACCACAGAACGTGCTGGTGAGCAGCCGCACGACGATCGCGCTCGAATTCGACCCGACCGTGTTCGTGATGGCGCACCTGTACCATTAGGCTCTCGAGGTGCGTGCGATCGCGGAGGCCGTCGTCGCCCACTACCAGGCGGTGCGACGCGACCTCCCCTGGCGCCGGACGCATGATCCGTACGCGATCTGGGTCAGCGAGGTGATGCTGCAGCAGACGCGGGTCGCGACCGTGATCCCGTACTGGCAGCGCTGGATGACGAAGTTCCCGACGGTGACGGCGCTCGCGGCCGCATCGCTCGACGACGTGCTCGCGCTGTGGGCCGGCCTCGGCTACTACGCGCGCGCGCGCAATCTGTGGAACGGCGCGAGGCAGATCGACGCGCGATGGGCGGGCACGTTGCCGTCGCGTGCGTCGGAGCTCCGCGAGGTCAAGGGCATCGGGCCATACACCGCGGGTGCGATCGCGTCGATCGCCGCGGGTGAACGCACGCCGCTCGTCGATGGCAACGTCGCGCGGGTGCTCGCACGGGTGCTCGGGATCGCGCATGACATCAAGTCGACCGCGGGGACCAAGGCGCTGTGGAAAGCCGCCGGCGAGCTGATGACCGCGCTGCCCGAGGAGCAGGCACCGGGCGATCTCAACCAGGGCTTGATGGAGCTCGGCGCGACGCTGTGCTCGCCGACGTCACCGCGATGTCTGATCTGCCCGCTGGCGGTGCACTGCGTGGCGAATCGCGAGCAGCGCACCGACGAGCTGCCGGTGGTCGCACCGCGTAAGAAGCAGTCGGAGCTCCCACTGCTCGCGCGGACGCTGGTGTGGATCGAAGCGCGCGGTGAGATCGTGCTCGCGCGTCGCAAGCCTGACGGTTTGTGGGGTGGGCTCTGGGAGCTGCCGGATCGCGAGCTAGCCGAGCGACTAGGTGCAGCGGTCGATGACGAGCCGGTGGTGCATCACGACCAGGTGCTGTCGCATCGCCGACTGCGGGTCACCGTCGTGCGCGGAACCCTGGTGGGGCAACTCGTGACCGTCGACGATCCGGGCTACGATGCGGCCACGCGCGTCGCGATCGCCGAGGCCGGCGCGCTCGGAGTCGCCACTGCGACGACGACCATCCTCGCGAAGTACCAGGACACGCCATGGAGCTCGATCCCAAAGCCCTCGCTCTCTTCACCGAGGGATACACGAAGATCCTCGAAGGCATCGGCCACCTCGGGTACGACGTCGGCGACGAGAACTTCATCGACACGGCGAAGCGCGCCGCGAAAGGCTTCCACGAGCTCATCCACGACTCGCGGCAAGTCGAGACCGAGATCAACGGGCTCCTCGCGAAGACGTTCCCGGCCAAGTACACCGAGATGGTGATCAGCAAGCACAACACCGCGTTCGGGATGTGCCCGCATCATCTGCTGCCCGTGATCTACCGGATCTCGATGGCGTACATCCCGACGTCGAAGGTGCTCGGACTGTCAAAGCTGTCGCGCCTCGCGAAGATGCTGTCGCGGGGGCCCCGGCTTCAGGAGGACCTGACCCACGAGCTTGCCGACATCCTCCACGAGCAGCTCGCGAGCCAGGGCTCGGCGGTCTACATCGAGGGTCTGCACATGTGCATGGCCGCTCGCGGAATCGGCGCCCACGAGGCCCGGCTGGTGACCTCGGGCGTGCGCGGCGTGTTCCTGGAGCTCGCGACCCGCGAGGAATTCATCAAGCTCGTGGTGGCTCCGCAGACGACCCTCGTCTGAGGTGGCAACCAGGAGTGCGTCGCGTTGTCAGAGGGCCATGCGGCTAGCACCGCTCGCGCGTTCTCATAGGTAAGATCCTGAGTAAGTACAGGCCACCGGAAGTGCGTACCCGACCAAGACATCGATGGGGGTAAGGCCCTGTTGATCGAGATCGAGATCGTGAAGATGCTGACGTGGGACCAACTCGCGACCACGATCGACTGGCAGCAGGTCGACCTTGTGTTGCGAGGGATCGCGAAGCGCCGGGCGGCGCTCGACGCCGACGAGGCGCGCTGGCTGCGCGAAGCGGAGCGGCTGAAGATCTGGCGCCCGCTCGGGATGGTCTCGGCGTTCGTGGACTTCGATGTGGATCCGCCCGAGCACGCACACGACCAGTAGGGTGACTGCCTTCGCGCGAAAAACTCTATCATCGGGCAGTGCGCGCCTTGTTCCTCCACGGCCTGGTCGGTGCTCCGGAGGCCTGGAGCGAGGTGCTCGCGGAGCTCGATGTCGAGGCGATCGCGGTCGCGATGCCCGGGCATGGCACGCCCGTGCAGGCGTCGTGGGCCGCGAACCTCGACGCGATCGACACCCAAGGTGCGACGCTCGCGATCGGCTACTCGTTCGGTGCGCGAGTCGCGCTCGGGCTGCTCGCCGAGAGGCGGGTCGCACGCGCGATCCTGATCGGGGTCAATCCCGGCATCTCCGACGAAGCGCGGCCAGCTCGTCGCGCGGCGGATGCGCGTTGGGCGCAGCTGCTGCGCGAGCGAGGAATCGAGGCCTTCGTCGAGACGTGGGAGGTGCAGCCGCTGTTCGCGACCCAGGGCCGGGTGGCGCCGGAGAAGCTGGCCGCTCGACGCGCGCTGCGCTTGACGCTCGACCCCGAGCAGCTCGCGCGTTGCCTCGAGACCATGGGCCTCGCCGAGATGCCGGACTACCGCGAGGTCCGTGGGGCGCAGCTGATCGTCGGGGCCGACGATGCGAAGTTCGTGGCGCTCGCACGCGGTCTCGCGACGATGATTCCCGAGGCTGGACACGACGTGCTCCTCGAGCAGCCCGTGGCGCTCGCCGCGGCGATCCATGACCTCATGTGAACAGTGCGCGAATGGAATCCGGAATCTTGGTCGGGCGACCGCTGGAGAACGACATCATCGCCCATGTGGTGGCCGCCCGTGCGACGACGAGCTCGCCGCGCTTGATCTCGGTGTGCCGCATGCACGAGGCGAGCTTCCAGGTCGGCACCCAGGTCTCACCGACGAGCTGATCGCCTTCGCGAACCTGGGCGACGTAGTCGATCTCGTGCCGGCGCACGACGAAGACCGAGCCCAGCGTACGGTACTCGGCGTGCGTCCAGCCGAGCGACGAC
>Ga0105049_10006857_pt1 | contig 13254 bp, 11 predicted proteins | sample MAT06_FD_78087 | JGI IMG/M metagenome (GOLD analysis project Ga0105049, IMG submission 78087) | Freshwater microbial communities from Lake Fryxell liftoff mats and glacier meltwater in Antarctica - MAT-06 | ecosystem: Environmental > Aquatic > Freshwater > Ice > Liftoff microbial mat | place...
AGGTCCTTCACGAGAAAGCTGGCGACGAGCATCCGCACCCGGTTGTGCATGAAGCCCTCCGCCACGAGCTGACGCATCCCGGCGTCGACGATCGGATACCCCGTGCGGCCCGCGCACCACGCGTCGAACGCCGCGCCCGTGCCGATGCCGTCCACCTCCATCGCCGCCATGGCCGGGTTGAACGCGGCGCGCACCGTGTCGGGTCGGTGATGGAGCACGTCGGCGTAGAACTCCCGCCAGCAGAGCTCGTTGCGATACGTCTGTTCCGCCACGCTGGAGCCGAGCTTCTGGAGGAGCTGACGCGGGTGGATGCACCCCCACTTCAGGTAGGGGGACAAGCGGGAGGTGGCATCGGCGCCTGGGGCGTTGCGCTGCTTGTCGTAGGCGAGGAGATGGTGGTCGTAGAACCTCCGAGCGGCGAGCTTGGCGGCCATCTCCCCTGGCTCGGGTTGGACGGCGGCGCTGGCCTCGGCCTCGGGCCAGCGGTCGCTCGACAGCGCCGCCCATCGCACCGCCGCTGGCGCGTTGATCGAGGTTGGCCAGCCACGGGTTCGCCACGCCTTCGAGTACGGCGTGAACACCTTGTAGGGCTGCCCCGATCCGTTCACGACGGTCCCGGGCTCCACGGCATACGGCGAGCCAACCCGCATCAGCACGCGGCCGGCGTCGGCCAGTGCCTGCTCAACCGCCTCGTCCCGCTCGGTGCCGTAGGGCGCGAAGTCGGCGGTCACGAAGACCCGCGACGCCTCCACCTCAGCGGCGACCGCGGCTACGACCACGGCGGGATCACCGGCGCGAACCACGAGCCGCCCTCCGATCGTCTCGTTGAGCGCGTGGAGGCATCCGACCAGGAACGCCCGGCGGTTGTCACCCGCGGGCCCCCACAGTCGCTCGTCGACGCAGAACAGGGCAACGACCTCACCATCCGACCCGGCCGCCTGCGCCGCCTCGGCCAAGGCTGGATGATCGGACAGTCGGAGGTCGCGCCGGAACCAGAGGATCGTGGTGCTCACCACCGGTTCCTACCCGATCCGCCCGTGCCGCAGGGCGCGGCCCGAACCGGCGCGAGCCAGACCGGAAGACGGACGAGCGACACGACCCGCCGTCAGGCGAAGAGGACGCGGTCGGGAGGCTCCCGACCGCCGGGAGCGCGGAACGGACGGATCCCTCGGCCGGCGGCCAGCTCCCACCCCTCGTAGGTCTTGAGGTCGTGGTGGGGCTTGCACAGCGGGTCGAGCTCGCGCAGCGTGGTGTGCCGGCTCTCCGCGAAGGGCACTTGATGATCGATCTGCACGATCGTGCGACCACAGCCCTCCACCGAGCAGACCGGCGAGCGCCAGGCGAGGGCGGCCACCATCGCCGCCGAGGCCCGTCGGCTGAGCGTGGTGACATGGGCGACATCGACGCCGCGCGTGACGACGAGCTTCCACGCGGCCTCTCCAAGCAGCTCGACGGCCTGGGGCACCGACACCGGGCCGAGCCCGGTGACCTCACAGAGCTCGCCGTCGGCCACCCGCCCGCGCCGCAGCGCCGACAGGTCGCATCGGATCAGACCGAGGTAGCGGCGAGACCCGCCCGACGAGCTTGCGGGCTCCGTGCGCTCGGCCAGCCGCACGAGCGCGTCGAAGGCGTAGGCCTCGGCCGGCTCGCGCGTGCCGGCCCGTCGGCTGGCGGCGAACACCCCCTCGATGATCGGCGCGAGCGCCGCGTGCACCGAGGCGCCAGCGGCGACGGTGCCCCGCAGCTGGAGGTTCCACGCTCCCTCGGCGTCGACGAACTCCACGAGGCGGCGCTGGCGGTGGATGCGTCGTTGGGTGGCCTCAGGATCGCGATCGCCCGCCGCCTTCGCCCGGTGGGCCTTGTCGCGGAGCTCACGGAAGCTTGCTTCGTGGCCGCGTCGACCAGGGAGCGCTCGGCCTCGGGGTTCAGTCGGGAGGCGTCGGCGATGAGCGCTCCCTGCTGGGCCGACACGGTGCCCTCGACCAGCGCGTCGCGGGTGGTGGGGAGGGTGGGCAACGCCCGCGACGTGTCGAGCTCGGCCCGCGCCGCCCCCAGTGAGGTTCCACCGTGCGCCGCGAGGTACTCGGCCGCCGAGCGGAAGCCCTCGCGCTTCCAGACCAGCGAGTCGTCCACCCGCCGAGCCAGCAGCGCTTTGGCTGCGCCGACCTGACGGGCGATCTGGTCGAGCTCGCACCACAAGGCCGGTGCCTGCGAGGCGGGCACGTCGTCAGGGTCCAACCGGTGGACGATGCGCCCGAGCGCCTCCCGGTGCGTGAACACCTCCCGGTGGATCTCTGAGAAGAACATGCCCTTCACGCTACTCAAGGGGTGTGACAGTCATTCTCCGTGCCGAAGCAGCCACCAACGGTGATGGCGGGCCAGGATGGCCCATGCCTGCAACTCCTCCCGATCCCCAGAGCGTGTTGTCGTAGTCAGATGGCGGTCGTCCTGTTCGACTTCTTCGGCACGCTCGTCCACTACGAACCGAGCCGCACGACGCAGGGCTACGCCCACACCCACGGCGTCCTCGCCGAGCTCGGCACCGACCTCACCTACGTCGACTTCCTCACGCGCTGGGACGACCTCGCCGCTCGCTTCGAGGCGGCCAGCGACAAGGACGATCACGAGTTCTCGATGATCGAGCTGGGGACCGAGTTCCTCCGAGTGGAGCTGGGCCGGCCACCCAGCGTGGACGAGGTCGACAGGGTCGTCGCCTCGTACCTCCACGAGTGGAACCAGGGGGTGCACCCCATCGACGGTGTCCCGACGCTTCTGCGGTCTCTGGCCGAGCACCACCGGCTCGCGCTCGTCACGAACACCCACAGCCCGACGCTGGTGCCCAACCACCTCTCGGCCATGGGAATCGCCGACTGCTTCGAGACGGTCATCACGAGCGTCGAGGTGGGCTGGCGGAAGCCTCATCGGGCGATCTACGACGCGACGCTGGCGGCGCTGCAGGTCGATCCCGTCGACTGCACGTTCGTGGGCGACACCCGCGGGCCCGACTACATCGGGCCGCGCTCGATGGGAATGCAGGCGTATCTCATCGACCCGGGAGGCCGGCAGTCGGTGCCCGCCGATCACCGGATCGACTCGGTGCTGCACCTGCCCGCCCGGCTCTGATCAGTCGTCGAGGCGGAGGGCGGAGATGAACGCTTCCTGGGGGACCTCCACGCGACCGATGTTCTTCATGCGCTTCTTGCCCTCCTTCTGCTTCTCCAAGAGCTTGCGCTTACGGGTGATATCGCCGCCGTAGCACTTGGCCAGCACGTCCTTGCGCTTGGCCTTCACCGTCTCCCGGCTGATGATCTTCCCGCCGATGGCCGCCTGGATCGGCACGTCGAACATCTGTCGGGGGATGAGCTCGCTCAGCTTCTCGGACATGCGCTTGCCGTACTCCTGCGCCTTGTCCTTGTGCAGGATGTTCGAGAAGGCATCGGCGGGGACGCCGTTGAGCAGCACGTCCACCTTCACGAGGTCGGAGCGGACGTACCCGGACGGCTCGTAGTCGAGGGATGCGTAGCCCTGCGTGCGGCTCTTGAGCTGGTCGAAGAAGTCGCGCACGACCTCCGCCAGCGGCACCTTGTAGATGAGCTCCATGCGCTCCGGTGACAGGTACTCGAGCTTCAGCATCTCGCCGCGCCGATGCTGGCAGAGCTCCATGATCGTGCCCGTGTAGTCCTTCGGTGTGAGGATCGTGCACGTGAGGATCGGCTCCTCGATGAAGTCGATCTCCACCATCGGCGGCAGCGCCGAGGGGTTGGCCACCTCCACCAGCTCGCCGTCGGTCTTGTGCACCAGGTAGGCCACCGACGGCGCCGTGGCGATCAGGTCGAGGTTGAACTCCCGCACCAGCCGCTCACGCACGATCTCCATGTGGAGCAAGCCGAGGAAGCCGCAACGGAAGCCGAAACCGAGGGCACCCGAGGTCTCGGGCTCGTAGGTGTAGGAGCCGTCGTTGAGACGGAGCTTCTCGAGGGCATCACGCAAGTCTGAGTACTGGTCGCCGTCGATCGGATACAGACCGCAGAACACCATCGGCTTGGGCTCGCGATAGCCGTCGAGGGCCTCCGTGGCCGGGTGAACGGCATCCGTGACCGTCTCGCCCGAGCGCGCTTCGCGCACGTCCTTGATGCCCGCGATCAGGTAGCCGGTCTCCCCGGGCCCGAGCGCCGCCACGGGAGTGTGGTCCGGGCTGCGGACTCCCACCTCGTCGGCATCGTGCACGGCGTTGGCCTGCATGAATCGCACCCGCGAGCCCGTCTTCAGGACGCCGGTCATCACCCGCACCGACGACACCACCCCGCGGTAGCTGTCGTAGTACGAGTCGAAGATCAGGGCCTGGAGCGGAGCAGCAGGGTCGCCCAGCGGAGCGGGGATGCGCTCGATCACCGCGTCGAGCAACGCCGGCACGCCGTCCCCGGTCTTCGCGCTGATCCGAAGGATGTCCGTGGCCGGAATGCCGAGCACCTGCTCGATCTCCGCGGCGCACCGATCCGGATCGGCGGCGGGAAGGTCGAGCTTGTTCAGACAGGCCACGATCTCGAGGTCGTTCTCCAGCGCGAGATAGCAGTTGGCCAGGGTCTGCGCCTCGATGCCCTGCGCCGCGTCGACCAGCAGGATCACGCCCTCACACGCCGCCAGCGAGCGAGAGACCTCGTAGCCGAAGTCCACGTGACCCGGGGTGTCGATCAGGTTGATGACGTGGTCTCGGTAGTCGAGCCGGACCGACTGCAGCTTGATCGTGATCCCCCGCTCCCGCTCGATGTCCATGGAATCGAGGTACTGCGCCCGCATGTCGCGAGGGTCGACGGCGCCGCACAGCTCGAGGAGACGGTCGGCGAGCGTGCTCTTTCCGTGGTCGACGTGCGCCACGACGGACAAGTTGCGGAGGCGGCTGAGGTCCATAGGGGGAACCCGCAACGGTACCGGTGGTCCCGGATGTGACGAGAATCCGGGGCGGCGGGTACGATCTCCCGGTTCGTTTCCATCCCAGATCTACTGAGCAGGACACCTCGTGGCCAACATCAAGAGCCAGATCAAGCGCAACCGCCAGACCATCAAGCGCACCGAGCGCAACAAGGCGGTCCGCAGTGAGCTGAAGACGCGCACCAAGCAGGCCGCCACCGCCGCCACCGAGGGTGCCGACAACGCCGTCGAGCTCAACCGTCTCGCGCAGAAGCGGCTCGATACCGCTGTCACCAAGGGCGTGATCCACAAGAACGCCGCCAGCCGCCGCAAGTCGCGCCTGACCAAGAAGCTGAACCAGGGCGACACCGCCGCCGACTGAGCGAGCCGCTCCCAGATCTCTTCACTGCCGGGCCCTGGCGCCCGGCAGTGACGCGTCCGGACCGCTACTTCGACAGCGCGGCGAGCCGCGCCACCAGCACCTCGAGCACCAGGCCATCGGGCCAGGCCTTGCCCCCGCGGAGGTCGAGGTCGGCGCGGGCGAGGAGATCGATGGCACGGACGATGCGGTCGTGGCCGAGGCGGCGGGCCTGCCCCATGGCCTTCCGAGCGGGGAAGGTCGACCCCTTCATCCCCAGCAGCGCCGCGGCGTCCTTCTCCCCCGTCACCTCGGCTCCGTCGAGCCGCAGCATCCGGCCGAAGTGGGTGTGGAGCGTGCTCAGAAGCTGGAAGGGATGTCGCTCACCCTGGCCGACCATGCGCTGGAGCAGGTCGAGGGCCGCCGCTCGATCGCCGCGATCGATGGCATCCGTGAGATCCCACGGCGGCACGCTGCCGTCGTCGCCGAGGAACGGCTCGATGTCAGCGGCGGAGATCTTGACGCCGACACCGAAGGTCGAGGTGAGCAGGTCGATCAACCCGAGCAGCCGGCTCGGCTCATCACCCACCCACACCACGAGGCGCTTGCGCCCGTCGGGGTCGACCTTGAGCCCCGACTCGGCGAGGTGCTCGCCCACCCACTCCGTGACCTTGCGACCCGGGCTGGTGTCCACCTGCGCGCCCCCGCAGCGGGTGACCGCCTCGAGGAGCGCCTTGGGCACCTTGCCGGTGCGCCATTCGAGAACGAGCCGCGTGCTCGGAAGAGGGTCGAGGAGGTAGTCGACCAGTGCCTGCACGAGCTCGCCTCGCTCCCGCTTCTCGGTGGCGCGCCCCAACACCACGCGGAAGTCGGTGAGGAACGGCGGGGTCTGGGCCGCGTCCACGAGGACCAGGAGCGGATCGGCGCCGCTGTCGTCGTGGCCCCCGACGTCCACCTCCTCGACGACCAGCGAGCGGTCTTCGTCGCCCACGAGCTCATCCACGAAGGCCCGCACCGCGTCGCGCAGCACGACTTCGTCATCGCCGCGGATGAGGGTGATCGGAATGGCGCTCATCCGCTGGCCTCGCGAGCCGCCAGCACCGCGGCCATGACATCAGCGGTGCGTCGAGCCCCGCGCACGTCGTGGGCCCGCAGCACCCGGCTCCCCAGCGCGATCCCGAGGGCATGGGCGGCGTGGGAGACCTCCCGGCGGTCGGTGACCTCTGCGCCCACCAGAGCGCCGAGGAACCGCTTGTTCGACGCCGAGAGGAACAGCGGCCAGCCCAACGCCGCCAGCCGATCGTGCGATCGAAGCAGCTCGAGCGACTGGGGCTCGGTCTTGCCGAGGTCAAGGCCGGCGTCGACCATGATCCGCTCGCGCGGGATGCCGGCGGCCTCCGCCCGCTCCGCCCGGTCGCGCAGGAAGCGCGCCACGACATCGGTCACCGGTTCGCCATAGATCGGGTTCGGATCCGGCACGCGCGGACCGATCCGAATGTGGGTGGCCACCACGGAGGCACCGGCAGCCGCCGCCACCGAGAGGTAGTCGGGGTCCTCGAATCCGCTGATGTCGTTGCCCACCACTGCGCCGGCATCGAGCGCCTCGCGCAGCACCGCGGCTCGCCAGGTGTCCACCGAAAGGGGTACGTCGAACCGCTGGTGGAGCGCCTCGATGGCTGGAATCACCCGGTCGATCTCCTCCGCCGCGCTCACCTCGGGGCCGGGGCCCGCCTTCACTCCGCCGACGTCGAGGAAGTCCGCGCCCTCGGCGACGAGCTGTTCGGCCTTGCCCAGGAAGGCATCGAGCTCGTAGTAGGCGCCGCCGTCGAAGAAGGAGTCGGGCGTGCGATTCAGGATGCCCATGACCAAGGCCCGGTACCGGGTGTCGAAACGATGCTCGCCGAGTGCCACCACGGGGCAGGGCACGGCATCCACCACCCGCCACGGCATCGGCTCCACGGCCGACGAACCTACCGCGCCGGTACGACACGTCCTTCGCCCGCCCTCACCGCGGCCGCGCGTCCACCACCAACCGGTCGGGCACGGCGGTGATCCGAACGGCGAGGCCGCCCACCTCCAGCACCCCGCCCGGCGGCGGGCGGGCCACCGGGACGTCGAGCGGTCCGAGCGAGGTGGGCCGCGGGGCGACGACCTGGGAGGTGCGGTAGGCCCGCACCACATCCGAGACCACAGGGGTCGGCACCGATGCGTCGGTCACCACCAGCAGTCCGATCGATTCGACCCCCGCCCGACGAAGGCCCTCCAGCACGGCCGGCGAGCCGACCGAACGGCCGGCGCCAGCGCCGCCGAGCACCACCACCGCGGTCGCACCCTCGCGCCACACGGTCACCCCAGTGGTGACCGAGGAGCGGAGCGGCGGCGGCGCCCTCGCGGCGATCACCGCCGCCACCACGGCCCCGGCGGCCACGGCCAGGCCGACTCGTCGCAGGAGCGTCCCGGCCCGATCCCCCATCGCGGCCAACCCGAGTCCGACGCCGAGCGCCACCACGTGGTGGGCTCCGAGCTCGCCAAGAGACGCACGGGCCGAATGGCGGGCCACGGCATCGAGCCAGTCGAGCCCCGCTCGCGTGGGAACGTGCAGCAGGGAAGCGACGGGCGCGCTCACGACGCCGGCGAGCAGTCCCGCCGTGAGCCCCCACATCATCAGCGCGCCGGCGACCGGCACGGCGAGCAGGTTGGCCGGCAGCGAGGCCACCGGAATGGGGCCGAAGGTGCTGAGCAGGACGGGCGCCACCCCGAGCTGGGCGGCCAGAGTGACGCCGAGGGCCTCGCGGAAGGCTCGAGGACCGGGGAGGACCCGTTCGATGGGCGGGGCGAGGACGACGATCCCGGTGGCGGCCGCCACCGAGAGGCGAAACCCCACGGCCTGCACGAGCAGCGGGTCCACGACGAGGAGCGTGACGACTGCCAGCGCGATCACTCGTACACGAGCGGTCGGGTGACCAGCGGTGACCACCAGCGCCGCCAGTGCCGCCATGGCCGAGGCCCGGAGCACCGACGGCTCGAAGCGGGTCATGATCCCGAACAGACCGATCACTCCCAACGTGACAAACAAACGCGGCCACAGCCGCAGTCGTCGAAGCACGGGTCCCACCATGGCCAGGGCGAAGGCCACGTTCTGCCCAGAGACGGCCAGCAAGTGGGTGAGTCCGGCCCCGAGGAAGTCGTCGGCGAGGTCGGCCGGTTGGGCCCGATCGTCACCGATCACGAGGCCCGTGTAGAGCGCCCGTTGGCGGTCCGACATCGATTCGGTACCGGCGACGAGGGTGCGTCGGAGACCGTTGGCGACTCGGCTGGGCGCCTCACCCGAGCGCCAGCCTTCGACCCGCACCACCAGCAGCCGCCCGCTCACGTGGCGGGGTACGAGCCACGTGGACTCGGGGGGCACCGGCTGCACCAGCCCGCGGACCCGCAGCACCTCCCCGGCCAGTCGCTCAGTGAGCGCGCTGGCCGCGGCGCCATCGGCTCGCGCCTCGAGCCGTCGACCTCCCGAGCGCACGTGCACGCGCACCCCGCCGAAGGATGGCTCCGGATCGCTCACCAGCTCCACCTCCCCGGAGAAGGACCCCTCTCGCACGCCGTCAAGGCCGTCGAGGCTGCGCTGAGCCAGACCGCTCACCAGCAGTGCCAGCCCCGCTCCCAGCAGCCCGACGGAACGCCAGGCCATGGCGATCAGCGCCACGAACGCTCCCACGACGAGGGCGGCCCGGCTCGGGTGCAGGGCGCCGAGGGCCGCCGCGAGCGCCAGCATCACGGCGGCTCGATCGGACCGGATCACACCGTCACCAGAGGCCGAAGCTGCTCCAGCTTCGCCTCGCCGATGCCCGGGACGTCCAGCAGCTCCTCGACCGACGTGAACCCACCGATCTCCTCGCGGTACGTGATGATGGCGGTGGCCGTGGCGGGGCCGACCCCCGGCAGGACATCGAGCGCCGCCTCGTCCGCGGTGTTCAGGTTCACCGGTCCCGCAGGTGGCCCTCCTCCGGCGCCTTCGGGAGGCTGGGTCCCTCCCACGACGACCGATGGGGTGTTCTCCCCCACCACCGGCACGTACACCCGCTCACCGTCAGCGACCGGGGCGGCGAGGTTGATGCGCGCCTCATCAGCCTCAGCGAGCAGGCCGCCGGCCGCGCCGATGGCATCGGCCACCCGGGCCCCCGGTGAGAGCTCATGCAGGCCAGGGGCGACGACCGCCCCCGCCACGTGCACCACCACGGCCTGGGAGGCGGTGGTGGTGGTCGAGAGCGATGGCGCGGTGGTGCTGGCGAAGGGCAGGGAGACCTCCGGCGGGGCCGCGGCCGGTCGTAGCAGCAGGGCTGCGCCGAACAGCGCCACCCCGGCGAGCCCGGCACCCAGGGCGATCCGCGCCGGCGTGGTGCCCGTGGCGTCGGCCAGCTGTTCGACGCGCTCCCGCCATGAGCGCGGGGGCCGGGGGCGGATGAGGACCTCGCCGGCGGGCGGCGTCGGGTCGGAGGTGTCGGGCATCGTCCCTCCCAAGGGCGCGACAAGGCGGCCACAGAGGGGGAAGGGACCTCAGGATGGTACTGGCGCACCTGTCGGATCGACAGGGGGTAGCTCGACGCGCAAGGGGCGACTCAGAAGAGGCGGGCGCTCAGCTTCTTGCGGTAGTCGGCCGTGCGGGGGTCGTCCGGGCCGAGCACCTCGAGGAGGTCGCGGAAGCGCTGGCTCGCCGCCTCGTCGTCCTTCACCGTGTCGAGCAAGGTGTCGAGCTCGTGGGTGACCTCATCCACCTGGGCCGCCGGACCGACGCGGGCGAGCGCGCCGATGCGGCGGGTGTCGGCCGACTCGGGGATGCGCTCGAGGAGCGCCAGCGCCTCCTCCTTGGCGGTGTCGTCGCCCTGCGCCACGAGCAGCTCGGCGAGGGCCAGGACCGCCTCGGTGTGCCCGGGTTCCTGCTCGAGGATCGTGCGCAGAGAGACTTCGTCGCCCACCGCGAGCAGGTTGGCCACCGCGTCCTCCGCCTCCGAGGGCAGCAGCTTGTTCACGAACTCACGAATCTTGGCCTCGGGTTCGGCGCCGACGAAGCCGTCGACGACCTTGCCATCCCGCAGGGCGTAGACGGCAGGGATGCCCTGCACCTTGAACGCCTCGGAAACCTGGGGGTTCGCGTCGACGTCGACCTTGGCGAGCACCACCCGGCCGCCGGTCTCGTCCACGACCTTTTCGAGGATCGGGCCGAGCGTCTTGCAGGGGCCACACCACTCGGCCCACAGGTCCACCACCACGACCACCTGCTTGGAGCGCTCCACGATATCGGTGGGGAAGGTGGCATCGGTGACGTCGATGTACATGGGTGGCAATCTACCGGCGGCTGTACCCTCGCCCACCAGGGCCAGGGACGGCTCGAGGACGGGGAGCACGTGGCCGAGAGCATCAAGGGCATCGACAGCGACAGCGTGACGGCGTGGCTCCACGCCCACGTCGCCGATGCCCAATGCCCCTTCGCCTTCGAGCTGATCGCCGGAGGCCACTCCAACCTCACCTACCGCGTCACCGACGCCAACGGTCGCCACTTCGTGCTCCGTCGCCCACCCCTCGGCCAGGTGCTCGCCACCGCCCACGACATGGGCCGCGAGCACAAGATCATCTCCGCCCTCGGACCCACCGACGTGCCCGTGCCCCCCGCGCTCGGCCTATGCGTCGACAACGACGTCAATGGTGCCCCCTTCTACGTCATGGACTTTGTCGACGGTCGCGTCCTGCGCGATGCGGCCGCGGCCTCTGCGATCAGCCCCGCCGCTCGCACGAACGCCAGCCACTCCGTGGCCGACACGCTGGGTCGCATCCACGCGCTCGATCCGGATGCCGTCGGCCTGGGCGATCTCGGCAAGAAGGCCGACTACCTCCCGCGCCAGCTCAAGCGTTGGTACGGCCAATGGACGCAGTCCAAGACTCGCGACCTCCCACTGATCGACGATCTCCACGAGCAGTTCCAGGCCGGCATCCCCGAGCAGGGCCCCGCGGCGATCGTCCACGGCGACTATCGGCTCGACAACTGCATGACCGACGACGACGGCACCATCATCGCCGTGCTCGACTGGGAACTGTGCACGCTCGGCGATCCACTCGCCGATGTCGGCCTCCTGATGGTCTATTGGACCGAGGCCACCGACTCCGCCCCGATGCTCCTCACCGCCCCCACGGCGCAAGACGGCTTCCTCAGCCGCCAGGAGGTGCTCGACCGCTATGCGGAGGTGAGCGGCCGAGACCTGTCGCAGATCGACTACTACACGGCCTTCGGCTACTGGAAGCTCGCCTGCATCGTCGAGGGTGTCTACGCCCGCTACCTCGGTGGCTCGATGGGCAGCAGCGACCCCGCCGCCTTCGAAGGGTTCAAGCTCCAGGTGGAGCGGTGCGCCGAGGCCGCCGCTGAGGCCATGGGAAGGCTCGGGCGATGAATCCCCTCTATTCGATGGTGGAGCAACCCAACCTCGACTCCCCCGTGCTCGTGATGATCCTCAAGGGATGGATCGACGCCGGCCTCGGGGCCGACGGCGCCGCCGACGTGATGCTCGAGCACCTCGACCGTCGCACGGTCGCCCGATTCGATGCCGACCAGCTCCTCGACTGGCGAGCCCGTCGACCCACCATGCGGCTGGTCGACGGCATCAACACCCAGCTGGCCTGGGAGGAGACGGAGCTGTCGTGGGCGAAGGACAAGAGCGGCCACGACCTGCTCCTGCTGCTCGGAAACGAGCCCGACCACGCCTGGCTCGCGTTCTCCGAGCAGGTCGTCGACCTCGCCCTCGACCTCGGAGCCCGGATGGTGGTCGGGTTCGGCGCGTACCCCACGCCCGCTCCCCACACGAGACCCCCGCTGATTGCCGCCTCCGCGTCGAGCGAGGATCTGGCGCAGGGCCTGTTGCAGAACACCGTGGAGGTGCCCTCGGGGGTGCAGGGCATGATCGAGCGGCGGGCGGCGCTGCGGGGGTTGCCCGCCCTCGGGCTCTGGGCCCAGGTGCCCCACTACGTGTCGGCCATGCCCTACCCGGCCGCATCCTTGGCCCTCATCGAGGCCGCCAACTCGATCGCAAGGATCGACCTCCCGCTGGCCGACCTCGTCGACCAGGCGGCCGCCAGTCGGTTGCGGATCGACGAGCTCATCGCGCAGAACCCTGAGCACATGGCCATGCTCGAACAGCTCGAGCACAACGCCGATGCACAGACGGCCACGTCTGAGCTCTCGGCCACCAGCGGCGACGAGCTGGCCGCTGAGCTGGAGCGGTTCCTCCGAGAGCAGTAGCGCCGCGGGCACATCCCGCCGCCCTTGACCGCCCGGTCAAGGGCAGGCGCTAGGGTCCGCGGAATGAAGGTCGACGGAGGCATCGGTGGAGACCTGCGGGACGCGGCGAAGGCCGCGATGACGCAGGAGGAGCAGAGCTACGACGGCCTCTGGGCCGCGGAGACGGCCCATGACCCGTTCTTCCCGTTGCTCCTGGCGTCGCAGGCCACGCAACGGGTGGAGCTGGGCACCGGAATCGCGGTCGCCTTCGCCCGCAACCCGATGAACCTGGCTCAGATCGCCTGGGACATGCAGGCCGCGTCCGAGGGCCGATTCATCCTCGGTCTCGGCAGTCAGATCAAGCCCCACATCACCAAGCGCTTCTCGATGCCGTGGTCGCACCCGGCCGCGCGGATGCGGGAGATGATCCTGGCCATTCGTGCGATCTGGGCGTCGTGGAACGACGACACGAAGCTCGACTTCCAGGGCGACTTCTACACCCACACCTTGATGACGCCGTTCTTCAACCCCGGCCCCAACCCGCACGGCAACGCCAAGATCTTCCTGGCCGGCGTCGGCGAGCTGATGACCGAGGTCGCCGGCGAGGTCTGCGACGGCTTCCTGTGCCACGGGTTCACCACCGAGCGATACCTGCGGGAGGTCACGCTGCCCGCCCTCGAACGCGGCGCCGCGAAGGCCGGCCGCACCTTGGCCGACGTCGAGA
>Ga0105049_10006860_pt1 | contig 13250 bp, 11 predicted proteins | sample MAT06_FD_78087 | JGI IMG/M metagenome (GOLD analysis project Ga0105049, IMG submission 78087) | Freshwater microbial communities from Lake Fryxell liftoff mats and glacier meltwater in Antarctica - MAT-06 | ecosystem: Environmental > Aquatic > Freshwater > Ice > Liftoff microbial mat | place...
CTCCTGCTGATGGTCGGCTCCGCCTGCGGCAGCTCGATCGCCCGCCCGTTGACCTCCTGAGCGGGACTGACCGCCGCCTCCGGCTACGCCTCCTGCCTGATGGTCGACTGCGCCTGCGGCTGCTCTCTCGCTCACCCGCTCGAGTCCTGAGCGGGCGTGTCCGCAGCCTCCGGCTTCGTCTCCTGCTGATGGTCGACTGCGCCTGCGGCGGCTCTCTCGCTCACCCGCTCGAGTCCTGAGCGGGTGTGTCCGCAGCCTCCGGCTTCGTCTCCTGAGTGTCAGACTCGGAAGCATGGTCCACGACGTTGCTGCTTCGGGGTTCGACGCCCAGGCCGACGCCTACGAGCGGGCCCGGCCGTCGTATCCGCCGGATGCGGTCGGCTGGTTCACCGACAACCTGCGGATTGCGCCCGGTGCCCGGGTCGTCGATCTCGCGGCGGGGACGGGCAAGTTCACCCGGCTGCTCGCGCCTTTCGGAGCTGATCTCGCCGCAGTCGAACCGGTCGGAGGGATGGCCCACCACCTGCGGGTGGCCGTGCCCGACGTACCGCTCGCGTCGGCATCGGCCGAAGCGCTCCCCTTCGCCGGGCACTCGCTCGATGCGGTCACCGTCGCGCAGGCGTTCCACTGGTTCGAGGCCGAGGCTGCGTTCACCGAACTGCACCGGGTGCTCCGGCCCGGAGGTCGCGTCGGCCTGGTGTGGAACGCGCGCGACCGCAGCGTCGACTGGGTCGACCAGGTGTGGGGGATCATGGACCGGGTCGAGAAGCGGGCACCGTGGCGCGAGCACGAGCAGTGGAGCGAGTCCGCGCTCGGTGAACGTCTCGGATTCGGACCGTTGCACGAGGCGACCTTCTTCCACGAACACCGCTTGAGCACCGACGACGTCGTCATCCGGGTGCAGTCGGTGAGCCACGTCGCGGTGCTCACACCCGAGGACCGCGAACGCGTCCTCGACGAGGTCCGGACCCTGCTCGCGACCCATCCGGACACGAAGGGCCGCGACATCGTCGCGATGCCGTACCGGGTCGACGCCTACTGGTGCGAAGCCGAGTCTTGACCCGCCGCGACCGAATCGCCGTCACCGCCGGCCGCGCCGCCGGGTGGATGTCACGCGTGACCGGTCGCGGCGCCGGTGCCCACGTCAGCGGCCGGATCATGCTGAAGGTCCAGCCCGACCTGCTCCACGACCTCGCCGTCGGCGATCGGGTGACGCTGATCTCGGCCACCAACGGCAAGACGACGACGACCGCCCTCCTCGCGGCGGCGCTCGGAGCCGCCGGCCGGCCGGTCGTCACGAACCACACCGGGGCCAACCTCGTCGCGGGCGTGGTCGCGGCCCTCGCCGCACCGCACCCACCGTCGGACGCGGTGCTCGAAGTCGACGAGCGAGTGCTGCCCCTCGTGGTCGACCCGCTCGACGCGCAGCTCCTCGTCCTCGGGAACCTCAGCCGCGACCAGCTCGACCGGTACGGGGAGGTGCGCAGCCTCGCCGACCGGTGGCGCGCCGTCGTCGCCGCGCATCCCGACATCCCCATCGTCGCCAACGCATCCGATCCGCACGTCGCGTTCGCGGCGGCGTCGGACCGCACGATCTGGATCGATCTCGGTGGAGCCTGGCGAGGCGACGCCGCGACCTGCCCGGCCTGCGGCCGCCTCCTCGGCTGGAGCGACGACCCCGCGACCGGTCACGACACCTACTCGTGCCCGTGCGGGTTCGCCGAACCCGCCGCCGACGTCCGCCTCGTCGGTGACGTCCTGCACCTCGGTGACCGTGCGGTCACGATCGGCCTGGGGCTGCCCGGCCGTTGGAACGTGCTCAACGCGGCACTCGCGATCACCGCCGCCGCCGAGCTCGGGGTCGATCCCGAGGTGGCCGCGATTGCGGCGGCGGCGGTCACCACGGTGTCCGGCCGGTACGCAACGTACCGGCTCGCCGACGGGCGCCCCGCCCGCGTGCTCCTCGCCAAGAACCCCGCGGGCTGGAGCGAGGTGCTGGCCTGGCTCAACGAGCGCGACAACGGCGTGGTCCTCGCGGTGAACGCACACGTGGCCGACGGGCGCGACACGTCGTGGCTCTGGGACGCGCCGTTCGAACGGCTGCGGGACCGGACCGTCGCCGCGTCGGGTGAGCGGTCGCTCGACGTCGCGGTCCGGCTCGACTACGACGGCGTCGTGTGCGTCGTCGAACCCGATCCGATCGCAGCGGCTGCACTCGTCGGCGGATCCGAAGTCGACATCGTGGCGTCGTACACGCAGTTCACCGCGCTGACGCGACGGTTGCGATGAGACGGCACCCATGACGGAATCCACCGTCCGCATCGGTCTCGTCTATCCCGAGCTCCTCGGAACCTACGGCGACCGCGGGAACGCGGTCGTGCTCGTCGAGCGGTGCCGCCGCCGCGGGATCACCGCCGAACTGGTCGAGGTGGCCGCCGACGAACCCCTCCCCGACTCCCTCGACCTGTACCTGTTCGGCGGCGGCGAAGACGACCCGCAGTCGCTCGCCTCGGAACGGATGCGGGCGTCGGCCGCGTCGCTCACTCGGGCGCAGGCCTCAGGGGCCGTCGTGTTCGCGGTGTGCGCCGGATTCCAGCTCATCGGTGCGAGCTACGAGACCGGCGCCGGCGAGATGCTCGACGGCCTGGGCCTCGTCGACATGCGCACCGTCGGCGCGGCCCCCCGTCTGATCGGTGAAGTGGTGGTCGATCCCGAGCCGACGACTCACCTGCCGCCGGTCACCGGGTTCGAGAACCACTCGGGCCGCACGACCCTCGGGGCCGGAGTGCGACCGCTCGGCCCGGTCAGCGTCGGTGGCGGCAACGGGGTCGGGGGCGTCGACGGCGTGCTCGACGACCGGCTCGTCGGCACCTACCTGCACGGCCCGGTACTCCCCCGCAACCCTGCGCTCGCCGACTTCCTCCTCCGCTGGATCGTCGGCACCGACGCGCTCACCCCGATCGACGACCACCTCACCGACGCGCTCCACCGCGAACGCCTCGCCGCCGCGACCGCCACCGGCTGGCGCGCCCGCCTCCGGGACCTGCGAACCAACCGCGGCTGACCCCTCAGTCGGTGAGGTCGCGGATCTTGCTGATCTTGACCGCGGTCTCGTTGACGTCGGTGCCCTGGTCCCGGAGGAGCTCGGCGCGGGTCGCGGCGGCTTCGGCCTCGGCGCCCTCGTCGGCGTCGGCGAGCACGGCGTCGAAACCTTCCTCGACGATCCGCTCGGCTTCGTGCACCAGCGCGGCGACCATCTCCGACTCGGGGACGACGCGCACGACCTTGCCCTTCACGAACAGGTGGCCCTTGCCCTTGCCCGCCGCGATGCCGAGATCGGCCTCGCGGGCCTCGCCGGGGCCGTTCACGACGCAGCCCATCACCGCGACCTGCAGCGGGATGTTGCGATCGGTGAGCGCATCCTGGGCTTCCTTGGCGACGCGGATCACGTCGACCTCGGCTCGGCCGCAGCTCGGGCACGCGATGAGGTCGAGGCCCTTGCGTTCGCGCAGCCCGAGGCACTCGAGCAGCGTGCGACCGGCGCGCGCCTCCTCGACGGGATCCGCGGTGAGCGAGTACCGGATCGTGTCGCCGATCCCCTCGGCGAGCAAGGTGGCGATCCCGGCGGTCGACTTCACGAGCCCGTTCGGCGGCGGCCCCGCCTCGGTGACGCCGAGGTGCAGCGGGTGGTCGGTGGTCTCGCCGAGCAGACGGTAGGCGTCGATCATCAGCACGACGTTCGACGCCTTCACCGAGATCTTCACGTCGTCGAAGCCGACCTCTTCGAAGTAGGCGAGCTCGCGCATCGCCGACTCGACGAGCGCTTCGGGAGTGGCGCCACCGTGGCGCGCCGCGATCTCGGGGTCGAGACTGCCCGCGTTCACGCCGATGCGGATCGGCAGGCCGCGGTCCTTGGCCTCACGGGCGACGAGCTTGATGTGCTCGGGCTTGCGGATGTTGCCCGGGTTGAGCCGGAGCGCGTGGACGCCGGCCTCCATCGCCGCGAGGGCGAGCTGGTGCTGGAAGTGGATGTCGGCCACGATCGGCACCGGCGAGCGCGGCACGATCTGGGCGAGGCCTTCCGCGGCCTCCTCCTCGTTGCAGGTGCAACGCACGATGTCGCAGCCGGCTCCGGCGAGGGCGTAGATCTGGGCGAGGGTTCCGTCGACGTCGGCCGTCTTGGTGGTCGTCATCGACTGCACCGACACCGGCGCATCTCCACCCACGGCCACGCTCGGCCCGGGCGGGTGCCCGAGCACCAGCTGGCGCGTCTTGCGCCGCTCGTAGATCACGGGTTCAGCCAGGAGAAGGAGCGGAGCCGGCGGACACGCCCCACAGGACGTGAACGGGTGAGCGATCGAGCCGGCGCAGCGGATTCGACCGAAGGACAGGAGAAGGAGCGGAGCCGGCGGACACGCCCCACAGGACGTGAACGGGTGAGCGATCGAGCCGGCGCAGCGGATTCGACCAGCAAGATGTTCATGATCCGGTGATGATCTCACGGATGTCGAGGAACATCGTCGACACGCCGAACGCCAAGAGGACGACGAGGACCATCGCGGTGACGGGGACCAGGCGCCGGTAGTCGACCTGGACCCGACGACCCTTCACCTTCGACGCGATCCCCTCGTAGATGGCGATCACCGCGTGCCCACCGTCGAACGGCAGCAGCGGGATCAGGTTGAAGAGCGCGAGGAACAGGTTGACCGTGGCCACCAGGAACAACAGGGTCCAGATGTCGCCCTGGACGATCTGGTCGCCGATGCTCACGATCCCGATCACCGACCGTGGCCGTTCCACGTCGACGCCTGCCGGTGCCTGGGGTTGCGGGCCGGCCCGGGTGACGTTCGAGACCTGCTGCTCGACACCCGACGGCGAGAAGATCCGGGCGATGCCCTGGACCGTGGCCACGGTGCCGTCGCGCATCATCATCACCGACTCCCGCACTGCGCCGAAGAGACCGAGCGAGGCGCGCGACTCGCCGGGGGCGATACCGACGAACCCGGTCGGGTCGCTCTCGCTGCGCGGTTCGGGAGTGGCCTCGAGCGCGACCTGCCGGCCATCGCGATCGACAACGAACCGGGTCTCCTCGCCGCCACGCGGTTGGATGAGGCGGGGAACGTCGTCCCACTCGTCGACCTGGACGCCGTCGATCGAGAGGATGCGGTCACCTTCCTGGAAGCCGGCGATCGCCGCGGGAGCATTGCCGGTGACGGAACTCACCGTGGTGTTCGGGCCCTGCGCCTCACCGACCCTCAGCAGCACGAAGAAGATCAACACGAACGCGATCAGGAGGTTCACGCCGATCCCGGCGAGGATCGTGGCGAGACGCTTCGGGAACGACGCAGCCCGGTAGGTGCGGCCTTCGTCTTCGGGATCGACCTCTTCGATGCCGTTCATCCCGATGATGCGCACGTAGCCGCCGGCCGGGATCGCCTTGATGCCGTACTCGGTCTCACCACGCCGGAACGACCAGATCCGGGGGCCGAACCCGAGGAAGAACTCGGTGACCTTCATCCCCGACTTCTTGGCCACGATCATGTGACCGGCCTCGTGGAGCATCACGGTGAAGATGAGGCCCACGATGAGCGCGACGGTCACGGCCAGCGAGGGCCGGGCCAGCACGAGCAGGACGAGACTGGCCGCGATCAGCGCGCCGACCCAGATCGCCGAGCGCGTCTCGACGCGCTCTTCGGTCTCCAGGGGATCCTTCAACCCACAGCCTCCGTGCGCTTCACGCCACCCGGGCGATTGGCAATCGTCTTCTCGGCCCGTTCGCGGGCGACCCGGTCTGCTTCCAGAACGCCTGCGACGTCATCGACGTTCCCGACACCTTCCTGGAGGGCCGCGTCGACGATCTCGGGGATCGCGGTCCAGGGGATCATGCCGTCGAGGAACGCGGCCACGGCGACCTCGTTGGCGCCGTTCAGCACCGCGGGCGCCGCCCCGCCGGCCCGGCCTGCCGCGTAGGCGAGGCCCAGACACGGGAACGCGTCGAGGTCGGGTGGTTCGAAGGTGAACTGGCCGATCCCGGTCCAGTCGATCGCGCCGAACGGCTCGTCGAGACGATCGGGAGCCCCGAGCGCGAGCCCGATGGGAAGTCGCATGTCGGGCATCGAGAGCTGGGCGATGGTGGCCCCGTCGGTGAACTCGACCATCCCGTGGATGATCGACTGCGGGTGGACCACCACGTCGACCCGGTCGTAGCCGACCCCGAAGAGCTCCTGGGCCTCGATCACCTCGAGTCCCTTGTTCATCAGCGTCGAGGAGTCCACTGTGATCTTCGGTCCCATGCTCCACGTCGGATGGTTCAGCGCGTCGGCGATGGTCACCTCGGCCAGCTCGGCGCGGCTCCGACCCCGGAACGGTCCCCCGCTCGCGGTGAGGATCAACCGGGACACCTCGCGGGGCGCACCCGAGCGGAGGGCCTGGTAGAGCGCAGAGTGCTCCGAGTCGACCGGGACGATCTCACCGCCACCCGAGGCCCGGGCCGCGGCGACGACGGGTCCGCCCGAGATGAGGCTCTCCTTGTTGGCGAGCGCGAGCCGCTTGCCGTGCTCGAGCGCGGCAAGGGTGGCGGGGAGGCCCGCGAACCCGACGACGGCGTTGAGGACGACGTCGGCTTCGGGCAGCGCCGCGAGCTCGGGCAGGACCTCGGGCCGGTCAGCAGCCAGGACGGCACGGTCGGGTGCGACCCCGAACGCCACCCGCTGACGCTCGAGGAGCTCGGCGTTGCGGCCGGCCGCGAGGGCGACGACCTCCCACCGGTCCCGGTGTCGCGAGATCACGTCGAGCGCCTGGGTCCCCACCGAACCCGTGGAACCCAACACGACGACCCGGAGTGCAGCCACGTCCTGGTGGTTCGCTCCGCCGCGCCGCCTCGACCGCCCACCCGCACGACTGCTGGCCGGATCGACCGGCGGCTCCGCTGCGTTCACGGCCCCATGCTCCCACGTGGGAGACGGCGAAGGCGCCGCGAGCGGCGCCTCTTCAGCCGATCTTCAGGTACTGGGCGAGGTAGTAGGCCGCGGGGAGGCAGAAGAGGATGGCATCGAAGCGGTCGAGCACCCCGCCGTGGCCGGGCAGGACGGTGCCGAAGTCCTTGATCTTCAGGTCACGCTTGAGGAGCGACTCACAGAGGTCGCCGAGCGGGGCCATGATCGCCACCACCACCCCCAACGACAGGGCGTGACCGAGATCGGTCCAGGGAGTGATGTTGTTCACGATCACCGCCGCGACCACGATCGACGCGGTCATCCCCCCGAGGAGACCCTCGAGCGTCTTGTTCGGCGAGACCTTCTCCATCAACGGCGTCTTGCCCAACCACGAACCGACCAGGTAACCGAACACGTCGTACGCGACGGCACAGAGCACCACCCCGAGGATCAACCCGACGCCGTTCGGGGTGACGAGCAGCAGCCCTGCGAAACCACCGAGCACCCCGATGTAGGCGTAGCCGAAGACCGTCACCGCGACGCTCACGACTGCCCGGGCCTCGACCACGTCGAAGAGGTACCAGAGCAGGCTGAACACCGTGAGGAGTGCGAACATCAGCGGGAACGCCGACACCCCGACCTTGTAGGCCGCGAGCGGGGTGGTCACGGCCGCGAGGAGCCCCAGGATCGTGGCCGGGTGGAACCCACGTCGACGCAGTGCCTCGTAGAACTCGAACGCGGCGACGCCGACGATCACGGTCACGAGCACCGCAGTCGAGGCCCGACCGAAGTTCAGACAGATCAGCGCGGCGACGGCCAGCACAACACCGACGATCACCCGGGTGAGCAGGTCGCTCCCGGGTGCCGATGCCGGCCCCGATCCACCAGAACCCGGGCCTCCCGGCCCGTCGGACTCGAGGCGAGTGATCGGCGTGGATCCCGAATCGGTCGAACGCGGTCGCGCCAGCTCGCCGCTGTCGGCACCCACTCGGATCGGTGCCGACGCAGCGGCCGCGCCGACGGCACGCGCAGCACCGAGAGGCGTGACGCCGTCGTCGGCGGTCGTCGTCGGACGGTCGGTGCTGATGCGCAGTCGCCGCCGCCGACGTTGGGCGACGCTCTTGTCGAACTCGGCGTCGTCGTCGCCCTTGGGCGCGAGCGCACCCAGCGCGGGTTCGTCGTCCCTGAGCCCTCCGGGATCCGAGAAGTCGGCGTCGGCCCAGTCGCCGGCGCCGGAACGGAACCGGGGAGCGCCCGTGGAGGCGGCCGACCAGGAATCGAGATCCGCTTCGGCTTCGGGGTCGTCGATCGTCTCTGATTCGGGGAGGATGATCGGGACCTCGCCGGTGGGTGGCTCGGTCCAGTGCGGGAGCACCACCGGCCCGCTGGCTTCGTCGCTCACGTCGATCACCACCGGTTCGTCGGGAGCGACTCCGTCGGCGCGATCCTCCGCGAGCGGGTCGGTGGTACCACGGTCGCTTGCATCGGTCTCGGCCACGATGGCGGAGATCTCCCCTCGGAAGGTGATGTCGTCTTCGTCGTCTTCCACCACGGTGAGCGCGGCCTCGAGATCGTCGAGATCAGGCGCGCCGTCGCCACTCACGGGAAGCGGGAACCGGGCTGCGGGCCGCACCGAAGGGTCGGGTCGCGGCGGGACGTCGCCGAATCGCGGCGTGTCGCCGCCGAGGCGACGGGCCACCTGGCCGCCGTCGAGCGCCGCCTGCGCCTCCTTGGCGCCGAGGATCCGGACGCCCTCGGTCGGACCGGGTCTCGCCGGCCTCGGACCCGCTTCGTCGTCGCCGACCTGATCGTCGCCGACCTGATCGTCGCCGACCTGATCGTCGCCGACCTGATCTCCCCGAACCTGATCTTCGTCGCGCCGGTCGGTCACTCTGCCCCCTCGCGTGGCCCGCCAGCTCTCGCGCGGCACTGCCCAGGGTAATCCCGCGGTTGCGGGCGAAGCGGGGAGGCCGGCGGGAAGCCGTGGGATCCGTGCATCAGACTTCGAGGAGCTCCTGCTCCTTGTGTTGGAGCATCGCATCCATCTCACCCACGGTCTCGTGGGTGAGCTTCTCGAGGTCCTTCTCGATTCGGTCGAGCTCGTCACGCGAGAGGTCGCCGTCCTTCTCGAGGTCTTCGAGATCACGGCGGGCCTCGCGGCGGATGTTGCGGACCGCGACGCGTCCGTCTTCGGCGCGGCTCTTGACGACCTTCACCATCTCCTTGCGTCGCTCCTCCGTGAGCGGCGGGAACGACAGCCGGATGATCACGCCGTCGTTCGACGGGTTGATCCCGAGGTCGCTCTGCTGGATGGCCTTCTCGATCGCCTTGATCGCACTCTTGTCGTACGGAGACACGACCAGCACGCGGGGTTCGGGCACGCTCACGCTGGCGAGCTGTTGCAGCGTCGCCTCCGAGCCGTAGTAGTCGACCTTCAGCTTCTCGATCAGGCTCGGCGCGGCGCGGCCGGTGCGCACCCCCGAGAACTCGTCTTGGAGGTGGGTGACGGCGCGGCGCATCTTGTCGCGACAGTCGGAGACGACCAGGTCACTCATCTCACTCATGGTCTCCGCTCCTGTCGCCTGCGGCGACGGGCCGCTCGGGCCACGCCGCTGACACCCGGCGCGCACAGCGTCTCGAGCGCGGTCGTCGGCTCATGGGTCACCGATCCCGGTCGTGACGAGCGTGCCGATCGGATCGCCGACGAGGGCCCTTCGGATGTTGCCCGGTTCCGTGACGTCGAAGACGATGATCGGCAGGTCGTTGTCGAGGCAGAAGGTGATCGCAGTCGAGTCCATCACGTCGAGACGCCGGTTCAGGACCTCGAAGTGGCTGATCTCGGTGAACTTCTCCGCAGTGGGATCGAGGCGCGGATCGGCGCTGTAGACGCCGTCGACTCCCGAGTGGGTCCCCTTCAGGATCGCTCCCGCACCGATCTCTGCCGCCCGCAGTGCCGCGGTGGTGTCGGTGGTGAAGTAGGGGTTGCCCGTCCCCGCCGCGAACACCACGACGCGGCCCTTCTCGAGGTGTCGGAGCGCTCGGAGTGGGATGTAGGGCTCGGCGACCTGCGCCATGGTGATGGCGGTCTGAACCCGGGTCGGCTGGCCGACCGCCTCGAGCGCGTCCTGCAACGCGAGTGCGTTGATGACCGTCGCGAGCATGCCCATGTAGTCGGCGCGGGCGCGGTCCATCCCTCGTGTCGCGCCGCTCATGCCCCGGAAGATGTTCCCACCTCCGACCACGATCGCGATCTCGACGCCGAGGTCGCGTCGGGCATCGGCGACCTCTTGCGCGATCCGCGCCACGACCACGGCGTCGATCCCGAAGTGGATCGACTCGTCGGCGAACGCTTCACCGGAGAGCTTGAGCACGACCCGCCGGTACCGGCTGGTGGTCATCGCGGTGTCCTCTCGCTGGCTTTCCGTCTTACTCCTCGCCGATCTTCACCCGGGCGAAGCGCCGAACGGTGGCATCGGGCCCGAGATCGGCGAGCAGCTGCTTGACGGCGGTCTTCGGCTCCCGCACGAACCCCTGCTCCACGAGCGCGACGTCCTTGAAGAACCCGTTGAGGCGGCCCTCGATGATCTTGGGCAACGCCTGCTCGGGCTTGCCTTCGTTGCGGCTGAGCGCCTCGAGCACTTCGCGCTCCTTCGCCACCACGTCGGCCGGGACGTCGTCTCGGGTCACGTAGCGGGGCGCCGCGCTGGCGATGTGCAGGGCGATGTCGTGCGCGACGGCCTTGGCCTTCTCGTCGGCGGCATCGACGCCACCCAGTTCGACGATCACACCGATGGTGCCGCGATCGTTCTGGATGTGCTTGTAGCCGTCGAGGAGTCCGTCGGGCGTCTCGTAGCGCACGACCCGACCGAGCTCGAGCTTCTCGCCGAGCTTCGCCGAGAGCAGCACGAGGAACTCGGCGACGGTGGAGCCCTCGTAGGCCTGGTCGGCGAGGTTCTCGTCGCCCCCGGCGACGACGTGCTGCGCGAGCGCGGTGACTGCGGCCTTGAAGTCGGCGCCCTTCGCGACGAAGTCGGTCTCACAGTTGAGCTCGACGAGGGCACCCGTCGTGCCCACCACGACCACGTCGATCGCGCCCTGGTCGGCAGCCCGGCCGGCACGCTTGCCCGCACCGGCGAGCCCCTTCTCGCGGAGCCAGTCCTTCGCCTTGTCCGCGTCGCCGTCGCTCGCCTCGAGCGCCTTCTTGGCGTCCATCATCCCCGCGCCGGTCGCCTTGCGCAGCGCGGCAACGTCTTTCGCGCCGAACTCAGGCACCCTCACCCTCCTGTACCTCGGCCTCCGCGGCCGCACTGTCCGAGGTCACGTCTTCGGCCGGAGGGGTCGACGTGTCCTTCTTCGACTCCTCGGTCACGGCCAACAGCCGCTTCTCGCGCTCCGCCTGCGCCGCGGCGGCTTCGGAGCGGGCCCGGGCCTGCTGCTCGGCACGCGCCTTCTCCTCTTCCGCGCTGAGGGGCTTCGGCTTCGGCGGTGCGGCCACGTCGGCCGCCTTGGTGCCGGGCCGAGCACCCTTCTTCTGCGCGAGGAAGCGACCCTCCTGGCACGCGTCGGCGAGGACGCGGCACATGAGGTTCGCGGAGCGGATCGCGTCGTCGTTGCCCGGGATCACGAAGTCGATCACATCGGGGTTGCAGTTCGTGTCGACGACGGCGACGACCGGGATGCCGAGACGGTTCGCTTCGGTCACCGCGATGTGCTCCTTCTTCGTGTCGATCACGAAGAGCACGCTCGGGAGCCGCTCGAGGCTCCGGATGCCGCCGAGGTTGCGCTGCAGCTTGACGACCTCACGCTTGACCTTGAGGCCTTCCTTCTTGATCATCTGCTCGGTCTCGCCGGTCTGGACCATCTTCTCGAGCTCTTTGAGCTTCCCGACCCGAGTGTGCACGGTGGAGAAGTTGGTCATCATCCCGCCGAGCCAGCGGAAGTTGACGTACGGCATGCCGCAGCGATCCGCCTCGCGTTGGATCGGCTCCTGGGCCTGCTTCTTCGTTCCGACGAAGAGCACGCTCCCACCGTCTTCGACGGTCCTGCGCACGAACCGGTAGGCGGTGTCGATCCGCTCGAGGGTCTGTTGGAGATCGATGATGTAGATGCCGTTGCGCTCGCCGAAGATGAAGCGCTTCATCTTCGGGTCCCAACGACGCGTCTGGTGACCGAAGTGGACCCCGGCCTCCAGCAGCTGCTTCATCGTGACGACAGCCACGGGTGTACCCCTTCCATTGGTTGGAACGTCCGCCCGCGTTCGCGCCCCCGACGAATGTGCGGAGACGACCATGGATTGCCGACGTGATCCCGGGTGGTGCTCGGGACGACGGCCACGGGCGTGTGAGATCTCGATCGAGAACGGCCGAGTCGGAGCGGAGTGTACCGGACGGACGCCGCGTCCCTCAGGGCCGGGAAGGGACAATCTCGATCTCCAGCGCGTCGATCCGCCCCGGCTGGGTCCACCGCCAGCCCACCAGCACCCGATCACCCACTGCCGCGATCCCCTCCGGGAGGCCCTCCGGATCGGTCCTGCGGTCGACCACGCCACCCCGGGACCGGTCGAGGACGACGAGTTGCTGACCCTCGTTGCGGATCACGACGGCGTCGGAGGTGAGGAGGAGCCTCCCACCCAGGGCCGGGACCCCGGTCTCGGTCCGCCATCGGAGCGCCCCCGTGCGGAGCTCGAGGAGGCTCACCGTGCCGTGGTGGTCGACCACGCCGACCACGCCGGCGGGCCGCCCGACACCGGCGATGCCGGGGACGAGGCCCGGTTCGAAGGACGCCGGGACCGGCGCCTGCCAGCGGACCGTTCCATCGGCCAGGCCGAGAGCCCGGACCGAGGCGGAGTAGTCACCGTCGCCGGCAGCGACGATCACGGTGTCGCCGGCGACCGCGGGGCTGCCCGCCATCGCTTCGACCGTCTGCTCCCAGCGGACCTCCCCCGAGCCCACGTCGACGGCCCGGACCGTCGACCCGGTTGCGTCGCGCCACACGGCAACGACGGTGCCGGTGCCGGCGTCACCCTCGAGCCGGCCGTCGACGGTGCCCTCGGCTGCGATCGACCAGCGCAGCGTTCCGGTGGTGGCGTCCCGTCCGGACAGCGAACCGTGGGGTCCGGCTGTCAGCGCGACTGCTTCGCCGGCTGCTCCACTGGCTGCTTCGCCGGCCGGCGGCGCCACGAGCGCCACTCCCTCGGCCCCGTCGCCCGGATCGCCGAGCGCGTCGGTTCCTGCCTCCGCTTCCCATCGGATCGCACCGTCGGCGCGGTCGAGCATCACGAATCGGTCGCCGGCGCTGACGAGCACGGAACGGGCA
>Ga0105049_10006861_pt1 | contig 13248 bp, 9 predicted proteins | sample MAT06_FD_78087 | JGI IMG/M metagenome (GOLD analysis project Ga0105049, IMG submission 78087) | Freshwater microbial communities from Lake Fryxell liftoff mats and glacier meltwater in Antarctica - MAT-06 | ecosystem: Environmental > Aquatic > Freshwater > Ice > Liftoff microbial mat | place...
CCACATGATCCACACCACGATCCCCGGTGAGCTCGATGTGATGGGTGCGGGCCTCTACAGCACGAATCGGATCGCCATCGGCTTCAACAAGGATGTCGCGTGGAGCCATACCGTCTCCACCGCGCTGCGCTCGACGATGTATGCGCTCGAGCTGAAACCCGATGACGCAACGCAGTACCGCTACGGCGATGGCTGGCGGCGCATGACCCGCGTCAGCGTCACCGTCCCGGTGAAGTCCGCGAATGGAACCGTCACCAACGAAAACCGTACCGTGTTTCTGTCGCACTACGGGCCTGTCGTTGCCTCGGAGCAGCTGCCGTGGACGTCGGCGCGTGCCTATGCCGTTCGTGACGTGAACCTCGCGAACGACCAGGGTGCCATCACGTATGACATGCTGCATCGTGCCAGATCCATCGACGAGGTCGAGGCGGCGATCAGTCAGCAGGGTGTGGCATTCACCAATACGCTGGCGGCCGACAAGGCGGGTACGGCGTTCTACGCCGACGTCAGCGTGGTACCGAACGTCGACGCGGCGATGATCGACAGGTGCCGTGTGAAGCCGCCGGGCATTCCCGCGTCGGTGATGGTGCTCAACGGGGGCGACCCGGCGTGCGAGTGGAAGACCGATGCCACCTCGAAAGTGCCGGGAGCGATGCCGCCCGCCGCGATGCCGCGCATCCGTCGCGACGACGTCGTCTCGAATGCCAACGACAGCTACTGGCTGTCCACACCAGCGGCACGACTGGAGGGCTTTTCGCCCATCATCGGCGCCGAGCGCACCGCGCGCAGCCTGCGCACACGCGCCGGACTGGCGTTCATTGCCGAGACATTGAAAGGTGGCGCGAAGGCCACACCACAGACGTTGGAAGACATGCTGTTCTCGCACCGGAACTTTGGTGCGGAGCTGCTGCTCGATGACGTGTTGACGCTGTGCGCGACACCCGTCGAGCCGGTCGTGCTGTCGGGCGCCACGGTGGACATCGGCGCATCGTGCAGGGTGCTGGCTGCGTGGAACCGCCGCGAGACCATCGACAGCCGCGGCGGCCATGTGTGGCGCGAGTTCTGGCGAGAGGCCGTGCGCGTGCCTGGCTTGTATCGCGTGCCGTTTGATCCGGCAGATGCGGCGAACACACCGCGTGGGCTGGCGGTTGAGCAGCCGGGCGTGAGAGAGGGGCTGCGTCGTGCACTGGCGCTCGCACAAAAACGCCTGGTGCAGTTCAACGTGCCGCTCGATGCACCACTCGGCAGCATCCAGTACGACATGCGCGGCGGCGAGCGGATTCCCATTCCCGGCGGCGCAGGCGGCACAGGGATGTGGAGTGTGATCACCACTGAACTCACGCCGACCGGCTACACGCCCATCATTCACGGCAACAGCTACATCCAGGTCGTCGGCTGGACCGCGGGCGGCGCGGTGGAGGCACGCGGCATTCTGACCTACTCGCAGTCGGATGATCCAGCGTCACCCTACTCGGGTGATCTCACGCGGCAGTACTCGACGGGAGGGCTGGTACCGTTGCCGTTTTACGAGAGGGACATTCTGGCCGACAAGAATCTTCGGACGTTGCGGCTCAGGCAGTAACCCGGGAGCATGGGGTCCGATGTCCATGGTCGGTCGACGCTATCAAGGACTCTGACCCAATGGTCGCTCTGACCCCATCGTCGAAAAAAAGCGGCCCGCAGACCAATTCGGTCTGCAGGCCGCGAACAGCCGTCTGATTCTGTGGTGCTTAGCGGGTAACGCGGCGGCGGCGCGCAATCCCGATCATGCCCACAACGCCGATGAGCATCAACGACACCGTGGATGGCTCGGGGACGACGGAGCTCGCCGTGCCCCGGATGATGAACGGCAGCTCGTAACCCAGGCCGTCGCCGGCATCGACGAGTGGGGCGAACGGGGCGCCCGCGGCGCTCTGTGCCGCGTTGCCAACCACGCCGTTCGAGGTCGGCGGCGCCCACGGGCCCGAGGCCGCCGTGCCAGTCATGGCCCAGCGCAGCCAATAGCTGCCAGCGCTCAGCGAAAAATCGGTGACGTCGACGTCGAGCTGGAAGATCGCGCGGTCCGTGTTGGTGAGGGTCGTTGCCGTGACACGATAGCCCAGGAGACCGCCGTTGGTCGGTACCGTCGAGCCGGAGGCAACGGTGGTTCCGGTGTTCACGTCACCGGCGACGATGCTCCAATTCACTCCGGTGAAGGTGAAAATGCTGTTGGCGAAACTCTGGTACGAGAATAGGCTCAAACTTGTGACGTTCCAACCAGATCCGGCGACGGAGAAGTTGTCGGCGACGAAGTTCGGAACGGTGGCCTGAGCGCCGGCGCCAAACGTCGTGCCGCCCGCACGGATCACAGATAAGCCAGCGGTGACCGCGGGACCATTGTTGAACAGAATCTGGCCCGAGCCTGTCGCTGCCGCGGAAACGGTCAGCCCGATGATCGCGGCAGAGCCGCGGAGGAAGTGAGCGAGTCGCATGTGGAGAATACCGCCTGGACGAGAGAGAAGGGACCGTGGCTTTTTCGTGACATGGATGAGTCTGAGCAATTTTAGTACCACTTAGATTCCAGCAGGGAACGCGACGAGAACGGTACGAAATGTGTTGCGGCCGTAGCACAAATTAGTTGGATGCTCGCCATGCAACGCGGACGATATTTCCGGGTGAATGGGGTCAGAAGCATGGGGTCAGAGTCCATGATCCCGAAGCATGGGGTCAGAGTCCATGATCCCGTCGCCGTGACGCGCGCAGCAGGGACTCTGACCCCATGATCGGACCCCATGGTCGACAGAAGCGGGTGGAGGTACCTGCCGCCTTGCATCGTATGGGCCAACTGGTCGCGACACACATCAGCAAAGCGGGCTCAGCCGTGCGTGCTATTGATCTTACTAATCGATACCGACATAGAACGACCGAGCCAGCACTCCGAACAGGTCGAATCGATTGTTAGGGGAGCTTGCTCGAGCGACATGAATGGTGCCGACGCGATCAGGGCGCTGCACGCCACGGGTGCGCTGCGCAACCTGAATGTGACGGTCGTCATGAAGCGCGAAGAGGAATATCCGGGTGATCCGCTCGTCGAGGCGCGGGCAGCGCTCGTCGACGCAGCGAAGCTGAGCAATCTCGCGCTGGCGTTCGAAGGTGCCTCACGCACTTCAGCGACGATCGGCCGACGTTCGACCAGCGACTGGACGATCAACGTGACAGGGCACCAGGACCAACAACATCGCGCCGGTGACCTGAGTTTCGTTGCACCGTCCATCGATGGCGTCGAGAGACTGGGTGCACCTGGCACTGAAGCCCATCCGCCGAGCGAGTCGGTGAACCCGCCCGAACTGACGATGCAGACCGAGCGCGCCGCGCTCATGCTGTGCACCTCGTCGCCAGATGAATCCCGGCATGCCCGACGCGCAGCCTGCCCTGCGAACAGTGCCTTCCAGCTCTGGCGCGCGCGTGGCTGGCCGCGGTCAACCAGAATCAACTCGCGATTTCACCTCCCGCCCAACCAGCGACGCCGTCAGAGCCGCAGATAGCTCCATTCTTTCGTAAACGGGATGGAACTCATCAACACTCCACGGTCCTTCGTCACGAGCAGTCGATCACTCGGGTTGATGCCGATGCCGCGCACGGCGTCGTACAGCCCCGGTTCCACCGAGAAGGTCATCCCCTCCTGCACCACCGTGTCGTCCCCGAGGGCGATGAACGGTGGCTGATGGCCTTCGAAGTTCGTCCCCTGGCCATGCCCCGGCCGGTGGTAGATGAACTCCTGCATGCCGGCGCGGATCTGATGCGCGTGCACCTTCTGCGCAATCTCGCCGCACACCGCGCCTGGCTTCGTCTCATCGACCATGATCTGGATGGTCTCGGCCACGACCTGCCACATGCGATCGTGATGGGGCGTGCTGGGTGTGATGATGTAGTTCCGGTAACCCTCGCCGCCGAATCCGCCGAGGAGGATGTCGCAGTTCACGTAGACCGGCTGGCCGCGACGCAGTGGCGTGTGGAAGAATTGGTTGGGGTGCGGGTAGGCCGTGGCCACACCGGCACGCACGTAGTTGCCCGTGACCTCGACGCCGACGGCGCTGTGCGGTTTTCCGTCACGCTTCACGTCGCGCATCATAAGGGTGATGCCGTAGCTGCTGAGCGCCTGACCCACCTGATAGTCGGTGGTGTTGGTGCCATGCTCGAGGATGTAATCGCGGGCGAAGGCGTGGATCCGGTCGAAGTAGCGGTAGGCGCGCTGGATCAGCGCGATTTCCTCCGACGTGCGGATCATGCGCATGCCGAGGCAGATGTCGCTGATGTCGACAGTCTGCGCGCGCGGGAGGATTCGCGTGACGGTGGCCTGTGCGCTCGGCGTGAGCTCGCGATCGAGTCCGATGGTCGCGCCATCCAGTCCGCGCTCCGCGAGCTGGGTGAGCGCCCACGCCCAGAGATCCACGCGTCCGCCGCGCAGGTTTTCGCCACGGTTCGGAAATCCGCCAGCAGCGTGCGGATAGCAGAAGTAGTGCGTGTTCTGCGTGCACCACCACGACTGGATCAGATCCCGGTCGATCGCCGGCGAGTACCAGTAGATCGTGTCCGGTTCGTCCACCAGCAGCAACGCCCATGTGGTGCGTTCACCGCTGCCGCGGAAGCAGCCCGAGAAGTAGACGAGATTCGGATCGGACTGCAGCAAGACGGCCTTCACGCCTTGCGCTTTCGCCGCCGCCCGCAGCCGGTTGGTGGTGGCCTTGTACCAATCCAGCGGCAGCCGGTCCACGCCGACGGGCGCGGGCACGGGGTGGTAGGGGTTGGGGACGAGCAGTTTCTCGGAGCCCTGCGGTGGAGCGTCGCACGCGAGTGCGGCGAGGTCGCTGGCCGCCGCAGCCGATGCGGCGAGGGAGAGGCCCATCGTGCGGACGAAATCGCGTCGGGAGGACATGGGACGTGGCTCGGGTCGAGGAACTCCGGATAGAAATCGGCATCGGCATCCGCATCCGCATCGGCACAGATGAATGCCACTGCGACAGCCTAACGCGGAACAGTACGGTCGCCGAACGGCTGACGGTGAACGGCTGTGGCGCTGGCCGATCAGCGGCTGCTGCGTTCTGCGTCATGTCGGTGCAAGTCCTCGAGCGGACCATCCCGGCGGCGCAATGACACGGGCGCGGTGGTGTACGTCAAGTCAGGTCAGGTCAGGTCACGCGCCCGGACCAATCTGAAGAAACACACCGTGAGCGTTCTTCCCGAGACGCAAACGATGCCGCTATTCGGCGGCACAGCAGCCGAGATTGCCGCAGCGGCCCCACGCGGACTCAGTAATGCGGTCGTCCCTCGCGCTACCCTCACGCTTTCCATCCCGATATGCCAGCATGAGGTTATCAAACGCGGCTGCAACAGCCGATCTTCCCCCTCCAGTTGCCTTGACCTGTTCGACCGCGAGTTTAGCGATGCTGTCCGCAGTCCCACAATTGATGAAAGCGTGGGTCACCTTGATCTGCGCGGTATCTTTGAAGTGCTCATGGCCGCATGACACGAAGGCACCTGTTTCCGTATTGACCAGCTGAAACGAGTCGCCTCCATTCGTCTTGATCGTCCACGACGTCCAACGTCCCACCTGTCGGTCAACGCCAACCAATGCTGTCCCTGGATCCGTGGTCACGGTGAGGAACGTGAGGAGTCGGCCTGCACTGATTCCCATTTTCGACTGCACACTGTAGCGCGCAGACCAGCATCGCGATCGGACGGAATCAGACATGACAGCGATGAGAAGATCACGCTTCTTCGTACCCGTCGTCGGAAACACAGCCATTGCAGTAGCTGGCACCGCGTAATTGACTACAATCGAATCCGCCTTGCTCGGCACACCCCCGACGCAATCGGCTGCAATCTCGCGCGTTTGGGTAACTGTTCCATGGTTCAGCATCCGAGAGACGGCATCGGCGAGCTTCTGAAGGTCGCTGTCCTTCCATGTCTGCCAGCCGTCCGGCATGAGGTTTCTGCACCGTGATTTGTCACTCAAGTCGTCGGTGATAGTGCATTCTGGTCCCGCAGTGGGATAGGGCATACCCGCTGCGTCTGCTGCGTGATTACGAGACCCTTTAGTCGAGCATGCTGCAAGCAACTGTAAGGTCGCGCACAGCACGCGCGTTACACACCGCATCGTCCACCTCCCCGTTCGTTTGTGTTGATCTGCATCTCCCATTCGCGCGACCGCGAGTCACCTGCTGCCAGTCGGCTCCCTGTCTGCACTATCGCCTCAAAAATCGTGATTGGTGACCGTGATGTCGAGAACCCCACGACGTCCCCCGCGGCCTTGACGCGTCGCCAACTCCGACCCTACTCCGCCGCACAACAGCCAAGATTTCCGCACCGGCCCCACGCTGACTCGACACTGGGGCCTTCCGAGAAAAGTGCGCGTAACAGCATCTGATCACCCGTCTTGTATTTCGCCAGTAACACCTCGAACACCTGATGGATGCTGCGCACCGCACCAGTCGTTCTCGATCGCGCGTCGGTGGTCATCTTTTCCACGAGCTTGCTCGCCGAGTCGGCAATCTTGTGAACGGTCTTGCAATCGATGAATGCCACATCATTCGGTCCAAGATGAGGCGTACCACAGCGCACGTACGCCCCTCGACGCAGCGTATCGAGCTTGTATTCGCTTTCCCCCGGAGAATTCGGATTCGGTCGCATGTACAACGACCACGACTTCCACGTCCCGAACGCGACGTCCTCGGCACCCGGAGTCGGCACCGAGGCCTTGTCGGTGTTGGCGGTGATGAAGTGGAACAGACGAGTCCACCCATCGTACTTGCGGACGATGCCGTAACGCGATTCCCAGCAGTCATCCTTATCGTCGATTGATTCCATGAATCCAACGACGAGATCACGTCCGCTGGTACCGTTTTCGGGGAACCGCAGCAGGTCTTTGGGCGCGTCGTAGACGACCCTGACCATCCGTGGCTGCGACGTGATGCCGCTCAGCCGGCACTCAGCGCCCGCAACCCGCAGCTGATTCGCGCCGGTCTCCTGCAAATCCTTTTTTATCTCGTTGAGACGCGCCTGCAGCGCCGACAGGTTCGGCTGCCCCGATATCGTGTTCCAGTCGGGATACAGGAGGTTTTTGCACACAAGTTCATTGCCCTCGTTCGGCACGCAACTCGTGGTCTGCGCGGTCGGCGTTACACCGCTGAAGGGATTTGGATTGCAGCTCGATGCCAGCAGCGGCAGGAGGGCGACGACTGCGGCCGATCGGGGTAAGCGATTGCGCATGCGAAACCTCGTGATGAACGGTTGAACTGCGTACCAGAAATGACGCCCACCTCACCTGCTCTTTCCCGCCTCCAGATGTATCTGAGCGGCATGGCACACCGCCCCCGCTCTCTGCAGCGTCGGGATGCGCGACCGCAGTGAATCACACAAGGCGAGGCTGCGCCGCAGTCCGGCACTCTGTTCGAGATCGCGGAGCGCATAGTCCATCGTCGCATCGAATCCCTCCAGCACTGCGACGAGAGTGGTCACTGCTCCCGCCGTGTCACGCGCCTGCAGTGTCATCGACATCTCCGCAAACCTGGTATCCCACGCAACCGAACCCGCCGAGGCACCGCCCCGCCCGTCGCGCATGAGCTGCAGTATCCGCGCGGCCGCAGCGGTGTCACTGCGCTGCAGCGATTGCCGCGCACGGACGAGCGGATCGGTTGCTGGCGCATCCTGAGGAGTGGGCGCGCCAGCGCATGTCAACCGCGACCAGTCTGCCGACTGCAGCCACTGCGCCTCTGCGGCGGTCCGCTCCGACTGCGCGAAATGTTTGCGCAGGCCATCGACAGCGGCTGCGCGGAGTTTACCGACGGATTCACACGCGCCGAGTGCCGATGCAACGCGGAACTGCGCCACAGCCGTCGCGACTGCGGGCGGAAGGCCATCGCCATTCTCCGGGCTCACTTCGATCGCGTGCACCATGAGCGATTCAGCGAGCGCGATCCGACCAACCAGCAGCGCCACCGGCGCAAGGCGCTCCGCATCGCCAGCGGTGGCACGATCGGCATTACGCAGCAATTGCGACGACACCGCAGACGCGGAGGCGAAATCCGCAAGACGCAGGTGTTGTCGAAGGATCGCAATCCGGATGCTCGCAGAATCAGATGGGCTGCGCGCGACCGCGAGTGAGGCGTCGAGCACACTGAGTGCCGAGGGACCGCTCGAGGCGCGCAGCACACCCGCATACTCCAGCGCACCCGCATACGCGAGTTGCGCCGCAATGCTCTGCGGCGCGCGGCGCGAGAGCGACTGCGTGAGGTCGAGGAGGCGCGTGCGCAATCGTCGAACTGCGGCCTGGTACGTGGACGGGACGGTGAGCGCAGCATCGGCAGCGAGTTGTGGCGAGGGCCACACGACCACGGTGTCTCCGCTCAGCGCCGGCAGGCCAGCGTAATTCTTCCCGCCGGTCCGCAGCCACCGGCCGTTTCGCTTTGCCCCATTCAACGCCAGCGTGATCGCGGGCAACCGCTCGAACAGCGGCACCAGCCCCGCCGCCGGCAGCCGCTCGATCGCCTCTTCGAAGGCCGTCTCCGCCCCCCACCGCGACGTCCTGAACCGCGCCCCGGTCGGGCTCGCCTCGTCCAGCACCACGATCGAATCCAGCCGCAGGCACTCGCCCAGCCCGTACCACGCCGCGAACGAGCCGCCTGCGATACGCGTCGCGCGTGAATACGCCTCGCACGACTCGGGCATCCGGTCACTCGCGCGATGCAGCAGCGCCTCGGCCAGCAGCGAGTCACGTCGGGGCAGGACGGCGACAACGGATCGCGCGGCATCAGCGGCGTCTCGCCAGGCGGCTGGAGCACGAGGCTGCCGCCACGACGCCACCGTCGCACGCCAGAGCGCCGCCTGCGGCAGACTGCCGCTGCGCGACGCGTCGGTGAAGGCCCGCTCGGCCTGCGCGAGTTCACCGGCCAGCAGGGCCACCCATCCGTCGCCGTAACGACGCAGCGCGGCCACTGGATGCTCCACCACGACATCAGGCAACTCCACCGAGTCGGGGCTCACCTGCGTCGCCATCAACACGCGCGCTGCGAGAAGGCGCAGGGAGTCGGCGCGCAGTGCCGCGTCGGACGGAAGAGTGACCTGCACCACCCGCGCCGGCGCCGAGGCCGATGCACCGGCGGAGCGGATCTGCACGGACGCATTCACACCGCCGGGGAGCGGCGTCACCCGCGTCGTCAGCACCACTCCCGACTCGGCTCCCTCTGACGGTGAAACGGCGGCTCGGATCTCCGCCGACCAGAGCCCAAGTTCGGTGGCAAGCGCGTGCGCCACCGCGCTGTCTCCCTCCGCCACCACCGCGAAGCGCGTCGCCATACTCGCCGGCTGTACCGTGGCAGCAGCCGCCGGACGACGGAATCGATTTGCCCCCAGCCCACCCGCCGCAACGGCCACCAGCGCGACGCCGCCGACGAGCCAGCGCCGCGTGCGCAGAGGGCCGGCGACCGGACGAACCGCTGACGTCGCGGCACTGACGCGAAACGACGCCGAGTGCGGCCCACCGTCGAGGGCCGTGCTGAAACCGGAGATGCTGGTGAACCGGTCGGCCGGCGAGGGGGCGAGCGCCTGCTGCAGCGCCTCCTCGACATGCTCCGGCACGGTCGGCCGGTGCGCCCGAACGGGGGCGTGCTTTCCGACGATACGCAGTCCGCGCAGCCCCTCGGCGTTCGCGGCCACGTGGGCGGGCACGCCGGCGAGCATCTCGTAGAGCACCAGTGCCAGCGCGTATTGGTCGCTGCGCGCGTCGATGTCCTTCTCCGCGCAGAGCTGCTCGGGACTCATGTAGAGCAGCGTGCCGACGGCGGTGCCGGTGGACGTCGCGAGGGTGCCCGGCGTATCGCTGAGTGCGCGCGCCACGCCGAAGTCGGTGAGCAGGGCGCCGTCGGGGGTGAGCAGGATGTTCTCCGGCTTCACGTCGCGATGGATGATGCCCGCGTTATGCGCGTGCTGCAGCGCCCCGGCGAGCTGCTTCGCGATGGTCAGTGCCTCGGCCACCGGCAGCTGATGTTCGTGCGTGAGCCGTTCGGCGAGTGTCGCCCCGCGTGCGAGCGCGATGACGAAGTACGGCGAGCCCTTGAACTCGCCCGTGCCGTAGACGTGGGCGATGTGCGGATGCTCGAGCTTCGACGTGAGCCGGATTTCACGCAGGAATCGCTCGCCGACATGGGATCCGAGCAGCTCCTCGCGCAGCATTTTGACCGCCACCTCGCGATCGAGATGCCGATCGAGCGCGCGGTACACGATCGCGTGCGAACCTCGACCGAGCTCCGCGGTCAGCGTGTAGCGGTCGTCAAGATCACAGGGGAGCGCTGGGAGCACGGATCCGGGGGGCAGGGTCGAGCCATATGGTACGGATGTTTCTCTGGTTCCGCAATCGTCGGCACGGTGCCAATGGTAACGCTTTGCACCATCGAGCTGTCTGATTTCAAAAGCAGCAGGACTGCAACGAAATCACCCGGCGCGGCATGGCACAGTTCGGCAGGTAGTCCCATCCTGAGCCGAAGTTCCTTGCGGCTGACAGACTCATCAGCGAGCCCGTGCGCACGTATGTCCAAGTCAAGAAATTCCACTTGAAGGACTTTGTATCCTGGAAAGAGGCAGGACTCGAACCCGCGACCCATGCATCATGGGTGCCATGCTGTAACGAAACGGGTTCTCAGCGTGGACTGCCCATTTCCACAGACTGATCGCAATCCACCGATCGCCGCTTCAGGAACAACCAGCGATGGGGTACTGACTCTGGCATGCCCACTGCAAGCTGTTCATGACATCCCCGGACACTCGTGGTCTCCCCAGTTGATCACGCGTTGTCAGTGACGGGGCGTGCTAGCGCGACGAGTAGAGCGATGCCAGCGACAGCATCAATGCAACGACCGACCCAGTCCCACGCGTACCAGCTTGCCGCTCGGCGTTGAAGGGCCGGTTCCACTGTGTCGCGGTATCCCGTGGCGACGATGTCCGCGAAGAGGGGCTCGAGAAACGCCACGGTGGTGACGCCGCTGAGCACGAAGAGGGTGAATGCGCCGAGCACCAGGCTCCGGCGCCGAGTCTTCCAGTTTGCAAGGGTCGCAAACAGAAACAATGCCGCGGTGATAGCCGGGACGATCTGCTAAAACGCGCTGCTGTCGTAACGGTACTCTCCCTCGAGTATCGCGAGCGATCGGGGTGGAGCCGCACTCACCACACGGGCAATGATCGCGAGGGCAAAGACCCCGGCGCCAATTTGGGTGAAATAGCACGCCGCCAACGCGATGAGCGTGAGGTTCTGCAGATGGTTCCGGCGCACGGCGTCACCTCCTGATGGGTGCGAGATCAATTGACTAGCTCGGAGGCCGGTGACGAGCGCCGTGCTGCTAAAACGAGACAGGGTTCTGCCGCCATGCGGCCGCACAAAAGGGCGTCCTGCTCACAATACCTCGGCCGGGTTGCCAGCAGCAGCCCGGGTTGGATGCGGGAACGCCCGAGCCGCGACATGAAGCAGATGGCGGCGCATCACCAAACGCCGGGGATCAGGCGATGTGGCACACGCTTCGTATACTCACGGTATCCTGGTAGCTCGCGGCGAAGCACCTGCTCCTCCAGGAGCATCCGCCACAGCACGAGGCTCAGCGGAACGATGGCGCACAGCACGGCGACGTAGGACTCGAGCCAGAGGCCGAGACCGACGAAGATCAGCGGATCCGCGGCGTAGAATGGGTGACGAACGATACCGTAGATGCCCGAATCTGCCACGGCGTGCTTGCGCTCGCGCTGGATGCGCACCGCAGCGACCGCGAACGCATTTGCGCGGAGGGCCAGCGATTTGAGAGTCCATCCTGAGCCGAAGAGCAGAAGGCCCAATACGGACAGGGCCGCAGTTGGCGCCGGTAACAGCGGCCACTGGAATCGTTCCAATCCGGCAATCGTGGGAAGTCCAACGAACCCCGTCGAAAGAACTGCGAGCATCAAGAGCTTATCAGGCCATGCTTGACCGTGCTGAATTGGAGACTTCGCACGCTCACGCATCAGTTCGGGATTCACACGGAAGACCAGACGCGCTCCGACAAGCCGGATGATGAGCAGCACTGCGAGGAGTGTCCACGCGCGCCACCATCGCCCTGTTCCGGCGGTGCCGAACAGGGCGATCGCCACCGTCAACGCGTCGAATCCGATGCGGGCCACGACTTTGAGCATCGTTGCATGGTTGAGTAAAAGAAACCTAGATCGACGGTGGGCCTAACGACGAAACTGGGTTCTGCTGCAATGCGATCGCCCTAAAAGCTTTGGTGCCTACAATAGCTCGGTCGTATTGTCAGCAGCAACCCGGGTTGAACGGCGGCTGATTTACTTGTGCGACGGTTCACGCAGGTGTTCCAGAACTTCCAAAAGACGCATAGAACGCATCCCAAGAACTCATAAGTGCCATGACAGCGTGCACTGCGAGTTCAGCTTCCATTTCAGCTACGGGCCGAAAGTGCCGAAGAGTGAAGTCCCCTGAACTGACTGTATTCGCAAACTCTAGGTGCGTTACGCCTTGAACGATCGGATGACAACTGTACGAGAGGTACTGGTAGACTCGTCCAAATGCCGCACCACAATAAATGTTGATGAGCGTGGCGCGCCCAAGGCCGCTGAAGTGACCTGTTCGCCGCCGCTTGAACTGCGCCTGAGCGAGCGCGAAAACGTCAGGGTGGCTCTTCTCAAAGGCCACGATCGATGGCCCAATTAAATCCGAGTTTCCATCATGCAGAACAAGTAGAGCCCACAAGCGATGTCCCCAGACCCGTGTTGAAGCCGGTGGAATAATATTGAGATACGAAATCTCTGACCAGATCTCCAGCATGGTGCGGACAATCGGGTAAGCCGCCTCTCGATCTTCCGTGGCCAACAATCGCTGTACAGCAGATGCGTGAGCGATTTGGGCGCGCAGCAAACCAAGTGTAATCTCGAGGAGGGCCGCTTCATCAACGGACTCCAACACGTAGGATATTGCGGTTCTGGTAGGATCGGCTAGCGCCTCAAGAAGCACCGCCAATGCCTCACGCTCGTCGTCGAAAGCTTCACCGGACGCACGAGACCTTGGGATGTCAGGAATCAAGTCAAGCTCCCAAACTGTAAGGTGCGAAGCCACCTAACGAGGCTGTAGAAAAAGGTCGGGCCCGCGTCCGATTCTTGCAAGGATTCTCCGCAGTGCCATGCTTCGAATCTGTGCCGTGGACCTCTCGCCGTCGAGCCCTGCATGCCGCGTTACAA
>Ga0105049_10006864_pt1 | contig 13246 bp, 13 predicted proteins | sample MAT06_FD_78087 | JGI IMG/M metagenome (GOLD analysis project Ga0105049, IMG submission 78087) | Freshwater microbial communities from Lake Fryxell liftoff mats and glacier meltwater in Antarctica - MAT-06 | ecosystem: Environmental > Aquatic > Freshwater > Ice > Liftoff microbial mat | place...
CCATGACCGTTGCTGAGAACCTCGTGCTATCGCGGTTTGGCAGTCCCTTGCTGATCAACTGGAAGGCAGAACTGATTGATTTGGAAGCGTTTATGGCCGCGTCGCCCTTCCAAATCCCCCTCGATGTGCCCATTGCTCAACTGGCGGCGGGGCAAAAGCAAAAGCTAGAGATCTTAAAGCTGCTATACCTCAATAGCAAAATCCTGATTTTGGATGAACCGACCTCGGTGCTAACGCCGAGTGAGGCCGATGAAATCTTGGGCTTGCTGCGGGAACAAGTCACCGCCGGTCAGCTCAGCGTGTTGATTATTTCCCACAAGTTCCGCGAAGTGATGGCCTTTGCCGACGAAATTACCGTGCTCCGCAAAGGGCAGTTTGCAGGCAGCGGCCAAGTCAAAGATCTGACGGTGGCCGACATGGCTGAAATGATGATGGGAGAACGGAAAGACCCTACTCCTGTCAACAAAACCGACTCGGAGGAGCAAGTCCCAGTGCTCGAAATCCATGACCTCCGCACCAACAAAGATAACGGGGTCGAGGCGGTGTTGGGGGTTAACCTCGCGGTGCATTCGGGCGAAATTGTGGGCATTGCTGGGGTGTCAGGCAATGGCCAGCGGGAGTTGGTGGAGGTGTTGGCCGGGCAACGGGACGCCACCGCAGGCTACCTCAAGGTGAATGGCGAACCCTACGCCGCCAGCCGCGCCGAAATGAGCAAGCACAAGGTGTTTGCCCTCCCCGAAGAACCCCTACGCAATGCCTGCGTACCCCACATGAGCGTGGCCGAAAACATGGCGCTCCGCACCTTTGACCATGCCCCCCAAGCCAACGGGCCTTGGCTCATCCTCAAATCTATTCGAGAAGCAGCGGTGGGGCTAATCCAACAGTTTTCGGTCAAAACCCCCTCCCCAGAAACGCCGGTGGGGGATCTATCGGGGGGAAATGTGCAGCGCACTGTGCTAGCACGGGAGCTTTCAGCCGATCACATCCGCTTGCTCATTGCTGCCAACCCCTGTTTTGGCCTAGATTTTGCTGCCGTAGACTTTATCCATACGCAAATTTTGGATGCCCGCAACCGAGGGGTGGCGGTGCTGCTGGTGAGCGAAGACTTAGATGAACTGCTGAAGCTGAGCGATCGCATCATCGTCATTAGCGGTGGCGAGTTTGCCTATGAAAGTGCGATCGCCGATGCAGACTATACCGAAATCGGCCACAAAATGGCTGGCCATTAACCCCTCGCCCCAAGCTCACGGGTCGGTACCACTGAGATGGAGGCCGTTCAATGCCGCGATTGAGCCGGGGTGATCTTGGTTCACGCGGCTCAGCCGTTCTAGGATGGCGGGGCAGGAGGACTGTAGACAGCGGCGATCGCCCGCCAAGCATCCCCATGGTTCAAACGCAATCTTGCACGGCGTTACTGAGGCATTGAGGCGGGGGCGATCGCCCCCAAATTCCCTGGCTTAACCCCTGGGCTAACCAACTCTCGGCCTTCTCCATACAAGCTCAACACCTGGGCTAGGGGCATCCGTGACTGCGCCCCTAGGGTAAGAGGCGAAGACCGCCCGTGGTTGCAGTGATCAGCGGCAGCACAGGCGATCATGGCGGCGTTGTCGGTGCAAAATTGCAGCGGCGGAAAGCAGACCCGCAGGCCATAGGGAGCCGCCGCCGCCAGCAACTGTTGCCGTAAGCCACTGTTAGCCGCAACCCCACCCCCCACCACAATGGTTTGGAGATCATGGTCGAGGGCACAGGCGATCGCCCGTTTCGTCAGCGCCCGCGCCACCGTGGCCTGAAAACTCGCCGCAATATCGGCCACAGGCAGAGGCGGAGCCGCAGGAGAATCTGCCTGCCCTTGCAGCGATTGGGTGAGGCGCAACACCGCTGTTTTGAGGCCACTAAAACTAGAGTCATAGGGATGGTAGCCGCCCTCTGGCCGCGATACCTTCCCCTCGGGGAGAGGAAAGGCTTTGGGGTTTCCCTGCTGGGCGAGACGGTCAATAATGGGGCCACCGGGGTAGCCCAGTTTTAATAAACGCGCCACCTTGTCAAAGGCTTCTCCGGCGGCATCGTCGCGGGTTTCGCCCAAAGATTCATAATCACCACAGCCCCGCACCCGAATCAGACTGGTATGCCCCCCCGACACCAACAGGCAAAGGAAAGGCGGCTGCAAGTCAGGTTCGGCTAAGTAACTGGCATAAATATGACCTTCGAGGTGATGCACCCCCAAAAAAGGCTTTTGATGCAGCATGGCCAGGGTCTTGGCGGCGGTCACACCCACCAGCAAGGCTCCTACCAAACCAGGGGCGCAGGTCGCAGCGATCGCATCCACATCACCCCAGCCTAACCCCGACTGCGCTAGGGCTTGGGCGATCGCCCCATTAATGGTTTCTAAGTGGTGCCGCGAGGCCACCTCCGGCACGACCCCGCCATAGGGCTGATGTACTGCAATTTGCGACGCCACAACGTTACTCAGAATGTGGCGATCGCACACCACCGCCACGGCTGTCTCATCACAACTGGTTTCTAGGGCTAGTACCGTCGCCATTGGGCAGGCTTCCTATTTACAAACGAAGACAAAGCTAAGAATTTACAAAAATACATCGTTTAGAGCGTTTAGGCTCTCCGCTGATCTCCCTTCACTGAGGCTCAAAAAGATTCGACAGCAACGGTCTATTTGCAGCCCTAGAGATCTATACACTCTTTGCTGGATAAGGAGTATAGCAGTTTTGAGAGAATCTCACGGCGGTGGTTGTCGGGAGGGGCGATCGCCCTCTGGGAGTCATCTAGAACTTCTAAAAGCTTAACGTTCTGGTGCTTCCTCCGCAGAGTATGATGACCCTGAAGTTCAGGTAGCTTCATACAAGCAACTTAATTTTTCTTACAAAAAACTTCGTTTTTCGTAAATAAAGGGAAACAATTCCATCATGCATAAATTGTTTGCTCTTGTTTTGGCACTTTTTCTGTGGGTTGGGCTTGTTCCTCCCGCCTCTGCCTATAACTTGACGCCTTGTGCTGACACTCCCGCCTTCCAAGCGCGGGCAGCTAAAGCCAGCACCGACCAAGCCAAAGCTCGATTCGAACGCTACTCCCAAGTCCTTTGTGGAGAAGAAGACGGTCTACCTCATCTCATTGTGGATGGTAACTTTGCCCATTTGGGTGAGTTCATCATCCCCAGCATTCTGTTCCTCTATATTGCAGGATGGATTGGTTGGGTAGGTCGGGCTTATGTGATTGCCGTTCGCAATGAGAAAAGCCCTGAGATGGCCGAAATCATCATTGATGTACCTCTTGCCACCAAGATCATGTTTACAGGCTTCATGTGGCCCCTAGCCGCATTCCAGGAACTCAGCTCTGGCAAACTCACGGCTAAGGATAACGAGATCACCGTCTCCCCTCGCTAGTTTGTTTTGGTCAAGGGCGATGGGTTTCCTCCCATTGCTCTGCCTTGTTGTAGTTCTGTCTTGTTGTAGTTCTGTCTTGTTGTGGTTCTGCCTTGTGGTGGTTCTGCCTTGTGGTGGTTCTGTCTTGTTGTGATTGGTCTTTGGAGAAACATCCATGCAATATTTCCTTAAGTATCTGTCTACAGCACCCGTTTTGGCTGCTGGTTGGATGCTACTGACCGCCGGAGTTCTGATTGAATTGAACCGCTTATTCCCAGATGTGCTGTTTTTCCCCTACTAAGGAAAGGTTCAGTGCAAAGTTTTTTTGTACTGGCTCAACCTCCATGGGTAATTTATTGGAGTCGAGTTTTCAAACTCACGCTCCTATCAAACTTGAAGAAGGAGGCTTTTGGCCTCCTTTTTATTTGCGCATACAGGGCACCCAGAACCTGTTGCAGCGTAAACCGCTTCGATCTGCTCAGCCCCAAGGCTTGTCTTCACTTGAATGGCGATCGCGATCGCCAATTGTTTGTCATAAGTAGAAAGACGTAATTACTTGTAAGACGCATTTTGACTGCGCTTAATGCTCAACCCCTGACAAGACAATGGTTGAGCGGAGTCGAAACCCGGCAACTAAGCTACCTAATTTAATTCAGCCCACCTACTTACCCATTCTTGCTGAAGCTGCATAGAAAAAGGGGTTTAAGCTCCTTGCTGTCAGCGCCCATCCTGCAGTTTCCTATCAATCTGGTAATAAGAGAGCTGAGGGTTAATGGTATACCCAGTGGTCGGTTTCGACGTCGCTCAACCTTCAGTGCTCGAGGGCTGAGCGACGTCGTTCGCGCAGCGTCTCTCGCAGGCAGAAAGTCTGATCAGCGAGTTATTCGTTCGTACAAGTGAACTATTTCAGCGATTTCCGCCTACACTATGAACGGGTGCGGAGGATTTGATTGAATCTTACATCTCGCAGCAAAGATAATCTATCCGCCTCGTATCGATCCAGTCCCAAGGATAAATAGTAGATTCCTGGCTGATTGATCCACCATTGCCTAAGCCTCCCCAGTGCGCTCTGCCAATTCTTAGGAAAGAGGGTGAGCGCCGTAGAGACTGAAAATCAGGTGGTCTGGGTATCCCCCAATTATTTTTTATAGGTGTTCTCAACTAGGTTTACCGATGCGGCTTCCCCTTTCGTCTGCAACAACCTACCAACGCCCACCCGATCAAATCGCTGAGGTGATTGAAACGGCCACCACCGAATTTTTGGCACAATGCCTAGAGCCAGAGGAGCTAGATTTTGCGGTGATGCCGCCCTTTGGCAGTTGGGTGCGATCGCGCGATGAAGAATCGGGCAACCAAATCTATGCGGTGGTGTACTACGTCACCACCAGCCCCATTGATTCGGTGCATCGGGCGCGCGCCCTAGGGATGCCCCTAGAGGTCTTGAGAGAAGAGCAACCTCAAATCTTTGCCATGCTGAAAACCGAGTTTCGGGCGGCCATTGTGGGGTTTCAACCCCCAGCCCCCAGCACCAATGGAGCGACGCACCTAGAAGCGCCGATGGTGCAGCATTTGCCCCCGCGACCACCCCAAATTCACCAGTCGGTGTTTGCCTGCGCTCCGGAGGAGATTATACAATTCAGCGAACGCCTAGATTTTCTGCGAACCCTCTTGCAAGTCACCCAAGCGCCCGTCGATGCGCTGGCGGCAGCAGCGGTGCGCCAGATCTATCAATTTCGGAAGGGCGATCGCCCTTGGTTGGTGCAAGTAGGCCGGATGCTCAGCCTCACTCTCAAAGACGACTACGATCGCCTTCAAGTCATCCTCAGCCAAATTTATCTGCAATAGCCTTCACACCGATCGCAAAAATACAGATTGCAAAAATACAGATCGTGAAAACACATCTCAGATGAGTATCTCCACCCCGATCTCTCCACAAAAAGGCAGACCCCAAAGGATCTGCCGAATCTCAAACGTTTGTTTCTCTGACCCATCGCTCATCCGTCACGGCTGCGCATAACGGCAGATGACTAGACCCTAAGCACCGGAAGCCGCTTGGGTTGTCAGGCGTTCGGCAATTTTCTCTGGCACCTCTTGTAGGCGGTCAAATTCCCACCGGAAGAACCCAACGCCCATGGTGAGCGATCGCAACTCCAAAATCAAATCCTGCATTTCAACTTGCGGAATCTGAGCTTGGATCTCATCCCAGCCAACCCAGTCAACCTTGCCCCCATAGCCCAACACTTGGCCACGCCGCCCATTCAAGAGGCGCAGCACCTTAGAGGTAGCATCATTGGGTGCCGAAACCATGACTGACACAATCGGTTCTAATAATTGAGGATTGCCCAGGGCCATTCCCTCTTGCATCGCCTGTCGAGCCGCCATCTTGAAGGCTTGCTCCGAGCTATCTACGGCATGGTAAGAGCCGTCCTTCAGCGTCACCGACATATCCACCACCGGGAAACCCAACGGCCCCCGCACCAAGGATTCACGCACCCCCATCTCAACACCGGGGATATATTGCCGAGGCACGACTCCGCCCACAATGCTTTCGCTAAAGTCAAACCCCGATCCCCTCGGCAGCGGTTGCAGATCGAGGTACACATCCCCAAACTGGCCATGGCCCCCGGTTTGGTGCTTGTAGCGGCCATGCACCTTGCTCACCGCATTGCGGATAGTCTCTTTGAAGGGCACTTGGGGCGTGTGGGCGCTCATGGGTAGCTTATATTTGCGGGCGAGCCGATCAAGGGTGACTTGCAAGTGAATATCCCCTTGCCCCCATAGGATCACTTCGTGGGTGTCCCCATGCTGCTCCCAAAACAGCGCAGGGTCTTCTTCGAGTATCTTGCTGAGGGCTGAGGTCAGTTTCACCTCGTCATTGCGATCGTTAGGTTTTTAAGACCTGCGCCATCGGCGAGTCTGCGCTGCCAGCGAGGCCGCGCCGCGCCGCTGTTTCCTGGGGTTCAGGAGCTTCGCGCACCAATGCATCGAGCAATGGGCGCACCCCAAACTCCGCCTCGGCCACCCCCATAAACACCGGAACGATTTGATCGGCTCCTAATTCCAGTTTCAAGTCTCGCTCAATCTCAGCGTGAGGGGGTTCAATGTCTTCGAGCAACGCTTCCAAAAGATGATCATCAAAATCAGCCAAATGCTCTAACATAGCCGTTCGAGCGGCTTGCTCGGCTACCTGTAACTCGCTCGGAAAGGGAATAGCATCGGCTGAAGACCCCGGATGGTAGTGATACGCTTTCTCCGTAATCAAATCTATATATCCCTGTAGCGTTTCGCCATAGCCAATAGGATATTGGTGCAACACCAAAGGCCGACTAGAAACCCCTTGCAGGGCTTCTAAAACTTGTAAAAAAGGATCATGAGCCCGATCCATCTTATTCAGAAACAACAGGTGAGGGATTTTCCAAGCATCTAAAAATTGAAATAAAGGAGCCAAGGTCAAGGCCTTAGCGATATCTGGTTCGCATACGATAATGGCTGCATCCACCCCAATTAAGGCATTGATAGGTTTCTTGGATGAATTCAATCGAGCCAGGGCAATCTAAAAAAGTAAAAGAAATGCCGCTCTGCTCTAAGTAGGCAGCATTTACTTCTAATGTCATTTGGCGATCGCGGGCTTCGATGGCAGCATCTCCAACCGTATTTTTCTCGGCAACTTTTCCTTTGCGGGAAATCACGCCTGTGACATAGAGGAGGCTTTCGAGGAGGGTAGTTTTGCCTCCCAAGTAGGGGTCTACAATTGCCACATTTCAGATGCCAGACATAACATTTTCATTCATAAAAAAACTCCTTCCGATCATCGGATGAGCCGTCAAGACGGTGAGCCGTCAAGACAGAGCCACGAAAGGCTAAAAACTGCCCAAGCCAGTGGAAGGAGCGGGTCAGGAGTAATAGACGAAAACTGTAGAATTCAAGATCAAAGCCATGAGTGAGGAGGATATCCCTGGGAGAGCAGGGTCTTGATGCGCTTTAAATCACTTCATTTCTTTGTGAGTGAATACCTTATGTTGGTTGATCCACAAATTGCATTCTTTGCTTCGGCTTAACCCCTAAACTTTGTCCTTCCCACTGTGTCGTTTATGATGAGGAACAACGCCAATCTGGCTATGTTTTAAGAGTAGCCTGCTCTTCGTCTTAAATACCCTATCCGACAGGAAAATTCACGTTGTAAATAGGCAATTGAAAACGAACCCCATTCCTACCCAAAAAGGCAATGAAACTTCACAATAATCCGTCTTCATGCTCACGCAACTTGATAGTAAAACCCTAAAAATAGGGCTGTGGGTTTTGTATGGTAGGAGCTTCATTGGCTCTAGCTAGAGCCGCTATGCATAGGACGCCGCGTTCACGGTGTCCCCTGGCATTTCCGATCGAACAGATTCACAATCAGCCAAAACCCGTGCAATGATGGGAATAAGGGCATTCTGATGGCTTTCATATAGCTTGAGCCATTACAGAATGATTGCATCAACATCTGGATTTGGGGATCAAGCGGGCAAGCTAGACTTCTCTGCGCGTTGAGCTGTAGGGAAAGACGATGGGTTTCCTGACGAGGGTTTTTGCCAGACGCCCGTTTGTTAGGGCGATCGCCCCCCACTCTACGCCACGAATACGCCACGAAACTTATGCATCTTCGCAAGATGTTGATAGATACCGTGAAGGGATTTTGTTTAGGGTAAATCCTTCGGGATTGTTGGCGCGATCGCTGAAGTATTAGATCGAGACATCAATAAAAATCTGCGGCTGCTCGGCCTTGCCATTTGGTTAGTCTCTGCCATCAGTATGGGCGATCGGTTAGATCGGGAGATCTGGCTTCAGAGCGCTTTCTAGCTCTATTCCTATGGTTTTTTGCCTCTGCCCCTATGCCCCACATTTACTATCTTCCTGACAATCAAAATGTTGTGGCAGATGATGCCGAAACAATCCTCGAAACCTCACTGATCGCGGGGATTCCTCATACCCATGTGTGTGGGGGCAGCGCCCGTTGCTCAACCTGCCGCGTATGGGTGCTAGAGGGGTTGGAATATTGCGCACCGCGCAATGATGCAGAGCAACTCTTGGCGCACCGCTTACTGTTTGAGCCGCGCATCCGCTTAGCCTGCCAAACCCAAGTATATGGGGATGGAAAAATTACGCTGCGCCGCCTTGCCCTAGATACCGATGATACCGACCTGATTGATCGGCAAGTCAAAGGCAAGATGGGAACAGGATCCATTGGGGAAGAGAAGCAGATTGCTATTTTATTTGCTGATTTGCGTGGCTTCACCAGTTTTTCGGAACTGCTCCCTCCCTATGATGTGATTTACGTGCTGAACCGCTACTACAGCCGGATGGGTCGAATTATTCGAGCAAAGGGCGGCATGATCAATAACTACATGGGAGATGGGTTAATTGCCTTTTTTGGAGACAAGAACCCCGAACGATCTTCAGAAATGGCGGTGCGCGCGGCGTTAGATATGGCCAAGGCCATGAAACCGCTCAATACCTATCTAGAAAGCCTCTATCGGCGGCGGTTGCAAATTGGCATTGGGGTTCATTTTGGGCAGGTGGTTTTGGGCGCGGTGGGTGCCTCCGAGGAGGATATGCGGATCACGGCCATTGGGGATGCCGTTAACTATGCCAGTCGGGTTGAAGCGGCCACGAAGCGAGTCGGCGCAGAAATTTTAATTTCTGAAGAAACCTACATCCAAGTGCAAACCAAGGTCACCATCAACCGTCAATGCAAGCTAGATATTCCTGGCAAGAGTGGGGAATATCTGCTGTATGAGGTCGTAGATATTGAGCCTGCAACGGCGATGGATTTGGCGATCGCCCCCCGCTCACTGCCCAACCCACAATCGGTACTGGCTAAAATCGGACGGTTCTTGCTCCGCATCAGGCGCAACACCCAAGCTTTCTTCAGAAAATATCTGCGCTAGAAAATACTTTCGCGGCTAGGGTCTTTCTCGTTCAGAAAAACCCTGCATCCAGAAAAGACCGCTATCCCCCCAGTCCTTATCTGCCGACTGCCATTCCAGTCGGCCATTCCAGACTGGAATCACAGCATCAACCAAAGCTGGGCATCGAAAAGCCGCGCAGTTGATTTTGGGCAGGGGTTAGCCCTTTGCCTTGGAGGAGCACCCCAAAGTTGCCCATGCCTGCGGGGTCAATTAGTCCATGCAGGGCTTCACGCCGTGCCAAGATATCCGCCAAGGTGAACGTCTCGTTAGGCCGCAGTTGGGAGAGGGCGGCAATGCGATCGCCCATCCCCAAAGCCATCAAAAATAACCCCTGCTGCGTAAAGTCAATAGGCTCTAGCCCATGGGTTTGCCCTTCTTGCTGGAGGGCGGTGAAATTGACATGGGCGGTGATGTCTTGCCGCCCAATGTTGCAGTAGGGGTCATCGTGGTGGCGATGTTGAAAGTAGCATTGCAAGGTTCCGGTGCGCCGGGAAGGCAGGTAGAGCCGTTGGGCGAGGTAGCCATAGTCAAGGGTGAGCACATAGCCCCGGTGTAGCCGCTCAGCAACGGTACGCATCCAGTCGAGGGCGGCTAGGTTGACCTCGGCGGTGTAGCCTTCCGGGTAAGCAGGCGACGGGAAGGACAGGCCACTGTGTTGAAAGTAGTCGGCGAGGTGAGGGGTAGAAAGGGGGGCGATCGCCTCCACAAACCCTTCTGTCGGCCCATCCGTTGGCGTCTTAGCCGTCACAAACACCTCCTGCAACTGCCCATCGCGCTGCACCACGCGATGCACAGGAAAAGCATCTACCAACTCGTTTGAGAAAAAGCAGCCCGTCACCGAGTCTGGGGGAATGTCTGCCAGCGCAGCCCAGTGCAATCGTCCAAACTGTTGCACCAGCTTTGCCATCCGTTGTTGCTGCTCTTGCCGCAGCCCCGGCGATGCTTCCACAATCACATAAGTCACCGCCTCGAAGCAGGCGTCATGGTGGCGATGGAGATATCGCAACACATCACGCACCAGCAACCCCTGGCCAGCGCCCATTTCTACGAGGGTAAACGGTGTCGGAAAGCCCAAGACCCGCCACATTTCCGCAAACTGCTCGGCCAGCAACTCCCCAAAATCTGCCCCAAGGTGGGGTGCTGTGTAAAAATCACCGCTTCCACCAATATTGACTTGGTTTGTGGCGTAATACCCGTACTCTGGGTCATGCAGAGCTAAGGCCATAAACTCCGCAAAGGTTATCTGCTGCTGGGGTTGAGCCATCATGTGCTGAAGAATGCGATCGCACAATACAGGCTGACTTTGATCGGGTTCCCTCACCATCATGGTATTTACTCTCATCAATGTTTCTTGAAAGTTTCTTGAAATCGACATCTAAGTATTGTCGATCATTCTAAAGTTATGTTACATTTCATTTCAGAACCGAAATCCAAGAGGTCTCTCATCATGGAAAGTCAAGACGCTACTAAGTTTGGTTTCACTCAGTTCGCAGAAACCTGGAATGGCCGTTTGGCAATGCTAGGATTCGTGATCGGGATTGGTACCGAGCTGTTGACCGGTCAAGGCATTCTCTCTCAGTTGGGTCTGATGTAATTTTTCACTCTGTTAGCTTCCTTGAATATCTCTTCTAAGTTACAAGGCATTCCGAACGGGATGCCTTTTTTGTGTAGATTCCTGTAACCTTAGGTTTTATTGCGGTTTTCACGCTGGTGAAGTACGGGCAAGGGGCTTAAGCCCCTTGTTTCAGGGAGTGTCCCCAAGTTGAGCGCACCTCATACTTGAAGAAACCGCTATATTGCCCGATCTGTTGCCATATCTGTAGCAATAGACATTGTATTTCAGTTAAAAGAGCCACGAAAGAGACAAGGGGCTTAAGCCCCTGACTGCAAAGGTATCTGTCTTTTATGAATGCTTTAGATGAATGCTTTTAGGATTGCGCTAGCTTAATTTGATTCTTTGATATAACCCACTGTTTCTAATCATTTTTTTCTAGTCATTTTATAGTGCGTTAATGATCTTGATGTTATTTCCTGAATTGGCCTGATTGTTCCTATGAATCTACCCGCCCCAACGCCAAAACAGACCCCCGAAGCCACTCTCAAGCGCTTAAAAGGCATCAGCACACTCTTAGACAATGCGATCGCCATCCCCGGAACAACCTACCGGGTGGGGCTAGATCCAGTATTAGGGTTAATTCCAGGGGGAGGCGATACGTTAGGAGCTGTGTTGTCGGCCTATATTGTGCTTGAGGCGATGCAGCTCAAACTGCCCCGCGAAACCCTCATTCGGATGGTGACAAACCTGCTAACCGATTGCCTAATCGGGGCTGTTCCAGTGGCTGGAGATTTATTTGATGTAGCCTGGAAGGCAAACTCCCGGAATGTGGCACTCCTAGAAGGCCATTTGGCCAACCCCCACAAAGCGCGCCCTGCCGATCGATGGTTTGTAATCCTCATGATCATTGTCGTCATTGGCATTGTCTTAGGCATCGCTCTGGTGGCAACGTTATTAATTGGAACCGTCTTGAGACTGCTATTTTCTTCAGCCGTAGGCTAACAATGCTCAGCTTGGGTCATTGTCTAAAGGTTCCATACCTACAAGATTCCATATCTAAAGGTTCTATGGGTTGCTATCAGTATAGGTAGCCGTTGTTTCTCGTTCCTCAACTCAGCTATTTAGCATCATAGAACGCTGACACCGTAGAACTTTGACGGCGTTGTGGTCTGGTGACAGCGCTTTTCGTGGAAGAGGTTCGGGTTTAGGTTGTCGGTGATATCCGGTGGTGTCCGGCAGACGATCCTGAAAATATACGGAAAATTCTGTCTATCTACCCAGCTCAGCATGATATCTGGGAAAAATATGCCTATCCACCTAAATTGAGGTGATATATGGAATAGTTCCACCTATCCACCCTATAGACAGAATAATTCCGCCTGATACATAGTTATACAGCTCTGCATGGTGCGTAAGGACACTTTCTTTCGTATACTCATCCTCGACGTGCAGTACTTGTGAGGGTGATTCGCGTGCCAACGCTTCAAGTCCAAGAAGCTTACTCTTTCTACAGAACATACATCCTTGAGTACAGCCGCAATAAAGCCGAAATTTATGAGCAGTACGGATTTTCCTTGCAAGGTAGCGGAGGTTCAAAAGATTGGGAGGTATTTGCAGCAATTTTAGTGAACGATAGAGCAAGAAGAGGAGATGGGGCAGATTTGGAGAACTACGAAGTTAAATCTGCCACAATGGGAAGTAGCTTTGAATACCAGTACCATAGAAATCGCGGACTGAATAAACTAACCGATGACAGAGATGTAGATCAAATTTTCGTTGCTAGAAGTAAAACCTATACGAATGTTGAGGTTTGGTTGGTTGAACGTACCAAAATGATCCCTACATTTGATCGGTGGCTACCCGAACTCCTTCAAAACTATGAAACCTCAGACAGACAAAGATTTCGACGTTCAGTGACTTATGGCTTTGTCAGGAACCAAGGTGCTCGGCTTCTAGAAATCACTGGTGGAGAACTAAGCTACTTTCTCGAAGTGACTTAGCTAAGGGATTCAAAATATTTTCAGCAATCCAGACAATAACAGGTACGCAAACAGCATCACCAAACCCTGTCAAAGCTTGATTGATTTGTAGTGGAAGAGGATAATCATCTGGGACACCTTGCAGCCTCGCATATTCCCGAGGTGTCATCAGGCGCATTTTAATCGTTCCTTGTCCAACTCTAACTAGCATTTGCCGACTACTACCACCGCTGGCAGTTCTTAGGCAACCTGCAAGACCATCTTTTCTAAGTTCTGCCCTCTGCTTGCCTCCGCGAACCCGCCTATACATAGGGCAGTAAGAATATATTGATAAGTCCTGTAATCCTTTTAAGTAGGTGAGATTGATGGGTGACATCATATTCA
>Ga0105049_10006866_pt1 | contig 13246 bp, 19 predicted proteins | sample MAT06_FD_78087 | JGI IMG/M metagenome (GOLD analysis project Ga0105049, IMG submission 78087) | Freshwater microbial communities from Lake Fryxell liftoff mats and glacier meltwater in Antarctica - MAT-06 | ecosystem: Environmental > Aquatic > Freshwater > Ice > Liftoff microbial mat | place...
TCGTCGTTCATACTCTTCCAACGCCCACCCATGCCGAAGTCGCCGATATCGCCCGCCGCACGGCAGAGCGCATCGAGAAAGTCCTCCGAGCACACGGCCGCTCCCTCGACCCTGTCATGCAAGACGGGCAAGACGACGAGCCGCCCAAGCTCTGTTCCGATGAGCCAGGCCTTGCCGCCTGCTACGCCGCTGCGGCGCGCCGAGTAGCCGCCTCTGGGGACCGCGCCGGCTTGCCCCCACTCCGCTTGCTCAGGACCGCCTCGAGCTTCGCCCCGATGGCAAGCTCGAGCTCGCTCTTAAAAACGTCTGGAAAGACGGCACCCGCGCTATCGTGCTTCCGCCTAGCGACCTCATCATCCGCCTCATCGCGGCTATCCCTCCGCCGCGCTTTCATTTGGTGCGCTATTTTGGCGTCCTCTCAAGCCACTCCAGGTTTCGCTCCGAAGTAGTTCCTAAGCCGCCACAGGATTCTGCCGCTTTCAAGCCGCCTCCGGCTTCGGGCGACCAGCTTGAGTTCCCCAAGGCCAACCCCCAAACTGACGACGCGCGCCTTTCCCGTAAACGCTGGGCCTGGCTACTGGCTCATGTGTTCCAGGCAGATCTTGGGCTTGCTCCTCAGCCGCCTCCGACGCCACCACCGGTTTTGTTCGGGCAGCTCCGGCTCAAGTTCTGTTGAGGGTCTGACGCCGGGCTCGTGTTGCCCTCGGGGGAGCTGCTCGCTTTGCTGGAAGGGAGCACGTCAGCGCGGAGATCTATTTGCGTGTGCATGAAGTGAGATTTTGAGCTTCGCATGGGGCCGTGGTGACTGCTCCTTGAGCCTCGGTGACGTGGTTTGAGGGAGTCAGAGTGCTGTCGGCTAGGTGGCCTGCTCTTGCTTCTGCTCCTCTACTACTTCCGACCGATTTCGCAGTTCGAATGTCTTATGCTCTTGGCACTTCGAATGTCTTATGCTCTCGCATCACTTGCGCTCGACCCCTAAGTAAGATTAACGCCTTCCATGAAATTGAATCCTTCATGGAAGTTGATCGCGAGCGTCGTGAGCGTCGCGATGGTTGCCTTGGTCGGGCTGGGGTGCATCGACAAGAAGGCGGAGCCGGGAACTGGCGGTCCAACCTCAGGAACCGCGGCGGCGCCCAGTGCGGAAGATCGCGCGACCAACCTCATCGTCGAGAGCTACAACGAGCTGACCGCGAAGACCGGCCGCGACGTGATCAATCGGTACCTCGGTCAAGAAGGCCCAGGTCGCGAGGCGCCGACCACGGACAATTTCGACGCGATCCGCCTCTCGCCGTTGTCGGCAATCTATGACCGCGCGCTCGAAGGCGCCGTGAAGAAGTTCGCCGAGGCGAGGAAGGCCGCACCAGCGATGCCACTGACGGCCGCGGCCGAGGAACTCGGCGCTGCCGCGGGCCCGCTCGCCGAGGCGTACCGGCAGAGCGCGCGCTATTACCAGGCCGACGAGTACAAGAGCGACGGGGGTGCCAAGGTCCCGCAGCTCCACGCGGCCTTCATGACGAAGTTCGATGCGTACCGCAAGGCCGCGACCAAGGTCGGGGATGCGCTCGACGAGCGCGAGAACGCGCAGATGGTCGCGGAGCTCACGAAGTTCCAGCCGACGACCTACTCGTACTGGTTCCGGAAGACCCTCATGGACGCCAAGGCCGTGGTCGTGGCGAGTAGTCAGCTGGACAAACCGGCAAAGCTCACAGCGGCGAACGCGGCGTTTCAGAACACCGCGACCAAGCTCGACGCGTTCGCGACGTCGAAGGGGGGGGCACTCGACAAGCAGTTCGGCGCGCTACGCCGGATGGCGGTCGAGAACATGGCGACCCGATCGGCGAAGGTCGTGCGCGCGCTCGCCGACGAGAAGCCCAACGAGAACATGCTCAAGGGCGACATCGATACGCTGGTGCAGTACTACAACGGGCTCGTGCAGGTCGTGAACGGCCTTAACGAGGCCGAGGCGAAGGGCTACCTCAAGTAAAACAGGCATCGACGGCGGGGTGGCTCATCGCTCCCGCCGCACAGCTTGATCGCCCGCTTGTGCCAGCCCACCACGGTCAGGCAGTCGGTGGCCGAGGCCGTCGCGGCGCCGAGGGTGCGCAGCACCGCTGAGGTCTCGCCCTGCTTCTCGGGTGCGCAGCACCGCTGAGGTCTCGCCCTGCTTCTCGCGTGCGCTTCCCCACCGCGTAGTAGCTCGCGTAGACCTACGGCGCCCGCGAGACCTCGCGATCTTCTTTCGAGAGCCGCGCCAGCACGCTCTGCAGCTGCGCCTCGCCCCCCACGTCGCGCACGTATTGAAGCCGCGCGAGCAGGATGCTTCCTTTGATGCGGTTTCCAGGCGTGGCCACGCCCATCACACCTCTAGACAACTGGCAGCGTGCCGTCACACGCCGTGACGATGACGGTTCGGCGCGTACCCACCTGCGGTCGCGCCTGGCACTCGCCCGGAATCGGCTGCGAAGCGTCGGTCAGGTTGCGTTCGCGGAAGAAGGCGCAGCGGTTGAAGTCTCTGCCCTGCTGCCGACCACCACCGAACACCGCCACCTGGGCATCGCGGTAGCCCCGCATGAAGGTCAGCAGCGAGGCGTCTTCCTGGTCCGAAACGAAGCCGCTGGGGTCGACGCGAATTCGCAGCGGCCCACCCGAGACCGACGCGCTGGCGCCGAGCCGAGGTTCGCTGCTCTGGAACGCCCGTTCAGAGCGTCGACGTCCCAGCGCAAGCATCACCGACCTCACGGCAGTGATCGTGACGCGACCGTGCGCTGGTGGCAACCGCGAGCCTGTGCTGGCTACAAATGTGATCCGTGTCCCTCACGCGACAGGAACGCGCTCCTGCAGACCTTGATGAGGCCTCGACCTGTTGTGGCAGTCCGTACTCGGTGAGCACGGTGCGGAGGGGGCCGGCGGGAAGCAGGCCGTAGAGAAACAACAAGACCGTCTTGGTTCTGTCCCAGGCTGCGGCCTGGCTGGGGGCCAGAAGATCAGCTCCACTAAGGGCTTAGGAAGCAGCGCCGTTGAAACTTGACCGGCGTAGGTTCAATGGCCAAACCCGCCACGCACCACCTGCACCCCGCCCTAATCTCCTCCGGGTTATGCCGATCGCAGCGGCCTTGTGGGTGATGGTTCTGATCTTGCCATTGAGCCCCTCGGTTCTGGCGCTATTGGGACCGGTGCCCACGATGGCGACGACGCGGTCGAACTACTTGCGGATGGCGGCCGCCGCTTTCTTGAATGGCTTGAGAAGCTCTACGCCGGCAACCCGCCCTAAATCCCCCCGGGTCTCGCCGCTGGCCATGGCCACGCTGTCCGCCAGTTCGGCCGCCCCTGACCTAGCCCATTTGCCGGATATCGCGCCGCGCCACCGCCGGCACGCATCTAGCCATGGCGCTTTGCTGTGGCCCACCCTGCGCACGCCCATGCAGCTCTACCGCCTGCTGTACGCCGGGACAGCACCGCGCGCCGAAGGCCCGAAGAGGGCGTGCTCTACCAGGCCGTCCAAGCCCATTGGTCCCAGGTGCTGGAAGACCTCGCCGAGCATGGCGGCCTTCCCAAGTTCGTGGTGCGTGAGTTCGAGGAGTACTTGCGCTGCCGGCTCTTCTCCGCAGGCTGCCTGCACCTCGTGTGTCGCAGCTGCGGCCACTCGCAACTCGTAGCTCTCTCCTGCAAACGTCACGGATTCTGCCCCTCCTGCCAGAGGCGACGCATGGCCGACACCGCGGTCCATGTTCTCGCCTTAGACGGCGTCACCGTCCGCGACGCTACCAATGACGCTCTCGTCTTTCACACTCTTCCAACGCCCAGGCACTCAGAAGTCGCCGATATCGCCCGCCGCACGGCACAGCGCATCGAGAAAATCCTCCGAGCAAACGGCCGCTCCCTCGACCCGGCAATGCAAGACGGGCAAGACGACGAGCCGCCCAAGCTCTGCTCCGATGAGCCCGGCCTTGCCGCCTGCTATGCCGCTGCGGCGCGCGGAGTAGCAGCTTCTGGGGACCGCGCCGGCTTGCCCCCCTCCGCTTGCTCAGCACCGCCTCGAGCTCCGCCCCGATGGCAAGCTCGAGCTCACTCTCAAGAGCGTCTGGAAAGACGGCACCCGCGCACTCCTGCTTCCGCCCCGCGACCTCATCATCCGCCTCATCGCCGCTATCCCTCCCGCCGTCGCTTCGGGGAAATTCAGCGGGCAGCGAAGGTTCTTCCGAAAGTCGGCTAACGGCGGGGAATTGATTTCGATCTCTTGACGGCTGGAGTTGTCTCGTGACCTTTGACGTTGGTGTTGCAGCCGGTCTACTCTTCCCCATTGCTGCTAGTAGGGATGCCGATCACCGATAGCCATGGCCGACGGAGCCGCTGGGTGTTCTCCGTTGCGTATCCCGCGGCGATGCTAGTACATCTCTTGGTACTCATTGATAAGTCGCGCCAGGCGATGTGGCTATCGCTCTGGATCGTTGCGATGACTGTCGCACTGCTTTCCAGTTGCGTTATGATTTTCGATAATAGGCGCGCTTCTAAACAGAAGGCAGCCGACCTCCACGAACTCCGGCGCCAGCTTGGCCTAGTCAAGGAGGGCGAGAGCCTGATTGGTGGTTGTGAGCCTACCGTGCTCGACTCGCGGCTGCTTTAGATTCTTTCGCAATCTTGGCCATGTACTTGGGCACGGACCGTACGCCCTTCTTGGCGCCGAGCCGGTTCGCAACAAGCGCCAGCCGCTGAAGCGCAGTCACACTCTGACGCTCCTTCGTCAAGGCCATCAGCACCAACGGTGAGATCAAGCTGGAGCCACCTACAATGAGACGTTCGATCTCCACCCACCGCGCTTTCATCTGGCTCGGTATTTGGGCGTCTTCTCAAGCCACTCCAAGTTTCGCTCAGAAGTCGTCCCTAAGGCGCCACAGGATTCTGCCGCTTTCAAGCCGCCTCCTGCTTCGGGTGATCAGCTTGAGATCCCCAAGCGCAGCTTGGCCCCAAAGGCGCCATCGCTACGCAAAAGGGTTTTGCAATTCAACTCCGGTCCCGCGAAAGCCTTCAACATTTCGAGTCACCACCGTTAAGCCGTGAATGAGCGCAATCGCGGCTATCTGCTTATCGATCGGGTGTTGATTGTTTGGTGACATCAATTTTCCCCACACCTGGGCGCACTCTCCATCGAAACTCAAGATGCGATCGCTATATTCTTCCACGATGAGATCAAGCCAGCGCTCCAATTTTCTAGCTTGCGGAAGATCACCGCGACCCTTGATGTTTTCAATGCCCCTGCGTATTTCACCAATCGTCTGGACGGACAAATATAGTTCAGACCCATCGACCGTTCGCCAGAATTTCTGAACGCCAATATCTGCTTTCTTGCCCTTGCGTGCCTCGCTTACGACGTTTGTGTCGACCAAGTACACGCTATCCCCGGCGTTTCCGGCGAGCAAAGTCAGCGTCTTCTCCGACATTCGGCATGCTTGAAAATACATCAGCGAAAGAGCGACGCTTTGGGCGCATGAGGGCAGACTTCAGGATTTCCCTATGCTCTGCTTCGGCGCTTCTTCCATGTGACGCAGCAACCTGCTTAAGGGCAAGCGCGACGTCTTCGTCAACATTGCGAACAACAAGATTGGTTGCCACGAGCATCTCCTAGGCGCGTAATCATTAATTGCAATCTAGCAGCGAGGCGCAATCAATGCAATCATTTTTGAGGCGGGGAGGGATAGCCTTGACCAATGGCTTTATAGAAAAGTGTATGACTGGGCCTGGCCGACTCCGGTGTCGTACCCCGCGCGCGATAGTTGTTTTCTACTGATCACGTCCTCTTTGTGCTCGCGCTGTTTTTCGTCGGCAGCAAAGCCAGCAGCTCGCCGCACAGCTCACGTGCGTTATTCTTGCGCATTCGCTCACGCTCGGCCTCGCCACACTGAGCTCCGTGCGGCTACCCACCGCGATCGTGGAGCCCTTGATTGCGCTCTCGGTCGCTTATGTCGCGGTTGAAAACATCCTAGTTGGCACTGGCGGTTCTCATCGCCCCGCAATCGTATTCTTATTCGGACTAATCCACGGGCTCGGCTTTGCGGATGCGCTCGGGGAGGCGGGTGTGATCCTGTGCGCTGCGAGGCGAAGTTCGACGAAGCCAACGCAAAGGACCAAAACCTCGTTGGAGCCCAACCGTTCTTGCGTGACGTTCACAGAAGTCGAGCGTGATCCCCCAATCGCTTGACCACCTGCCGATCGAACGAGATGAATCGACGCCCTCCGAGGACTCGGCCTTCGAAGGCAATCGCGCCATCGGCGAAATCCCCTCCGGTTTCCAGCATGGCAAGCCCTGCTTCGACAGCCTGGCGGTTCACAGCGACGTTGGAGCTGTTGCACAAAACGCGAATCGTTTTCGCTATGTCAACTGCGGGCACCTTGTAGCCATGTGACAAAACCCGAACGAATTCACAAAGGGCTGGTAGCGCAATGGCCACAACGGCGGCTTTGGCCAGCTCCGCCTGAGCGATCTTGCTTTGCCTTTTGTCATCGCCCATCACTGCGCGGACAAGCACGTTCGTGTCGGCTGTGACGTTCACCGTTTTCCAGCCCAGCCGCTCGCCGCAACGGCATTGATTTGTTCTATCGATAGGGTCTGAGAGCTCTTTGTCTTGAGCAGGTTGAACGCATCAGAGATGCGGCCCGTGGATTCGGCCTTCACGATGATGCACCCGTCTGAAAGCATATCCACAACCACCTTTCGCCCAGGTCCAACGCCCAGATGCTTCATGACTTCTTTGCGCAAAGTCACTTGCCCTTTTGATGTGATAGTTAAAGTGGTCATCACGAAAGGGTAAGGCAAAATTGCCTTACCCTCAAGCGCGCTGGCCGCGGGCGTCCGGGGCTATCGCACAGTCGCTGCGCTATTGACCCATGCCATGGGCTCGTCGGTCGATATCTTCGACACGAGTGGGCCGGCAGCCGCTGGCCCACCGCCTCACGTGCATCCTTGGGAGGAAGTGTACGTGGTGCTCTCGGGCGAACTCGAAGTCACCGTAGAAGGCGAGACTCGCACGCTTTCCGCGGGGGGGCGTCGCACACGTTCCTGCAAACGTGAAGCACCGCTACCGCAACGTGACCGAGGCCCCCTTCTTGACGATCGTCAATGAAGGGGGAACCCGCGTGCTTTCGACCAGCCAAAATCGGGGGGTGGGGGCGGCTTCGCGGCCGGCACGGGGGGGCTGACGGGGGGGCTGACGGACTCGTGCCGCAATTTTGCGCAATGCTGTCCGTCCTCTGCCTTGGTCGAAGCCCAAGCGGCTGCTAAACGCCGCGGCATGACGGAACTTAAAGCGGCGCCTACCTCCGAATATTCCTGGCCGTTTCTCGACGCTGCGCTTTCGTTCGAGGTTCGCGCGCGGGACATCGTATCCAGGCTCACAACGCAAGAGAAGATTGCCCAGATGCTGCATGAGGCTCCTGCGGTTGAGCGTTTGGGCATCCCACCGCACAACTATTGGAACGAGTGCTTGCACGGAGTGGCTCGCGCGGGGGTGGCGACGGTGTTTCCTCAGGCGATTGGGCTTGCGGCAATGTTTAATGAGAATCTAATGTTCGAAGTGGCGAGCGCCATCTCCGACGAGGCGCGCGCCAAGCACCACGATTTCGCGAGCAAGGGCGATTACGGCTATTACAAGGGGCTGACTTACTGGAGCCCCAATATCAATATCTTTCGGGATCCGCGCTGGGGGAGGGGCCACGAAACCTATGGAGAATGTCCGTTCTTGACGGCTCGCTTGGGGGTCGCATTTTGCAAAGGCCTGCAGGGAGACGACGAGAAATACTTGAAGCTTGTGGCGACGCCGAAGCACTTTGCGGTGCACAGTGGGCCCGAAGGGCTCCGTCACAAGTTTGATGCGCAGGTGAGTGATAAGGACCTTTGGGAGACGTATCTGCCCGCCTTTGAGGCGTGCGTGATCGAGGCCAAAGCAGCCAGCGTGATGGGCGCGTACAACCGCACGAACGGGGAGCCATGCTGCGCGAGCCCCACGCTGCTTCAGCGCATCTTACGCGAGCGGTGGGGGTTTCAAGGCTACGTCGTGAGCGATTGTTGGGCGATTCGCGATTTCCATACGCAGCATCACGTGACCAAGACGCCGGCCGAGTCTGCAGCGCTCGCGGTTCGGGTGGGCTGCGACTTGAATTGCGGCTGCACGTATCCGGCGCTGGTCGACGCCTTGGCCGAGGGAATCATCAGCGAAGCAGAGATTGATCGCAGTGTGGAGCGGCTGTTTTTGGCTCGGCTAAGGCTCGGGATGTTCGAGCCGAAGAATCGGGTGAAGTACGCCGATTTGCCCTACTCGCTCGTGGATTGTGATCGCCATCGGGAGCTTGCCCTCGAGGCTGCACGCCAATCCATCGTACTTCTGAAAAACCAAAACTCCATCTTGCCCCTGAGCAAAGATCTGCGCTCCATCGCGGTGATCGGCCCCAACGCTGATGCCCCGGACGTACTCAAAGCGAACTACAGCGGGACGCCGCCGTTTACGGTGACCCCACTCGAAGGCATTCGGCAAGCGGTCTCGAAGCAAACTCGGGTTCTCTACACGGAAGGCTGCAATCACACTGGCCTGAAGGAAGACGCCATTCATGCCGATGGCTCCATCATCGAAGCCGTGAGCCGTGCAGCGCAGGCGGACGTCTGCGTGTTGGTTCTGGGCCTCAGCACGAAAATCGAGGGCGAAGAGGGCGACACTAGCAATCCCGATTGGGCCGGAGACAAGCCGAGCCTCGAGCTTCTGGGGCTGCAGCCGCGGCTTCTTGAGGCGGTGTGCGCGCTCGGGAAGCCTGTCGTTTTGGTGGTCATGAGTGGGAGCCCCTTGGCCATCAACTGGGCCCACGAGCACGTGCCCGGCATCGTGCAAGTATTCTATGCTGGACAATCGACGGGGACGGCGCTCGCAGAAGTGCTGTTCGGCGATTGCAGTCCTGCGGGGCGTCTACCTGTAACCTATCCGCGTTCGCTCGAGCAGCTGCCCGAGTTCACCGACTACTCGATGCAGGGGCGCACGTACCGTTACCTCAGCGAAAGTCCGCTCTATCCCTTCGGTTACGGCCTCAGCTACACGACGTTCGAGTATTCAGAGATCGCGCTCGATTCCACGTGCATTGACACGCAGACGGAGCTTCAGCTTTCGGTGGACGTGAAAAACATTGGCCTGTGTGCTGGCGACGAGGTGGTGCAGCTTTACGTCTCAGATTTAACGGCCAGCGTGCGCGTGCCCACGCGAGAATTGCGGGGTTTTCAGCGAATTCATTTGGCTCCCGGAGCGTCCCAGCGTGTCACATTCAAGTTAACTCCTAAAATGCTCGCGCTGGTGGACGAGAGTGGCACGAGGGTGCTCGAGCCTGGAGCCTTCCTGCTGACGCTCGGCGGCAGCCAAGCGGATGAGCGAAGCATCGAGCTGACTCAACGCGCACCGAAACAAGCGCGCTTCGAGGTAATAGGCCCAGCGCGCCGGTTTTGAGCTAGTGCTGCGACTGACAGACGAGGCAGCTCTCGCCAACGGGACAGTTGCGGAGTTCCATGCAAATTCCTAGTTTACCCGGCGCCGACAGATGTACGGCTTCGAGTTTTCAAGGTAGGCGCGCTTGACGACCTAAGTACTTCGCCTGCGGTCAAGCTTGCGCAAACCCTTGAACTCATGGCCACCGGCTTTCGGCTCAAGAGAGCCGCTTTAAGACACCGTTTCCCCGACGCCACCGAAGGAGAAATCGATAAGGCCTTCATAGACTGGGTTGGCGGCGAAGATGACGACTGATGATGTGTCCGGGCGCTGCGCTAGATCATTACTCACTTGCGACCGGGCGCGTCAAGGATTGCGAGCGCAGCGAAATCCAACGCGCATGCTCTGCGGGTTGTGCCCGATGCGATACCCCACACGCATCCCGCTTGACCCATTGGCCCAGCCCCCCCCTCTCATGATCCGACCCTCTGAAGCTGGCCCACCAGGATCGAGCATGCTCGTGCAATCTTGGCAGGGTGTGGGGTACTCGACCTCGTAGTCCAAGGTCCATTCCCACACGTTCCCCCCGAGATCCGCCTGCCCGAACCGCCCGTCGCCGAGCGGGTGAGCGCCGACTCTGAAGATGCAGTCCTCAAGGCCGTTCTCAATTCCACACTCGAAGCTCGCATACTTGCGATCATATTGCTGAGCGCTCGGAGGCGACGACCACGGCAGGTAGCGTCGTTCATCGCCTCCTGTTTGCGCGAAGTTGAACTCCGCCTCGGTAGGCAGATAGCCACCATCCCAAATGCAGAAGGCGAAAGACTGGTACCAATTCACGCAACCAATGGGCCGCGTTTCGTGGGCGCCGGGTGCATCGGACCAAGTGTTATTGCCAGCAGCGGAACACGCCAAGTTCTGGCGCAGGGTCGCGGCGTTGGGTGCCAGGATCGCAAGCTCTGAGTCCCAGGCGGGATCCCAACCGGTACCGGGTGCGTTGGGATGGGCGCCTTCGTTCGCATTGGGATGGCCGGCGCTGCGCCAGGCGTCGTACGCCTCCACAAATCTGCGATAGCGACCCACCGTGACTTCGAAGCGGTCCAGGCGAAAGGGGCTCAACGTTGCCGGGGCTCCGTTGTCGGTATTCTCGCCGCGATAGAACATTCCCCCGGGCAACAGCGGGCTAGCGCAGCAGTCTTCGGTTTCTTGCGGGCCGCAGGTCGGGGGCAGACCATTGCAGCTAGCGTTGAGCCCGGCGGGCGTACCCCCACTCGCACTTGCAACCCCGCCCGCAGCATTCGCGACTCCGCCGCTCCCAGCGCCGCCGCTCAATGAGCCGCCGCTCGCGCTGAACGAACCGCCCGCTGCTGAAGACCCGCCACCTCCAGAGTGGCCGGGGGTCGCGCCAATACCTGCGGCCGCTTTGCCTCCTACCGCGCCTCCTGAGTTCCCCGAGCTCCCAAGCACCGAGGAAGACCCGCCAAGGCCCACTGCCGAGGTGCCCCCACTTTGGCTCTGCTTGTTGAACCCTCGTTCAGTATTTCCACCACCGCACGCGAGAACAGCGGCTTCGCCGAAGACGACGCACAGGAAAGAAACGTAGGCGCGAAATCGCAACCTTAAACCGTGTCGAAGGATCATGGTAACTCCAACGGAATCAACGTTCCACCCTAATCTAATAAGGTGTACCGAGACCGCGTTAAAGTTAGCACCACTCGCACAGCACTATCACGTCGAAATCGCGCGCAAGCAGGACTTTCAGTTCACCAGCGCAGATTCTTCTCGCTCCGCCCTGGAAGCCTTCCGAAACCTCGGTCGGCTACCAGCGTGAGTCGGGAGCCGCCTGTCATCGCGTCATCTGATGGCGAATCCGGGAGTGGCTACGCGTTGACTTCAGTTTTCGAGTCGTCCGAGAGCGAGCCGTGCATGTCGCCGCCGACAACGAAGCCCGCAGTCTGCACGGAGAACGTCGATCCGATGGTAGCAGATGCCTTCATTGGAGCGGATAGCCCCGCCAAACCCACATCATCGCCTGCGGAATTGAGAACCCCACGGGCGCGTCTTCCGAGTGGCCCCTCCCCAGCGCTATTTGGTACTGCACATGGTGGCCCTTCTGTATCAATGCGGTGAACATGTTGTCGTTGGCCACCTGCCAGTTACGCCTGCCTGTCGGACTACCGATGATCGAATCGAATTCGCCACGCATGAGCCAGGTTCGGAGGGGCTGGAGGGGAGAAAGCGGGATAATGTTTTGATGATACTCCCAGGCTCCATACGGATACATCGCTTCAGCGGCCCTGGACTGATCGTCCTGGCCACTCTGCAGATCGACGAAGGTTCCGGAGTAGCTGATCACGCGCCTGAATCGCTCGGGGTGAAACCAAGCTGCAGTGAAGGCCCCCGCAGCTCCACTGCTGGTGCCCACGAGAGCGCCCCCCTCCGGATCCGTCGTCAGCAGGACTCCGGCTTCTAGCTCGACGCGCGGGAGAACTTCAGCGATGAGAAATTGCCCAAACGTTCCCGAGACGGTGTCGTACTCGAGACCGCGCTGACTGCCGGGCGCGTCCCCGCCGCCGTTCCCTACGAAGATCCCGATCATGACCGGCAAGCACTTGCCAGGAATGAGATTGTTGAGCGTGCTGGGGATCTGAAAATCGTAGCCGTCGTTCCCGATGATGAAGGGCGCTTGGGTACCGGGAATGTATTGGGATGGAACGAATACCTTGACACGCCGTTCGTAGGGCCCCTTGATCCCGGGATAGAAACCGCTCTCCGCGGACTTCATCGTGAACTCCACCATCCTCCCCTGCGGTAAGGCCGGGTTGGGTGTGAGCTCGGGTTGATCGAAAAAACCCATCTGGCCCACCTCCGACTTGCCGTCGCCTTCTACGCCAATCTCCGGGCTCGCGACCGTTGAGCTGACCCACGGCGTGCACACGCGGTAGCTGCCAGCCGGAGGCTGCGCGGGGCTGCCCCCCACTGCGGAATTGCTGGTCCCCCCGCTTGCGTTGCTAGCCCCGCCGGCCTCGCTCGGACTACCACCGGTCTTCGTTCCTACCTCGTTGGCTATACTTCCACCTACCCCATTCGTGCCTCCCGACGCTTGCCCCGTGGCGCCGTCCTGTGTCGGAGGGCCTGGGTCGCTGCCACTCCCGGAGCAAGCCAAAAGGGCGAGGCCGAACGCACCTCCCCAAACCAGGATATGCAGCACAGGGTTCATGTCTGTAACGCAAGACTCTAGCATTCATCCCTAGCACATTGGGTTCGAAGGCATCTCCCAGGACAGGACAATTGGTTCAGGCGCGCGTGAAGCAATGCGGCGTCAGCGCGTCTCGGCTCGTGCTTGCGCTCGGCGCCGCCACTGTCCTCATCAACCCACTCCAAGTTCCGTCCCGGAGTAGTCCCCAAGCCGCCACAGGATTCCGCCTCATTCTATCAGTTCGATTGTCTTAAGTTCTCCTCCACCACTGTGTAGTTGCGTCAACGGGGAACTCGGTTTCTCGATTTGCGGCATCACTCAAGATTGAAGTGCCAGATTAAACCATCGGCTAACGTCTACTCCATCGTTGACCCAGGATCGGCGCCCGTGCTCCCCGCGACCGTCAACTGGGATATATTGTACTCAGATGGAATGCCAGCGAAGCAGCGGCGCGATCACGGGCAAGGGGTGTTGTGAAATTGGGCGTGCACGCGCGGACCGGTAGCTGTCGCGTGGTCTCCTGGGGCACAAAAGGCTTCCGTAGTTTTCAGATGGCTCAGCCGAGCCAGCAGGTGCGAAGTGCGCAACACGA
>Ga0105049_10006873_pt1 | contig 13234 bp, 7 predicted proteins | sample MAT06_FD_78087 | JGI IMG/M metagenome (GOLD analysis project Ga0105049, IMG submission 78087) | Freshwater microbial communities from Lake Fryxell liftoff mats and glacier meltwater in Antarctica - MAT-06 | ecosystem: Environmental > Aquatic > Freshwater > Ice > Liftoff microbial mat | place...
AGGTGTGGAGGTAGCGGCTACCGATCCGCCCCCAATCGACGAACTCGATCCCCAGCTTGAAGGTGCCCGACGTGCGGCGCACGAAATCATGCTCATCCAGCCCGAGGATGGTGTTTAGCCGGATGATCTGCGGGATCGTCGCTTCACCCACGCCGACAGTGCCGATGCTCTCGCTCTCGACCAGTTCGATGGTCAGCCGTTGGCCCAGCAGCCGGGAAAAGGCCGCAGCAGTGATCCACCCTGCCGTGCCGCCGCCGACGATCACCAGTTTCTGTACTGACCCATCACCCATGCGCACTGTCCTGCCTTTGCCTACGCCGCCGCTGGACGGAAAAAGGCGTTGATCGTCAGACGGCCCTCACGCGGGTCGGCCGGGAGCGGAGCGGCATTGTCGATCACCCCGCTATGGAGGATATTGCCGCGGTAGAACACCGCGCTGTTGAACGCGCCTTGGACCACATGGGTCCGTTCAAAATGCGGCGCGCCATCAGTGGTATAGGCGGCGGGCGGCGTGCCGGTGCGCGCGACATCGGCTTGCAGCGCGGCGGCATAGTGCGGGTAATCGCTCCCCGTCAGTGCCTCCAACCCGGTCGAGCGATGGCGGAAGAATGCCGTCCCGCCGTGGCCGGTGCGGTGGAGGTAGAGCATCATCGCGATCTGCGTGGAATCAGTACCGTCGACATGAGGCAGCCGCTGGATTGGCAGCAGATCAGCAGGCGATGTGGTCACGATCGAATACCACGCCTGCATTTCCCACGCGCGGCCATAGGGCCCGAACCACTGGTCAAGCAGCGGTCCAAGCTGCGCCAGCCACGCGGCACACACTGCCGGATCAAGCGGCGCGCGCACGCCGGGGTATTGCGGCGAGATTTTTGCAAATTTTTGCAAAATAGCTTTTGCAATGGCGAGATCGGGGGTCGCAAGCAGCGCATCGATCGTCACAAGAGCGTGATTATGCGACGAAAACTCTTCAACCCGGGCAGGTTCGAGCGAGAGCTCCCATCCCGCAGGTGAAAGCGGCTGCGCTGATAGGAGGGGTTTTACCATGTTTGCCAGCCTATCAAATCCCCGCTGCCTGTCTATCCTATCTCTATAAAGCACAGTGAAACATACAGAAAATGATAATTTTGCGCCGTGCAGGGCGAGTTGGCATTCGGCGCAGTGCCGGATCGGGGGTCAAGCCCCAATTGTGGATGCAAAACTGTGTCAATCGGGCAACAATCTGTTGAAACCTGCGCCCGGATGTATGCTGAAACTGCCACTCCACAGGCCGTTTATTATTGAAATAAAGATAGAATATCCAACTTTCACGCGATCGTCACAGGAATGCAGATTGGCGATTTACCTGAGGTTCATCTTGGGCTATGAAAAAAACTGCAAAAGCGCACGGATGATGTTGCTTGCGGGAGGGGACTGTGATGAAAATGAACGGGATCAATGTGAGCGCGCGCCTGCTGTGCGGGGCGGCGACCTTTCTGGCGCTGGCCGCAACCGGGACCCCGGTGCTGGCGCAAGACGCTGAAGAACCGGACACGGTTGAAGAAGCCGAAGGCGAGGCGATCATTGTCACGGGTATTCGCGGGTCGATCAAATCCTCGCTCGATGCCAAGCGTAACGCGACCTCGATTGTCGAAGTCATCTCGTCTGAAGACCTCGGCTTGCTGCCCGATCTTTCCATCGCCGACTCGCTTGCGCGCCTGCCCGGCGTTACCGCCCAGCGTGTGCGTGGCCGTTCGCAGCAGGTCTCGATCCGTGGACTCGGCCCGGACTTCAGTCTCGCCCTGCTCAATGGCCGCGAAGTGGTGTCGGCTGGTAACAATCGCGGCATCGAATTTGACCAGTTCCCGTCCGAGCTGATCGGTCAGGGCATCGTCTACAAGACCGGCGATGCGCAGCTTGCCGCCATCGGTATCGCGGGCGCGGTTGATCTGCGCACAGTAAAGCCGCTCGATTCGAACAAGCGCAAGATCACCCTGTCGGGCACCTACACCTACAACGACAACGGCTCACTCAATCCCGATTTCGGCAGCGATGGCTACCGTTTCTTCGGCAGTTATATCGATCAGAACGAAGCCGGGACGATCGGCTGGTCGCTGGGCGCGACGGTGCAATCGATCCCGACCCAGATTATCCAGCGCGAGCTGAAGACCAATAACGGCCAGATTGAACGCACCCCCGGCGGTGTGATCTTCCCGCGCGACAACCCGCGTCAGGGCGTACAGAGCCGCGAGTTCCAGCGCACCTCAGTCGCAGGATCGCTGCAGTTCGAGCCGACCGAAAGGTTCTCGCTCACCGTCGATGGTTTCTACACTGACACCAGCGACAGCGGCATCTTCCGCGGCACCGAAACCCCGATTGCCTCGTGGAGCACCAATGGCGGGGCGCAGGTCGAAGAAGTGACTGGCAGCGGGCCGTTTGCGACCTCGGCAACCTATTCCAACGTCTTCCCGATCCTGCGCACAGACACCGAAGGCGCGGAATCCTCGATCTTCGCAATCGGCGGGAACCTTGAATGGAAGGCGACCGACAATCTCGGGATCGTGCTTGATTACGGCTATTCGACGCTCGACCGCGACGATATCGACTTTGAATCCTATGCCGGCACGGGCCGCAATGGCAGTGGCCCCGCCGATACGCTGACTTTCAACTTCGCGCCCGACGGGCAGTACAGCATCGATGGGCTGATCGATTACACCGACCCTGCCAACGTGCTGCTCACCGATCCGGGCGGGTGGGGGCAAGTCGGCTTTCTGCGCGAGCCGGAAACCAATGATGAGCTGCATCAGCTGCGCGCCGAGGCCTATTGGGAGTTCGACGGCGGCTTCATCGACCGCATCATCGCCGGATGGCTTTACACTGACCGGTCGAAGGATTTCGACAACAACGGCACCTTCCTGCGCCCCGGTGCGGGTTTCGTGAACAGCTCGCTGGCGATCCCGTCGAGCATCATCATCGGCGCGACCAATTCTGGCGGCATCGGGCAGGACATCATCGCCTATGATCCCTCCAGCCTGCTGACCAGCGGCGCCTATCTGCTCGAACGCGCCACCGATGATACCGAGTGGCTGGTGGAGGAGCAGATCCACAATTTCTACCTCCAGGCCAATATTGACGGCGATCTTGGCCCGATCCCGGTGCGCGGCAATATCGGTCTGCGCTATGTCGATACCTCGCAATCGTCGACCGGTACGATCAGCGGCGGCTTGGTGAACGAGGTAAGCGCCAGCTACGATAACTGGCTGCCGAGCGTGAACCTCAGTTTCGAAGTGGCGGACGACACCTTCATCCGCGTCGCCTTTGCCCAGACGATCACCCGCGCGCGGCTCGATCAGTTGGCGGCGAACCAGAATATCAACGTCAACCCGCTGAGCTGTTCGGACACCAATAGCGACCAGATCCCCGATACGGTGATTGGTTTCAATCCGCCCGCGCTGGTGTGTTTCAACCTTGGCGGTGGCAATCCGACGCTCCAGCCGTATCGGTCGACGTCTTATGACATCTCGTTCGAGAAATATTTCTCCCCCGGATCGGCGATCATCATTGCCGCCTTCGCCAAAGACCTGTCGGACTGGGTGATCAATCAGCCGACCCTCCTCGATCTAACCCAGCAGATCGAAAATGCCGGGTTCGGTGCAATCCTTAACACCGCCCCCGAACTGGCCGTCGGGTCATTCGACGGGCCGATCAACTTCTCGGACGGTTCGATCGTCGGGATTGAAGGCACAGTGCGCCTGAACTTCGGTGATATCAGCGATGCGCTTGACGGATTCGGCGGGTTCTACTCGCTGACCTATTCCGATGCGGAAATCCAGCCGCCGGGTAACGCCGCGATCCCGATCCCGGGATATTCGGACCTCACCTGGTCGGGCGACATCTTCTATGAAAAGCACGGTTTCCGCGCCAAGCTAGCCGCGCGTTATCGCGGTGCGTTCCTGTCGGAAGTGCCGAACTTTGCAGGCGGGCTCGAAGGGGCGGACTCGCTCAGCGAGACGATCCTCGATGCGCAGATCGGCTACACCTTCGAAAAGGAAGGCAGCTTCCTCAACGGGGTGCAGTTGCTCGCAGAAGTGTTCAACCTGACCGACGAACCCTTCGTGACCGAAAACGCGCTGTTCAACGCGGGCGGGCAGGAAATCGGAACCTTCCCGAGCCGCCACGAGCTCTATGGGCGGACGTTCCAGTTCACGTTGCGCAAAAGCTTCTGACCCCTCGGGTAGCATCAGGGTCTCAGGAAGGGCTCGCCAGCGATGGCGGGCCCTTTCGCGTTTGGGGGCTTTTAGAGGCGACTGGGCGCGGGTTTGAAGCGGGTTAGCCTCGCCTTGACCCCGGTTAGACCCCGTCTAGACCCACGCTTGCTCAATGTTTCACGCGAAACATTGGGAGCAGTGATCAACCCGCGGGTGGCAGCGCGGCGCAGTGGCGGGCGATGAAATCGCTATGGCTCGGCATGGCCGCGACAGCCTCGCTCATGGCGGTCCGGATCGCGGCCAGCCGGTCAGTCACCGGTATCTGGGCACGCATTGCGGAGAGGGCCGGCGCACGTTCAGGCACGATCCCTTGCCCGAGATAGACCGCAATCCAGCTGGGGTTGGCGAACAGCTCGCGCTCATCCGAAACCAGCATCCCGTTGGTGCGAAAATGGTCAATCTTGTATTGCAGGCTGTCGGGGATCGGCATCGCGGCGCAATAGCGCCACAGCTCGGAATCGGACCGCTCACTGGCCTTGTAATGCAGGATCAGGAAGTCGCGGATCCGCTCATATTCCAGCGTGGTCTGGGCGTTGTATTCGCGCGATAAAAGCGGCGACATTGTGCTATCAGGCAGAAGCGCGATCAGCCGCAAAATACCGTATTGGATCAGGTGCAGGCTGGTCGATTCCAGTGGCTCCATGAACCCGGCGGAGAGGCCGATCGCAACGCAATTGCGCTTCCAGAATTCGCGCCGTTTGCCGGTCACGAACCGCAAGGTGCGCGGGTCGGCCAGCGCTGCTCCGTCGAGGGTGGAGAGCAGTTCCGCCGTCGCCTCATCCTCGGAGATAAATTGGCTGCAATGGACGTAGCCATTGCCCGTGCGGTGCTGGAGGGGGATGCGCCATTGCCAGCCCGCGGCCTTGGCGGTGGAGCGAGTATAGGGGGTGAAATCGCCCTTCGCGCAGGGCACCGCCACGGCGCGATCACAGGGGAGCCAGTGCTGCCAGTTGTCGTAACCGGCCTGCAGCGAATCCTCGATCAACAGCCCGCGGAAGCCGCTGCAATCGATGAAGAATTCGCCCTCAATAGCGGTGCCATTTTCGCACGTAACGCTCTCGATAAACCCGTCCGCCGCGCGCAAGGTCACATCGACAACACGCCCCTCAAGCCGTGTCACCCCGCGCGTTTCGGCAAAACGGCGCAGAAACGCGGCGTAAAGCCCGGCGTCGAAGTGGTAGGCATAGTCGAAGGTCGATTGGATCATCCGCCGGTCGGACGAGGGGTGGGTGAACTTGCCTGCCTTCGCCATCGCCCAGCACATCGAAAAATCATCAATCGGGCCATCGGTCCGCCCCGCCAGATGCTCGTGCATCCAATGGTGATAGAAAGGAACCTGATCAAATTCAGCGCCGTACTGGCCGAAAGGGTGGAAGTAACGGTGCCCCTGCCGCCCCCAATCGACAAACTCGATCCCGAGTTTGAACGACCCCTGCGTTTCGCGCACAAAGGTCGCCTCGTCGATGCCCAGACGGCGGTTGAAGTTCCGGATCGGGGGGATGGTCGCTTCGCCAACGCCAACGGTGCCGATCGCTTCGCTTTCGATCAGGGTGATGGCGCAGTCCTGCCCCACCGCATCAGCCAGCGCCGCAGCTGTCATCCACCCCGCGCTGCCGCCGCCAACGATGACGATACTTTTCAGGTGGCTTGGGCCTTTCAATGGGGCAGCCTTCGTCATCTCACCCGCCGCAGCTTTCGCGGATCAGCAGGCTGGTCTCAAGCCGCTGCGAAATCGCCGGGCCATCGCCCTTGTCGATCAGCTTTGACACCAGCATCCGACCGGCCAGGTTCGCGTCCTGATCGATGGTGGTAAGCTGCGGCGTCACAAGCCGCGCGGCGGGAATGTTGTCGTAGCCCACCACCGAGACATCCTCGGGGACACTTAGACCCGACCGGGTCAGCGCCCGGATTGCGCCGATCGCGATCAGATCGCTTGCCGCGAACACCGCGTCGAATTTCAGCCCGCTCGCAATCGCGCTGCGGACCGTGGTTTCGGCCGAATGCACTTCGAAATGGGCTGGCAGGATCAGCCCATCATCAAGCGGCAAGCCGGTATTGCCAAGCGCTTGCTTATAGCCGCGAAAGCGTTGTTCGGCCTCGGGCGCTTCGGTATCGCCGAGGAACAGAATGCGCTTGCGACCCAGCCGCGCGAGATGTGCGGTGGCGCGCCGCCCCCCCGCAACATTGTCCGAACCGATAGCGCAATATTGTGCGTCGGGAAATTCTGCCCCCCACACCACAAACCGGTTGTCGCGCGCGGCGAGAGCGTTGAATTCGTGGTGCAGCGAGCTTTGCCCGATGAAGATCACTCCGGTCGCGCGACTGGTGCTCATCGCATAGTCGAGGTCCTCACCTGCGCGCGGGCTCAGATGGCTGATCAACAGGTCTACGTTGCGTTCGCGCGCAGCTTCGGCGATCCCGGCGAGCAGTTCGAGGAAGAACGGATCTGCCACCCGGCTATCCCGCGCCTGCGGGGCGGGCACGACCACGGCGATGGTCGCGTCCGCTCCGCTTGGGCCGCTTGGCATGGAGCTGCGAAACTCATATTCATGCGCGCGGGCGATCTGCCAGATCTCCTGCTTGGTGCGGCGCTTCACCGAAGGGCTGTCATTCAATGCGCGGCTGACGGTCGAGATCGACACCCCGGCTTCGCGCGCGATATCCTCCAGCGTGGCGCTGCGTCGTGTCGGGGAGGGGTTGTCCGCCATCGGTTACTATCCGTTTGCTCGCGCCGCCCAATATCCAGTGCCGGGGGCGAGCAGTTCCGGCACAGCGCTGCCATCGCCGACTGCGCTGTGCGTGGCAAGCAGGCGCGCGTCGCTCCATTCAGTGGGCGGGGACCACGGGCAGGCCGCATCGCCAAGATTGAAGGCGCACAAGACCGCGCTGCCATCTTCTTCGCGGACGAAGGCGACGATATCTTCGGGCGTATCAAGCAGCGCGATAGCGCCGCTCACCAGCGCCGGATTTTCCCGCCGCAGGGCCAAAATCCGGCGCGCGTAAGATAGGGTCGATCCGGGGTCTGGCACCTGCCTGTCGGCGGCAAGGCCTGTATGCGCTGGGTCAAGCTTGAGCCATGTGCGGTTGGCGCTGGAAAAGCCGGCTTGCGGCGCATTGGCCTGCCACGGCATCGGTGTGCGTGCGCCATATCGGCCCAGCGTGTGCGGCCAATTGGCGATCGCTTCGGGGTCTTGCAGGTCCTCAAACGCGACCTCACCCTGCGGCAGGCCCAGTTCCTCGCCCTGATAGATAATCGGATTGCCGCGCAAGCTCAGCAGCAGCAGCAGGCCCAGCCGCGCAGCCGGGGCGTGGTTGCCGCCCAGCGCCCAGCGGGTGGCCGAGCGCGGCGCATCGTGGTTGGAAAACGCCCATGATGGCCAGCCTTCGCCCTCCGCCCCGCTCCACTGTGACAGGGACGCACGCACCAGTGGCGCGGTGAGGTGCGGGGCGTACAGAAAGTCGAAATTATAAGCCGAATCCAGCCGCTTGCCGCCTTGGGTAAAGGCCTTCATTTCGGCCATCGGTTCCGGCCCGCCGACTTCGGCGACGGTGAAGCGGCCGGGGAATTCGTCGATGGTCGCGCGGATGCGTTCGAGGAATGCGACGATGTCGGGGTGCGACTGATTGTACCGCTTCACCTGCATGTCAAATGGCCGTGTCACCAGTTCCATCGGCAGGCCCGACGGCGGATTGTCGCGCAATTCGGGATCGTGCATCGAAAAGTTTAGCGCATCAAGCCGGAACCCGTCCACACCCCGGTTCAGCCAGAACCGCGCCACATCCAGCAATGCATCCTGCACCGCCACATTATGCACGTTCAAATCCGGCTGGCTGGCGAGGAAATTGTGCAGGTAATATTGCTTGCGCGGGCCATCCCACTGCCATGCCGAACCACCGAACACCGACTGCCAGTTCGAAGGGGGCGAGCCGTCGGGTTTCGGGTCGGCCCAGACATACCAATCGCCTTTGGGATTGGTGTGATCCTGACGGCTTTCCTGGAACCACTCATGCTGGTCCGAGGTGTGCGAATAAACCTGATCGATGATCACTTTCAGGCCCAACCCATGCGCCTTTGCGATGATCCGATCGAAATCGGCAAAGGTGCCAAAGCTCGGGTCAATCCCGCAGTAATCGGCCACGTCATAGCCGAAATCGTGCATCGGCGAGGTGAAGAATGGCGAAATCCAGATGCCGTCGACGCCAAGGTCGGCGATGTAATCGAGGCCTTGGGCGATGCCCGCAAGGTCGCCGATCCCGTCACCATTGGTATCGCGGAAGCTGCGCGGATAGATCTGGTATATCACCGCCCCGCGCCACCACGCGCGCTGTCGTTCGGCAATCGTGGTGGCCTTGGCCATTGCGGTCGCCATTAGTCGTCAGTCTCCAGAATGCAGGCCGAAAACCCGAATGGCGGCAGGGTGATCCGCACCGCCCCGGGCGCGGCCAATGCCGCCGGGCAGGAGCCAAGCAGCGGCGTAACCGCAGCAGCCCGGTAGCTTACCTCGATATTTTGCGAAAGCGCCGATGCGCCCGTATTGAACGCCAAAAGTACGCGCTGTCCGGTTTCGGGATCGTGGCGTTCCACCGCCAGCAGGCCCGGCTTGGCTTCTTCGAAGCTGCGCACTTTGGTGAAGCCGCGTCGCAGCGCCGGCGTGGTGCTGCGCGCCTGCGCCAACTGCGCGATCAGACCGTAGAGCGGGTGGCCGGTGTCGAAATTGCTCTGCGCGGTGGTCGCGTCGGTGCCGACCAAGACGTTATCATTGTAGACCGCAACCCGACTGGGGAACATGTCTTCACGCGCCAATTGGTCATTGCCGTCGCTGATGAAGCCCTGCTCGTCGCCGTAATAGACCGTCGGCACGCCGCGCAGCAGGAACATCATCGCATGGCCGAGCTTTACGCGCGCCAGCAATTCGTCCGCATCATCTGATCCGCTCATCTGGCGCACGAACATCGAAAAGCGCCCGAAATCGTGGTTCCCGAGGAAGGTCGGCAGGCCCAGCGCGGTCTTTGCGCCGCCCGGATAGATTTCATCCTGATCAAGGAATTCGGCCATCAGCCGCGGGCTCGCCTTACCGCTGGCAACCAGTTGGGCTGCCTTTGAAAAACCCATATCGAGCGCATAGGGCAGGCCTGATTGCGCCATCACCTGCGCGGCAAGGGTCGCGGTCGGTTCTTCGTAGGCGATCTCGCCAAAGATGTGGAAGTGGTCGATCCCCTTGGCCTCGGCGCGCGCCAGCATTGCCGGGACGAAAGCCTGCCAGAATTCCGGGTTTACGTGCTTCGCGGTGTCGATCCGGAACCCGTCGATCCCGTAATCATCGATCCATGCGCCGAAGATATCGATCATCCCGGCAACCACGCGCGGGTTTTCGGTGGCGAGGTCGTCCAGCCCCGAAAAATCGCCGTAGACGCTGCTCTCACCGATCCAGTGCGAATTGCCCCGGTTATGATAAAGCGTCACGTCGTTGAGCCACGCAGGCACCTTCACGTTCCGCTCGGCCGCGCGCACTACCGGGGTGTAGGCGAAGCTGGGGTCGGTCAGCCGAGCCCAATTGGCGGGATCGCGATTGTCGTCTCCGGCAAAGCCCGGATTGATCGCCGCACCATCCGGACCGCCGCGGCGCGAGAACGGATAGTCGCCCTTGCTGCGATAGGCGTAGCCGTTTTCAAGCCCGACGGCATAATCGATCACATCGGCGGTGTGATTGGTGATGATGTCCATATAGACCTTCATGCCGCGTGCATGGGCGGCATCGACGAAGGCCTTGAATTCGGCATTTGTGCCGAAATGCGGATCAACGCTGGTGAAATCGGTCACCCAGTATCCGTGATAGCCTGCGCTTTCTTCGCCTGGACGGCCTTGCACCGGTTTGTTCTTGAAGATCGGTGCAAACCAGATCGCGGTTACGCCCATTCCCTGAATGTAGTCGAGCCGCTGCGTCAGGCCTTTGAGATCGCCGCCGTGGTAGAAGCCCTTGTGCGTCGGATCGAACCCGTGATCGAATGGCCCACCCGTGATTCCGCCCCGATCATTCGCCTTGTCGCCATTTTCGAACCGGTCGGGCAGGACGAAATAAATGACCTCGTCTTCGACCCCGCGTTCGGCGATGGGGGCGGGCGTCGCTGGATCAGGCACGACCGGACCCCCGGCCAACGCGCTGCTGGCGCATAGCACAGCCGCTGCGCCCACGAAGATTCGCCTCATAACCCAACTCCCTCTACCGATGTTTGTGACATCATGGGCAGAGATTTGCAAATCTTTGTGGCAACACCTTTGCCACTGAAGTTGCAACATCAAGGCCATGATAAATAGCTAAAACGTCGCCAAGATTGACTGGGAGCGTCGATTTTTCATGTGAAAATCGGAAAGGTTCTTGCAAATTTTTGCAGCCTGTCCAGACTGCACGGATGCTGGGGAGTGATCGCCGGGCGTCAGACCCGCGACATTACCGCCGGCAATACGCCGCGTCACGCCCGCATGGGCCAAAACGCGGGGAGAGGGACGATTTGACCAATACGCACAGCGGCGGCCACAAGCCCGCGCTCAATCCGGCGCAGATCTGGAACATGAGCTTCGGTTTTCTGGGCATCCAGATCGGCTTCGATCTCCAAAACGGCAATGTCAGTCGGATTTTCCAGACGCTGGGCGCCGAAGTCGGCGACCTTGCGATCCTTTGGATCGCAGCACCGATGACCGGGCTGATTGTGCAACCGATCATCGGTCACCTGTCGGATAAGACGTGGGGAAAGTTTGGGCGGCGGCGGCCGTATTTTCTGGCGGGCGCCCTGCTGGCTACCTTTGCGCTGTTCGTGATGCCCAACTCGCCCACGCTGTGGGTCGCGGCGGGGATGCTTTGGATTATGGACGCCTCGCTTAACATCACGATGGAACCGTTCCGCGCGTTTGTTGGCGACAACCTGCCTGACCGGCAACGCACCGTGGGCTATGCGATGCAAAGTTTTTTCATTGGGGTGGGGGCGGTGGTGGCGGGCGCGCTGCCGTGGGTGATGACCAACTGGCTCGGCCTTAGCAATGTCGCGCCCGCGGGGGATATCCCGCAGACGGTGCAGTGGGCATTCTACATTGGCGGGGCAGCGCTGCTTGCAGCGGTAGCGTGGACGGTGTTCACCTCGAAGGAGTATTCGCCGGGAGCGCTTGCCGGGTTTGAGGCTGCGCGGCGGCACGAGTTGGGGCTGCAACCGGCAGCGCCCGCGGTCGTTCAGCGCAGCGCAGCGCAGTTCCGCAACGGCGGGCTGGCGTGGATCGCCGCCGGGTTGGCATTCGCCGCCTTCGTCGTGATGGCGCGGAGCGAGGCTCGCCCGGCGTTTCTGGGTGACATCGACATCGCGCAAGAGCTGTATGTGCTCGCCGCGCTGCTGGCCGGGTTCGGCGTGGTGCAGCTGATCGCCAGCGTGCTGCGGGGGGATGGTCGTAACGACAGCGGCTTCATGGAAGTGGTGAGCGACCTGTTCGCCATGCCCAAGACGATGCGGCAGCTCGCCGTGGTGCAGTTCTTCAGCTGGTTCGCGATGTTCGCGATGTGGATTTATGGAACGCCCGCGGTTGCCGAATACCATTTCGCCGCACCTGACCCGGCCACGCGCGGCTATCAGGATGCTGCCGATTGGTGGAGCCTGCTGGGATCGGTGCGGAACGGGCTGGCGGCAGCCGCCGCGCTCGGCTTTATCTGGATTGCGGCGCGGATTGACCGGCGGCGGCTTCACGCGATCAATCTGCTGCTGGGCGCGGCAGGCTTTGCCGCGATGCTGCTGATCCGCGATCCGGGGCTGCTGTGGGTGGCGATGATCGGAGTCGGCATCGCCTGGGCCTCGATCGTCTCGCTGCCCTATGCGATCTTGGCGGGCTGCGTTCCTGCTGAAAAAATGGGTATCTATATGGGCGTGTTCAACATTTTCATCGTGGTACCGCAGTTGCTTGCGGCGACGGTGCTGGGGTTCCTCATCACCAACATTTTCGGCGGCGCGCCGATTTACGCGATGGTGATTGCAGCTATCAGCTTCGTGCTCGCCGCGGTCGCTACGTTGTTCGTGACCGAGGAGATAGCGGCGTGATGCGTGCCAGCGTCGCCCTGCTCGCTGCCGCGTTGATCGCCGCGCCTGCGCTGGCCGAACCGGACTACACCCCGCGCCCTTTGGTTGAGATCAACAACGCTGAATGGACGCGTGATGCGGTGCTGTATCAGCTCAACACCCGGCAGTTCACCGGCGAAGGTACCTTTGCTGCTGCACAAAAGCATCTGCCGCGGCTTGCTGACATGGGCGTCGATATTATCTGGCTGATGCCGATTCACCCGATCGGCGAGGCAGGCCGCAAAGGCTCGCTCGGCAGCCCCTACGCGGTGCGCGATTACCGCGCGGTCAACCCAGAATTCGGCACCGAGACGGAGTTTCGCGCCTTTGTCGACGAGGCGCACCGGTTGGGCATGAAGGTTATCCTCGACTGGGTCGCGAACCATTCGGCCTACGATAACCCGCTCACTCTCAGCCACCCCGAATGGTACACTCGCACCCCTGAAGGCGCGCTAACCTCGCCCGCTGGCACCGACTGGTCGGATGTGGCGGACTTCGATTACAGCCAACCCGGCCTGCGCCAATACATGACCGAAAGCCTCGCCTACTGGGTGCGCGACTTCGGGGTCGACGGCTACCGCGCCGATGTCGCCGGATATGTCCCGCGCGATGTCTGGGAGACCGCGCGGGCTGAGCTCGACACGATCAAGCCCGTCTTCATGCTGGCCGAATGGGAGCAGCGCGACCTGCACGCACGCGCGTTTGATGCGACCTATGGTTGGGGTTGGAAGGAGGCGATGCAGCGCCTTGTGAAAGACAGCAGCGGGGCGGGCGCGATCCGCGGATATTACGCCGGGCAGGCCGAAACGTGGCCCCACGCGGCAATGCGGATGGTCTACACTGATAACCACGATCAGAATTCGTGGGACGGGGTCGCAGCTGACATCTACGGC
>Ga0105049_10006875_pt1 | contig 13231 bp, 9 predicted proteins | sample MAT06_FD_78087 | JGI IMG/M metagenome (GOLD analysis project Ga0105049, IMG submission 78087) | Freshwater microbial communities from Lake Fryxell liftoff mats and glacier meltwater in Antarctica - MAT-06 | ecosystem: Environmental > Aquatic > Freshwater > Ice > Liftoff microbial mat | place...
ACTTCGCGACGCCCATCCGCCATCTGGATGACCATGTACCCGCCGCCGCCGATGTTCCCCGCCTCGGGCCACACCACGGCGAGGGCGAACCCGGTCGCGACGGCGGCATCCACCGCGTTTCCACCCAGGCGCATCACTTCGGCGCCGGCTGCGCTCGCCAGTGGGGCATTGCTGCTCACCATCCCGTGTTCGGCGAACGTCGCCGGCTGGTTCTTCGCAAAGCGCCAGCCGTCGGCAAACACCATCGAAGTCCGTCGCGCCGAATCTTCGCGCGCGCTGATATCGGCAGCACCTGGCGCCGCGGCTCCACCGGTTCCCGCTGATGGCGACGGCCGCGTCGTCGATGGGCCGGGTGTGCGACAGCTGGCGAGGAGTGCGAGGGCGGCGACAGCCAGCGATCGTGACCGAACCAGGATGTTATCAACCATGCGCGGAACCGGAAGGAATGCGTGAGTGTGTGAGAGACGTGATACTGTCGCGCCATCGAGTGTGCCCGCTGACTAGCTTTGCGTCATCCGAAGCATACCAAGGCACTCGCAGGCACGACAGCGCGGCCGTCCACCGTTCTTCCGACCAGCGAGCCCGCCACTGATTGTGACCGACGAGACACCGCCGCTGCACGACGTGCGCATCACCGAACAGCGCAATCCACGTTCGATCGCGATCGACCTCGCGTCGCCGCTGGAGATTGTGGATCTGATCACCGCCGGAGATGCTGGTGTGGTGCCCGCGGTCGTGGCGCAGCGCGACTCCCTCGCACGGGCGGTGGCCGCCGCCGAGCGTGCGCTGCGTGCAGGTGGGCGCATCGTGTACGCGGGTGCTGGCACGTCCGGGCGCCTCGGCGTACTCGACGCGAGTGAGATTCCTCCCACCTTCGGCGCTGATTTCGGACTCGTGGTAGGCCTCATTGCCGGCGGACCGGCGGCGTTGCTGCGCGCGCAGGAAGGGGCCGAGGACAGCGCAGAGGGTGGCGCGCGCGATCTGGATGCAGTGCAGATCAGCGCCAACGACTTCGTCGTCGGCATCGCTGCCAGCGGCACCACGCCCTATGTGCACGGTGCACTCCGTCGTGCGCGTGAGGTTGGTGCCACCACCGGCATGATTGCATGTACGGCGTTGCCCGCTGCCATTCTGAGCGCGATCGATATTCCGATCGTGATCGTGGTCGGCCCGGAGATCGTCACCGGTTCTACGCGCATGAAGGCGGGCACCGCCACCAAGTTGGCGCTGAACATCATCAGCACCGGCGCGATGATCCGGATCGGGAAGACCTTCGGGAATCTGATGGTCGATCTGCGCGCCACGAATGCCAAGCTCGTGGACCGAAGCGTCCGGATCGTGGCCGAGGTGTGCGACGTCGGGCGAGACGAGGCGACGGCGCTCCTCTCGCGGGCCGACGGCGTGGTGAAGCGCGCGATCGTCATGCACTCGCTGCAGGTGGATGCCGGCAGCGCCGACGCGGCGTTGCAGGCCGCCGATGGGATCATCCGGAGGGCGGTGCCGCAGGCGCCTCCGCCCGTTCGGGAGCACCACGTCTGATGGCGATCGACGCTCCGCTCAGCGCGGCACCGGTGATGGTCGGGCTCATGTCGGGCACGTCGCTGGATGGCATCGCAGCGGCGGCGGTGCGATTCCACCCGGGCGAGTCGGGCGACGTGGCTGAACTCCTTGCCTTTGAGTCGGTGGGGTACAGCGCCGAACAGCGGTCGCGGTTGGCGGCTGCGATGGAGCAGGGCACCGCCCGCGACTTCTGTCGCCTGCACGTGGACCTTGGGCACTGGTTGGCCGATGCCGCTTCGCTGGTGATGTCGCGGGCAGAGCTCACGGCTGGCGATGTCGCCGCAGTGGCGTCGCACGGCCAGACGCTCTGGCACGAGCCGGGGCACTCCACGTGGCAGATCGGCGATGCGGCCGTCATCGCCGAGCGCCTGCAGGTGCGAGTGATTCACGACTTCCGCAGTCGGGACGTCGCCGCGCAGGGGCAGGGCGCACCGCTGGTATCGCTCGCAGACCAGCAGCTGTTTGCCAGCCGTGACGGGTGGCGCGCGCTTCAGAATCTCGGCGGAATCGGTAACGTGACCGTCGTCCCGCCGCTCGGGCAGACTGATGCGGCGTTGGCGTTCGACACCGGTCCGGGCTGCGGAGTGATCGATCGCGTGGTCGCGACGTTGGACCCCTCGCGCCACTTCGACGCCGACGGTGCGATGGCGGCGGCCGGCCAGCCGATCGAATCGGTGCTCGAGGCGCTGTTGGCTGACACATGGTATCGGCTCGCACCCCCCAAGAGCACCGGGCGTGAGAAGTACGATGCCCCGTTCGTGGCAGCGCTGGTGGCCGCCTGTCGAGCTTCGGGACGTGACGTTTTGGATCACGACATCGTCGCCACTGCAACGGCCCTCACCGCCCGCACCATGGCGCTCGGCTACGATCGCTTCGTGCGATCGGCGCTCGTCGATGTGGTGCTCTCGGGCGGCGGTGCCCGCAATCCGACTCTGGTTGGTGCCATTCGCGATGCAATGCCATTGCGTACGGTGCGTACCTTCGGTGAGCTCTTTTTCGATGGGGAAGCCAAGGAAGCGGTGGCGTTTGCGTATATCGCGCTCCGTCATCTTCGAGGCCTCCCCGGCAATGTCCCAGCGGCCACGGGTGCTGTTGGACCGCGAATCCTCGGTACCCGTACGCTGCCATGACCGGCCCCCAGCGATCCCATGTCGCCGACCAGCTTGCCGTTTCCCGATCGGCGCACCCGTGATGAACCACCTCCCGCTGGTGGCGGCCGCCGCATGACGGACGCCGCCGCGCTCTGCATCGCCGCCATCCGCTGGGACCCCTCCCGCGGCTTCGGCGACGCCCGTCCGCACATCGATGCCGCGCTGCGCCTGGGCGTCGGTGGATTCACGCTGTACGGCGGCACGCCGGAAGCGGTGCGCGCCCTGACGCGCGATCTGCAGCAGCGATCGAAGACGCCGCTGTTGATCGGTGCCGACATGGAACGCGGTGCGGGCCAGCAGTTCGATGGCTCCACCGGACTGCCGCCCGCGGCAGCGATCGCGTCTCTGCGCGACCGGGACACGGTCCGACGCGCGGCACGCCACACCGCCCGCGAAGCGCGGACGATGGGCGTCAACTGGAACTACGCGCCGGTGGCGGATCTGGATGTGGAGCCCGCCAATCCGGTCATCAACACGCGCTCCTTCGGGTCGCAGCCGAGTGAAGTCGGCGATTACGTCGCCGAGTGGATCGATGCCTGCCAGAGCGAGGGTGTCCTCGCCTGCGCCAAGCACTTTCCCGGCCACGGTCGCACGATCGACGATTCGCACCTGACGCTGCCGGTGGTGAGCGCGCCGCATTCGGTACTGATGCAGGATGACCTGCTCCCGTTCCGGTCAGCGATCGACGCCGGCGTCGGCTCGATCATGACGGCGCATGTCGCATATACCTCGCTCGACCCGGCCGGCACACCGGCCACGCTCTCGCGTGAAATTCTGACATGGGTGCTTCGGCAACGCTGCGAGTACGAGAACCTGATCGTCGCCGATTCGATCAACATGCAGGCAGTGCTGCAGGGTACCGATGAAGGTGAGGCCGCGGTGCGGGCGATTCTCGCCGGCTGCGATCTGGTCCTCGCGCCCGGTGATCTGCAGAAGACCGTGCAGGCGCTGGAGACCGCCGTGGGCGAGGGACGGATCGAGCGCGATCGCCTGCGACTCTCGTTGCGCCGCCGACTGAAGTGGGCACAGTGGGTGTCCCCGCCGAACGACTATCGTCGCCCGTCCGGCACCGACGTGCTCTGGTGCGCCGGACTGGCTGACCGTGTGCTGAAGGTCGTGCGCCCGCTCACACGCGGCATTCGCGCGCCGATCGAGATCTGCTCGTTCGACAGCGATGCCCGTGGGGGCGATGTGCGCGCGCCGCGCATCGCGCTCATCAACACGCTGCGGCAGCTGAGCATCGATGCTCGCGTGACCGACCGCGCCGATGGTCCAAGCCGCGGAACGGTTCTGATCACCGCGTTCGGTGAACCGGTGCAGGGGCGTGGGTCGATGGAAGTGGCCCCTGATGTGCGCGATGGCGTGATGCAGCTGTACGCCGATGCGCGGGCTGCGGGCCGTGACGCGCTGATCGTCTGGTTTGGGCATCCGCGACTGGCCGCGGTGTTTGGTGAAGAAGCGCCGTTGTTGTGCGCGTGGAGCGGTGATGCCTGTATGCAGTCAGCCGTCGCGCGCTGGCTGGGGAAGCAGCGCGGTTAAGATGCCCGCCGCAGCGTGAAGAGCGTGATTTCGGGGCGAACGTTCATGCGCACCTGAATGTTGAAGCCGACGCCGCGACTGATGTACACCTGTCGCCCGTCGCCAACGGCGATCGCACCTGCCGTGTAGCGTCGGTTCATCACTGGCAGAATCGGTGGCGCAAGGAACGGAGAGCGGCACTGCCCTCCGTGGGTGTGTCCCGAGAGTACCCAGCCGTCGTACCCGTTCCAGCGCGAACGCTCGTCCATGCAATCCGGGTTGTGGTTGAGCACCAGCGCGGGTGTGCCGCGCGTCCATCGCTCAAGTGCTCGCTCCGGCATCGACAGACGTGACCAGTAGTCGTCGATCCCCGCGACGAGCATTCCATCGAGATCGAATGCGGCGTTACGGAGCATCGTGATCCCCGCCGCTGATACCCGCTCGGCGACTTCGTCGGCCACGTTTTTCTCGCGCCACCGATCGCCGTAGTCGTGATTGCCCAGCACCGACACCGTGGCCATGCGTCCGCGCGGGGTCAGCGGCAGATGGTGCTCGAGCTGCCGCAGCTGCGCCGTTCCGCGCCAGGTGACCCAGTCACCGGTGTACATCGCGATATCCGGCTGCAGCGCGGTACCGGTGCGCCAGACCTGCTCGAGGTATGCGTCACTTACCGTCTGGCCCATGTGGATGTCGCTGAGATGGAGGAGCGTTTTTCCATCCAGCGACTGCGGAAGGTGCGCGATCGGTAGGTCGAGGCGCGTCACGTCCAGCCAGAACGGCTCGATCCAGTGCGCGTACACGCCCGCGCCGGCAACACTGGCAACGCTGGCGCTGGCCGCGAGCAGGAACTGTCGGCGTTTCATGGTGGGGGCAGGTCAGGTGCCGATGAGCAGACCGGGTCGTGCGGTCACCGCGCGCCGAAATTCCCGAACTTCCAGATCGCCCACGCGACCACCACCGCGACTGCAAAGATCGCGACATAGAGATATGCCTTTGCCGGATCGCGCGGCGGGACCGCCGCACTGGGTTGGGTAGTGCGTGGCGCTGAGACACTCTGCACACCCAGTACCGGCGTTGGCGGGCGGGTGACCACCGGAACCGCGCCACTGCGCATCCGACCTCGCATCCGGTCCAGCGACTGCACGCCATTCGCGGACATCGGATACACCTGATGCCCGATCGTACGCTGCAGGTCGTTGTGCTCCGGGAGTCCGTCGCCCTCGAACTCGATCACCACCACCGTGATGTTGTCGTGGCCCCCTTCCGCGTTGGCGGCCGCGATCAGCTGTTCGCAGGCCTGCGCGGGGTCGCTGTACTCGCTGACGATCCGTGCAATGTCTGGAGCGCGGAGGTGTGTCGTGAGCCCGTCGCTGCAGAGGACGAGGGTGTCGCCACGCGCAAGCAGTTGCAGCGTAAAGTCGGGGCGGACGGTGCTGTCCGGACCAAGGGCCTGCAGAATGATGTTGCGTCGCTCGCTGATTTCCGCCTGCTCGGGCGTCATCTCACCGGCCTCGATCAGCTGCTGCATCAGCGATTGATCCTTGGTGATCTGCTGCGCGACCCCGTCGCGCACGATGTAGGCACGACTATCGCCAACCTGTGCCAGATAGAGTGAGTTGCCGAACAGCCCCGCCACCGTCGCCGTGGTGCCCATACCGGCGTGCTGCGGATGCGCGCCGGCGTACGCGAAGATCCGGTGATTCGCGGTGTCGGCCGCATCGCGCAGGGTTTCGACGAACGTCTCGGTGTCGGGCCCCACACTCTGCATCCACTGTGCACGGAATGTGTCGAGCACCGCTTCAACCGCCATCTGACTCGCGATTTCGCCCGCCGCCGCTCCACCCATGCCGTCAGCAACGACGAACACGGCGCCCCGGAGCCCCGCCTCGATCACCCCGTTGTGTTCGTCATCCTGCGTCTGCCCGGTGGTCAGATCGAGAAAGGCGAACGCATCTTCATTGTGTTCGCGTGTGATGCCAACATCCGTCATTCCGGCCAGCCGCAGTCGCACGCCGGAGCGTGGCACAGGCGTCTCAGACGGAGTGGGGTGGGTCATGAATGGCACAGGGGGAGACGTGAAGAGGGTGGAGTCATCGTCGAAACTGCGGGCTGGCCCCCTCCGGGCGTCGCACGCTCTGTACGAAGCTAGGACGACGTGCATGAGGCGGTCAAATCGGAGATGCCCGGACGCACTAGCTTCGATCATGTTACGCACTCCGCTTAGGCCCGGTTTCGCCGCGCGCGCGCTCGGCGTCGCGGTCCTCCTTGCCGGCCTCGCCGCCTGCGCCGGCCGCACGCCGTCGTCGGTCGCACCCTTGGCGCCTACCCCGGTCACCGCGCCGAGGTGGCCTGCGATCCCTCGAGCCGACGGGCCGCTGGCCATTCGCGTCCAGTACCCGTCAGCGAACGCCGTGATCACGGCCCGCGACTCCACGTTCCTTCTTGGTACGGTCAATCACGGCGGGGCGTCGCTGACCGTGAACGGGGCGCCCGTCGTAATCCATCCGAACGGGGCGTTCCTGGCGTGGGTCGCCATGCCCACTCGCAGTCGGCCACAATTCGACCTCGTCGCGACGCTCGCGACCGGTGAGTCGAAGCGCCTCGCCCTGCCGGTTCGCCTGCCGGCCGAGCGGCTCGCGGTCAATGCGGTGCGGCCACCCTACGTGGACACGACCACTATTGCGCCGCGCGCGGGACTGGCGATGGGCGGCAATGAGTCGGTGCGTGTGTCCGCGCGACTGGCGGCAGGCGCGCGCGCCGAGCTTCGTCCGCTCGCGTGCGTCGGGTCAGTGCCGGTGGCCACGACGTTGCCGCTGCTGCAGCCGGTCGCGGGCGAGGTGGCCGCCCGCGATGTTCCGGCGGCGCTCCTCCGCTGCGGCGGTGAGCTGTTGGTCTACGGTGCAAATGACCCGGCCGTCGTGGTTCGCGCCGTTCCGGCGGTGGCCAATGGCGACTCGATCGGACTTGTGCGTGTGGGGGCCGTCACCGCCGATACCGACGCCGTCGTGATCGCCCGGCCGATCCCCGGCGGGACCTACAAGTGGTTCATCCTTCCGGGGACGGTGTTGCGTGCGACCGGCCGCCAGGGCGACGCGGTGCGGGTGCAGTTGGACACGGGGCTCGACGTGTGGGTGGACGCCGACGCCGTCACCACGCTGCCGGAGGGGACGCCGATGCCGCGTCGCGTGGTGAGCAACGCCCGCGTCGTTCCCGGTGACGGATATGTGGATCTCGTTCTCCCGATGAACGCGCGGCCTGCCTATCGCGTCGAGGGCGACGGGCGCTCGCTGCGGCTGACGTTGCACGGAGTCACCGGGAACACGGATATCGTCTGGTTTCAGCGCGGCGATTCGTCGATTCGCGACGTGCAGTGGACGAACGACGCCAGCGACCGGGCCATCTACACCGTGCAGCTGCAGCGCGACCTGTATGGCTGGCTGGTGTTCTGGCGTGGCGACGCGCTGGTGCTGCGCGTGCGGCGCATCCCCACCATCGATGCGGCGAATCCGCTGCGAGGCCTTCGAATCGCGGTCGATCCGGGCCACCCACCGGCCGGGTCGACGGGGCCGACTGGGCTCTATGAAGCAGTGGCGACGCTGGCGGTGGGTGAGCGGGTGCAGCGCCTGCTCACGGAACGGGGTGCGACCCCCGTCATGACGCGAACAACCGCTGCCCCGGTCGGGTTGGGCGACCGGCCGATCGCCGCCCGACGAGCGGACGCCCACGCGTTTGTATCGATTCATCTCAATGCCAAGCCAGATGGTGTCAATCCGTATCTGAACAACGGCAGTGGCACCTATTACTTCCAGCCGCAGAGCGCTGGTCTGGCGCGCGCCATTCAATCGCGACTGCTGGTGCGACTGGGCCTCCCGGATGAGGGCACCTGGTTCGACAATCTGGCGGTGGTGCGCGGTGCCTGGATGCCGAGTGTGCTGGTGGAGGGGGCGTATGTGATCGTCCCGGAGCAGGAGGCGGCGCTGCGGACGGCCGAGTTTCAGGAGGCGTATGCCCTCGCGATCGTCGAGGGGTTGGAGGCGTGGTTCCGGTCCCGCGCCGAAGGTGCGCGCCCGTGACCGGGTCGTCCGCCCTCCGCGGTCCGCCGGCTGTGTCGGCAAGCGCCTTCGTTCACCCGAAGGCGTCGGTGTGCGGCACCGTGACCCTCGGCGACCACGTGAGCGTCTGGGCGGGGGCGGTGATCCGCGGCGATACCGAGCAGATCACGATTGGCGCCAGTACGAACATTCAGGATCTGACCGTCGTGCACGCCGATCCGGGCATCCCGACAGTTGTCGGTGCCGGCGTGACGGTTGGGCACCGCGCCATTCTGCACGGCTGTCACGTAGATGACGCCGTGCTGATCGGCATGGGTGCAATCCTCCTCAATCGCTGCCGGATCGGTCGGGGGAGCGTGATCGGCGCCGGCGCCCTGGTGCCTGAGGACATGGTCGTCCCACCGAACTCGCTCGTACTCGGCATCCCGGGCCGCGTCGTCCGCGCGACGACCGATGCAGAGCGGGCCAGGATCGGCAAGTCGAGCGAGACTTACCAGCGCCTCGCTGGCGAGCACCGCGCCGGTCAGGTGGTTTACCACCCTGCGCCGCCGCTCCTGGAGCGCTGAGCGCCCCGTTGGAGGCCCGGAATCGGGCGTCCGGGTGCCCTTGCTCGGTCTCACGCGCCGTGATTTGCGGTCGTCCTGCCATGGGTGAGTCTCGGCTCACGTGCGGCGGGGCAAGATCCACGCGTGTGGATCGGTGTTGATGGTGTGGAAACTTCCTGTGCGCGAGCGCTCTCTGAGCGGTCTTTTGCTCGTAAACCGTTGTGGCAGAGGAACATAGGGTTCATTGGCCGACCGCAGCACGGCTCAGTGCGTTCGGAAACCGTCACTGGATTCGGCTCCGATTTCGGGTTTCAAAACAGTACAATTGTGATCTTGGAACTGCTAAAGTGTTACACCGTTAAGTGTTTGCGGAACGCTGGCGCGGACTCACGAAGGGTCGTACTGTCCTGCTCCGCGTTGGTTGCCGGTTTGTTTCGCTCCGGTCAAACTGCGCCCCGTCGTTCGGTTCCCCCGGAAGTTCGTGTCGTGAAAGCCCGCAGCAAGGGTGGAGAACGTTGTCGCTGCGGGGCTGTTCGTGTCCCAGTCGGTGGGGCAGGAGCGGCGCGGAGGGGTGGCAGGAAGGGTGGGGTGGGTGGTCGGATCGCGCAGACAGGTGAATGGCAGTCAGGGCGGGCTCGCATGCAGAACTACAGATCGCAGGACCAACCACCCGTGGGGACAGACATGACGACGGTGCTCTATCCGGAATCACAGACGTCGATGTTGACGTCGGCCGCAGACAAGGCAGTGCGGAAGCGTGACGGCCGGTCGGCCGCGTGGGACCCAGAGCGGATCGTGCGCGCGATTGCGCTTGCGTTTTTTGCGCAGCGCAACAAGGGCGCCGAGAATTCGCATCGTGACGATCAGGCGAAGCACTACGGCCTGAGCCTGATGGATCACGCCGAGGTGCTGCGCATCGCCGGGATGGTGATCAACACGGTGGAGCTGCGTGCCACGCGCGGCGTGAAGCCGTCGGTGGAGGAGATCCAGGACATCGTCGAGATGATGATCGCCGGCGCCGGCCACTTCGATGTCGCCAAGGGTTACGTGCTCTACCGCGCCAGGAAGTCGGACGCGCGGATCGAGAAGCACGGCGTCAGCGGCATCAGCGACTATATCGCGATGTCGAAGTACGCCCGCTACCGCGAGGATCTGGGTCGTCGTGAGCTGTGGCCGGAGGCCACCAGGCGCGTGTTCGACATGCACCGCAGCCGGTTTGCGGCGCTGATGCAGAAGACGGTGTTCGGGCTCGATCGCACGCTCGGTCAGCTGATCGATTCGGCCGAAGCTGCGGTGCGTGATCGCAAGGCGTTGCCGAGCATGCGGTCGATGCAGTTCGGCGGCGACGCGATCGAGGTGAACAACGCGCGCATGTACAACTGCACCTTTGGTCACATCGACAACGTGCGGAAGTTCAGCCAGGCGTTGTGGCTCCTGTTGAGCGGTACCGGCGTGGGCTTCAGCGTGCAGAAGCAGCACGTGTCTCGCCTGCAGCCGTTTCCGCTGCGAGCGAGCGCCGAGGATCTGCCGGTGCGCCACTTCACCATCCCGGATACGATCGAGGGCTGGTCGGATGCGATGCAGGAGCTGCTGAGCAGCTATTACGATGGCACGTTCGTGGAGTTCGACTTCTCCGAGATTCGTGCCAAGGGTGCGGTGCTGCGTACCAGCGGCGGTCGCGCGCCGGGTCACCAGCCGCTGAAGAAGGCGCTGGAGAAGATCCGAGGTGTGCTGGATGCGATCCCGGGCCGGAAGATGCGCCCGATCGAGGCCTATGACATCCTCATGCTCGCCGCCAGCGCGGTGATCAGCGGCGGCATCCGTCGCTCGGCCACGATCGCGCTCTTCAGCGCCGATGACGAGGAGATGGTCAACGCCAAGACGGGCGAGTGGTGGAAGCACCAGCCACAGCGCCAGCACAGCAACAACAGTGCGATGCTGGTGCGCAGCGATGCGACGAAGGAAGAGTTCATGTCGCTCTTCAACGCCGTTCGACAGTTCGGGGAGCCGGGATTCTACTTCACGGAGAACGCCGACTACGGGGCCAATCCGTGCGTCGAGATCGGACTGGCGCCGTCGCTGGTCGTCGATGAGACCACCAAGGCGAAGCTGGAGCAGTACGGCTACCAGGAGCCGGTCGCCGTTGGTGAGACCATCAGCGGCTGGCAGCACTGCAACCTGACCACGATCAACGGTCGCATGTGCGAGACGCCGGAGCACTTCTACGAGTTGTGTGGCGTGGCGGCGACTATCGGTACGCTGCAGGCCGCGTATACCGAGATGAGCTACCTCGGTCCGGTGACGCGCGTGATCAACGAGCGCGAATCGCTGCTCGGTGTGAGCATCTGCGGCATTCTCGAGCGTCCCGATGTGCTGCTGAATCCGGCGGTGTTGCGGAAGGGTGCCGAAACCTGCGTGATGACGAATCGCGCAGTCGCGGAGGCCATTGGCATTCAGCCGGCGGCGCGCGTGACGTGTGTGAAGCCGGAAGGGACCGCCAGCCTGTTGCTGGGTACGGCGAGCGGCATTCACCCGCACCACGCCAAGCGGTACTTCCGCCGCGTACAGGCGGCTCGCACTGAGCCGGTGTACAACTTCTTCAAGTCGTCGAATCCTCAGATGACCGAAGTGTACGGCATGAAGGCCGACACGACGGATGTGCTGACGTTCCCGATCGAGGCACCGGAAGGGGCGATCCTGAAAAAGGACATCGGCGCGCTGCAGTTCCTCGACATGGTGAAGCTCGTGCAGGAGAACTGGGTGGTGCCAGGCACGGCGCACGAGAAGTACAATCCGGGGCTGCGTCACAACGTGAGCAATACGGTCACGGTGAAGGAGGGCGAGTGGGAGTCCGTCGCCGATTTCATCTGGGACAACCGCGCGTCCTTCACCGGGGTCAGCATTCTGCCGGCGAGCGGTGACAAGGACTACCAGCAGGCGCCGAACGAGGAAGTGACGACGGCGGCCGACATCGCGAAGTGGAACGGGCTGACGTACACGCCGGTGGACTACGCGCTGATGAGTGAGGCGGCGGACTACACGTCGCTGAAGGAGACCGTGGCTTGTGCCGGCGGGGCGTGCGAGATTTTCTGATGCGGCAGGTTCGGCAATGCGACGATGGCACGCGGGGGCTCCGAAGGTCGGGGCCCCCGCTGTGGTTTGCGCAGTGTACAGCTCGAATGTCCGGGCGAGCCGAGGACCGAGCCTGTCCACCCTCGGGTGCAGTAACGATTCGGCGCGAACGATGACGTTGCCGTGACGCCGGAGCGTAATTTCTCTCTATTGTTATATTGCGAATAATGTGAGCCACTGACCTCTCATCGCGAGGCACTTGCAATGCCAATCACTCTCCGTCGTGGCGCGATCGCGTGGGTGATCGCGCTCTGCGCGATTGCGCAGCTCGCACGGGCACAAGCGCCGAAAGCCGACCCGCTCCAGCCCATCTGTCCGGACGGGGCGACGCCGATCGTCGATTCCTCGGTCGTGCCCGTGGTCATCTCCCCCGGCACCGCGTGGAACCGGCGGATTTACACCGACGCCGAACGGCAACGCATCCTCTATTATGCCGATGCCATTCGTCAGCACTTCGTTCCTCCCCAGTCACTCGGGGCCGTGCCGTTGCTGGTCGAGGCGAACACCAGAACGTGGGGAGGGGAGCCGTCGCTGCACAGCGCCGTTGGGGGAAAGCTGGTGCTGGTCGTCAAGTCCAATGGACGGCTGCGCGAGGCGTTCTGGCAGGTGCTGCCGATGTCGACGTCCTTTGCGCGTTCACTCTTCGCGGCTGCCGTCGTCGCGGATACCTCGCACGACTTTGAGGGGATTCCCGGCGCGGAATCACAGCATGGCGACGATACGCTGGTAGTCCAGACCCGGATAACCACCAGCTACCGGTCGCAGAGCGACCTGCCGTTGATGCGCGCCAACCTCGCGCAGTACATCCCGGAGTCCGGCCCGCAGATGATCAAGCAGGGTGGGTTGTACTATCCATCCAATGCGCAGAACATCAAGGCTGAAAACGACGGCGAGATGCAGGTGATCGTGGGGAGCACAGGGCGCGCCATCATGACACTCTCGCAGATCACACGAATCGACTACCGCGACTTCGTCAATACGATGCGCGGAGCGATCGAAAGCTCCGTGCTGCAGCCCGCCAGAAGTGGGGGGTGTGCGGTGCCGTCGGTCATGATGTACAGGTTTTCGTTCACGATCGATCGGCCGTAGGTCAGCCAGTCGGGCGGCGGCGGCCGGCGAGGAAACAGTCACAAGGACCCCCGCCTGCGCGAGGTGTGACGAGAATTGCGGCCGGCGCGAGACGCGGTGGGGACTGCCCGGCGCTCGTCGTTTCCAGCGTTCGCGCCTTGCGCTCCGTACATCTTGAACCGTTCTTCTCGAACGACCTGCGGGC
>Ga0105049_10006883_pt1 | contig 13226 bp, 14 predicted proteins | sample MAT06_FD_78087 | JGI IMG/M metagenome (GOLD analysis project Ga0105049, IMG submission 78087) | Freshwater microbial communities from Lake Fryxell liftoff mats and glacier meltwater in Antarctica - MAT-06 | ecosystem: Environmental > Aquatic > Freshwater > Ice > Liftoff microbial mat | place...
AACTCGACCAAGAGAAGCGGGACGGTGAGGAGCCAGTCCACGTAACGGTAGGAGTCGTTAAATGATTTACCCGTGGCAACGAGCACGCCATCCGTGACCGTATACACTTCCGACCAACTCATGTAGATGCGCACGTAGTGGTAGAGAGCGATGAACGTGACAATTCCGCTGACGGTGACAGCGATCTTGTAAGGGTCAGAAACTTGGGAGCGGCTGATCCAGAGAAATGCCGTGGTGGCACCCATCACTGCGATGGTAAAGGAGAGGAAGTTTGCGACCAGGGTATACTGGCCAACGGTTAATTCGGGCATGGGTATGTTTAGTTGAGGTTTTTTTGGTTTTTGTTGAGACGAACTAGGGGGCGATTTCGCACTAGGAAGCGGATTCCCAATGATTCCTCGCCCGACTTGAACATGAATTACTTCATTAAGGTTTTATACGGGTCTCCGAGTTCGGGTGGTTGCTAATATTAGAAAATAATGAAAAAAACGTGATAGCGCAATGTTTATTATGTTTTTTTATTGTTAAAGATATGGCTATTTTCCTCATCTCGGTTCGGTCAGGGCGGGCTCATCCGTGGCGTGGATTATTCTTGAGGGATTCCCCCCAAAACTTTAGAAGTGCAAGGATGTTCGACCTCAACCGTGGCAGGATGATGAGAAGCAACTTGAGCCCATAGGTCATGCCGCATCGCCTTTTAATCGTGGATGGTCACAGCATAATCTTTCGGTGGCCCGAGCTTTCCAAGCTGCACGCGCGGAACGGGGTCGTGGCCCGTGCGGAGTTGGTGAAACGGCTCACAAATTTTCAGGATAATTCGACGTGGACCGTGGTCGTGGTTTTTGATGGCCGTGCGGGGCCGGCGTCGGATATGTCAGACACCGATGGGATTCACGTGTTCTATTCCGCATCCGGTCAGACGGCGGATTCCCTCATTGAGCGGCTTGCCGCAAAATATGCCTCCGAACTGGATGTCACCGTCGCCACCGATGACAACCTCGAACGAACCACCGTCAGCAGTCTGGGCGGATCGGCCATGAGCAGTCTCCAGCTCAAAGAAGAAATGGAAGCTGCTGACCGGCAAATCGCAGAACGGATTCACCAACTAAAAAGACGGTAGCGGATTTGACCTGGTAACCCGATCTGTACCAGACTCCTGCGAATGAAAGGAACAACCAACAGAAGTCTTCCCTTGTGGATGGGTCAGGGCCTCCAGTTTTGGCACTTGAACCTCCTTCTCTGGCTGGCTTTTGGGGCAACCGTATTTGTGGTTCGCTTCATTTTTCATGGAGATGCCATGCGGGCTCTGGTTTTTACCTTCTTCAGCGAGCTGATTGCTTTTGGGATCAGTCTGCTGCTACGTCCCATTTATCGGAAGCTGGAGTTTGAAATCCGTACGGCGTTTCTGATTGCGATTTTTAGTTTGATTTCTTCCGTGGTGTTGGCGTGTTTGACCCACCTCTTTGCCGAACTCACAGGGTGGCACAATCCACGATTCACCCACTTTGAGAATTTTTTACTTCGGGTCCTGCTGATGTGGATTGTTTTTCTTGGGTGGAGTTTTGGCTATTTCTGGTTAAAGACCGGGGCCGCACTCAAGAACGAAATGCTTATTGCCGAGGAGGCTGTGCAAGAGGCTCACCGGATGGAGTTGCAGATGCTTCGAGCCCAACTTGATCCCCATTTTCTTTTCAATTCGTTGAACGGTATCGTGGCGGAAATTCCTCAGCACCCTGACACCGCCGCAGAAATGCTCAGGGAGCTTTCCGACTACCTGCGCTACTCGTTGGATCATCGCAAACGAGCAATCAGCCCGCTCTCGGACGAGTTGGATGCTATGAAATCCTACCTTGCCATTGAAAAAACCCGCTTCGGTGACCGGTTGGAACTGAATTACGATATTTCTGAAGCCGCCCGCTGGTGCCAAGTTCCCAGCTTTTTGCTTCAGCCGCTCGTGGAAAATGCTATCAAACATGGCCTTCATGCCTCCAACCAGCCTATGAAACTTGAGATCACCGCAAACGTCAAAAACGGAGACCTTGAGATTGTTGTTGCCAACACCGGCCACCTCGACCCTGGCATCAACAAACGGGAAGGTGTCGGGTTGGACACCTTGCATCGAAGGCTCGACCTCCACTTTCCATGGCGGCATTCCTTCCAGATGACGGAGGATCAGGGATGGGTTCGCGCTGTTTTGCAACTGAAAGGGGATCCGTGCTTCGCTTGATGCTTGTCGATGATGAGCCCTTGGCCCGTCAGGGACTCAAAGAGTTGCTGGCTGAAAACCAAACTGTTTCTGTCGTTGGAGAAGCGGCATCAGTAGCTGAGGCCCTCTCAAATATTTCCCGGCACAAGCCCGATGCGCTGATTCTTGATATTCGTATGCCCGAGGCCACGGGTTTTGATCTCCTAAAAAAACTGACGCTTCCCCTGCCCGTGATTTTTGTGACCGCCCATAGCGAGTATGCGGTCCGGGCCTTCGAGGTTCAGGCCGTGGACTATCTGCTGAAGCCCGTGCGACCGGCGAGGTTGGCCCAAGCCATCCAACGGCTTCATGGGGAGCTCAATTCGGCGGGCAATGACGAAACCCCCTACGCCATGGCTGACAGAATTTGTTTGAGAACGCCGGAGCGCACGATTGTCGCGCCGCTGGCCGATGTGATTGCGCTGGTGGCAGAAAAGGATTTCACCCGTGTCCATGTCGCAGAAAATCCACCGCTGCTGATCTGTCAATCCCTTGGCACCTACGAGCGCAATTTGCCCAAGCCCCCCTTCCTCCGTATTGACCGCTCCATGATCCTCAACATTTCCCGCATCCACTCCGTGGAGATCAGTCCCACCCGGGGAGCCCACGTTACGCTAAACGGTCTCTCCTCGCCTCTTGCCCTCGGACGCTCCGGGCTTCGCCGCCTTCGCCAAGCCATTCCGGATGGGTTTTCCTCCGGGTAGATCCCGATTTATTTTACAGGTTCCTGGATAAAGGGATTGATGACTTGAACCATCCCATAGGTCCGGCCGTGCTGAAAGTCCTCAGAGAAGAGCTTCCGGGTGTCAAAATACTCCGCATAGCTCCAGAGGTGGGCATCAAACCATGAGAGCCCATAAGTCCGCCACCCGCGCAAGGCAAGACGGACCTGCCCCTCACACGGATAAAGAACTTCCAACTGCCGCACCAGTTCCTCAGTTTCCCATGCGGCTTCTTCCGGCGTCAGGAGGCTGATTGCCGGGTTCTCGCGAAGCGGGCGGGTCGTGGCCGCTACAAATTCCACCAAGCTTTGGTGACAAATTTTCGCATGCCCCTGCTTTAATTCCACTCGAATTAATTCGGTGGCGATTGCCTGTTTTTCCGGATTGCGGGGATCGAATCGATAAACAAGAACATTGGTGTCGAGCAGGCAGTTCACTTGGAATTGTCCCGGTGGAGGCGCTCGGCATAGAGGTCTTCCCGTGTCCACCCCCGCCCGGATTTCGCGGGAGTCTTGGGTGCAGCCTTTAAGAACACGCGGTCACGAGCGGCCTGTCTTTGGGTGGCCGCATCAAATCCAGCCAGCGCTGTGTTACCCTCCGTCTCGATGGAGGAGTCTTTCTGAATCACGATCCTCAGCGACTCTCCACTTGAGACAAACGAAAGCTCCGTGCCTGGGCCGATCTTATGATCTCTGGCTTGCGAGGCAGGGTCAGCTGAAATTTTGAAGTGACCTTGCTCATTCCCTTACCTTGGCAAGGTGAATTGCCGTGTCAAACACAATTTCAAAGACATCCGGCAACTCCGGGATTGACTCTGCCGGGGAGTGAACAATCTTCCATGACACAAATGAGTGACTTGGATCGATTGCTTGCAGAGAAGAACCTTTCCCCATGGCGGGCAAAGATTGCGACGTGGGTGGAGTCGAGGAATGTGCAGGTTTTTATTGTGGCTGTGATCTTGTTGAATGCGGTCGTGCTCGGTGCCGAGACCTCCGCCGACCTGATGCAAAAGTATGGGGTGATGTTAAAGATTTTGGACAAAGCCTGCCTGGTGGTTTTCATCATCGAACTTGGTCTCAAAATCGCGGCCTTTCGCGGCCTCTTCTGGCGCAGCGGCTGGAACTGGTTTGATTTTATCGTGGTGGGCATTGCGCTGGTTCCAGCCGCGGGGCCATGGGCCGTCTTACGCTCGCTGCGTGTGCTGCGGGTGTTGCGTCTCTTGACGGTGATTCCGCAGTTGCGTCATGTCGTGGCCGCTTTTCTCCATTCGATTCCTGGGCTTTCCGGCGTGGTGGCAGTCATGGCCATCTTTTTCTACACAGCGGCCGTGCTTGCGACCACCCTGTTTGGCCCCGAGTTCCCGCAATGGTTTGGAACGATTGGCCGGAGTTTGTTTTCGCTGTTTCAAATCATGACCCTTGAGAGCTGGTCGATGGGGATTGTGCGGCCGGTGATGGAAGTTTTCCCGTGGGCCTGGGCCTTTTTTGTTCCGTTTATCATGATCGCCACGTTCACGATTTTGAACCTCTTTATCGGAATTATTGTTTCCACGATGCAGGAACTCTCCGCGCTGCCAGACCCGATGGCCCCGCAAAAAGAAACCCGCGAAATCCTGGCCCGAATCGAGGAATCGGTTCGAGATTTGCGTCAGCGGTTAGACCGGGCGGATGGGACCTAACCTGCCGCGAGCCGGGCTTTTAGAGCTGCAAATTGAGCGGCGACATCTTCTTCGGCCATGGGACGGTTGATGACCTCCTCATAACTTTCCTCCACGACCCCCTCGCCTAAGATCTCGCGCAGAAACGGGCTGGGTCGGCAATGCATGGCGCTGCCAAATTTGGTGCGGGCGCGGCACCACGTGATCACCAGAGATCGCATCGCACGGGTGATGCCCACATAAAAGAGCCGGCGTTCCTCATCCACGGTGTCTTCGGATTTGGAGCGCTCGTGAGGAAGGAGCCCATCTTCGGCACCAACCAGAAACACATGAGGAAACTCCAGGCCCTTGGCGGCATGCAAGGTGATCAGGGTGACCCCATCGGCTGACTCCTTGCGGTCTTCTTCGCGTTCGCGGTTCAGATTGATTTCATCTAGAAAACCCCGAATGCCTTCTTTGGAGCGCTTTTGAAAATCGGCAAGGGCGCGGAGAAGTTCGTGGACATTTTCCTCCCGGTTTAGGGACTCCTCAGGGGTTTTGCAGGACCGTTTCAGGTCATCAATATACCCGCATTCCGCCAAAATTTCGGAGAGGATGGGGGAAGCCTCCGTGTCCGGCGTGGCCACCCGGATGCGTGCGGCCTGAATCTCCTCAGCAAAAGCCGAGATGGCCGAGACCGCCTTGCGCGAACACGTGGCCAGGTGATCGGGGTGTTGCAGGGCCTCGAAGAGGGAGATGTCTCGTTCTGCGCTGAAACCCAAGGCGAGTTCCACGGTTCCGGCACCGATTCCGCGGGGGGGAGTGTTGATGATTCGTAACAGCGCGGGGTCATCTGAGGGGTTGACCAGAACGGTGAGGTAAGCGGTGATGTCTTTGATTTCCCGGCGCTCAAAAAAGCTTTTTCCACCCACCAGGCGGTAGGGAATCTGCGCCTTGCGCAATTCGCCCTCCAGAAGTCGTGACTGGGCATTCATGCGGTAGAGGACGGCAAAGTGTTCCCAAGGGAGGCGGTCGGAGTTGCGATGGGCGGCAATTTCCGCAACCACAAATTCGGCTTCTTTTCTGTCATCGGGCACCCCAAGAAATCGCACAGGCTCGCCTTCCGGGAGATGGCTAATAAGCCGTTTTTCGCGGCGGCGGGGATTGTTGCGGATGAGCCGATTGGCGGCACCTAGGATTTCCGGCGTGCTGCGATAATTCCTCTCCAGCCGGATGATTTTTGGATTCGGGAAATGACGTTCAAACTCAAGGATATTCGAAATCTCAGCGCCCCGCCAGCCGTAGATGCTTTGGTCATCATCCCCCACCACACAAATATCAGGTCGGTCCCCGCCGGCCAGCATGGTAACCAGATCCAATTGGAGGCGGTTGGTGTCTTGGAATTCATCTACCAAAAAATGACGGGCCCGGGCTGCCCATTTTTCGCGCACCTGCGGGAAGTCGGCCAACAGTTTCACCGCTTGGACCAAGAGATCATCAAAGTCCATGGCATTCAGGGCGCGAAGTTCCTGCATGTAACGCAAGTACACGGCCCCGATCACCGACTCTTCGCCCTCGGGCGGGGACCATGCATTGTTCTTTGCTTTGCTAATCAGGTTCTTGGCAAGGTTGGGGTCAAATTTTTCATCCTTGGCTGTGACGCGGGTGATGATTTTTTTGATGAGCCCAAGTTGGTCGCTCTCGTCAAAAATCGAGAAATTCTCTTTATAGCCAAGGCGGTGGGCATCGGCTCGAAGGATACGAACGCAGAGCGAGTGGAACGTGGATGACGTGATGAGTTTGGCGTCGTCCGGGTCCACCATGCCCGCAATACGCTCCTTCATTTCCCGCGCGGCCTTGTTTGTGAAGGTGACAGCGAGCACCTTCGATGGGTCCGCCCCACAGCCGACGAGCCAGGCAATGCGGGCAGTGATCGTGCGGGTTTTTCCCGTGCCCGCGCCAGCAAGGATCAACATCGGCCCGTCTTCATGGGTGGCCGCATCATGCTGTTCCGGATTGAGGTCGGAGAGGCGGAATTTCATAGCTTCGCAATTTCAGCACAAATTTCAGCAATAACGCGCGGCAAAAGCCGATGTTCGGCCTCTTGAATGCGGGCATGAAGCGACGCGGCGGAATCTCCCGGAAGGATGGCCACCCGCTCTTGGGCGATGATTTCGCCGGTGTCCATCCCATCATCCACATAATGAACCGTGCAGCCAGTCTCGGTGGCTCCCGCCTGCAGAGCTTGTTTCCAAGCCTCCAGACCGGGGAATTGCGGAAGCAGCGAGGGGTGAATGTTGATCATGCGATGGGGAAACGCTTCGAGCAGTGGCGTTTTCACCATGCGCATGTAGCCGGCCAGCACGAGCAACTCAACGTTTGCCGCCTTGAGCCTTTCTGCGACAGATGCTTCGATGTCATCGCTCAAGCGGGTTTTGAACCGCGACTCGTCGATGGTCCCCGCCGGAATGTTCGCGTTCCGCGCAAGGTCCAAGATGCCTGCCCCGGCATTATCTGACAGTACAATCTCCACGCTGGCGGGGATCTGACCCGAGGAAATCCCCGCCAAGAGTGCCGCGAAATTTGAACCTTTCCCCGAACCAAGAACTCCAAGTTTAACCATTGCGAGCCGCATGATGCATGGGATTCCCGGAACAGCAAGCCGATCTGCCCGGAAGTTTCCGGCCTATCCGGTTTTTCTTAAAATCGCTTCCCGGTAAAGGGCCTCGATCTGGTCGGTTTGTGCTTCAGGAGAAAAGTTCTCCGCAATGCGCCGGACGGCACCTTCGGAAATCATCTCATAAAGCGCGGGATCCTGCGCAAGCCGGAGGAGGGATTCGGCGAGTTGATCTGGCTGGTGCTCAGCACACAGGAGCCCGCTGATGTTGTCTTCCACCGCCTCGGGAATTCCTCCATGCCATGTCGCCACGGCAGGGATGCCATGAGCCATGGCCTCCAAAAGCGCATTGGGAACGCCCTCGGTGTCACCATCCACGGTTTCGCTGGGGTGAAGGTACAGATGTGTCTGCTCAAATTTTTTTGTGAGTTCTTCTTGCGAAAGAAATCCGCAAAAGTCCACCGATCCTTCCAGCCCGAGTTCAGCGACGAGTTGGCTGAGAGATTCTTTGAGTGGACCCTCCCCGGCAATCGTGAATGTGGCGCGGGGAAACTGGCGGCGGAAAATGGCAAAGGCTTTCAGGGCGGTTGCCATACCCTTTTTTGGAACCATCCGGCCAGCCTGCAAAACCGACCAAGCTCCATGAGAAGGCGGCACGATCTGGCGTCTGATAATGGGTGGAAGCACCGCCCGCATCACTCGAATCTTGTGCTCAGGACATCCCAATAATCGGACTTGATCGGCCAGATGCCGGGAACGGCATGGCACCAGCGCCGCTCGTGCAAACATTTCCCGGAGCGCCTTGCTGTAGGCCAATCCTGTCATGGGGCCAGCCACATCCGACCCGTGAAATGATACCACGATTGGAACGGGCGAGTTCTTCATCACGGGAAGCAAATGAATCGCGGCACTGCCAAAAAAGAGATGCAGCAAGACAGCATTTTCCTCGCTCAGGAGGTTTGTGATTTGCCGTGCTTCTCCAGCAGTGATCTGCCATGGGGTGCCAGTCCATCGCTCGACCATCCTGCCACCCTCCCTCATGGCAGACCTCTTTACAAGGTGCGGAGTTTCACCCGGCCAGGATCCCCGCAGCTTTTGCGTGATCACCACCGGGCGAAAACTTTTTAGGGCATGCACATGACGGTGCACGTGCAACATCTCCGGCTCGAGATAGGTCGCGCAAAAAAACGCGACGCCCGGCAGATCACCACTCAATGCCAAAAACAATCAGTCCCGACGACTTGACGGGAGTGCCCGGCCCAAAATCTTTGCTCACATTTTTTTCCCCGCTTCCATAAGATGCGGGGGCTGCAGGATTCACCAACTGCCATGGCTTTCTGGTCTCGAAGATGTCTTTCACGATGCCCTCAATGCTTGGTCTGGTGGGCTCAACCTCCACCGTCTCGATCTCCTGGGTCTCAGGCAATGGCACAATAAAATCTTGAGCCAGAGAGACTGACGCTGTGCAAAAAAGCAAAATAAGAAACCTCCGCATTTTCTAAGCCTATCTTATCGAGTATTGGCCTGGCAAGTCTGCATCAAGGGAACAAGATCCCCATGGGTGTGATTAAAATCGGGTGAGGAACTGGAGTCAGCATCCCGGTTGTGAGGAGTCTCAACTCGCCGCTTCCCCTCACAAGAGATAAAGAGCCGCCATTCGGCAAAGAGCGCGGTCCTGACAAGCAGGACCCTCCAGCGGAGGCGGAAGTTGGGATCGGATGCACAGACAATAATTCCCGAACGGCATTGCCGCTAGCTGGGTTCTTTCCAAGTATATTTTGAGCGGACTGTGCTTGGGTTGGAAAGTTCCCCGATGAGGCTGCCTTCCGAATCATAGGCCCGGAACCAAAGCCCCACCACGCGATCCTTGGCCTTGCGGCTTGCTCCCGTTGTGAAACGCCAATTCGATGCCAATTTGGCCTCACTCAAAGTGATAGGATCCGTGTCAAACTCGACCGGCTTATTTGTCAACATGCTCGGTAATGCCTTTTGCCCGGAAAGCTGGCTGACCTTGGGATTCTCCGTGGACCCGTGCTTTTCTTCCTCATAGAGAATATTGTATTTGATCACCACATCGGTCAAATCCCGGAAAGACTTGCTTGTGGCCTTGACCGTATAAACTATTTCCTTTTCTTCGACGAGCTTGTTCCCGCCGCTTCGTTCCTTCGAGTAGTCCAGCCGCTTGCGGCTTGCTGTGAAGGTGACGTCATTCGATGATGCGAGCCCCTCCTCGATTAAAACCCCAACCATGAGCACCATGCAAACCGTCAAAGTTTTCATGCTGTCCCTGTTAGCGAAACTTGCAAGGGCTGTCACCACTTTTCCCGCTCTGTGTCGCTCCGTGTCGAAATTGTCACATTTTGAACAACCCGACGCTGAGATCGGCTGATTGGCGCCAAGCGGAAACGGCATCCTTCACGCTTGCGCTTGTTGTAGCCGCCCCACTCTGCTGGGGCGTTTTCTGATTGTAGCCGCCCCACTCTGCTGGGGCGTCATCGCGGCGAAGCCGCCACTCATTGTCCTTTTGCAACTTTCGGAAATGCGCCCCTCATGAGATAGATTTCAAATATTAAGAAAACTTGGCACGGGGTTTGCTGTAAGTTAACTTGTTCTGGGGGGAACAACAGCCCGTCGTAACATTCGTTGCGGCGGGCTGTATTTTGTACCGCCGCCGTGGCAAGATTCTGATTTTGATATTGGCTATGGATCCCCAATGCACGCAGTCCCCCGCTTCCAAGCTTTGTGCGTCCTGCGGAATGTGTTGCAATGGGGTGCTGTTTTTTGGGGCGGTTCTGCAGTCGGACGATGATCCGCGGGCGCTTGCAGCGATGGGGCTCAGGATCAAGAAACAGGGGGGCGCACCGCACCTGCTTCAACCCTGTCCGGCGCATCAGAATGGCAACTGCGCAGTTTATGCGCAGAGGCCAGTGAGATGCCGGGTTTTCGAGTGCCGTCAGTTGAAGGCTCTCGCAGCAGGCACCATCACGGAAACGGAGGCCTTCGAGAAGATTCATGAAGCCGGGGAGCTTGTTTCCCTTGTGCGGGGCTTGTTTGAAGCTGCGGGGGATACCCGTGAACACAAAGCCTTTGTCACCCGGTATGCCGCGATTTTTGCCGAACCGCTCGATCCTTCTCCCAAGGCCGTCGAAATTCGCGGGCGCCTACAAGTGCTCATGAAAAGGCTGGAGGATTTGCTGGAGAGGGATTTTCGCACCGAATGAGGTTCTTCGGGGGGGTTGATTAAAAGTGGGTGAGGCAAACAAGGCATGCCGGCAGGATGCCAGCGGTCCCAGGCTAAGCAAAATCACCCACTTTTAATCACACACGTTCTTCGATTACTACGAACAATTGGCTGGGAACGTGAACGTGATTTCCCCACCTTGTGCGCATGCCAATCATTGAGCCTTCCACGTATCGCCCGCCGCCGGGCCTTTGGGGGGGGCATCTTCAGACGATTTATCCGGCGCTATTTCGGAGGGTCAGGCAAATCACAACTCTGAAAGAGCGCATGGAAACCCCTGATGGTGACTTCCTTGATTTGGATTGGAAAACAAGCGCCGGATGTTCCCGATTGGCCATCCTTTCGCATGGGCTCGAAGGCGATGCCAGAAACACTTATGTTCAGGGAATGGCAGCGGCCCTTAACAGCAAGGGGTGGGATGTTTTGGCATGGAATTTCCGAGGATGCAGCCAGGAGCCCAACCGCTTGCTGCGATCTTACCACAGCGGGGAAACCGGGGATTTGCATACGGTCATCACCCATGCCCTTGCCTCGGGACGTTATGACCAGGTGGGCTTGATTGGTTTCAGCCTTGGCGGGAATATGACCCTGAAATACCTCGGCGATCTTGGCAGCACCGTGGATCGAAGGATTTTCGCCGCCGTGGCATTTTCTGTGCCCTGCGATCTGGCCTCAAGTTCCAGGAAACTGGAAAAATTCATGAACCGGATTTATATGCGTCGATTTCTTGTGGGGTTGAGAAAAAAAATTCGGGAGAAGATGCGGCGGTTTCCGGGGGAACTGAGCGATGACGGATTAGATCAAATGCGGACATTTCAGCAATTTGATGGGGCCTACACCGCTCCGATTCATGGGTTTTTAAGCGCCGAGGATTATTGGGAGCGGGCGAGTTGCCGGCCTGTGCTCTCCGGGATTTCCATTCCTGCCCTCATGGTCAACGCCCGCAATGATCCCTTCCTTGCCCCCGCATGTTTTCCCTTTGAAGAAGCGGCCCAAAGCCAGTGGTTTTCTTTTGAAGCCCCTTCGGGAGGCGGGCATGTGGGCTTTGTTTCTTTCAACAAACAAAACCAGTATTGGTCAGAGACCCGGGCGTTGGAATTTTTGAATCCCCGCGAGCGCGTTTAGCGTCCACCTTTGAAAAACTGGCTCGGGCTGTTACCCCAGAATTTTTTTGATCGTGGCGGTTGTCGAGCGGCCTTCGACGAGATCGGCAAGCACGACGCGGCCGCCCCGGGCCTCGACGATGTCCCGGCCGCTGACGTAGTGCGCCCAGTCCTTGCCTTTGACAAGCACGTCGGGGAGAATATCCGCGATCAGGTCGCGGGGTTCATCTTCATCAAAAATCACCACAGCATCCACGGACCGCAACCCGCCAAGGACATAGGCGCGATCCTGTTCGGAGTTCACAGGACGGGTGTCGCCTTTTGCCCTGCGAACGGAGGCGTCGCTATTCAGACCAACGATCAAGGCATCGGCTTGGGCCCGGGCAAAATCCAGATAGGCCACATGACCGGAATGCAGAATGTCGAAGCAGCCATTGGTAAAAGCCAGGGTGCCGCCAGCAAGGGACTCACGGAACTTTTTGGCACTCTCCCGATCCAACAGCGGAGCAATCACGTCTCGGCAGGCGGGCGGCTTTCGAGCAGGACATCGTAGTTGGCCTGCACGGCAGTCACTTCCGGATCATCGGTCGGTCGGAATCTGCGGTAGATGTCCAACGCGGCACGGTAGAAATTTTCTGCGCGGTCATACTCGCGTTGAGAGTGGTAAACCACGGCCATGTTGCCGAGGGACTGGGCGACGTCAGGGTGCATCCCCCCATAACATTTTTCGCGGATCGCAAGCGCTTGCATGTGCAGGTTTTCGGCGCTGACAAAATCGCTGGCGTCGGTGTAGGCCACTCCGAGATTATTTGCGGCGATGGCCACCTCGGGGTGGTTTTCCCCGTGGATGCGGGCTGCGACTTCCATGGCGCGTTTGTAGGAGCGTTCGGCTTCGCTGGAGTCTCCGGAGCGCCGGCACACCGAGGCATAACTGTTCAGGAGCTGGGAGTGAAGCGAGTGGTCACCGATCCGCTCGTAATATTCTATGGCCCGCTCGTAGGTTTCCCGCGCCCGCGTGAGTTGGCCCCCCTCATCCAACAAAATCGCCAGCTTGCCTGCAATCCTCGCCGCAGAAATCCATGCGCCGATTCGTTGGGCGGTTTTGAGTGCTTCTTCAAAAGTGGCCATCGCCTCGCTGCGGCGTCCGCAGGCCTGACAAACATCCCCGGAAATCTCCAAGGCATCACATAAGCGGGGACTGTCCGGGCGCAAAATTTGTTTGGCAGAGTCCACAAAGGCTTGTGCCACGGCCACGTATTGATCGGGGGACGCGCCTTGACGGCGTGCCTCGAAGTCTTGACAGAGGGTTTCCCAGAGATTGGCGGTTGTTTGCATGGAAGGGATATGCATGGACTCAGAACCTGGCAAAAAAGTCCAGCAGAAAGCAGCACTTATCATTTTGAAAAACCCTGTGAGCGGCCCGACCGGGATCGGCGATCTTCAGTCGCCGCTGTTATTCTTCCCGAGCTTCGCCGGGCACTCTTTTGGCCCGGCGAATAAATTCGCCAATCCTAGGAGAGATTCCTCTCCGCTCACTCAAAATGAGAATTGCTGAGCAGAAAGGGTTGAGTTTGCTTTGCCGTTGCGAAACGACTATTAAACGCAGGGAAATGATTGAATTTCTTGATGGAGAACTGATCGAGGCCTATCCGACACATGCCG
>Ga0105049_10006889_pt1 | contig 13216 bp, 7 predicted proteins | sample MAT06_FD_78087 | JGI IMG/M metagenome (GOLD analysis project Ga0105049, IMG submission 78087) | Freshwater microbial communities from Lake Fryxell liftoff mats and glacier meltwater in Antarctica - MAT-06 | ecosystem: Environmental > Aquatic > Freshwater > Ice > Liftoff microbial mat | place...
CTATAGACACGGCCCGGAATCAGCGTCGAATCGCCTGCGTCGACGATCTTCACGCAGTGGTTCACGAGTCGGTCGTTCACTTCCATGAAGGTGAACTTGTCCATTACCGAACCCGGCAGCAAGCCCGTGTCGCCGGTGGTGACGACCTTCACCTTGCGCAACATCTGCGCAACGATTGTCTCGATGTGCTTGTCGTCGATATCGACGCGCTGCGAGCGATACACCGCTTGTACTTCGCGGACGAGGTAATCTTGGACCGCTTCGATCGTCTGCACTCGCAGAATATCGTGCGGCACCAGCGGACCGGAAACCAGCGGATCGCCCGCTTTGACGTACTCACCGGTGTGAACGGCAGGCTGGGCACCGGCGGGAACCTGGTGTTCGCGTTCCTCGCCGAGCGGCTTGCCGTTGTCGTCTTCTCGCTGAACCCAGATCAGTCGCTTGCCGCGTTTCTTGTCGCCGATGCGAACCTTACCGGTCACCTCGGCCATGACGGCGGGGTTACGGGGGCGTCGCGCTTCGAACAACTCGGTGACTCGGGGCAGACCACCGGTGATGTCCTGCGTCTTCGAGGCTTCGCGGGACGTTTTCGCGATAATCGCACCGGCGGAGACTTTGTCGCCGTCCTTGACCATGAGTGCGGCCCGCTCGGGAACGAAGTACGCCTTGAGCGTGTTACCGCGTTCGTCTTCGACTTTCACGGTCGGGTGCAAGTCGCCCTTATGCTCCATAATCGTGAGCTGTTCGACGCCCGTAACACCGCCTCGTTCGCGGCGAAGCGTTTCGCCTTCCTTGATGTCTTCCCAGCGGACGCGGCCACCTTCTTCGCAGATGATCGGCACGGCGTGCGGATCCCACTTGCACATCGAGGTGCCCGCCGCGACTTCCTGGCCGTCCTTGATATACAGTTCGGCACCGTTCGGAACGGGGTACCGGTCGATGACAGTGCCACCCTTTTTGTTGAGGATGGTGATTTCGCCGGACCGTGCGAGCGCGATCCGTTGGCCTTCGGGGTTCGTCACATCGGTGATGCGTTCGAACGCGACGTAGCCGCCCTTCTTGGCCTTGTGCTCGCTGTTCACGATGTCCTTCGACTGGGCCGCCCCGCCGATGTGAAACGTACGCATCGTCAACTGCGTGCCCGGCTCGCCGATTGACTGGGCCGCGATGATACCCACGGCCATACCGTCTTCGACGATGTTGCCGGTGGACAAGTCCATGCCGTAACACTGGCGGCACACGCCCAACGGGGCTTGGCACGTCATCGGGCTACGCACGTAGACCTTGTCGATGCCGAGTCGTTCGAGCATCCGCGCTTTGTCCGGCGTGACCATCTCGTTTTCGCAAACGATTTCCTTGCCGGTTTCGGGGTGTTTGATCGACACGCGGCTGATGCGGCCACGGATCGCGTCGAACAGCGGGCGATCGATTTCGTCGCCCTTGTACATGATGCCCTTGGTCACGCCTTGCGTCGTGCCGCAGTCGTGCATCGTGATGACCACGTTCTGCGCGACGTCGGCCAACTTCCGCGTGAGGTAACCCGAGTCGGCGGTCTTCAGTGCGGTGTCGGCGAGGCCCTTCCGTGCTCCGTGCGTACTGGAGAAATACTCCAGCACGTTCAAGCCTTCGCGGAAGTTCGACTTGATCGGCGTCTCGATAATTTCGCCCGATGGCTTGGCCATCAGACCCCGCAGACCGGCGAGCTGGCGAATCTGTTCCTGACCGCCACGGGCACCGGAGGTAGCCATGAGGAAGATCGGGTTCAGGTACGGCTTGCCGTCGCGTCGGTCGTTCGCCAAGTCCTTCATCAACTGCTTGGTGATGATATCACGGGCTTCGTTCCACGCGTCGAGCGTCTTGTTGTACCGCTCCTTTTGCGTCATGAGGCCGCGCTCGTACTGGCGGCGATACTTCTCGACTTCCTTGTCCTTGTCCTTCAGAACCTGCTCTTTGTTGTCGGGCGTGCGCAGGTCCGATGCGGCGAAGCTGAGGCCCGACTTCGTCGATTCGCGGAAGCCGGTTTCCTTCATGCGGTCGAGCAGGGTGATCGTTTCGCGACGGCCGAGCAACTGGTAGCAGTCGGCGATAATGCGAGCGAGGTATTTGGTGCTGAGCGCGAGGTCGTAGAACGCCATCTTGGGGTTCAAGATGTCGTTGAAGATCACGCGGCCGACGGTGGTGTTCACGAGGCCGCTCGGCTTACGCGGCAATTCTTCCACCCTCGCCGTACCGCGTTCGTCCTTGAGTTCGCTGATGACTTTCTTGCCCATCGGCAAGCGAACGCGAATCCGCGCGTGGATACCGAGCTTGTGTTCGGCGTACGCCATGAACAGTTCGCCGGGGCTGTGGAAGATCATACCATCGCCGGCTTCGACCTTCTCGCCTTCTTCGCCGCGCGAGGTAGTCAACCAGAAACAGCCCATGACGATGTCTTGCGACGGGCTGATAATCGGGTTGCCGTTCGCCGGGCTGAAGATGTTGTTCGTGCTCATCATGAGCACGGTCGCCTCGACTTGCGCTTCGATCGACAGCGGCAAGTGGACGGCCATCTGGTCGCCGTCGAAGTCGGCGTTGAAGCCCTTGCACACCAGCGGGTGAATGCGAATCGCATTGCCGTCGATGAGCGTCGGCTCGAACGCCTGAATGCCCATCCGGTGCAGCGTCGGGGCACGGTTCAACAGCACGGGGTGGTTCTTTGTGACTTCTTCGAGAATGTCCCAAACCACATCGTCTTTGCGTTCGAGCATCTTCTTCGCGGACTTGATCGTGTCGGCGTGCTGCAACTCTTTCAGGCGGCGGATGATGAACGGCTGGAAAAGTTCGAGCGCGATCTTCTTCGGCAACCCGCACTGGTGCAGTTTCAGTTCGGGGCCGACGACGATGACCGACCGGGCCGAGTAATCGACTCGCTTGCCGAGAAGGTTTTCGCGGAAGCGGCCTTGCTTGCCCTTAATCATGTCCGTCAGCGACTTGAGCGGGCGGTTGCTGCTGCCGAGGACCGGACGCTTGCAACGGTTGTTATCGAATAGGGCATCGACCGACTGCTGGAGCATCCGCTTTTCGTTGCGGATGATGACTTCCGGAGCGTTCAGGTCGACGAGCTTCTTGAGGCGGTTATTGCGGTTGATGATGCGGCGATAGAGGTCGTTGAGGTCCGACGTGGCGAAATTGCCGCTATCGAGCAACACGAGCGGGCGCAAGTCCGGAGGGATGACCGGAATGCACTCGAGGACCATCCACTCGCACTTGTTGTTCGAGTCGCGGAGCGCTTCGACGGTCTTCAACCGCTTGACGAGTTCCTTCGTGCGCTGCTTCGAAGCCTTCTCGCCGCGCAGCGTTTCCTTCTCGAGGCGTTCGCGAAGATCTTTCGACAGCTCGACGAGGTTGAGCTTCTCCAGAAGCTTCTTGATCGCGTCGGCACCCATGTCGACTTCGAAGGTATCGCCGTAGTCGGCGCGGGCCTTCTTGAATTCGTCATCTGTCAGAAGCTGGCGCTCTTTCAGCGGCGATTCGCCGGCATCGACGACGACGTAATCCTGGAAGTAGATGATCTTTTCGAGGCTCGTCGTCTTCATGTCCAGAAGCGTTCCGAGGCGGCTCGGCATCGCCTTGAAGAACCAGATGTGGACGACGGGGGCGGCGAGTTCGATGTGCCCCATCCGCTTGCGGCGGACGCGGCTGTGCGTGACCTTCACGCCGCAACGGTCGCAGATCATGCCCTTGTACTTCATGCCGCGATACTTACCGCAGGTACATTCCCAGTCTTTTTCTGGCCCGAAGATCCGCTCGCAGAACAGGCCATCCTTTTCGGGGCGGTACGTCCGGTAGTTGATCGTCTCGGGTTTCTTGACTTCGCCGAAGCTCCACGAACGAATGTCGTGCGGGCTGGCCAGGCTAATCCGCACCGCACCGTAGTCATTAATGCGGTCGTAGTTACCGGTTTCGGCCGTGATCGCGGAAGGAGCAGTCGTACTCATATCAAATTCCCCGTTCGGAATGAGGGATGAAAATAATCGGTTTTGGCTTAGCTAACCACTGCGGTCAGGCCCCAACTCTGGTTTCGATATCGCGTTTGAAAGGCTTCGGGTTCGAGGTCGAGTATCTCGATGTAACGATGCAGTTCGGGTGGTTTCGTTTTCGGGAAAAACCGTTTAACGTGTAGCAATAATGCTGCTCTCAGTTGTTCGTGTGAGTCGATTGCTTGCTCGTCTAATCCGACGATGTACTTGGGAAGATTGTGGAGGATGTCCGTCAGGTCGTTGATTTCCTTGCTATGATCCTCTTCATTTGCTTTGGGATCGTATGTGTAGCTGCGAATTCTCACGAGCGAATCGTGCAGAAGTACGCCAATTTTCGCGTTCAAAACAAGACGATCATCCATTGTCATCAATCGTCCCCCAAGCTTCGTCATCCATTGGATTCACAACAACATCTGCAATCGGAGTGAGATACTTTGCGAACTTTGCTGAGACAACGGAAATTTCTATCGGTTGCAGTTTATCCCTTTCGTCCGGATCACTCATCAAGCGAACGAGGTCGTAAAAATCACGTGTGCGGGAACGATCCCATCTCCCAATCTCATGCTTTGGAGAGTACAAGAATTTTAACTCGATCCTTAAAAGCACACTCAGTATCCCGTCGTCATCGATCCGACATTTGATCTCCAAGCACTTTGCCAAATGGGCGGTGAACCCCAGACATAATTTTGTAATGGGGTTCACTCATTGTTTACACCCGCTTCTTCTCCAGTTGCATGTTCAACCCGAGGCCGCGGATTTCGTGCGTGAGCACGTCGAAGCTGGCTGGCGTGCCCGCTTCCAGCGTGTTCTCGCCCTTGACCATGCTCTCGTAAATCTTCGTCCGTCCCTCGACGTCGTCGGACTTCACGGTGAGCAGTTCTTGCAAGATGAACGCTGCCCCGTAGGCTTCGAGCGCCCACACTTCCATTTCGCCGAATCGCTGACCGCCGAAGCGAGCCTTCCCGCCAAGCGGCTGTTGCGTAATCAACGAGTAAGGCCCCGTCGCTCGGGCGTGAACCTTGTCGTCGACCAGGTGGTGCAACTTCAGCATGTAGATGTAGCCGACGGTCACCGGTTGCTCGAACGGGTCGCCGGTGCGGCCGTCGATGAGGACGCTCTTGCCGGTGTCGGACTCGCCCGCTTCGACGAGTGCCGCCTTGATTTCCGCTTCCGGTGCCCCGTCGAACACGGGCGTCACGGCCTTAAAGCCGAGCTTCGCGGCGGCGTAACCGAGGTGCGTTTCGAGAATCTGGCCCACGTTCATCCGGCTCGGCACGCCCAGCGGATTCAGCAGGATGTCGACCGGCGTACCATCGCGCAGATACGGCATGTCCTCTTCCGGGAGAACCTTCGAGATCACACCCTTGTTACCGTGGCGGCCTGCCATCTTGTCGCCGACCGAGATCACCCGCTTCGTGGCAACGTAGACCTTCACCATCTGCTGGATGCCGCTGCCGAGTTCGTCGCCGCGCTTCAGCGAGTTGAGCTTTCGCTCTTGTTCGTCGATGAAGAACTGGATGCGTTCCCAGTGGCGGTAGTAGACCTTGGTCGCCGACTTCACTTTGTCCGGGCTGCGAATGTCGAGGTTTTCGAGCTTGAACGCCTTGGCTTGTTCGGCCATGACTTCATCGTCTTTGTCGGCACCGAGCGTCTTGCCGGTGTTCGGATCCTTGAGTTCCTTCTTGTCGAGAATCTGTTCGAGAGCATCGACGAACTCGCGGAACTGGGCTGCGATCTTTTCGGAATACTCGTCGCCGATTCGCTTCTCGTGCTGCGTCATTTCCTTGCGTTCGTCTTCCGTCATACTGGCACGGCGGCTGAACCGGTGCGTGTCGATGACGACGCCTTCGATACCCGATGGCACTTCGAGCGAGTCGTTCTTGACGTCTTCGCCCGCACGCCCGAAGATGGCGTGTAACAGCTTCTCTTCCGGCGTCAGTTCGGAACGCGACTTCGGCGAAACCTTACCGACGAGGATGTCGCCCTGCTTTACGAACGTACCGACGGCCACGATGCCGTGATCGTCGAGGTTCGAGAGAGCTTTCGGCGACACGTTCGGAATGTCGCGCGTGAACTCTTCCTTACCGAGCTTCGTTTCGCGAATTTCGATCTCGAACTCTTCGATGTGCAACGACGTGTACGTGTCGTTCTTCACGAGGCGTTCGCTGATGATGATCGCATCTTCGAAGTTGTAACCTTCCCACGACATGAACGCGACGAGCACGTTCCGGCCGAGGGCGAGTTCGCCCTGATAGGTCGCCGCACCATCGGCGATGATCTGCGACTTCTTGACCTTCTGGCCCATCTTGACGATCGGCTTCTGGTTCAAGCAGGTTCGCTCGTTCAACCCGTGGAACTTGCGGAACACGTACTCGCGGACGATCTTGTCCTTTTCCTCGATCTTCACTCGCTCGGAGTCGACGTAAACGACCGTGCCTTCTTCTTGCACGCGGACCAACATCCCCGAGTGCTTGGCGACTTCCTTCTCCAGACCGGTTGCGACGATCGGAGGTTCGGTCACCAGCAACGGCACCGCCTGGCGCTGCATGTTCGAACCCATCAGCGCGCGGTTCGCGTCGTCGTGCTCGAGGAACGGAATCAACCCGGCCGACACGCCGACCATCTGCTTCGGCGAAATGTCGAGGTAATCGATCATATCCGCTTGAATCGTCGTCAAATCGCCGCTGGCGCGACCGTTGACGCGGTCGACGGAAATCCGACCGTTGTCGGTTTCGGTGTCGGCCGGCGCGATCCGCAGTTGCGATTCTTCATCGGCACGCAGCTTCACCACTTCTTCCGTCAGGCGGCCCTTCAGTGCCTTCCGATACGGCGTGATAAGGAAGCCGTATTCATCGATTTCCGCGAAGATCGACAGCGAGGAAATCAGACCGATGTTCGTCCCTTCCGGGGTTTCGATCGGGCAAATCCGGCCGTAGTGCGAGATGTGCACATCGCGGACTTCGAAGCCAGCCCGCTTCCGGTTCAGGCCCCCTGGCCCGAGTGCGGAGAGACGACGCTCGTGCGTCAACTGAGCGAGCGGATTCGTCTGGTCGACGACCTGCGACAATTCGCTGCGTCCGAAGAAGTATTCGATCGCCGCCGACACGCTCTTCGGGTTGATGAGCGTCCGCGGGGACATATCTTCGAGGCTCTTGATCGCCATCCGCTCCTGAACGGTCCGGCGAAGTTTCAGGAAGCCCTTACGCAGTTCGTCGGCGGCCAGTTCGTCGATCGTCCGCAAGCGGCGATTCCCGAGGTGGTCGATGTCGTCGACGCCGCCCTTGCCCGCACGCAGGTCGAGCAGGTACTTGATAGCGTTGACGAAGTCCACCGCACGCAGCGTCATCTCGGTTTCGGGGACGTTCTGATCGAACTTCCGGTTGATGCGGAAGCGACCGACGCGACCGAGCCGATAGCGGTTCGGGTCCGCGAACTTTTCCTTGAAAAGATCGCGGGCCTTGTCGAGTTGCGCCGGGTTACCCGGACGCAGCCGCTGATAGATTTTCAGCAACGCCGATTCGTGCGAATCGGTACCGTCTTCGACGAGCGATTGAAGAACGATACCGTCTTTCGGCGTCTCGATCGCCGTAACTTCCTTGATCAGCGTGAGCATGATCTTGTCGACGGTTTCGCGAGTGAACGGCTTGCCCGCATCGACGTAGATTTCGCCCGTTTCGGGGTCGATCACTTCGTCGACTGCGATCATCGGCGGGATCGTCAGTTCCGGATTGCCGACGAGCTTGTCGCGGGTCGTGGCATCCTTCATTTTCAGCGTGATCGGCGTGAAGAACTCGCGGATAATCGCCGGCGTACCGCTGTATTGTGGGTCCATGGCCCGCAACAGCGTCACTGCCGAGAACTTGCCCGACTGGTCGATGCGAACGCCGAAGGTTTCCTTCTTCGTGACGTTGATTTCGATCCAGCTACCGCGTTCCGGGATGACCCGGCACGAGTGCAAATCCTTATCCGCTTCGCGTTCGACGACGAAGTCGACGCCCGGCGAACGGTGCAACTGGCTGACGACGACGCGCTCGGCCCCGTTGATGATGAACTCGCCGCCGCCGATCATGATCGGCATGTCGCCGAGATAGACTTCTTCTTCTTGCGAAGTGCCATCCGCCTTGCGCAAACGCAACCAAACGCGGAACGGCCGGCCGTACGTCAGGCGAAGCTGACGGCATTCGTCGGGGTCGTAACGCGGCTTGCCGAGTTCGTACTTGATGTACTCCAGCGACGATTTCTTGTCGTAGCTTTCAATAGGGAAAATCTCGCGCATCACCCCTTCGAGGCCGGTCGGGGTTCGGCGATCGTAACCCACGTCGAGCTGCAAAAAGCGGTCGTACGAGCGAGTTTGGACTTCCGTAAGATTCGGAACTTGTGCGGCATCGCCGAAGCGACCGAAGTTCCGCTCGACGGTTGGGGCGATAATTCGTACTGCCGGGATGGGCATCGATCTTGCTCCTGCCAACAAACGGGAAATCGACACGACGACAACCGATGTCACATGACAACGGGGCTTGCGTCAGTCGAAGAAAGTCGTTATGAATTCCGCAGCGATTCGAGCACGGCGAACCGACAAATCAGCAAACTGAGCCGAAATACCAACCGGTGAGGCTGTTTTCGACCGTAGAGAGATCCATGAGATGGACCGAAATCCGGATTGAAAGCATGTGGGGGAGATTCGAAAGGCATAAGCAAGTGGGTAGCGTGCATTGTCACCACTGGCTGTGCGGGACGACTGGCGTTATCGGTTGGGCCGATTCGGCAAAGTCGGGAATGTAGTCTGCTACCGTCAATAAACATTAATACCCGGAACATCGACATTGTCGAGTGGTCCGAGTATGTTTTTGTCAGTCAAATTACCGAAACACTGAAAATCCAGTCAAAATCTGATGCCAAATTCCCAAAAATTCTTTTCGGAATCTTCGGGAATTCTTCGCATCTCATTTACGCTGGCTTGACAGTCACCTTGGCACCGGCGTCTTCGACCTTCTTCTTGAGGTCTTCGGCCGTCTTCTTGTCGACGTTTTCCTTGATCGCCTTCGGCGCGCCTTCTACGGTCGCCTTGGCTTCGGCCAAACCTTGTCCGGTGATTTCGCGAACCACCTTGATGATCTGAATCTTCTTCGTCGCGTCGAAGCCCGCTTCGAGGATGACGTTGAATTCCGTCGGCTCAGCCGCTGCTACGACGGGACCTGCTGCGGGTGCGGCAGCCATCATCGCGCCGCCGGCGGCTGGCTCGATCTTGTAGGTTTCTTTCAGGTACGTCTTGAGTTCGACGGCCTCGGCGATCGTCAACTTGGAAATTTTGTCGCCCAATTCTGCAACTGCGCTCATCGGTAGATCCCTTTCGGTGAAGTAGTGCCGGGTGAAGCAATCCGGCTTCGCGTAATAGCAACTTATGACCAGCGGTCGCTCGACCGCTGAAATCGGTTCGGTTTAGGCTGCGGGTGGTTCGACGGGTGCGTCGACCGCCACTGCCGTTTCGGTCGGTTTGGTTTCTTCGATCGTCGTCAGGATGCTGGCGATTTCCGAGCCGGGGCCGGTAAGTGCGGCCGCAAGGCTGGCACCTGGCCCAAGGATTGCCGAAAGCACATCGCCAATCGCTTCGAGGCGGGTCGGCAAGGTCTTTGCCATCTCGAACGGGATCACGATCCCGTCGGCGACCGCCGTTTTGACTTTGAACTTTTCGGGCAACTTCGGATCTTTACGGGCATCCTTGATCGCGGTATCGACCGCCGAAGCGAGGCCCTTCACGCTCTCGCTGCCGTAGCAAAGCAGCGTGATGCCGCCCCAGTCTCCGACGTTGACGCCGTTTTCGGAAAGCACCTTCTTCGCCAAGGTGTTTTTCACCATGCGAACGTGAACTTTTTTGCCGCGGAGCGTCTTGCGGAAGGTGGCATCGGTCAAGGAATCGACCTTGATCGGTTCGAGCACGATGTAACTCGTGATGCCTTCGAAAGACTTTCGCAAGGCTTTCAGTTCGAACTCTTTGATCTTCTTGCTCATCGCGATGGTTGCCTTTTGTATCTTTGCGAAATTCGCTTTCAAACGACCCGGTGTGCGGGCGTGACAGCGAATGGCGCGGGTGCTTGGTTAGATCGTCACCCGGATACCGGGGCACATCGTTGCGGAGAGCACGATGCCGTTGATGTAGTTCCCTTTGATGCCCGATGGTTTCGCACCGCGAACGGCTTCGATCAAGGTCGTGATGTTCTCGACCAGCTTTTGGTCGTCGAACGACAACTTGCCGACGCCGCAGTGGATCTGTCCGGTCTTGTCCGAACGATACTCCACCTTGCCCGCCTTGAATTCCTTGACCGCGGCGGCGACATCGGCGTTCGCGGAAATCACCGTGCCCGCTTTAGGCGTCGGCATTAGGCCGCGTGGCCCAAGGATTTTACCCAGACGCGATACTTGCGGCATCATGTCCTGCGTGGTGATCGCCACGTCGAAATCGAGCCAGTTTTCCTTCTGAATCTTTTCCACGAGATCGGCCGAGCCTGCGTAGTCGGCACCGGCGGCTTTGGCTTTCGCCACGTTTTCGCCTTGGCAGAACACGACGACGCGGACCGTCTTGCCCAGCCCGTGTGGCAGTGGCACGCTACCGCGAACCATCTGGTCGGACTGCGTGGAATCGATACCGAGGTTGATGTGCAGCTCGACGGTTTCGTCGAACTTCGCACGCTTGATTTGCTTCAGGAGCACGAGGCCTTGCTTCAGCGGAATCTGTCCCGCATCGCCGACGCGCTTCTCGATGTTCTTGAGAATGTTTCGCAGCTTTTTGCCGCGGCGCGGTGGCTTGCCCGGCGTCTTCTTGCGCTTCGGTGCATTGGGGTCTACCCCTGCGGAGGCAGTCGCGTTACCGGCCGGTGCAGTCGTTGCTTTCGGCGCGGAAACCGGACTGGCCTTCGCCTCGGCCTGGGGTTTCTCCTCGGCCTGAATAGCGGCGTCGTTCTCTTTGGCCATGGTCTCGGATCACTTCTTCGAGAAACTCGCTCCTGGCAGTACCAGAAACGAAAATAACCCGTTATCGCGTCGAAACTACCGATCGCGACAATCGGGAAGAAATAGTTTGTTAGTAACCGTCCGGGCAATCGACAACGTCAATTACTCGACGACAACGATACCCATGCTGCGTGCCGTGCCGGCGATGATTCGCGAAGCGTGTTCGACATCACGGGCGTTCAGGTCGGTAAACTTCTTCGTTGCGATTTCGGAAATCTGCTTCTGCGTCAGCGTGAAGCCTTTGTACTTGCCTTGCTTCTTCATCTCGGCGGGGATCACTTCCTTGCCTTGCTTCTTGCCGGCAGGAATCTTGGCCGCGAGCTTGATCAGCACCGCAGCCGGTGGCGACTTGATTTTGAACTCGAACGAGCGATCCGAGTACACCGTGATAATCACGGGCAGCATCAGACCCTTCGTTTCGGGTCCAGCGGTCTTTTCGTTAAACTGCTTCACGAACTGACCGATGTTCACGCCGTGAGCACCCAGAGCAGGCCCGACGGGCGGTGCGGGTGTTGCCGAGCCGCCGGGGCATTGCAACTTAACTTGTGCGGTGACCTGCTTCGCCATGAATCCACCTTCAATACGATTATTTTGGAATTCTTTGTCTACGAAAAGCGCGTGCCAGTGTCCATCGAAACGTGCGCTTTTGTCAAGATTTTGCCGACAGCCACTGTTTTCGAGCGAGCGCCAGTGCCCCGTGGACGACGACGTCTTCGCCGAGCGCCGCCGGTACGATGTCCGTCAACCCCGCGAACGGCGCGAACACTCGCGCGGCCACAAGATGGCGTAACGGGGCGAAAAATCGCTCTTCGCCGAGTAGCGACACGCCACCGCCGATGATGATCCGCTTCGGACAGAGTAAAGCGATGACATCGCAAATCCCTTCGGCCAGCGATTGCAATGCGACATCGAAAATAGCCATCGCCGCCGCGTCGGCATTCGCTGCGGCAACTGCAATCGCCTTCGCGGCCAGCGTATTTCCGAACGCGGCTTCGATACCGCCACCCGAAGAATAATTCTCGAGCGGCTGGATCTCGTTCGGTTTCGTCGGGTGCCCGATTCGCAAGTGGCCAATCTCCGCGGCCCCGCGACCGACACCGCGATAGATTTCGCCATCGATGATGAGTCCACCACCGACACCGGTGCCAACGGTGATGTAAAAGATCGGCGAGAGTCCCTTACCCGCGCCGTAAGTCGCCTCAGCTAACCCCGCAACATCGGCATCGTTACAGATACTCACAGGCACACCAAAATGCTCGTTTAGCCAGCTCGCCAACGGGAAACCGTCCCAGCCGTGAACCTGATGCGAGACGATCACCGTCTGTGTGGCATCGTCGGTCGGCCCGCCGAAGCCGACGCCGATGGCACGCAGTTCGGCTTTCGCAATAAGTTTAGGTATTTCTCGCAAAATCTGTTCGTGAATGCCCGCCGATCCCCGTGCCATATCGACATCGCCACGCCAACGGCTCGCGATGGTGCCGTCCGCATCGCCCAAACCCAGTTGGAGTTTCGTGCCACCAATTTCGATGCCAAGGAACATACATCGCTCTCGTTTCGTACAGGCGCTTCGCGAAGACTTCACACGCTTGCAGCCCGAGTCCGGTTGCTCGGATCGGTTCTGACGCATAGCGTATCAGAAACGCAATTGCCTGCACGCACGATCCGGCGAAGGTTAAAGTATACAAAACGGAACTTACCCAGAACGCGTTCTCGGAGTTTGCATCATGGCGAGGATTTGTCTCGTTTCGGCCGTGATTTCGCTTGGTGTCGTGCTATTCTGGCTCGGTAATCGGCCGCAGGCGGCCACGACGGGTTCGCGGAAGCCGGTGCGGTTGGCGGTCGTCGTCGTCTTCGATCAGATGCGTGGCGACTACGTCGATAAATGGCAACCGCTGTTCGGCACCGATGGCTTCCAGCGGATTCAAACCGACGGTGCGTGGTTCGATCATTGCCATTACCCGTACGCCACGACGACGACCGGCCCCGGTCACTCGGCGATCCTGAGTGGGGCGACGCTCGACAAAACCGGCATCATCAACAACGATTGGTACGACCGCCGCAGTGGCTCCTCGAGTTACTGTGCGGGCAGCGATCGTTACCAGTTCGTACCCCTTCCGAAACCGGTCGACGACGATGCCAAAGTGGTCCAAGCGGAAGACGCGGTCAAGACTGCACAGAAGACAAAGTCA
>Ga0105049_10006892_pt1 | contig 13213 bp, 12 predicted proteins | sample MAT06_FD_78087 | JGI IMG/M metagenome (GOLD analysis project Ga0105049, IMG submission 78087) | Freshwater microbial communities from Lake Fryxell liftoff mats and glacier meltwater in Antarctica - MAT-06 | ecosystem: Environmental > Aquatic > Freshwater > Ice > Liftoff microbial mat | place...
CTCTCGAACCAGTTTAAGTAGGTAATGCGCTGCTCGTTGCTCCAGCGCATCATCTACTTCCCCTGGTTCGAGAACGTGCAGAACGAAGCCAAGGGCGGCAACAGCTTCAAGGGCTTCCTGCGCATGATCCGCGACGCCGCGTGGCAACACGTGCCCGAAGCGGAACGTGCGGAACTGGCACCAGACAAACTCGCGAGCGGCCCCAAGCCGGTGATCGCACCGCTGGTGCAGCCCAAGGGCCCAGGTCGTGAGTGGACCATCGACGCTGCCGCCGCGCTCACGCAGAAAGGCCTGAGCAAACGCGACTACGCCAACGGCAAGGCGATGTTCAACGCCACCCAGTGCACCATCTGCCATCGCTTCGCTGGTGAAGGCGCTGGTGTGGGTCCGGATCTGTCGACCGTCGGCACCAAGTTCAGCCCGCGGGATCTGCTCGAATCGATCATCGCTCCGTCGAAGGTCATCAGCGACCAATACCAGACCTCCATGTTCATAACCAAAGACGGTGCCTCGGTGATGGGCAAGAAAGTCGGCGAGGAGAACGGCGAACTCCTGATCGCCACCAGCCCGCTGGATCCCTCGCAGACCACCAAGGTCAAGAAGGCCGACGTCACCACCACCATCCCGATCACGGTGTCGACCATGCCACCCGGCCTGTTCAACCGCCTCAATCAGGACGAGATGCTCGACCTAGTTGCCTACCTGATCTCGGGTGGCAATGAGCAGGACAAGATGTTCACCAAGTGATCTGACACCTCGTGCACGTGCTCGTGTTCGCGCCGCACCCCGCTGGAGATCCAGCGGGGTGCGGCGTTTCATGGTGGTGGTACCGCACGAATCGTCCTGCGTATCACCTGCCGCGAGCAAGGTTGGAAAAGTGCCACGTACAGCACCTAGCAGCCATGCTTATCTGTTGGGTTAGAACCACACGGAAGTCCTATCTCTTTGTGTCGTAAGTAATTGTAAAATACTTGAGTGTCCGGAACCAAATTCCTCGCCACGTCTGATCCGCGATCCCAACCCAGGTGATCGGGAAGCGTGGCCATGTCTGGATCGACCATTCCTCATCCTGTTGATCGCACCCGGGAGAGCGGTCGTCGTGTGCGCAGCGGCTTCACCTTGTTCGAAGTCGCGATCTCGCTGGTGCTGGTCTCGATCGGCGTGATTAGCGTGATGATGGTCTACCCAATGGGCATCAAGACCCAGCTGCTGGCGCGTTACCAACTCTACGCTTCCGCCAAGGCCGAGGAGATGGTCGAGAGCTTCAATGCCTCGCACAACGCCAACCCGGCGATTGATGCCGAAGGCATCGGTCCATGGGACGTGCCGGTGGCCTACCGTTCGCAGGCGTGGGATCTCGAATCGCGCATCGCGACCCATCGTTTTGGTTTGATCCCACTGCCGATGGACATCGCGCGGCGACTCGACAGCGACGCCGACGAGATCCAAGGCATTCTTGCCCAGGGCGGCTATCTCTACTACTCGCAACCGATGGCGACCTCGAACACCGAGGAACAGGGCATGCGCATCGCGCCGCCGAATGAAACTCAAAAAATGGTCATCGCAGTCACTGGATTCGCCCAACACAACGCCATCGGGATCTTCCCGTGGAAGGCGTGGCCGTACCTGATGCCGTATCCTTCCGCGCCAATGCAGGGCCTACACTATCACAAAGCCCACAACAATGGCGCACTCAGCGAGTTTCTGCCCACAAACGCGCCGACCTTTAACTTCGGTGGAGAGAGTTACTGCTGGGAGGCGACCTCTCCGACTGGCACGCCGATCCCTGGCGCGGACTCTGACATCCGTGGCATTTTCGATGCGTACAAGGCTTACAATTACGACAACGCCCCGACCGAAGCCTTGGCCATCGCGTACCTTCAATCGGCATTGAAATACTGCGCTCTCAAAGGTTTGTCGGCGGCCACGTTCTATGAGCCCAATCCCATTCCAACCATCGTGCCCACGTTTGAGCCGGGAACGCTGGATGCCAGCGGCGATGATTATCAGCACACCGCCTGGAAACAGGTTCAAGCCATGCGCTTCTTGTCGCACGCCGCCACCTGCATGACGCGCTGGAAAAGTCTGACCGAACTCGGGGGCCAACCGTCCGCCAGCGGCAGTGGCGTGGCGATCGGAGCATCGATGTCAGGTTCGCCCGCCATCAACCTGACCCACGATCTTATCACCTATTACCACGAACGCTGCATGAATCTGATCATGCGCTACGCCGCGTCATTTCCTTATGACTGGGGCGCGCCACGACCATTGCAGCGCTCACAGATGATGGATTTTCCACTCATCGAATTCGACCTGTTCCAACCGCCACTCACCGGCACGCACTTCGAAAACTACTTTGGCATCGGTACGGTCGCGGCAGCGCAATGGAAACCGATCCCTGCACGCCCGATCCACAACCTGGGGGTCAGCTATCAATACCCGGTGCCGACGCTGCCACATACCAGTGCCACCCCGAGCAAGTTCCTGCCCGATGGCAGCGTCATGGGCACCGCGGACTATACGAACTTCTGGGGTGATCTGGCGCGTTCGACCTTGACCAAAGAATTCAAGCCCGCCGAGCGCTGTCGCCAGATAGTGTTCTGGGCAGTGGATTGGCAGTCCTACGAAGATTGCGAAACCGCCCCAGGCGCACCGGTTGATGCCAGCAAGTATCCGCTGCCTGGACCATTGCGGAATCGCGACTTCGCCGGCCGCATGAACCGCGTCGATTTCCGCGATGAGCAGCTCTATACCTTCCGTAATCCGGAGAAGGTGCTGTCGTTCATGGTGGACGTCTCCACCCGCGCCACCGGCTCTGATGTCTCCTCCATTATCGGCTCGAACCGCATGGGCGACCAGTGGGACAGAGGCGACGGACTGGAGAACCGCAAACGTTTCTCCGGCCTGTACGGTGCCGACCGTAATTTCAACCGCGTCCTTGATCGTGGCAGCGTCCCACGATCGGTGCGTCTGCGCGCCACCACCGTTGCGCGCTTCAATTTCTATGATCCCCGCCTCCCCATGACCATCCGTTGAGGTGACCAATGCGCGCCAACCGTTTCAACCACCGCGGCTTCACTCTGATCGAGTTGATGATCGCGATCAGCTTGGGGATGATGATCGTCTATACCGCGACCGCAGCTTTCCGGGTCGCCTCACAATCGGTGACCACCGCCAACCGCCTCTCCATGGAGAACGCCGTGCTGCGCGCCGGCTACCAATTGGCGCATCGTGACCTCGATTTCTGGACCAACGTTGATGACCCCAACGACACCGGTCGACAAGGCTTGCGGGCTGGAGGTGCCGAGAGGGGCATGCCCTTCACCAAGTTTTCGGTCAGTTGGCCGGGAGCGGTCGCAGATGGTGAGGATGCCACCGGTCACGATCCCCGTGATACCGCCTGGGCGATGGGAAATCCGCGCGTGTGGTGGCGCGGTCAGATGGCGGAAAAGAACAACACCGACCTGCGCTTCGGGCGTTACAGCCTGTTTGCCAATCGTTCGAGCACGCTCGACGCCGGACAACTCTCGCCCATCTCGGTGAGCACCACGGGCGGAACACCATCCACGACCACGACCACGACCAATTCGTACGCAAGCGTCGGCGGTTCGATCTCCGTCCCGCATTCGTGGGCCTATGGACAGATCAGCGGATTGGAAAAAGCGCTGGGTTTTTACGGCCTGTGCGACTACCTGCCGGCCAATGCGGTCTACGCTTTTTACGTTCCATGGAATGACAACTGCAACCGGGGTGGTATACCTAAGTGGCTGATCGATCCGAGTGGGAGTTTCAATAATGGCGACGGCGGGCAGCAAACGCCACGTGGCAAGTACCGGAATTCCTACCAGACCAGCTACGGCATCATCGACCCGCGCTCCAGCAACGATCCGAACACCTTGCGTGATCGTCACCGCCGCCACTACCACCTCGGCTACCATTCTGGCGAAGGCAGTCACAATGAGTTCAATCTCTGGTCCGCAATCGCCGATAACCATTTAGCCGTACGCCCGCAAAATTGGCCTGGCCTTGAGGTGTCGGTCCAACGACTCATCAAGAACACCCGCTTCGTCAACGTGGCGCGGGTGACCTGGACCAACGCGCTCACCGGGCAGACGTCCGAAATGTCATTCAGCGCGTTCGGAACCACTCTGCGCGGCGCACGTCAACAGCGCAAGCAGGACGGTGGCTGGGCCAAATGGGATAACGATGGCTCCACCAACGACGCCACCCTCGACAGCAACTGACCTGCCATGCCCTCTCCTGCTCGTTCCGGCACCATCCTCATTATTGTCGCCGGCATCTCTGCCCTGCTCGCCAGTCTGACCCTGACTTTCCTGGTGCGGATGCGCGCCGATGCCGAGGAAATGGAGGCGGTCGTACGCGAAACCCAGGCCCGCATCATGCTGATGTCGGCGTGCAATTGGATCCAGGAAGCCTCACGCATCGGCTGGCCAGCGCCTGACAATACGGTCGGCGCGAACAAGGAGACCTTTGGTTGGATCGACGTGCGGGACAACAAGCTTGGCCCAAAATTCAATGCCACCAACGCCGACGATCCGGCGCTGTTCCCGTTGCGGACCGCCAAACGTTTCCCGATGTATGTGATGGAGCGCCCGCCATTCGCCACCCAGCTGACTGCCAGTTACAACCCGATCCGTACGCCGGTGTCGCCGAACCCGGTCGATTATGGCGACGCCAACTTCGGCAAACCCTACCTGCGTTTCCCTGATCCGCAGCCGGCGGTGAACAACGGTTGGGATCAGAGTCAGCCGACTGGCACCACGGTCAGTGCCGGCAGCTTCGCCGAATGGGAGCGTGGCGACCAGCGACCACGTTCCCATTCGATCAACATGTCCTGGTTCCGCGTCTGGCGCGAGAGCGGCGCGACCTTCGTCGTCACCTGCGGTGCCGGCGGCAGCAAAGGATTCCGTTCCTGGATTGATATGACGCCTAACGAACAAGCCGAATTCAACAATGACCAGAGCTTCTTCGAGAACCTCAGGAACTCAGAGGTCCGGCTGTGGTACCGCGTCGAATGGAGTGCGGCGGTGATGGCGATGGATTACCACATGCTCGATCACTCGCTTGGGAGAGACCGTGATCACTACATGGTCTGGCCGATGAACGCGAGCCACTCCGAAGCCGGTCACGAATACCGCACGCAGACGCATGCACGCAACATGGGCGGCACCATTCGCTGGGTACAACGCCTGATCACCGAACCGACCAACTGGTGAGGCGCGGATGGCAACCGGACCACATCGCCGCGAACGCACACCCCACAAGGGCTCGGCACGCCTGCCTGTGCCCCAGGTCGGCGAGGGAATCCCATGTACATCCGCGGGTACTCCGGAGTATCCGGACGATAAAGCCATGCCGATCGCCATGCCCATTGCAGATCCTTCTACGCGGCGATCCCAGCCTGGTCCCTTGGACCCAGCGAGTGCACTGCGCTTGCTGTTGGCCAACCGCGCGATGCTGCTCGGTTACATCAACGTCATCACCGGCGACCCAACGCTGACCGAGGATGTCTTCCAGGAGGTCTCCATCGTAGTGATGGAGAAGTTCGCCGACGTGCAGGATGTCGAGGGCTTTCGCCCGTGGGCGCGCACCATCGCGCGCTTCCAGTCACTCAAAGCAGTGAATAAACGCCGCGCCAATCCGGTGATCCTCGTCGGGGAAGTGATCGACCGCCTAGACTTGGCGTGGGAACAGCACGATCGCGAGGATTCCCGCGCCACCTCGGTCGCCGCGCTTGAACGCTGCATCGCCAAGCTGACGCCGCGCGCGCAAGAACTGGTGCAGTTGCGCTACCACGAGGATCTCTCCGGTCAGCACATCGCCGACCGCCTGCGCAAACCACTCAATACCATCTATGTCGCCATCAGCCGTATCCACCGCACGCTGGCGGAGTGTGTGCGCGGTGAACTTGCCCGCTCCGGCGCAACCCTCCGGACCAGCGGAGGCCGTCATGTCGAGTGAGCTGACGCCGCCGCAAGGCACCGCGCTGGATTTCGATGCGTTGGCGTTGATGCACCTCGACGGCGTGCTCGATCCGGTAGGTCACGAGGACTTCAGCCGGCAGATCGCCAACGATCCGTTCAAGGCCATGCGGCTGGCGGCGATTGCCCAACAGCATGCCGCGCTGGGTGAACTCGGACGCACCTCGATGGCGCCCACCATCCGTCCGGCGAGCAGCATCTCCACGCGCAGCCACCGCCGTGCAGCACGCGGCCGTCCTACGCGCACCATACCAGCGTGGGGCATGGCCGCCGCCGCCCTGCTGGCGGTCGGCATCGCCATCGGTGCCCTGGCGCTGGCCTGGAGTCCGGCGACGCCTGATGTGCTGCTCGTCACGCAGGGCAGCGTCATCCGCGAGAACAAGGCCGGTCGGATGCGCGTGAGCAACGGCGCCGTGCCGCTCCACCCAGGTGATCGCCTGTTGGTGACCGGCTCCAGCTCAGCCCGCATCACCACCAGCCAGGGCGACCGCTTGGACCTGACCAGCGGCACCCAGCTGTCCTGGGCGAGCAACGGTGCCGCAGTCAACCTGCTGGCCGGATCCTTCACCGCCGACATCACGCCGCGAACGAGCGATGCACCGTTTCGCGTGCGGACACCGAAAGCGGATCTCACTGTGCTCGGCACCCGCTTCACCGTGCAGGCCGACGAGGCGCTGTCGCTGCTGGCGGTCGACCATGGGCGTGTGCGCCTGACCAACCGTGATGACGCGCGCCAGGTGGAGGTCGCAGCGCATCATCTGACCGTCACCACCGGTGCGGGCGAGCTCACCACCGCCGTCGGGAAGATCCCGCCAATGGCCGTCACTGGTCTGACCGGCGATTACTTCGACAACACCGATTTCACCAACTGGCGGATGCGCCGGGTCGATGAGACCATCGATTTCGACTGGGGTGATCGCGGCCCCGATCAGCGGGTCGGTTTCGAAAGCTTCTCCGTCCGTTGGCGCGGCTGGCTGGTGCCGGCGCATAGCGGCGCCTGCACTTTCACCATCCTGATGGATGACGGTGTGCGCCTGTGGCTCGATGGCCGGCTGGTGCTCGATGAATGGCACCTGAGCGAAAAGCTGGAGTTCAGCACCACCGTGACCCTGGAAGCCGGGCGCGCCTACGCCGTGCGCCTGGACTACTACCAGGAACCGCGCGATGCGGTCATCCGCTGGTACTGGGCCAACAGCGAGCACGCCAAGCAGCCGATGCCGACCTCGTGGCTGCGACCGCTCGAATGGACCCCGCCGACGCGGTGATCAACGCTCCGCCATCGCCACTCAGGCGTCGGAAAACGTATAGACTCCTGCCTGACCGCTAGTTTCCGACACCGTCACGCGCAGGCGGTGGACGCTGAGCTTGCCGAATGATTCCTGCAAGCGCTTGTAAAGGGAACGTCCTATCCAGGCGGCAAAGTTCTCCGCCGAGGTGTTGTTGATCGGCATGACGATGACTTCGCTGGTCGGCGCTAAGTAGCGACACTCGCGGTAGGTGACTTCGGTGTGAGCATCGTCGCGATGTTGGTAGCGCAGTTCGCGGTGTTCCCCTGGGATGAGCCAGTGTTCGTCGAGGTGATCGCAGAGTTCCTTGATGATCGGCTTCACCATCTTGAAATCGATGACCAAACCGAACTCGCTAAGATTGCCGTCGACCTCGGCAGTGACCTGGTAGTTGTGGCCGTGCAGGCGTTCCTTCGATCCGTCGGGAAAGATCAGGAAGTGGGCGCAGGAGAACTTGAGGTACTCCTTCTCAATCAAGATCGACCAGCGTTCCATGTCTCTCCCTCTCTCTCGCACTTGTACAGCATGGGCCCCGTCGCGTCCGGGTCCGCCTGCGGCGGCCTTGCACGCGTGCAGGCGGACGCAACCCTCCCGGCATGTCCGAAGCGGTCAAAGCATTGTTCGCCAACATCGCGCCGAAGTACGACCTGCTCAACCGGGTGCTGTCGGCGCGTAATGACGTCCGGTGGCGCAAACGCATCCTGCGGGAAGTCAGCGGCGCCCCGGCGGATGTGCTCGACCTCGCTTGCGGAACCTTCGATCTGGGGTTGGAGGCCTTGGCGCAGAGCAAGGCGAAACGCGTGCACGGCTGTGACTTCTGCCAGCCGATGCTGGTGGCGGGCACAGAAAAACGGCAGGGCCACCCGCTCTCCGCCAGCGTCGGCGATGCACTGCATCTGCCATTCGCCGACGGCTCCTTCGATTTGGCGATGGTGGCGTATGGCTGGCGCAACTTCGGCGATCCGCGCTTGGCCCTGAAAGAACTCGCCCGCGTGTTACGGCCGGGCGGTCAGCTGCTGATCCTGGAGTTCTTCCGCCCGACCTCGTGGTGGCCGAAGACCTTCTATGGCAGCTTCGGGCGCTTCGTCTTCCCGCTCGTCGGCGGCACGCTGACCGGCAATGCCGACGCCTACCGCTACCTCAACGACAGCATCGCACGATTCCTGTCCCGTGAGGAAGGCGAGGCCGCCATCGCCGAAGCCGGTTTCACCAGCCAGCGCTGGGTGTCGTTCTTCGGCGGCGTCAGTCATGGCGTGGTCGCCGGACGCAGCCGATAACAGTCGCCGGGCACTCAGGGTGACGAGACTTCCGGACCTCCGGACTCCGGACTTCCGGACCGTGGCAATCCGCGTTAGCCTCCCCGCATGCTGATCCTGCTCGTTCGCTTGGTGTTCGTGACCCTGGCCACCTTGGTCGGCCTGACCAGCGGCTCGATCATCTACCGCACCGCCTTGGACGACAGCCTGCCCGGATGGTTCGGCGCGGCGATGGGCTTCGGCATCGCCATCACCTTGATCGCCTGTGAACACGCCTTCCGTCGCCGCTTCACCCGCAGCCTGGTGGCGTTCCTGCTCGGCCTCGGCGCGGGTTTGGCGCTGTCGTGGATCCTGCTGTCGGTACTGCGTCTAGTGCTGCAGGACGAGAACCTCATCAACAACCTCGACCTGCCGCTCGCGCTGGTGACGACCTATCTGGTGCTGGTGCTGGTGCTGCGCAATGCCGACCACTTCCGCGTGGTGGTGCCCTTCGTTGAGTTCCGCGCCGAGCGTGCCGACTCCGGCGCGGTGGTGCTGGATGCGGGTGCACTCGGTGATGGTCGCACGATCGCGTTGGTGCGTTCGGGACTGCTGCCACGGCGCCTGCTGGTGCATCGTCAAGTGCTGCTCGCGTGCGAAGCCGCCGCGGCGGCGAGTGATCCGGTGGTTGCGGCGCGTGGACGCCGCTCGCTTGATGGACTGAACGATCTGCGTGCGGTCCCCGGCACCCAGGTCGAGATCGACGACACGGAAATCCCCAACGCCACCACCCTCACCGATCTGCTGGTGCACCTCACGCGCCTAGAACACGGACGTTTGCTGGCGGTGGACAAGGACGTGCTCTCGCGCGGTATCGCTGAGGCCGTCACGCTCATCGACCTGGCTGCACTTGCCGGAGCCCTATCACCAACGCTGCGAACGGGCGATCAGATCAACGTGATGATCGAAAAAACCGGCGAGGCCAAACATCAAGGCGTCGGGCATCTCGACGACGGCAGTTTGGTGGTGGTAAGTAACGCCGCCGATGCCATCGGCACACGCGTCGATTGCACCATCGTACGTCTGCATGCGACCAGCAATGGACGCATGGTGTTCGCCGATCGGAAAAATTAGCGTAACTGTTCAGGCCTGGGGCTCCTTCGCTGCGCGATGGGGCGGGCGCCCGAGTGGCGGTGGACGGATAAATGGGCAAAGCCCACCCGCCCACGGGTGAGGAGGCGAAGCCGACGAAGCCGAGCCACGACCAAGCCCGTGGGGGCAGGCCTGAAAGGCCGCGGGGGCGAAGCCCTGAGCAGATACGGTTTTTTTATGCGGGACGCCCCTCCGAACCCCGTCAAAAAACGCGTATTTCACCGCGTTTCCTGAACTCCCCGTTCTCCGTTTCGGGCCGCTCCGACCGGTCACCAAGCAGGACCGGTCCCAAACACCCGCCGTTCGCCAATTCTTTGGGGTGGAGAACGGCCGGGTTAACGGAGTCGTCCTGCTTGGAGTACCAAACGACCTGCGACTGCGTGGCGCGCAAATCGCGGGAGAAAGCGCGGGCCACAGGCAGGCGCCGGAGATGAACGGCTTCGCCGAGACCGTCGTGAAGATCCTGAAGCGCGAATGCCTGGATCACTTCACGGAGTTCGGCCCCGCTCACCTGGGCTACTGCTACCTACTGCTTCCTACTGCGGGAATTCTCCGTGTTCTCCAATCAGCACCGTCCGCAGCGCAACCTGGGCAACCGGCCACTGACCATGGCGGAACCGACGACGAAGGACGCTAGCAACCAGACCAAGCAGCGCCTATCGCTGGGCTAAAGCAGCATGCGCCATAGGCTGCCGCGCCACCATCTTGAGTCTGGATCGCCATGCCCCGCGCCCCCAAGTCTTCCCGAGCCGGAGTGCTCACCCCTGACGCCATCGCCGCGTGGAGCGCGCTGCTGGAACGTGCCGAGGCGTTCCGTGATCTGGCGCCCTGGCGCTGGATCAACGGCACCAGCATCCTGGGCGTGCGCGACCAGCGCAGCGGGCAAATTGACTGGTGCAACATCATGGGGCAGGGAGGCCAGACCTTCGGCGTCGCCATCTATCCCGGCGATGCCGGCCTGGGCAACATCCAACGCCTGTTGAAGGACGGCCCGGACGAGTTCGATGCCGCGATCCAGCAGTCTGCGCTGGTGCTGAGCTTCAATGACCGCGACTACGTGGCCAAGGACATGGCGGCGATCCTTAAGGCCTGTGGTCGCCGATATCGCGGCACCAGCGCTTGGCCGGAACTGATCGTCCACGATCCCGGATATTTCCCATTGCCGCCACAGGATGTCGAGCATCTGCAGCGCATCACGGCCATCCTCGAATCCCTGCTGGGGATGTGCGCGCAGGCAGCCAAGGAACCCGGCTGGGACATGCATGACGCCCAGGATCGCCCCTGGGTGGCGAAAGCGGATCTCAGCGGGATGACCGCCGTGGTACGCGAAGTCATGCCGACGATCGCCGCGCCGCCGTTGCCGGTTATTCCGATCGACGAGGTGGCCGTGGCCCGTGTGCGCGCCAAGCCTCGCCGCGCTGGATCCGCCGTGCTGATCGACTGGTTCGTGGGAAGCGCGGTCATCGACGGCTCGGAAGCCGAAGGCCGTCCGTACTTCATAACGCATGTGATGGCCTTCGATCCCAGGAGTGGGATGGTCCTTGGCATGGAGATGGGCCGCTTGGCCGATGTGTGGAAGGACACCGCCAAACTCATCCTGAAAATCAGCGAGACGACCGGTGTGCCTGCGCAGGTGATGCTGCGTCGGCCAGAGGCGTTGACGGTCCTGGGGCCATTGGCCACCGCTCTGGGCACCGAACTCTCACTCCGCCCGGAGACCGCCGATGTGATCCGCCACTTCCGGGATCAGCTAGAGGGGTTCGGCAGATGACCAAGATCCCGGCGACGGCAGATGAACTTCTGGAGCGGATCCGCTCGCTCGGATCGTTCTCCAGTTGGTCTGGTTCGTCCGTTCTGACGGTGGAGCAGATCAAGACCTATTGCGTGCCAGGCAACGCCAAGCAGGCGAAGGGGCGCATGGCGATCTGGGTGCGCGGTCCACAAGCGAAGCGTCCAAGGATCCTGCTCCCCGAACTGGTCCTGCGCGCCATGCGCTTCATCGCGGATCCAGCGCAGCGCGGCGAGCATCGGCAGCTGTCGCCAGGAAGCTTCGCCCTGTCCGTGACAGGCAAGGACGCCAAGTTGCCGGGAGTCTGGAACAACAACGAAATCTGCCTCGCCCTGGCCCGTCGATTGCTGGGATTGCCCGACAACCATGTCGATGACACCACCGAACACTTGCGGGCCGAATCTCACCAGTGGTGGGAGGACAATCACCCGGACATTCGCACCCGGGACGGACTTTTCCGCGAGGTCGTGATCGCCTATGGCGAAGCGCTGTGGCGTATCGCCGCCGAATCCACCGACCGCGACTGGGTCGACCTCTGCTATGTCATTTTGCGTAAACGGCACAGATCGTCGTCGCGGCCGGACGACGAGGTTGGTCAGCGTGCCGATCTCGCCGCGGTGTTGCGTGATGTCCGCACTGAATCAATCCACGCCGACATTCGTGGCATCGATATCGCTGTATTTGCCATGCTCTACCTCAACGGACTGGCCTGGGCCGGGAAAATCCGCGACAGCGCCGTCACCACGACCGTCAATCGGATCGCGGACGCAGCCGAGGATGGCATTCTTGAGCCATTCTTGGCAAAGGCCATGCAGGCGCAGAACGAGATGGCTGTCGGGTTTGCAAAAATGCTGAAACTGGGCCGTAAAGGACGGCTCAAGATGTGATCATCAACAGTGTCTGCTCAGGGACTTCGCCCAATGGCGTAAAGCTAAGCCAGGCTACCAGAAAAAATCTGCCACGAAGGCACGAGGGCCTCGCTGCCTTTCAGGCCTGCCCTCACGGGCTTGGTCGTGGCTCGGTTTCGTCAGCAGACCTCCGAAACCGTGGGCGGATGGGCTTTGCCCGCGCTGTATCAAAGAACAGCGGACAACAGGATCCGCCTATCGCCACCTGGCGCCCGTCCCGTCGCAAAGTGATGGGACCCCTGCCTGAGCAGTTACAAATTAGCTACGAGCTACGAGCTACGAGCTCACCAGTCGGGCAAGGCGGACAATTCCGCCTGGATCTGCGCTGCGACGTCGACGTCGTCGATCAGTAACGACCATTCACGATTGGTCGTTAATGCCGAACGTGTCCAGTTGTGGCTGCCAACCACCACGTGGCGGTCATCGACCACCAGCACCTTCACATGAGTCGTGCGCTCAGCCTCGTCGAGCACTACTCGCACACCACTGCGCCTGAGATGCTCGGCAACCGCCAGATGTTTCGGATCGACCTCGCCGGTGCGCCAGTCACGTCCGCGATCGAGCACCACGCGCACACTGACTCCGCGACGAGCCGCATCACTGAGCGCCGTCAGCAAGTGCTGGACCGGACCGTCGTCATCCAGGCGCACGACGAAGAGCGCGACCGTCACCCGCTCACGCGCCGCGGCGATCAAGCGCAAAGCAGTGGTGTGGTAGTCCTCGATCCCAGGCCGACCGTGGCTGCCGAGCAAACGCGGTGGTTCGCGACGGGTCTGGGAAAAAGTCCCGAGGACGATGACGCCCAGCGCCAACAACACGATCACCAGCAGGCGGCGATGGC
>Ga0105049_10006894_pt1 | contig 13211 bp, 6 predicted proteins | sample MAT06_FD_78087 | JGI IMG/M metagenome (GOLD analysis project Ga0105049, IMG submission 78087) | Freshwater microbial communities from Lake Fryxell liftoff mats and glacier meltwater in Antarctica - MAT-06 | ecosystem: Environmental > Aquatic > Freshwater > Ice > Liftoff microbial mat | place...
CGAGCACGAGCACGGGCACGGGCACGGGCACGGGCATCACCGCCTGCGCGTGCGTGCGGCCGCCGCTCTCGCGCCGCGCACGCGGACACACGCGCCGTTCCGGATTCGCGCTGATCGCGGTGCTGCTCGTGCTCTTGTCGCTCCTCATCCTGGCCACGCCGCTGCTCCTGTCGGCGCGCGGCGCGGACCAGGCCTCGACGCGGTTCGCGGACCGAACCGACGCGCGCGTCGCGCTCGACACGGCCGCGCGTCACGCGCGCGCGGTGCTCTCCGAGACGTACGGCAGCGCCGACCAGGACCGCACGCCCTACTTCGACGACCTCGACGAGGTGCGCGTGGGCAACGCGTTTCCGGACGGTTTCCTCAACGCGAACGACGCGACCGGTCTGATGTGGACGGTCGAGAGCCGCGACGTCGCCGGGCTCGTCGACCTCGACAGCGCGAGCCCGCAGGTCCTGGCGAACTTGATGGGCCTGACCTCGCGGCTCGGCGCCGTGCTGGAAGGTGACGCCAAGGAGATCTTGCTCGCGCCGAACGCGAACTTCGAACCGACGGGCTTCGTGTGGATCGCGGGCGAGACCGTGCAGATCAAGCGCGTCGTCGAGAACGCCGCGGTGGACTTCACGCGCGGCGTTTTCGGGCCCAGCGAAGGCTCGGAATGGCTCGGCGGTCCGCGCCCGCCCGTCTCGCACGGCATCGGCACGCCCGTGATCGACCAGCGCGCGCTGGCGCCGGCCCTGTGGCGCCTCGTGTCGCCCGACGACGAGCCGCGCGCGTGGGAATCGATCGAGCGTCTGCCGGATTGTGCGAACTTCGCGCTGGCCGCCGCGACGGATCCGGCCGGCTTGGGCGTCATGCGCGACACGCTGCTCAGGAGCCTGCGCGAGAACGGCACGACGCACGGCGGTTTGCGCGCCGGCGTGCGCTGGCAGCGCGGCGCGCGCCTCACCGAAAAAGTCGAAGGCGGCAAGGACGGCCGGCTGAAGGTCGACTCGGCGCGCTGGTTCAACCCGGGCGCGACGGTGCGGATCCGCGACGGCCAGTCCAGCGAACTCGCGCTGGTGCAGAACGTGCTCGGGAGCGGACAGATCGCGCTCGATCGCGTGCTGCGCAACGACTACCTCGCTTACGAGGCGGTGGTCGACGTGCTGGCGCGTCGGCCCGTCAACTTGAACACGGCGCCGCGCGAGGTCCTCGTCGCGCTGTTCTTGAACCTCCAGGTCGCGGGCCAGAACTCGCGCGTCACGGTGGACGAAGCCGACGCGTTCGCCGCGCTCGTGATCGAGTCGCGGCCGTTCACGGGCTTCGAGGATTTCCTGACGCGCGCCGTGCTGCCCGCCGCCGGCATCGAGAAGCTGCCCGGCGACGCGCCCGTGGTGCCCGACGTCCTGCGCAGCGGCGAAGCGTTCCTCGACAAGTGGGACGCGGTCGCGGTGTACGCCAACGGACTCAACGCGAACGACGCGACGCTCGCCTGGAGCACGATGCCGTACGCGTTCACGACGCGCGACGTGTACGCGCTCGAGCTGCGCGCGGTGATCAACGCCGAATCGGGCGTGCTGCGCTATTCCGCCGTGCGCGACGACGTGATGGCCGTCGTGCCGCAGCGCGAGCTGACGAAGTTGTGGGCGCGCCAGGAGGATTTCGACGAGGAATTGCGCCTCGGGCTGGAAGCGGCGTGGTGGTTGACGGGGCCCAAGGCGACGTCGCAGTGGGACGGCGGCACGATCCCGCCGTCGCGGCTGTGGCCCGCGCTGGGCACGTTCGAGGGCCGCCCGTTCCTGCCCGGCGTCAGCGACGACGCGGCCTATGCCAACCGCGAGACGCCGCCCAGCCCCGAGCGCACGTTCCCCTCGCGCGAGGACACCTCGTGGGCCGCGCTGATGCCGACGCGCCTCGCCGAGACGCAGCTCCTCCGGGGCCGCGTCGAGCACTTCGACCACGAGACGCGCGACGTCGAAGGCCGCTACTTGCCCGATCAGGTCGTGTCGCGCAGCGCCGACGAGGACATGGTGCGCTGGAACGCGCCCGACGCGCCGTTCCTGCGCTCGAGCGCGCTCTCGATGTGGATCAAGCCGCGCAGCCTCTCCAACGGACGCTTCGTCGACGTCGGCGGAACGTCCCCCGACGTGGATCGCATGACGCTGTCGCTCGACGGCGACGATCTCGTGCTGCGCGTCGTCGACGGGTTCGGCGACCACCGCGACACGGCGTTCGCCGAGCGCGGCGAGATGCGCTACTCGGTCTCGGAATCGCCGGGCTTGCCGGCCGACGTGTGGAGTCACGTCGAGCTCGACGTGCGCGGCAACCGCCCGAGCCAGATGCACATGCTCGTGAACGGGCTCGCGCACGGTGTGCGGACGCCGGGGCTGACGCGCTTGACGGCGTCGCTGTCGCAGAGTTCGAGCACGCTCGCGGTCGAGTCGACCGAGGGATTCCCCGATCGCTGCGTCGTGCGCGTCGGCAACGAGCTGATCGAGGTGACGGTCGCCGGCGGCGCGATGACCGCGACGCGGATGGAGACCGGCGTCATGGCCGGTTTCGGCGGGCGGATGGCGCGCGAGCGGGCGGCGCAGCTGACCGAGGACGCCGGATCTCCTCCGGCGAGCCTGGCGACGCTCTCGACGGATCACGCGGCGGGTACGCCGGTGGAGCTCTACGGGTACAGCCTGCCGAATCGTTCGCAGGTCCCGTCCGGTGAGTCGCGGATCGCGCGTGACATCGGGAAGTTCCGCGTCTCGATCGTTACCGCCGTCGATGGCGCGACGTCATCGAACGGCGATCCGATCCAGTACGGATTCGTCGCGTTCCCGCTGGGGTTCGGGCTCCGGGCCGAGACTCCCGCCGCGGGGCTCTCGCTCGTGCTGCGCTGCGCCGATGACGGATTCGTCCTGAGCCCATCGACTCCTCCCGAGGAGTTCATGACCGCGTTCCACCCCGACGGCGGATACGCGGCGATCGTTCAGGTGCGTTTCGACGATGCCGCCGGCGGGAATGCGCTGGACACGCAGGGCCAGCCGCTCGGCGGGGTGGAAATCATCCGCTACTCCGGCTGGTCGGGCACGTCGCTCCAGATCGCTGAACGCGCTGTCGAGGGCTCGTTGCAGAACCTCAGCAATCTCACCGCAGGTCAGCAGGTCTTCATCGGCCAACCGCGATCGTTCGTGACTCAGTGGGACATGGGCGTGCCGCCGATCAACAATCGCGAGCCCATCAGCACCCTCGAGTGGCAGACCTTCGTGGTCCCGATCTCCTTCGCGGTGCCGGGGTCCTCCGACGTCCGCGGATTCGTGGCTGCGAGCAAGGGCAATTCCCAGTTCGCTCAAGTCACGCACGTCGACGACGCCGAGTTCACCGAGTGGGTGCGCTACGACTTCTTCGACACGCGGCGCGGTCAGCTGGTGCGCGACGATCCCGATGCGCTGATCAACGGTGTCTACGCCGTGCTGACGCTCAACCGCCAGCTGCGCCTCACCGATCCGCAGCCGGGTGGTGGTGGGGGCGGAGGCGGTGGCGGATCCCAGGAGGAGCTGGCGAAAGTTGCCCCTGCTTTCGAACCGAAGCCGGCCGCGGCGGCGCTCACCAGCGCGCAGACCTACACCATCTCGCAGTGGGATCCGCGGATCGGCGAGAACGAGAACTTGGCCGAGGACTTTCCGCTCTCGCGCGCGGTCGAGACCTGGTTCCAGTTCCGCGGCGTCAGCGGCACCTGGTCGCACTCGCACAAGGCGGGAACCCTGGTCCATCCGGTGTTCGAGGTGGAGCCGCGCGACGTCTCGGGCGGCAGGCCGGGCCGTCTCGACGCCATTTTCCTGGCCAGTTCCGATCCCACGCACCCGGGCTGGCCGCTGATCCTGCAGCGTGCCTACACGACGCCGACGGAGCACGCGACGCGCTCGTGGCGTTTGCCGCAAGCCTCGGACGCGAAGCCGATCCCCGTGGTTCCGCGCGTGGAGTACGTCTCGTTCGAGCCCTACCTGATCGGCCGGACGCACGTCGCGTTCCAAACGCGCAGCCCCGAGAACATCGAAGCCGGCTCCGTTGCAGGCAACACGAACGTACCGACGGTCGATACGCGCATCCTCTCGCGCATCGCGTGCTTCCCATCGGGCGAACGCCCGCGCGCCGTCTCCAAGGTCCAGATCGGCGGCAGCCCCGATGGAGCCGGCGGCGTCGTGCCGTCGGCGCTCGTCGACGAGATCGCGTTCGGCGACGCGCAGTTCGGCCGCGCGACGCCCACCGTGGATCCCGAAGCGATGTGCGGCGCGAGCTTGATCCTCGACGCGGACATGGACGAATCGGCGACGCAGATCACGGTGCGCCCGCGCGCCGTGCGCATCGCGCTCTCCGACATCGGCGCCGACCACGAATACCTGGGCGACCTGCCGGCGAACGGCGGCCTCCTGCGCATCGGCGACGAGATCGTGGCCTACCGCTCGTTCGACACGCAGAGCGGGATCGTTCAGCTCGCGGGCGACGGTCGCGGCAAATTGGGCACGAAGGGCGGCGCGCACGAGCTCTACGACCCGGTCATGTTCCTCGAGCACCGCGTCGCGACCGTGCTGACGGCGGGCATGGGCGCGGGCGATTCCGCGTTGACCGTCGCGACCGTCGAGGGCTTCCCGCCGCAAGGTCTCGTGCTCGTCGGCGAAGAGCTGATCCACTACACGCGCATCCGCGGCTCGGCGCTCGAGATGCCGCGCGCGTCGGCCGAGCCGGGGATGATGGACGGACGCGCCGAAGGCCTTTTCCGCGGGCGTTTTGGCACGCAGCCCGCGACGCACGCCGCCGGCGACTCGGTGATCTTGTTCCCCGTGCGCTATCCCGATCTGTGGGCGCGCCGATCCGACGCGCCGGAAGTGGCCTATTTCGGCTTCCAAAACGATCAACCGGCCGCGTTCTGGAACTCGGTGTACTTCAAGAAGTCCGACACGGATTCGGCGCGCATCGGCGTGCTCCTGCGCGTCGATCCGGATGTGCCGTGGGACGCGGATCCGGACATCGATCCGCGCTTGCACCTCTTGTGGCAAGGCGACATCGAGGGCCGGGCCGTGCCCGTCGGCCGTCAAGCGGATCGCCTCTCCGCGCGCGCCTTCGTCGAGTACCAGAGCGGCGCGTTCGACGTCGTGTCGGGAGCCGGGCACGGTTGGCGTCAATCGCCGCGGCTCTCCATGTTCAGCATGTTCTACATGGCGCCCAACGTCACCCTGCGGAGCGTCGAGCGATGACGAGCACGCGCCGAGGACTGACGTTGGTCGAGCTCGTGCTCGCGATCGGCTTGCTGGCGCTGCTCATGCTGGCGGTGTTCCAGCTGTTCGACCGCTCGCTCTCGGTGTGGCGCCGCGGCGAGACGCGCCGCGCGCTGCTCGAGCAGGCCTCGACCGTGCTCGAGAGCATGGCCCTCGACCTGCGCGGCCTCGAAGCCGGCTCGCAGGGAGATCTGGTCCTCGAGTGGGTGCGCTTCGACACCGACGGCGACAACGTGATGGAGACGAAGTGGCCGCGCCTGCGCCTCGTGCGCCAGGCTTCCGCGGCCGAGATGGCGCGCGCCGCCGTCCGCAGCGATGAGTCGGCCGAGAAGGCCGTCGCAGCCGCGGAGAAGGCCGACGCGGCGCGCGAGCCGGTGCTCGTCCCGCCCGCGAGCCCGGGGTTGCTCGAGGTCGTGTGGATGGTCGCGCCGGCTTCGCTGACGCAGCCCGACGCGCGCAGCGAGGGCGTGGTCTTCCGCGGCGAGCGGCCGCTGATCGAGGCCGCGACGAAGTCCATGTTCGCCGGCGATTTCTTCGGTGCGAGCAACCGTCCGCCCGCCGGCGCGACGACGGAAGTCACCGGCGGACTCTTGTGGATGGGCATCCTGTGCGCGGGTCAGACCGCAGTCGTGAACGACGGCTGGAAGCTCGGCGGAAGACTCGATTCCGCGGCGACTTCATGGGATGCGCACGGGCTCGCCCGCCCGGAGCGCGACGTGCACCCGTGGAACGAGGCGCATCCCGGCAGTCCCAAGCCGAAGGGACGCGCGCTCTTGCCGCGACGTGTGCGCATCGAGCTCGAGTTCGAGCGCCCCGCGGACCGCATCCGCCGCACGCGCCTCACGCAAGCGCTCGACAACCAGGAGAACGTGCTGCTCGTGGACGACGGCAAGCGCCTGCCGACCGAAGCGGGCGCGCACGTGCTCGTCGACGCCGAGTGGATGCGCATCACGTCGATCGACGGCGGACGCGTCGCGGTGCAGCGCGCGCAACGCGGCACGTCGGCCGCGTTGCACGCATCCGGTGCGCTCGTGCACTGGGGGCTCGCGCTCGTGCGCGAGGTGCCCATCGCGACTTACCGCGAGGACTGGGACCTGTGAAACGCGCCCACGCACGATCCGGTTTCACGATCCTCGAGGTGCTCGTCGCCATGGCGATCCTGCTCTTCGGGATGACGACGATCCTCGGACTGCTCACGTACGGCACGGCCCTCTCGCGCACGGCGCAATTGCGCACGTCGGCCGCGTCGGCCGCGCAAGCGACGATCGCCGACCTCGAGGAGACGTTCTTCCCCGAGGTCGATGGCGAAGCCGGCGAACCGCGCGAGGTCGTCGACCGCGCTGTGCCGGGCGCCGACGGACTCGTCTACTCGGCGAGGGGGACCTCGAACCCCGAGCGGCCGATCGAATACCGCGTCGACATCGCGATGACGTGGAGCTCGCAAGGAGTGAAGCGCGAGAAGCGCTTCACCACGCTGCTCTATCGCGAACTGCAGTTCGGTGAACGCTTGCGACGGCGCGCATCGCCCAACGCGGCTCCCGCCCCGACTGCGACGCAAACCGAAGATCTCACGAAGCCTGCGGCCCTGAATTCGGCCCCCGGAGCGAACCCACGATGAAACGCACGATCCAGATCCTGGTCCTCGCCGCGAGCCTCTCCGGACTCCTCGCGGGCATCGCCCTGGCGCAGGACGTCTCGGCCGAAACGCGCATGCTGCGCTTGCGCGACGGTTCGTTCCAATGGGGCGCCATCGCGAGCCACGATCCCGAAGGCCTCGTGTTCGAGCGCCTCGACACCGGTGGACGCGCGCGTCTCTCGTGGGGCTACCTGCACCCCGAGGAGGAGCTCGAGCTCAAGACGCGCTTCGGCTACATCGACCTCACCGGCGAGGAGATCCTCGTCGACGCCGAGCGGATCGTCACTACCGACGGGCTCGAGCTGATCGGCCGCATCGTGGGGTCGACCCCCGACGCGATCGTGGTGAAGACGAACACCGGCACGATCCCGGTGCCGAAGCGCCGGCTCTCGGCCGCGCCGACGCTCGTGCGCGTGAACGCGCTCGACGTGTGGACGCGTCCGGAGCTCTACGCGCAGCAGCAGGCCTTGACCGACGTCACGACCGCGGGCGGGAACCTCGAGCTGGCGCGTTTCTGCGAGCGCATCCTCGACTTCGCGCACGCCGCCGAGCACTACAAGAAGGCGGCCGAGCTCGATCCGGCGCTGGAGAAGGACGAAGTCCGGGCCGGCGTCGCGCGCGCGACCGAGAAGGCCGCGCGCCAGGACCAGATCGATTGGTTGCGCGGCGTGGACGACCTGGTCGGCCGCAAGAAGTTCGACGAGGCGCTGGCTCTCGCCGAGGCCTTCTCGGCGAAGTTCGCCGACAGCCCGCTGATCCCTGATGCCAAGAAGAAGCTCGACCGCGCCACGAAGGCGCGCGAGCGCTACACGGCGGAGCGGGTGGCACAACTCTGGCCGCTCAAGGCGGCGAACATCGCGCGCAACAAGTCCACCGAAGCTTCGTTCGAGGCGACGCTGGCCTACCTCGACGGTCAGATGCAGAAGGACGTGCTCGACGCCGTCACGAAAGCCGCGCAAGCGATCACGCAGGAAGCCACGAACGACGTCGTGCGGCGCCTGTGGAACGGGCGGCGCAAAGAGCGCTGGCAGCGCGCGTCGTACGGCCTCGGCACGTGGCTCCTCGGCAAGGACGCGGCGCTGAAGGGCGAGCAGGCGGAAGCCCTGAAGGTGCCCGTCACGGCGGTCGAGAAGGAGCGCGCCGACCTCGAGAAGAAGCTCGCGCGGTTCCTCCAGAACCAGGAGATGGCGCGCAAGTCGAAGTCTTCAGCCGACCAGAAGGACGAGCGCGAAACGGCTTGGAAGGAGCTGCCCGGCGTGGCGCGCGCGGGCTGGATCCTGGCCTATTACGCCGAGAATTCGGGCGACTTCGAGGTCATGCCGAAGCCGCTCTTCAGCGCCTGCCGCGAGTGCGGCGGGAAGGGGACGCGCATCCTCTCGATGGCCGGCGCGAACGTCGCGCGCTCCGAGATCGGCAAGGCCTCGAACGAGACCGTCATCGAGTGCCCGACCTGCCACGGTCTGGGAGTCGTGCGGCGGATCTCGTACCGTTGAGCGCGATCGACCGATGCGCAACGAGGTCCACATGATGCTTCCGTGCCTGCTCGTCGCCGCCTGCGCGGCGCGCAATCCGGCCGCGCCCACGACGCCGTCGCAGTGGGAGGCGCCCGCGCCCGCAGCGGCTCTCGCGGCGCCGGTTCAAGCTCCGGGCGCCAACGCGCCGGCCAAGCCGGATGCGGCCGTCGCGCCGACGTCACAGGCTCCGGCGACCTCCGCTCCGACGTCGACGCCGCCGGTCGTGAACGACGTGGTCGTCGCCAACGTGGCCGGCAAGCCGATCTACGCCTCCGAACTCGTCGCGCAGTGGCTCTACGCCGGACGCTCCGAAGCGCGCGACCAGATCGACAACCTCGTCGTCGGACGCCTCGTCCTGGCCGAGGCCACGCGGCTCGGCGTGCGCGTAGATCCGGAGCTGGCCGAGAGGGCCTACACGAAGGGCCTCGAGGAGCTCGAGAAGCAGATCCAATCGAGCCGCAAGAGCTTCGAGAAGATCACGCTCGATCGCTACGTCGATCAATACCTGGGCCTCGATCCCAGGCGCTACCGCGAGCGTCTGCGCGACGACGCGCTGCGTTCGCTGCTCGGCGAGCGCGTGGTGCGCGGCTGGCTGCTGCAGAACGAGCACGCGTTCCTGCGCGTGATCGTGGTGCGCACGGAAGAGGACAAGAAGGCCGTCGAGACCGAGCTCGCGCTCGGGACCTCGTTCGAGGAGACCGCCAAGAAGCACTCGAAGGACGGATCGGCCGCGGAAGGTGGCAGCATCGCGCCGATCGTGCGCGGCAGCGGTCCGATCGCGAGCCTCGCCTTCGCCACGGATCCGGGCAGAGTGGGCGGCCCGATCGCTGAGGGGGGCGACTTCCTCTTCGTGTACGTCAAGACGCGCGGCCAGCCCTTCGAGGGCGGGTGGGACAAGCTCGGACCCGCAGTGGAAGCGAGCATCGCCGAGCAGGGCGTGGACCAACTCGAGCTCGAGCAATGGCGCCGCTCGATGCGCGGTCGCTACACGACCGACCTGTCGCCCTTCCTGAAGCTGGCCGGCGAGACGGCGCGCTGACGATCGGCGATCGGGGCGTCCGAGGACGTCCCGTACATCCCGTTGTCGTCCGTTACGTTCCGTTGTCGTCCCGTTACGTTCCGTTGTCGTCCGTTGTCGTCCGTTGTCGGTCTGCGTCGGTACGGTGTCGGTACGGTGCCTGGAACGACCCCGACACATTCGCGGCGCGCCCGCGGGGCGCGCCGCGAATGTGTCGGGGTCGTTCCAGGCACCGTACCGACACCGTACCGACGCAGACCGACAACGGACCGACGCAGACCGACACCGCACCGACACCGCACCGACGCTCCTCACCGAGTCCGCTGCCAGCCCGTGCGCGCGCGTCAGCGTGGACGGTTCAGGTGCATCTCGCCGTCCGGGTTCAACCCGGCGGACGGGCCGGCGTCGCCGCCGGGGCGCAGCTCGTGCGCGCCATTCCGCGCGGGGATCGGTGCGTCGTGCTCGCCGAACGGGCCTTCGGGCAGCACGAAGGCGAAGAACCGTCCGCCCGCGCGCGCGAAACACACGTGCGCGCGGATCGCCGGACGGCCGGTGATCCACAGCTCGAGCACTTCGGCGCGGCCGCTCAGTCGGTCGTTCGCGCCGACCACGGACTCGCGCAGGTCGCGCTTGAAGGCCGGGCGTTGGTCGCGGTGCAGCAGCGTGTCGGCCAGATCGCGGCCCGCGAGCTGGGACCAGGGCTTGCCGATCAAGCGCTCGGCGGCGGGGTTCGCTTCCTGGATCCGTCCGTCGCGATCGAAGACGAGGATCGCTTCGAGCGCGGCGGTCGCGACGCGTCGGCGCTCGTCCTCGGCCGCGCGCGCCAGGGCTTCGGCCGATCGCAGCCTTCCCGAGTCGCGCACGACGAGGAAACGCAGTCCGTCGGCGGTGCGCGCCGAGAGCTCGATCTCGAGCGGCGCCTCGACGCCGTCGCGACGGCGGCCGATCATCTCGCGCGCCAGCGCCGGCGACGCGTCGCGCATCTCGAGCTCGGCCAGCACCATTTGCACGTTCGAACCGAGCACCTCGTGACCGGGGTATCCGAAGATCCGCTCGGCGGCCGGGTTCCAGTCGACGATCAGCCCGTGCTCGTCGAGGACCAGGATGCCCTCGCCGCACGAGGCCTGCAGGCTCGCGGCGCGCTCCTCCGCCGCACGCTCGTTGCCGATGGCCTCGCTGACGCGGCGCTGCAACGGCTCGATCACGGCGACGCCCAGGTAGATCAAAGCCAGCAAGCCAGCGCCCGTGAGGAGCCAGACGGCGGAACCGGTCTCCGCGTTGCGGACCGCGAAGGCCGCACCGAGGAGGACGAATGCGAGGAGGCCTATCGCCGCCCAGCCGCGCCAGCGCCCTGCCGGGCTGCCGCGCTCGCTCTGCCGATCTTCGTGCATGGGTGATCACGCCCCTGCCAGGCGAGATCGACCTACGCAGGATACGTCGAGATCGCCCGCGGCGCCAACGTGCGGGCAAAACAGGATTGACCGGTCTCGCGCGGGGGTGCAAGCTCGACCCGATGACACAGCCGATCGAGGGGGAAGGCGCCTCGGCCGTGGAGGCCCCGCCGTCCGAGTTCCAAATCGCGACTCAGCCGCCCGGCCCGGACGCAGACGCGCAGGCCGCTCGGGAGTCCGAAGCCGGCTCCGCGACGGGACCCGCGAGCGATTCCGGCGAGCCCGTCGCCGAGGTCTCCGCGGCCGTGCCGGAGCCCGGGGACGTTCCGGCGGGTACCGACGGCGTGGGCGCGGGCGACGCCCTGAGCGACGTGGAGCTCGCCAGCGCCGTCGCGGCCCTCGTCTACGCCTCCCCCGAACCGATCAGCGAGCGGCGCCTGCAAGCCCTGCTCGAGGGACCGCGCGTGGAGCGCATCCGCGCCGCGCTCGAAACGCTGCGCGAGCGCCTCGGTAACAGCGGGCTGCCCTACGAACTGCGCGCGCTGGCCGGCGGCTACCAGATCCTCACGACGCCCGACGTCGGCGAGATCGTCCTACGCCTCGCGAAAGTGCGCAAAACCGAGCGCATTTCGGGCGCCGCGCTCGAGACGCTCGCTGTCGTCGCCTACCGCCAACCGGTCAGCAAGGCCGAGGTCGAGGCCATCCGCGGCGTGCAAGCCGGCCCGATCCTGCGCACGCTGATCGAGCGCGGCCTCGTGCGTGTATCCGGGCGATCCGACGACCCCGGGCATCCGCTGCAGTACGGCACGACCAAGGAGTTCCTCGATCGCTTCGGCCTGGGCAGCCTGGCGGACCTGCCGCGCGACGGCGAGTTGGCCCGCGACTGAGCTGGACCCCCGGGCCGCGCTGTAGGATGCCGCCCGGTGGCCGCGCCCGGACTCGCCCAGTGCCGCCGTGGTGCCATGGAGCTCTGCGCTGGAGTCCGTGAGACGCTCGGCCTGCACCAGTTGAACGCTTCGCGGCTTGCGCGCGCCGAAACGTAGCCCCTAGACTGCCGCGCTTCGAAACCGCCGGTGTGAGCCCGCGGCCCCCCGCGACCCGAGAATCCGATGTCGAACGCAGACGAGAAGACGCCCGAGAAGACGCCCGAGGGCGAAGTCCACCTCGATCCCAAGGCGCAGACCGCGCACGAGGACGACGTGATCATCGCTCCGCGCGGCACGAAGCGCGGGCGCTTCATCATGACGTTCCTCATCGTGATCCTCGTGCTCACGACGTTCACCGTCAGCGATCAGGTGATGAACGTCTTCGGCGTCGGCTCCAGCGGCGGCTCGTACGTGAGCTGGAAGGCCGCGGACGGTTCCACGCGTCGGCTGTCGGAAACCGAGTTCGTGATGGAGAAGCGCAAGCTCGCGCCCATCTCGATGTTCGTGTTCCCGGGCACCGCCGAACGCGAGATCACCGACGAGCAGGTGGCTACTTTCCTGGTGCTGGAACAGGCCGCCGACGACGCCGGCATCCAGGCGACGAACAAGGACGTCGCGAAGTTCGTCCAGGACAACTTCCAGAGCAAGGAGCAGTACCTCTCCTACCCGCGCATGTACGGGCTCACGGGCAAGGAGTTCGAGGACGTCGTGCGCCGGATGATCCGCTACCGGCGCTACCAGGGTCTCATCACGGCACCCGCTGCGATCACCGACCCGAACGTGGTCGAGAAGCGCTGGAAGGCGCAGCATCAGGAGTACGCCGCCGACTACGTGATCCTGCCGGTCGCGAACGTCGAGACCGAAGCGCGCACGCTGGCGCCGGATGCCGCGGGCATGCGCGTCTGGTACGAGGCTCTGCCCGAGAACGAGAAGAGCGCTTACCGCACGAAGGAACAAGCGGCGGCCGAGTTGGCCGCGTTCTCTCTCGAGGGCGACTTCGACACGACGGCGCTGCTCGCGAAGTATCCGCGCCCCGCGGACGAGAACGCCGAGCAGGCCGCGAAGGATTTCCACGCCGGCTTCAGCTACGTGCTCTACCGCCGCGAGAAGCCCGAACCGGGCAAGGACTTCCGCAAGGACTTCGAGGAGGCCAAGGAACAAGCGCTGCGCCATGCGCCGACCTACAACGCGCTGCTCGACTGGCAGAAGAGCCTGGCCGAGCGAACGGCTCAGGGCGAAACGGTCGATTTCGCGGCCGAAGCGGCCGAACTCGGTCTCGCCTATCGCAACCAGATCGATCCGCTGACGCAGGAGGCCTGGGTCGCGCTGACGGTGCCGTGGATCGGCCAATACACGCTGCAGCGCGTGTTCACGGCCGATCAAACGACGGGTTTCTTCCCGTCGATCGTGGTGGACGCGAAGGGCTTCGTCATGGGCCGCGTCACGACGCGCGTGCCGCCCAGCCTGCCGGACTACG
>Ga0105049_10006896_pt1 | contig 13209 bp, 12 predicted proteins | sample MAT06_FD_78087 | JGI IMG/M metagenome (GOLD analysis project Ga0105049, IMG submission 78087) | Freshwater microbial communities from Lake Fryxell liftoff mats and glacier meltwater in Antarctica - MAT-06 | ecosystem: Environmental > Aquatic > Freshwater > Ice > Liftoff microbial mat | place...
GTGCATTTCAAGTTGTGGGGTGTCAAGGAGGGCATGGCGGGCGGGTGTATTTCAGATTGTTGCATGGTGGGAGGGGACATGGCTCCGCCCCTACGAAAACCGTGTGGTTCGTAGGGGCGCACCCATGTGTGCGCCCGCCGACGTGGGGATTTTGCACTAATGGGGAAACCGAAACAAATCCAAACGATTATTTGGGTGTGTTTCATGCTAAAACCCCGATCAAAGATCGTTTGGATTTTAAATCATCCCTCCATATAGGGTGAGGTGTCTCGTTTTTCATTCATGCCTATATTCTATCCAGAGTCTTCTTGTTTATGCTACATTTGCACTACTTTGAGTAGTTACTATTTTTTTCTGATGTTCAATCATCCAATCGAGGTGAAATCGTCACCGTTCGCCAACGGACTTATACCGTGACCGATGTCCGGCAGAATACCAACCAATCCGTACATACGCCTAATGCGCTCAAACAGATCCTGAATTGAGACCTGTAATAACCAATTGACAGCCATGAGATTACAGTGCATTTGTGCAACCAAAATGTACTGTTTGTAAAAAATAAACAATCAAGTTCTATGCCTTTTTCCCAGAAAACCTTTTGATAAACAAATAAAAATAAGTAAAATATGAGAGAAAATAAATTATTAGTCTTAATTCTTACCTCCAGAAACCTACAAGATACAAACCTGATCATCGTTGAAAACACCAGAAAGTTTGAAAAATACAACAAACGACTTGTTAAGGCATACAAAACTACATCAAATCAATTCTTCATGCGACAGACTTAACACAATCTTACGTCTTTTGGGTGCGACATTGAGAGAAGCTATACGGTTTACCCCGTATAATCACAAAAAAATCCCATCGGAGCAAACTTATCATGATGCCCAGCTATCACATCTCCAGCCTATCAGACAGTGCTACAGAAATCGTTGAACCCGTCAAAGTCTCGGTGATTATCCCGACATTGAACGAGGAAAAGAATCTACAACACGTTTTGCCGCGCATCCCCAAATGGGTGCATGAAGTGATTATCGTGGATGGGCGCTCAACGGATAAGACCGTCGAGGTCGCTCGTTCGCTCATCCCCGATGTCGTGGTGGTGATGGAAAAGCGCAAAGGCAAGGGGATTGCGATACGGACAGGTTTTGCAGCCGCAACCGGGGATATTATCGTGATGATCGACGCTGATGGCTCCATGGCTCCCGAAGAAATCCCTTTATTCGTCGGCGCAGTGATGGCCGGTGCAGATTACGTGCGTGGGTCACGCTTCATGCAAGGCGGCGGAACCGATGACATGGAACTTTACCGTCGCTTAGGCAATTGGGGAATTTTGATGATTGCCCGCGTGCTGTTCGGTGGCAATTTCAGTGATTTTTGCTACGGCTATTGTGCATTCAGCCGCAACGCCATTAAGAAACTCGAGTTGCGTTCGACAGGCTTTGAAATCGAAACCGAGATTAACGTGCGTGCGCTGCAAACCAAACTGCGTATCGCCGAAGTCCCCAGTTTTGAGTCGCCGCGAGTCCACGGCAAGAGCAACTTATCGGCGGTTCCCGATGGATTACGGATTGTTCGCGTGATGGTCAAGGAATTTTTCGGGGCGCGCCGTCAATCAAATAGCGCTAAAACCCAAGAAGCCAAGCGCATAAAAAAAGATGAAACAGCAGCCTAAGTGACCATGCACAAATTATCAATCACTGTCATCATCTGCGCGTATACCGAAAAACGTTGGGATGACCTCTTGGCTGCTCTAGAGTCTATGCGCGCCCAGACTCATCTTCCTGATGAGGTCATGGTCGTGATTGACCATAACCCGACGCTTTACGAGCGCCTCCAGACAGCCCAACCTAGCCTCACGGTATTACAAAATCAACAGGCACAGGGTCTGTCTGGCGCACGCAATACCGGCATCGCTCACGCCACAAGTGACATCATCGCATTTATGGATGAAGACGCCATGGCCGCACCGGATTGGTTAGAAATTTTACTCCCCGCGTATCAAGACCCAACGGTGATGGGCGTCGGCGGCCAAATTATCCCGCTGTGGCAAACCACTAAGCCGACTTGGTTTCCCGCTGAGTTCAATTGGGTGGTCGGTTGTACCTATCTGGGGATGCCCGAAACACACGCCCCCGTCCGTAATTTGATTGGGTGCAATATGTCCTTCCGGCGTGACGTATTTTCGAGCATAGGCGTATTCCGGTTGGACGTTGGACGGATTGGGACATTACCCGTCGGCTGCGAAGAGACCGAATTGTGTATCCGCCTACATCAGCGGTTGGCAGATGCCGTGCTGATGTATGACCCGCAGGCCAAAGTCCACCATCGCGTCCCGCAAGCACGCGCAAATTGGCGGTATTTTTTCTCGCGCTGTTATTCCGAGGGGATTTCTAAGGCACAAATTTCCCAGACCATCGGGGCGAGTGATGCGCTCTCAACCGAGCGCGGCTATACCCTCCATACCCTGCCAGCCGGTGTGATACGCGGCTTAATTGACGCGCTACGGCTTGATTTCAGTGGATTAGGCCGCGCTACGGCGATTGTGATAGGATTCGGATTAACCGCATGGGGCTATCTGACCGGGCGGATTCGCCCACGCACTCAACCGATGACACGTTCCGCGCCTGACGCTAAGTAAATCCTATGACAACATATCCCTCATTTCGCGCAAGTGATTTGCGTGTTTTATTCGTCACCCCGCGATGCTACCCAGATATGGGTGGAATCGAGACGCATGTCTATGAGGTCGGGCGGAGACTGGCACAACAGGTCAAATCCATGACGGTCTTAGCGACAGACCGCACAGGCAAATTAGACGCGACCTCACAAGTCGAAGGCATGACGCTCCAGCGCGTGCGTGCTTATCCCGCCAATCGTGATTATTATTATGCGCCAGACCTCGGCAAGGCGATTCGGGCGGGAGCATGGGATATCATCCATATCCAAGGCTTTCACACGCTCGTCCCACCGCTGGCGATGTGGGCGGCCAAACGCGCCGGTATCCCCTATGTTTTGACCTTTCACAGCGGGGGTCACTCATCATCGGTACGGAATCTGGCACGCCCGCTACAGGCCAAACTGATGCGCCCCTTACTCGCCAGCGCCGCCCACCTGATTGGCGTCTCTCATTTCGAGGCTGATCAATTTCGCGACTGGCTGAATTTACCGTCTGACCGCTTCACTGTCGTCCCTAACGGCGCGAATCTTCCCCCCGTACCCGAAGATTTTGTTCCGACTGGCGAGGAGATTATCCTCTCAGTAGGGCGGCTGGAGAAATACAAGGGACATCACCGCATCATCGAAGCTATGCCGCACGTCCTCACACACCGCCCCTCGGTCCGCCTCAAGATTTTAGGCGTGGGGGAGTATCAAGCAGACTTACAGCGCTTAGCCGACTCGCTTGGCTTAGGCGATAAGGTCGAAATCACACATATCCCGCCTACCGAACGCACCGGCATGGCGCAAGAATTATTGAATGCGTCTCTCGTGACCCTGTTCAGTGACTACGAAGCCCACCCCGTCGCAGTGATGGAAGCCGCCGCGCTCAATCGCTCAATTTTGGTGGCAGACACTTCTGGTTTGGGCGAAATGGCGCGAAACGGCCTTGCCGTCGCCATCCCATTAGACAGCACCCCGCAAGCCATAGCCGACGCGGTACTGAGACAACTCGCCGCGCCCCACAGACCCAATCCCACCGCCTTACCGACATGGGATACTTGCACGGCACAACTTTTGGGTGTGTATCAGCGCGTTTTGGAGGCCAAGACTCCATGAATATCTTGATTGCCACCCAATTTTACCCGCCTTTGATTGGCGGAGAAGAACGCTTCACCCATAACCTGAGCCGTCTATTGGCAGGGCGGGGGCATGATGTCTCGGTGGTGACGATTCACCAGACCGGCCTGCCCGAACACGAGACCCAAAACGGGGTGACAATTTACCGTGTCAAAGGGTTCACCCAACAACTCAAATGGCTGTATAGTGATGATAGTCGCCGCGCCGCTACTCCTTTTCCCGACCCGGGCTTGGTGCGCGAGATGGGCGCGATTATCGACAAGGTACAACCGGACATCTTGCACGCGCACAATTGGATTATCCACTCGCTCCTCCCGCACAAAAAACATCGCAAGCTGATCCTCACCTTGCACGATTACGGGTTTGTGTGCGCGACCAAAAAATTGCTGTATCACGATGAGGTGTGTAGCGGGCCAGCACTGACCAAGTGCTTAGCGTGCAGCGTCGGGCATTACGGATTCGCCAAAGGCATCCCAACGTTGACCGCGAATTGGGTGATGTCGGCATGGGAACGCCGCGCCGTCGATATGTTCGTACCGGTTAGCCAAGCGGTTGCAGACGGCAATCGCCTTAAGGAAGGTACATATCAAGTCATCCCTAATTTTGTTCCAGATACGGTTGGTGATGTCCCCACGCTGGAAAAACAATACGCCGACCAATTGCCGACAGAACCCTTTTTGTTATTCGTTGGGGCATTCGGGCGCTATAAAGGCGTTGATGTCTTAATCGAAGCATACAAGCGGTTAGATAACCCACCGCCGTTGGTCTTGATTGGCTATGACACCAGTGAGCATCCGGTAGAGACACAATCGTTGCCGTCGGGCGTGAGTGTTTTACGCAATTGGCCGCACGATGCCGTCATGGGCGCATGGAAACGCTGTATGATTGGATATGCGCCATCGGTGTGGAATGAACCTTGTGCAACCGTCCCAATGGAAGCGATGGCCGTGGGTAAACCCGTGATTGCCACACGTATCGGCGGCCTGACCGACATTGTGGCGGACGGTGAAAGTGGCTATCTGGTCACGCCCGGCAATAGTACAGAATTAGCGGCTGCCACCGCACGTTTATTGGCAGACCCAGCCTTGCGCGAGAAAATGGGTGAAACAGGGCGCATCCGCGTTCAACGTTTCCAAGAGAGCGCAGTTATCCCACAATATGAACGGCTGTACGCAGACCTTTTGAATCAGACACGCTCCGTTTAGTGGGTCAAGGCAAACCGCCCAAGATGAATACCGCACACTCGATAGACGCTCCCCGTCAATCCGTACAGCCTCGCCGAAAAGTGTGGGGATATTTTCCAGAAATCGCCGCGACTCAATGCGCGGCGTTGGTATTTATGGCTGCGGTGGATACGGCAGGGCGGTTTTCGATTCCAGAATCAGAGGGGTTATTTTGGATTGGCCTATCGCTGATTTTTACGCCGGTCTTTTTCCGGCTCATGCTCGAAAGTCCATCACGCCGTGAGCGTATCGCGTTGGTGGTGACAACCGGTATGGCCTTGTTCATGGTCAAGATATTACACAGCCCCGCTTCATTCACCCTCCATGACGAGCTACTCCACTGGAAAACCGTGGACTCCATCATGCTCACAGACCGGATGTTCACCGAAAACCCGTTGTTGCCCGTCTCGCCATCCTATCCGGGCTTACACCTCACAACGGTCTCGCTGGCTGAAATCCTCGGCATCAGCATCACCAGCGCAGGCATGTTGCTGTTGGGGGCGGTACGAATAATTTTGGGTGTGTCCTTGTTTGGCGTGATTGAACATGCCAGCGGGTCGCAACGCGTGGCGGGCTTAGGGGCGCTGATTTATTGCTGCAATAGCAATTACGTCTTTTTCATGGGGCAATTTGCTTATGAATCCCTCTCTTTGCCGCTGGCCTTATTGTTACTGCTTCTAATTTGTCGGCGTGGCCCGTTGAATTATCTGTCGCGGTTGGTCGTGAATATGTGTGTGATTCTGTTCGTGTTTTCGATCATCGCCACCCACCACCTCACCTCGTATATGACCATCGGATTTTTATTCGGCACTGTTGGGATTGTTATATTTTGGCCGTTTTTAGAGCGCCTCATCCGCGCTATCGTCAATTGGGGGGTAAAAAGGTGGCTCTATCGGCGTTTCGTGCGCTATTTCATCCCCCCAGATGACGCGCCGGAGCAATATGGCAAGCTAGAAATGCGCCAAGCTTTTTTCTGGACAGGCTTATTGGTGGCGACCACTAGCCTAATTTGGCTGTTATATGTGGCGACAGCGACTCTCGGCTACCTCGTGCCGGTGTTCAGCTCTGCCTTTCAAGAATTGTTGTCTATCATCCGCCAAGAAAACGAAAGCCGACAATTATTCGCCTCGGAAGGCGGCAATGTCCGTCCGATTGTCGAGCGCCTCACGGCGATAAGCTCGGTCTTGTTGGCTGTGATGGCTTACCCGTATGGCTTGGTCGAAATCTGGCGGCGGTATCGTGACCGAACAATCGCCTTACTCTTGGGCGCAGCTTCAACCGCCTATTTTGTGACCCTAACCTTCCGATTTACCGAAAAAGGCTGGGAATTATCCAATCGTTCGTCGGAATTTTTATTCATCGGTATCAGTTTTACCACCGCCTTGGCGATTATCAGTTGGTTGCGCGTGAAAAAATTGCGCCCGCTGTTTTTACCGGCATTCACCTTCTTAGGGACGATTCTATTGCTCGGTGGGTTGATGTCGGGTTGGGCCTATTGGGGGCGTGTGCCGGGACCCTATATGGTTGGCGCAGATACACGTTCCATTGACCCAGAGGGGTTACTCGCGGCGGGCTGGACAGAACAATATCTGCCGCACGACTCACGCTTGGTTGCTGACCGAATCAACGGCCTCTTGATGGGGTCGTATGGCCGACAATACATCATCCGCAGTGGCACAGACAACATCCAAATCGCGCCGATTCTGTTCGAGAACCAAATGGGGGAGTGGGAACGCAGATTGGTTAATCTGACCGGCGCGGAATATGTCGTGGTCGATTATCGCCTGACCACAGACCTCCCCGAATTGGGCGTATTTGTCGAGGTGGGCGAGCCGGGCGGGATGAATCACACCCAACCGTTATCAGACGCCGCACTCGGTAAATTTGACCTATTGCCGGGCGTGAGCCGAATATATGACGCGGGCAATGTCGTGATTTATGACATACGGGTGCTAGACGATGCGCGTTAAAGCCTCAGACCTTATATTGGCATGGCTGGTCTGTACGGCAGTCCTGTCGATGGAAGTCATCGGGCTAAACTTGCCGCCCATTTTACGCCTGTCAACGGGTGCGACATTTTTGTTCACTACCCTCTATCTAATTTATAGCGGATTGACCGTAGTGTTATACGACGATTTTCGGCTCGATTTACGCATCGCACTAACGGTAGGGGCATTCTTCGGGGTCACAATCCTCATCGGCATCATCCTCAACGCAACGCCATGGGGACTTACCCGTCTGTCATGGATGACCAGTTTTAACCTCATCGCCAGCATCGCGCTATTCATTAGCTTGATTGGGCGCACCCTCAAAAAACAAGATACACCAGTCGTGTGGGGTCTCTCTCTCTCCAACGTCAGCTTACTGATCCTCGCGGTAGGATTAACCGTCAGCGCGTTCGCCCTCGCCCATATCGGGTTACAGGCGCAGCCGCGTTACGGCTTTACCCAATTTTGGATGTTACCCAGTACGCCAGACACCCCAACAGTGTTGACTCTCGGCACATATAGCGCAGAACATACGCCTCAGACTTATACCGTGAGGCTGTTATCAAACGGCGTGATTTTGCAGGATTGGGTCGCCATCCCCCTAAACCCCGACGAGACATGGGAGACGACCTATACCATCCCCAACACCGGAATCACCTATCCCATCACCGCCGAATTGTACCGTGACGCCGAAACCATACCCTATCGTCGCGTAGAGTATTGGTTGAGCGAAATTAACCGCTTGTCAGAAAGTAGCCCAGAACCATGACCCGACTCATCCACTGGATGCAACATAACCATCACCTCATCAGCAATTCGGCTGCACTGGTTGGGACAGCTCTTTTTAACTCCGGCCTCGGCTTTTTGTATTGGTGGCTGGCTACTCAATATTACGACCAACACGCCGTCGGATTAGCGTCTGCGGTTGTCTCGGCCATGATTCTCCTCGGCTCAATCGCCATGCTTGGATTTGGGACGCTCTTGGTAGGAGAATTGCCACGCCGTAAGGGTCAAGAATTGGCTTTCATCAACACTGCCTCAGTCGCAATCCTGATCGCCTCAGCAGTTGTGACGGTGTTTTTTATGGTCGGAGCGCTCACTTTGACCGATAATTTTGATGAATTGGTCGCGTATCCGGCCTACTTCCTGATGTTTTTGGGTGGCGTGGCCTTAACCGCGCTCACCCTTATGCTTGACCAAGCGTTGGTCGGGTTACTCCAAGGCGGCGTGCAATTACGGCGCAATATCGCGGCTTCGGTGATAAAGGTCGCCTTACTGGTGCTTTTCGGCCTGTGGGTCGTCGATGGAGACGGTTTCTGGATTTTCAGCGCGTGGGTCGTCGGGATGCTGGCCTCGATGGTTTTACCAGCACGCTATCTGTTGAAAACCTATGGGCGCGAAGCCCGCTTACAGTGGGGGATTCTGCGTGAAATCGGCGGGAGTGCCATGATTCACCACTGGCTCAATTTGGCGCTAGATGCCCCGATTCGCGCTATGCCGGTGATTGTCACCGTCGTGCTGTCCCCAGCGGTCAATGCGAGTTTTTATATTGCGTGGATGATGGGCGGCTTACTGTTTTTCCCTGTCCAATCGCTCACCTTAGTTTTGTACGCCGTCGGGGATGGTGATGACGCCGCCTTGGCCGATAAAATCCGGCAAACGTTACGTCTGTCCGTGGTGATTGGCGTCGTTGGGTATGCGGTCATATTCGTAGTAGCCGATTTCTTGATGAATCTATTCGGTGCAGACTATGCGCGTACCGCAACCGATTCCTTGAGAATCGTCGCTTTAGCAATTTTCCCACTCATCATCAAAGACCATTTTGTCGCCATTCACCGGATTCGCAAACAAACCTCCCACGCCGCACGGGTGATTACGATTGGCGGCATCATCGAGGTGATTTTCGCCACAGCGGGCGGTATCGCAGGCGGTGTGACGCTTCTTAGCGTATTGTGGGTTGCAGCGATTGTGCTACAGGCAGTGTATATGACCCCAATGGTTTTACAAACCATACGGATTGGTCAACCAACCGGCGCAAATGTCGCCGCTAATGTTTAATCTATCAGACGGGATGATTGTAATGCGTCGATTCATACGGTATGTCCTATTATGCGCTTGGGTGTCGGCAATCAGTGTTCCGCTATCTGCCCAAACCGTCACTCAAACACCTACACCTGCCGAGAGCGTGACGGTGACGCTAGAATCAACTTTACCGGCGACGGCCACCGTGCTACCGACCTTCACGCCCTCTCCGTCTTATACACCCACGCCCAATCCCGATGAAACCATGGGATTCACCTTCAGTGAATTGGGCTACACCAATTTGTCGATTAGTGGTGGGTTTGGCGTCGGGCAATTTTATCTCCCGATTCAGGCAGGTTACGAAGCCAGTCAAGATACTCAGATGGTCTTGCGCTTGAGTTCATCACCCTTGCTCAAGGTTGTTTCAAGCCTGACCGTCTCGGTCAATAATCAACCCATCACCAGCATAAACTTAAATTCGACGGCTCAAACGGTTGAGTTCGCCATCCCCGCCAGCCTCATTCATTCGCCCGGCCTCTTGCTTCAATTCCGCGCATACTTGCGCGTCACCGATGACGATTGCGAAGACAGCAACATCCCAAGCCAATGGGTGCGCGTCTTGGGCGATAGCACCATCACCCTTTACGGCAAGCGCTCCGATGCCGCCCCGTTACTCAGCGAATTACCGGCGTTATTCTTTTCACGAGACATCATGGGGGCGCTTGCGCCACTGGTGTTTGTTTTGCCCGACAACTCAGACCCCAGAACGGTAACAGCCGCCGCCCGCGTCGCGGCGGGTCTAGCACGCCTAAACAGCGACGGAGGGTATATCGTTGAGGTTGCCACAGTCAGCACTGTCACGGACAAGCAACTCAAAGACTCAAATCTGGTCTTGATCGGCTTACCTGTCCAGCAAAAGGCCTTATTTGAACAATTTGACACGGCCTTGGTGAACCTACGCGGGGACGATCGCTTTTACACCGATGATGGCTTACCTGTGCCAGAGAGTGACGCCGTATTTGAGGCCGCCCTTTCGCCGTGGAACCCCGAACGCCAAGTTTTGATTGTCAGCGCCAATACCCCGCAAGGCTTAGAGAGCGCCGGCATCATCGCGGCCAATCAAGAAACCCTTAGCAATCTGGACGGTAGCTATGTATTCGCCGTCCGCCCCATTCCAGAGGAAAACCGCCTGTTGCCGCCGCCATGGAGCAGCCAGACCACCAGCTTAGAGCAATTGGGCTTTGGGGCGCGTACTATTCGCGGGACAGGGACGATTAATGAATATTTCACGGTGTATCGTCCGGTAGGCGCACAATTCGACGCGGGCGCACAATTCATCTTGCGCGGCTCTGCCAGCCCATTACTCCGCAATGACCAATCCTATATGGCCGTATTCATGAACGAAGTCCCGCTTGGCGCGTATGCGATGGCGACGCTCATTGACCAGCAAACCATCACCTTCCAAATCCCAAGCTCGCTTGACCGTTCGGACTACAGCCAGCAGATTAACATGCGAATCGAGGTCTCTAACCAGATTCCACATGAGCAATGCCAGACGATTGACCGCGAAAATGCGTGGACAATCATCGACCCGTCATCTAGTTTCATCGCTGATTTCGATTATATGCCGCTGCCTGATTTGAACGTCTACCCTTACCCATTCATCGGTAGCGTAACACCAGAACCCATCCATATCGTGTTACCAACCGCCTATGCAAACCATCACATCATGGGCGTGATACGGGCAGCCTTCCGTTTAGGATTCGCGTCTCAGGCCGACCTTGATTTGACCATCATAACCAATCAGGGACTCGACGAAAGCGCATACGACAGCCACCTCATTTTCCTGATGGACAAATTAGAACCAGACATCAATGCGCTATTTAATATCACACCCGCCATCGTAGGAGAAGGTACGCCGACGCCCACGCCAAGCGCCAGTATCTTAGATGGCGATACCGGCGAACTCTTGGACTTGTCCTTGTATCGCTCCTTAAACGAGCCGTTCGGCTTGCTCTACACCGACACCTCACCCGTCAATCCAGAACGCAGCTTCTTAATTGTCTTAAGTGAAAGTGAACAAGGCATGGAAGTCGCCTTAGACACGCTCGCGCAGACAGTCCCGTTGGTCGGTGTCTATGGCACATTAGCCATCGTACAGGCCGAACGCCCGCCCTATGTGTTGTATCGTCCCCAAGATATCGAGACTTTTGCAGACCCCGCAACACAACTCGAAACCACGCCCACATCCACACCTGAACCCCAAACACGGGTTAGCCCGCTACTGAGTGATGGCAGCGCATCATTTGTGATTATCGTCATCCCGATTGTGGTGTCGTTGCTGCTCATCCTCGCCATTTGGCTCTTACGCCGTGGGCGTTGGGGTGAATAGGGAGGGAGATAATGACACAACTGATATACAACGGCCTTGCTGAATTAATTGTCCTCACGTTGACCGTTTTAACGTTGGTCATCAATGAATTATTCAGCGGCGTGAATGCGTATCCCTTGGGCGCAATTCGACGGATAACGCAAATACTGGTTTTCCCGCTGATTTTATTGTTCGGCGTCTTGGTGTTCATCCGCTTGACCAACCCCGCCTAGCGCGGCTGGCGGGGTGTTCAGCTTCCCAAGCGCCAGACTCGCTGTGCGGGCTGCGTCATTTTCCATATCGCTATAAGTCACAAAGTCAAACGCGCCTTTGTACGAGACAATTTGCGCCGGAATTCCCACAGCTACGGCGCGTTCGGGCAACCGGCGCACCACCACCGCGTTTGCCCCAATCACAGCATCATCGCCAATGCTGATTGCCCCCAAGACCTTCGCGCCCGGCGCAATAAACACCCGATTCCCGATTTGAGGGGAACCGCGCCGATCACCGCGCCCATCAACACCCAACGTCACCCCTTGCGAGAGATTGCAATAATCACCCAACGAGGCTCCAGACCCCACGATAATCCCGCCGAAATGCCCGATATACAAACCACGCCCAATCCGTGCTTTGGGTTCTAATGAGATACCAGTCAAAATTTCGGTCAGGCGAAATAAGATGAAATGAAAAATAAGCGCGAGTTTGTGTAAAAGTTGAAAGAGGAAAAAACGTGGCTGCAACCCATACAGCCAATGCCCAAAACGATAGACAAGGCTGGCTTGTGCGCCCTGTGCGAAAAAAAACACAGTCCATTTAGAACGACCCAAGACATGGCTATACCGTTCGATGTCCGACCCAAAATATGCCCACGCCTGTCGCATTAGGTTTCTCCAAAGCATTCACCTTATCGCAGTAAAAGTATACCACTGCACAGAGAAACGCTTGAAGCAAAATTAAGCGGCTAAATGGGCAACGCTCTTATTCAACAAGTCTTGATAATACGTCATATCGTTTCGGTATCCATCCGCATCGGCAGGCCGGTTATGGACATGCAAATCGAGCGTTTGCAAAATATACCCCACAGCCATCTTAAAGGTGTCGTATAGCAAATTGCCGGTAATCTGTGCCATCATCTCCAGACGGCCATCCGACAGATAATGGCGAGAATTTTCACCCAACAGGTGACGAATGGTGCTAACTAGTTCGGTGGTTTTGGTGGGCATGATGATTTCCTCACTGTATAACGTTAAGCGAATAGACTAAAAATCAGTTGATACTTATCATCCCAAAGTATATACCCATAACAATTTTTACAGTATTGAGAAAACGCCCTATTATGGGGAAACCGAAACAAATCCAAACGATTATTTGGGTGTGTTTCATGCTAAAACCCCGATCAAAGATCGTTTGGATTTTAAATCATCCCTCCATTAGCAATTTTATGGAGAACAACAATAGATTTCGCGTGAATGCACAACGCGAAATATGCACGGTTTTTCCCCTCTCCTCATGGAGAGGGGCAGGGGTGAGGTTGCTGAAACGAGGCGTCCATACTCATAAAGTTACACCATCTCTATTTCGGTTCTCCATTAGCCAAGCAAACTATATAACAAAATTGGAAGCCCAAAATCAACCCACGGCGCGGTACAATCTTGATTGTCATGAAATTGTAAAGAGAATGACCCCTAATGCAGTATCGCTTCGTTCGCCTTCTAAGCCTAACATTGCTGATGCTCTGTCTCAGTAGTTTAACCATCGCCCAAACTTCCCCTCTTCAAACCATGACCTATGCGTTCGCAACGGCCAA
>Ga0105049_10006897_pt1 | contig 13208 bp, 8 predicted proteins | sample MAT06_FD_78087 | JGI IMG/M metagenome (GOLD analysis project Ga0105049, IMG submission 78087) | Freshwater microbial communities from Lake Fryxell liftoff mats and glacier meltwater in Antarctica - MAT-06 | ecosystem: Environmental > Aquatic > Freshwater > Ice > Liftoff microbial mat | place...
AAAACTCAAAATCAGTCGGAAATCCGAAGCATTTTATTGACGCTAGTAGAGGGGTGACTAAAGTTCTGGTTATGCAAACCTGGTCGGTTGCACAGGTTTTGCGTTCGTTCTAATTGCTTTGACGCACTTGGTGTACGTACGCAGGTGCGAATCTCTATTTCTGTTGGGTCTTTGGAGAGTCTATGATGAAGCATCGAGTTACCTGGCTTACCTGGCTTTCGGCACTGCCGATGGCATTGGCATTGGTTAGTTTTGCAAACGCGGGATTCCGCTGCGGTGGTTGCAGCGATCCGTGTCGCCCGTCACGCGGTTTCGGTGGCGGTTGCTCGTCCGCGGCCAACGGCTGTGGTAGTTCTGTCGATGGTGGAATGGCTGTCGGCGGATGCGGATCAGGTTATTCATTGGTCCAAGCGGGCGCGGGTGCGTGCGGAGCCGTTGCGGCCGACGGATCCTACAGCGGCATGATGATGCCGGCACCGGCTGTTTCCTACGTACCAGCTGTTTCCTACGTACCGGCGAACTCTTGTGCGCCTGCTGCTCCAGCTCCGGTCGCCATTGCTCCCCAAGTTGTGTGCGAGCCGGTTACGGGCTACAGAACAGTCATGGAATCGACCTTCGTTACCGAAACACAATACGTCAACGCGACCGAAACCAAAACGGAAACACGTCAGCGCGTTCGCAAAGTTTCTCGCAGCGTTCCAGTGACGGTTGAAGATTTCCGTACTCAAACCGTCATGGTACCGACCACCGAAACCAAAACGATCGAGTATAGCGTTCTGGTTCCTGAGCAATCGACCAAAACCGTAGACGTTTCGGTTTCGGTTCCTGTTTGGAACGAAGTCTCGGAAAACTACACGGTTAAGGTGCCTCAACTCTCCGATGTAGAAGAGACCTACAACGTGCAGGTTGCACGTCTAAAGGATGAGACCTTTACCTACAGCGTGTACGTTCCGCAAACCGAGTCCGTCACCAAGATACAAACGGTCACCAACGCGGTTCCCGTAGTGAAGACACGCACGGTGCAACGAACCGTCCCTTCCTACTCGACCCAAACCATTTCCAAGGACGCAGGTCATTGGGAAACAGTCGTGGAAGAAGTTGCGGGCTCGTGCTACGGTGCCGGTCCGATGATGTCCACACCGATGATGTCCGCACCAGCAATGGTTTACGCACCAGCAATGGGCTATTCCAATGGCTGCGGCAACGGAGCGATGACTTCGGTTGTTTCCGGTGGCGGATGCGGCAAGGGGCTTTTTGCTCGCCGATCTGGATGCCGATCAGGCGGATGTGGTTGCTCAGCGCCAGCGGCATCAAGCTGCGGATGCAGCGCCCCGGCCGCGTCCTCGTCATGCGGTTGCGGCACATCCATGGTGGTTGTCTCGGCTCCTCAAACCACCACTCGACGTGTTTGGGTTCCTAACATCGTGACCGAAGAAGTGCCAGTGGTTACCAACTCGGTTCGAAGCGAAGAAGTGGCTTACACCGTTTATGAACAACAAAGCACTCAAGTTCCCTACGAATGTGCTTACGTCGTTTATCGCCCAGAACAACGGACTGCAACGAAGAAGGTTGTGGAGTATGTTTCAGAGCCTCGCACTCGTACTCGCAAAGTCGTTAACTACACCGACGAACAACGAACTCGCACCCGCCGTGAGCTGAGCTATACGACTCAGACCAAGCAAGAGACCTATCCAGTGGTCACGTACAAAACCGAAAAGCGAACCAAGGAAATTTCCTTCACCATTAACGTTCCGACGCAGAAAGTGGAGCCTATCCAAACAACTCGCTACGAGACCGTTTCGGAAGACGTGGTCGAGGACTACACCGTCAACGTACAAGTGCCAACAACCAGGGAAGTGCAAGTTCAAGTTTGCAAGATGGTTCCCAAGTTGGTTGCTTATACCTTCAACCCGTGTGCAGGCACGATGGGCGCGACCAGCGGTTATGCAACTAGTGGTTACACCACTGGTGGCGTGATCATGGGCGGTTCCTCAACTGGCGGATGCGGTTGCGGAGTTTCGGCACCGGCAGCTGCTCCATCGAGCGGTTGCGGGGCTCCAGTTGCAACACCGAACTGTGGATGCGGCAACTAACTCGACCGTCTGCTTAAAAATCGGACTTCAAAAGACAAGAAGCCCGTCGGCGAACCGATGGGCTTCTTTTTTTGCGCTGGCACCAAGGGACCAAGTTTAGCATTGTCCGAGATAAACTTCCTAATTTTTCGCTGGTACAAGCCCGACCCGCAATCGAGGAAACCTCACTAAAATGCTACGATCCACTGGCTTGCGAGTTGGACTTGTAAGGAAATTGTCCCGGCACGATTGCTTGATTAGAGCACTGGTATGAGCCTTTCCAACTTTCTGACCTTTCGCCGGCAATAGCCATCAACCGGTGAAAAAATTGTTAGAATGAATCTGGTTAGCGCAACCCGCTGTTTCCCTCCCAAACCATGTCCCTCTAAACCTTTTGTTGAAACGGAGCCCCACGATAATGCCAATCGGATCGAGTCCCATATTGTCCCGTCGTCTGCCGATGAGCACACTTTTGGTCCCCCTTGCATTGGCAATCGCCTGTGCTGGCGATTTAAGAGGCCAGGATACTGCAATCTTGAAGTCAGAGTTCGTCTACGAAAACGACCCTTTTCCGAGCTGCCACGCATCTACGATCGTCGAAACATCCACTGGAAATTTGGTAGCCGCTTGGTTTGGCGGTCAATACGAAAAGCACCCCGAGGTCGGCATCTGGGTTTCTCGAAAAGTCGACCAGCAATGGTCACCTCCCATCGAAATTGCCAATGGAATTCAGTATCGAAAAATGGACGGATCGATTGTTCGCCACCCGACGTGGAACCCTGTTCTATTCCAACCCACCACGGGACCTTTGATGCTGTTCTACAAAGTCGGGCCCAATCCGCGAAGCTGGTGGGGAATGCTAGTTACGTCCGAGGATCATGGCGAGACGTGGGGAACACCTCGCCGTCTCCCAGAGGGTATCCTGGGCCCAATCAAAAACAAACCCATCGAACTGCCCAATGGTGACATACTTTGCCCGACCAGTACCGAAACCCCGGTGACCGACAAATGGAAGGTTCACATGGAGTTTACTTCCGATCAGGGACTTACCTGGAGAAAGACCGAGGACCTCAATGACGGCGAACAATTCAATGCAATTCAGCCCAGCGTGCTCAAAACGGGTGGCAACAACTTATTGGCTCTTGGCCGCTCACGCGAGAAAAAGATCTTTCAGATCGCGTCCAATGATTCCGGTCGAACTTGGTCAACGATGACAGCCACGACTCTTCCTAACCCAGATTCGGGTACCGATGCCGTGAGCTTGTCGGACGGTAGCCATTTGCTCATCTACAACCATGTGATTGTCGGAAAAGATAAAGACAGCTGGGACGCCAGGACACCGCTGAACCTGGCGACCTCCAAAGATGGAGTTCGATGGCAAGCGGCGCTTCAATTAGAGGATACGCCCAAGAGTGAATTTAGTTACCCCGCGATCATTCAAACCCGTGACGGCCTGATCCACATCACCTACACATGGAATCGGAAAAAGATCCGCCATGTGGTTGTCGATCCGAAACGACTCGTGCCGAAAGATTTTGATGGCGAAGCGTGGCCCTCTGTCGGCCCGCCTTAAGAAATCTACCTAGGCCATTGGTACAAATGAGCGTGCCTGCAGTACTTTCGTATCCAACCGGCGTGCAAGTCGCCGATTGCCCCCTATTGCCAATTGGACAGGTAACGGCGAACATTTCCATAGCTAGATTCGTCTTTTGTCTTGGCGAACTCATCCATCCTCGAAAAACCCTGTTTGCACGCTTGTTCTTTACTTACAAACAGGGCCAGGAAGCTGCACAATGTTGGAAATTCTTCTCCCTGACGGTACCATCGTCGCTCACCCCGACGACGCAACTCCTCTTTCCGTCGCTGAAAAAATTGGCGCTCGTTTGGCTAAAGCGGTTATCGCTGCCAAAGTGGGCGAACTGATAGTCGATGCTACGCGCTCTCTCAAGCCGTTTGCCAATGGCTCTCCGATTCCCTTGCGATTGCTTACCGAAAAGGATCCTGAGTCGCTTGACGTTTTGAGGCATTCCTCCGCCCACGTCATGGCTCGGGCAATCATGCGACTCTATCCGGGCGTCTCGCTGGCATTCGGGCCGACCATCAATAACGGCTTCTACTACGACTTCGACTTGCCCAAGAAGTTGAACGAAGACGATTTTTCAAAAATCGAGGCCGAAATGGCTAAGATCATCGAACTGGCTGAGCCCTTCGAACAATTCTCACTCAATCGGCAGCAATCGGTCGAACTTTGCAGCGACATGAAACAGTCGCTCAAAGTAGAACATATTCAAACCGGCTTGGCCGCCCATGAATCACTGGGCTTCTATCGCCAAGGAGAGTTCGTTGATCTATGTCGCGGTCCACACATTCCCGACGCTGGCAGGATCAAGGCGTTCAAGGTGATGAGCATTGCCGGTGCTTATTGGAAAGGTGACTCAAACGGTCTCCAGTTGCAACGTGTCTACGGAACCTCCTGGTTCAGCCCCAGGGACATGCAGGCACATTTGGATCAAGTCGAAGAGGCAAAGAAACGCGATCACCGAGTCATCGGCAAACGACTCGGCCTGTTCCAGATTTCGAGTGAAGTCGGACCGGGTATGTGCCTCTGGCTACCCAAAGGAGCCCGCATCCGCAGCCTACTGGAGGACTTCCTGCGTAAAGAAATGCTGAAGCGAGGTTACGAACCGGTCTACAGCCCGCACCTGGGGCGCGTCGAACTGTATGAGACCAGCGGCCACTTCCCCTACTATCGCGATAGCCAGTTTCCACCCTTGTTCGTCAACGACGGCGGTGCACTGGTCGATAGTTGGATCCAACGGCTTGGCTCGAAAGAGGGATTGCCGAAAGCCCACGAACAAGCGTTCATGCAAGCCGCTGAAGTCCTTGGTTGCGAAATCAAAGATTACCAACCGGAGGACTCCCCCCAAGATCGCGCAGCGGTTCTGCAATCTTGGCAGCGATTGCACGAACGTTATCTGGTCAAGCCGATGAACTGTCCACATCACTCGATGATCTACAAGGCGATGCCGCGTTCCTACAAACAGCTCCCGCTGAGACTCTTCGAATTCGGTACGGTCTATCGTTTCGAACAAACCGGTGAACTCAACGGTATGCTTCGTGTTAGGGGCTTGACCCAGGATGACGCACACATTTTCTGCACTCAAGATCAAGTAGAGCAGGAGTTCAGAAACACCATCGAGCTAACTCGGATGGTACTCGAGTCCGTCGGACTCAAAGACTATCGCGTTCAGCTTTCACTGCGGGATCCCAAAAGCGATAAATACGTCGGCAGCGATGAAAATTGGAAAAAGGCCGAAGCAGCGCTCCGTCGGGTACTCGTAGAGTCAGGCTTGAACTTCGAAGCGGCCGAAGGAGAAGCTGCCTTCTATGGCCCCAAAGCGGACTTTATGGTTCGAGATTGTATCGGACGGCAGTGGCAGTTAGGGACCGTACAACTGGACTACAATCTCCCGGAACGATTCGAGCTCGAGTACATCGGCTCAGACAACAAGACCCATCGTCCCGTCATGATCCATCGCGCTCCATTCGGCTCCATGGAACGTTTTGTCGGTATGCTCACCGAACATTTCGCGGGAGCTTTCCCCATGTGGCTCGCACCAGAACAAGTAAGGATCTGCCCGTTGAGCGAAAAATCAAACGACTACGCTTTGGAACTGGAAAAGCAATTCCTGGAAGCGGGTTTTCGCGTGACTGTCGACCTCAGAGGTGCGAAGGTTCAAGCCAAGATTCGAGATGCACAGGTAGAGCTGATCCCCTATATGGCTGTTGTCGGACCGCGCGAAGCCGAAACCCGCTCGATTGCGCTTCGCGATAGAATCGACGGAGAACTTGGCACCAAGAGCGTCGACGAAGTATTATCAATGCTGGCCTTAGAAGTGTCACAGCGCCGTATTCGACAAACCGTCCAGAAAGAAACCACGGTGGCCGAGCCGGAGCCCAAAGTAGCCGAGATCGCGAGCCATGAGTACTAAATCAATTTCCAGTCAATCGTTTAACAATGAGCCGTTTAGCAATGAGCCGTTTAGCAATGAGCCAGTAGGCAACGAGCCGTTTAACAATGAGCCGTTTGGCAATGAGCCAGTAGGCAACGAGCCAGTAGGCAATGAACCGATTGCTAGAAAGTCGACACCCGGTGAGCCGACCGTGGCCGAACGATCTGCAGAGCAAATCGTTTCGGATGAATTCATGATTGCTAGGGCAAAGATTCTTGAACTCGCTGCAACGCTGGATCGGATTGAACGAGCTACCGGGGACGTGGACGGCTCGCGTCCCATGCAACTTTTGGTCCAAGGAATGAATATCCTGTGCGATGATGAAGTCGAAAAAGTCAAACGTGTCCAATTGCTGATGAGTCGACAGTACGAACCGCAGTGGCAGTCTCATATGGCGATGGAAAAGAAAGTTAGCTGACACCGTGGACTATATCGATCCTCATTTGCATATGGTCTCGCGAACAACCGACGACTACGAGACATTGGCTCGCATGGGCTGTGTCGCGATCAGCGAGCCCGCCTTCTGGGCCGGTTTCGACCGAGGAAGTGTCGAGAGCTTCCGCGACTACTTCCGCCAGCTGACAGAGTTTGAACCAAAGCGGGCGGCGCAGTACGGCATCTCGCACTACACATGGTTATGCATCAACGCGAAAGAAGCCGAAAACGTTGCGCTCTCTCGTGAAGTCATCGCGATGATCCCCGAGTTTCTTGCTGCAAGCAATGTTTTAGGGATCGGGGAAATCGGGCTCAACAAGAACACCCGCAACGAAGCGACGATCTTCTTGGAGCATCTGGATCTCGCGATGAAGTACCAACAACAAGTCCTGATTCACACGCCGCATCTTGAGGATAAATACCAAGGGACACGCATGATTTTAGACATGTTGATGGGCGACTCACGGCTGGATCGCTCGCGGGTATTGGTCGACCACGTCGAGGAGCATACCATCGAACATGTCTTAGAAAATGGCTTCTGGGCCGGGATGACGTTGTATCCCGTGAGTAAATGCACTCCGCAACGAGCAGCTGACATGATCGAACGCTATGGCCCGGAACGGCTAATGGCGAATTCTGCCGGAGATTGGGGGCCGAGCAAACCGACCGCCATCCCAGACCTCATCATGGAACTTAAGAAACGAGGACATTCCAAGGAGCTGATCCAACGCGTCGTCTTCGAGAACCCAAAACAGTTCTTTTCTCAGAGTAAGCCATTCATTCACGGATAGTGCGTCGTCCAGCCTAAAAACTTGGGGTTAACAAACTTAGTTGCACGACGCTCCGCTTCGTGATTTCTGCGACGCGGAGCATCGACCCAATTATGCAATGGCTCCGTCTCTATCGGGCTTCGCAACGATGCGCATGCAATAGAACGATCGCCACACAAAGATAGCCGCAATGGAGCAAAATCCGACGGCTAACCAGATGCCCAGAGTCGGCCCCTTCATCTCCTTTAGCAAGACCGCTAACTCGACTGCCAGCAAGCCAAACAGCGTTGTGAATTTAATGACCGGATTCAATGCGACGCTCGACGTATCCTTGAACGGATCCCCCACGGTATCGCCCACCACGCATGCATCATGCAACGGAGTCCCTTTTTGCTTGAGGTTGACCTCGACGATTTTCTTGGCGTTGTCCCAAGCGCCACCTGCGTTGGCCATGAATATCGCTTGATACAGTCCGAAGATAGCAATGGAGAACAAGTAGCCTACAAAGAAAAAGGGATCGATGAAGGCGAATCCTAAGGTGATAAAGAATACAGCCATAAAAATGTTGAACATCCCCAATTGGGCATAACGCGTGCAAATGGCCACGACCCGCTTGCTATCCTCGACCGACGCCTTTGCCGCTCCATCCAGCTTGATGTTCTCTTTGATGAATTCGACAGCCCGGTAAGCCCCCGTTGTCACCGCTTGGATCGAAGCACCCGTGAACCAGTAAATGATCGACCCTCCCGATATAAGTCCCAATACGAATGGAGCGTAAAGAAGTGACAGCTTTTCTTGATCGGTCGTCAGGCCGTGGGTCAATTTCATGATGATCGAAAAGATCATTGTGGTTGCGCCGACGACAGCCGTGCCGATAAGCACCGGTTTGGCGGTCGCTTTAAATGTGTTGCCAGCACCATCGTTTTCCTCGAGCAAGTGCTTGGCTAGTTCGAAGTTCGCATCCAATTGATAGTCGGACTTCAGCTGAGCATGAATGTTGTGCTCCTGCTCGATCAATGAGAGTTCAAAAACACTTTGGGCGTTGTCGGTAACGGGCCCATATGAATCGACAGCGATGGTGACTGGCCCCATCCCCAGAAAGCCGAACGCGACCAAACCAAACGCGAAAACCGCTTCTGCCTCCATCAGACTCCCAAGCCCTTGCGTCGAGATGCCATAAGAGATGGCCATGAGCGACACGATCCCCAATCCCAGCCAGAAGCACGAAAAATTCCCTGCGACCAAACCGGAGAGAATGTTGAGCGACGGTCCTCCCTCGCGGCTCGAGGTAACAATCTCGTTGACATGCTTCGACGAAGTCGACGTAAAGATTTTGACCAACTCAGGAATCAAAGCGCCCGCGAAAGTCCCGCACGAAATAATCGCTGAAAGCTGCCACCACAAGGCTGAGTTGCCTGCCAAATCGGGAATCAAAAGGAAAGAAACGAGGTAGGTGATGGCGATCGACACGGCGCTCGTGATCCAGACCAATCGGGTCAATGGCATTTCGAAATCCATTTTCGCAGCGGTCGCGTATTTGGCGCTCGTAAGCTTCTCGTTGATGTAATAAGAAACGACGGACGCCACGATCATCATGATTCGCATGACAAACAGCCATATCAGCAGCTGTACTTGCAACGTGGCAAACCCGGCTCCGGCGGACTTTTCGTTGACCGCCAACAGGATGAATGTGATCAATGCGACCCCTGTAACGCCATACGTTTCGAATCCGTCCGCGCTTGGACCGACCGAATCACCCGCGTTGTCTCCCACGCAGTCAGCGATCACCCCTGGATTGCGAGCATCATCCTCTTTGATTTTAAATTCAATTTTCATCAAATCCGATCCGATATCGGCAATCTTGGTAAAGATACCGCCAGCGATCCGAAGGGCAGCTGCACCGAGGCTTTCTCCGATCGCGAATCCGATGAAGCATGCGCCGGCGTACTCCTTGGGAACGAACAGCAAGATACACAGCATGATCAGCAGCTCGACACTGATGAGCATCATACCGATGCTCATCCCAGCCTTGAGCGGGATTGCATACACGGGATAGGGCAGCCCTTTGAGACTAGCGAACGCAGTTCGCGAGTTCGCAAACGTGTTGACACGGATCCCGAACCACGCAACGCCGTAGCTACCGAGAATGCCGACAATGCTAAAGCCAACAATGATTGCAACGACGCCCGCTGGCATGGCGGCCAACCAGCCAAAGTACATTACGATCACGACCGCGATAAAGAGCCAGAGCACGGCCAAGAACTTTCCTTGATGGATGAGGTACGTTTTGCAGGTGACATAGATGAGCTCGGAAACTTCGAGCATCGACTTGTGAACGGGCATGCGTTGCAACTCGTTGTAGATGCGAGCGCCGAAGTAAAGTCCAGCACCGCAAACTAAGAGCCCCAGGTAAAGAAGCACTGTTCCTGGTACGCCAAAAAACGTCACCAGTCCGATATCAGGAAGAACGAGATTGGCCTCCCCACCGGCCGAATGTACCGGCGGAGTCGGCTCCTGTGCAAGAACGCTGGTCGCCATCGCGACACATATCATTAGCATTGCCAGAAAGGCAAATCCAAATGTTTTAATCCGTCTGACGTGTGTCATCCAAATCGCTCCAAAATATGGGTGTTCTAGAAAAGGGGCAGCGAAATCTGGGTAGCCGCATTCGCATCCGCAAGCAGGCTAGCCATTTCTCCAGCAAGCTTCAACACCCCTAAACTCATTTTGGTTGATAATTATGCTTAAAAGCAATCCAGAGGCGATTAAAGAACCGTAGCTGGTGCTTATGGAGTTTTCCAAGACAACCATTTTGTGTCCGAGATTTAGAAAGTCCAATTGGAAATGGCGAGTTGGTCCTTGGCAGACTGCCCCTCGCGAAACCGCTAGAACGCCAATTGACGAACGCAGGATTTTTCTATAAAACCACGAAGATGAAATGCATCCGTGGCGCAATTGGATAGCGCATCGGTCTTCGGAACCGAGGGTTAGAGGTTCGAATCCTCTCGGGTGTACTTGGCGTAAGTCACACAGGATATGCGGCTTACGATGATGTACGAGGTAGATTTGAAACAGCCAATTGGCCGTTGTCAGAGATTAATGTTCAGAGATTGAGAGCGCAAGATGGGCTTCCTAGCGAGCCTTCGCTCCACTTCGGTTGCAACCATGTTCTATGGATCCGGAGACTCGCTATCTTGTTTTATCACATTCCAAAACCTTTCTGTCGCAAGAGTCGAAAGACTTGGTACGTAAAGATTTCTAGTCGGCAAATCAATCTTGGCCCCGACAAAGATCCTGCCTTCCAACGCTGCTATGAACTCATGGCTTGTCCCCTGAGAAACGATTAAAGGAGGCCCGAAAGGCTGTCGGTGAAAAAATGGTGACCGGAACAAACTACGTTTCTCCTTCTTTTCCCATCGAGAGGATGAGTAAACAAGAAATCGAAGCGAGTCCACTCTTGCCGATTGGACGCGACGGTTTGTGCGACGTTTGGGCGACCGATGCGTCGAAACTGAATTTCCGTTAGTGACTCAGGACGGTTAGTCCTGAGACACTAAACGGCAAAGACGATCGGGCCAAAAATCGACTTTCCTCGCGGTCAGAAGGTCTCGGTAAATGGGGTAAGCACCGTTCGCTCCGGCACATGAAGATTGCAAATCCGATCTTAGCCATCGCTTCGGCCACTTGCGGTTCCTGCTTTGACAACATCGCCATCTTTTAGGAGTCAAGAAAAGACGGCACCTGTCGTGCATTTAGTGCATGTACAACTACAAATTATGTCTTTTGTTTTGAATCGTCGCTCTAATCCCCGTAGTTGATAAGAGCACGCATCTCCAGTGGAGGCCTTCACTTGCGGAGTTTTATGCCTCCACTTGCTGAATGTCGCCGTCGCCGGCACGCGTTTAGCTAATGGATTGTCTCAATTCAACTCCGCCACAGAACTTTTAAGAAAGCAATTCGATGCATCACATAGGAGATTACTGCGAGCGACAAGGTCCAGGGCTTCTTGGAGAACCTGTCAACACGCTCACCAATCTAGTCTTTATCTGGGCTGCTGTTGAAGCCTGGAACCTCGCAGGACGCAACCGGATTCGAGCGTGGGATCTGACGCTACTGATTGGCCTGGCGGTTGCCGTTGGTGTCGGCAGCGGAATCTGGCACGCGTTTGCAACGCCCTGGGCAAAACCGATGGACCTGATCCCGATTCTTCTTTTTCAGCTTTGCTTTCTCTGGATTTACTTGAGATCCTGCGGAGAAAGATCAATTGTCACTTCAGCGGTACTCGTCTCAGGCTATTTCGTCGTGAGCCTGATGATGCCCCTGGTTCCTCCGTTTCTGAACGGGTCAATCCTGTACGCCCCCACATTCCTGGTACTTCTGTGCATCGCCGTGTTCCACTACGCCACGCAATCGAATGAACGTTACCTGATGGCAATCGGTGCTTGTCTATTTTGCATCGCCATCTTGTTCAGGTCGATCGACTCACTCATGTGTGGCTACGTGCCGTTCGGGACACACTTTCTTTGGCACACTCTCAACGGCGGGCTGTTTTATGTCGCAATGCGCTCGGTGATCCTGCACCGTGCGGACAGCGTGAAAATCCAATTGACAGGGAAGAGGCATTCCAATGCGTGATGGCATGACGGTCCGTGTGAGTACTGAGCTTGAGGCATCGGTGGACCATGTTTGGGAGAGATTGCTGCAGAAGAGAACGTTTCTCTATCTGATCCGGGGTTGGCTGGCGATTGAGCAAACCCAGTCGTGGCCAGACACATTGTTCGTACAGGGGACATCGTTTGTGATGAAGATTCGTCTGTTTGGCCTAGGCCCGCTCTCCTCACATGAAGTCCGCGTCGTCCTTGTCGATGAGTCTGCGCGAGAAATTGCCACGGACGAGAGCAGTCGCTTGGTCCGTACCTGGAAGCATTGTATGCGAGTCGAAGCCCTGTCACGGAATCGATCTCGATACACAGACCACGTCGATATCAGTGCCGGCCTGTTGACACCGGGTGTCTGGCTTTTTGCGAGTTTGTTTTATCGTGCTAGGCAGCAGCGATGGAAAAGGCTGATTGCCGAATTTGAAAGTGAGAATCCCAATGTTTAAGCCAGAATGGTTTTCCCCTGACTACATGACGGCGCGGCAGCGATTCCGTGAAGCCGTGCGCCGCTGTGGATGGACTTGCGAGTCTCATTCGATTGGTCTGGCGGGTCCGCACGGTGAAGATCTGACGATTGACGTCGGATATTCCTCTGCCGATGGTTCGGAACGAACACTTGTTGTTTCCTCCGGGGTGCATGGCGTCGAAGGGTTTTTCGGCTCCGCCGTTCAATTAGCGACGCTGGAACAATGGGCGGGGCGGAAATTGCCGATCCGCTGTGTTCTACTGCATGGACTGAATCCGTTTGGGTTCGCATGGCTACGGCGCTTTGACGAAAACAATGTCGACCCGAACCGCAATTTCCTCTTGGCAGGCGAATGTTACGAAGGATCGCCGCCTCACTACTCAGATCTTGATAAGTTATTGAATCCACAACGACCACCTTCGGCATTGGAGTCGTTCCTGTTAAAAGCGTGCCCAGCCATCGCGCGCCATGGAATGCCAACCTTGCGGCAGGCGATCGCGGCAGGACAATATGAGTTTCCCCAGGGACTGTTCTTCGGTGGTGCCGGTCCTTCGGCAATGCACAAACTGCTCAAGCAACACATGCCACGGTGGCTAAAGGGCAGTCAGTCTGTGATGCATTTGGATTTCCATACAGGACTGGGACCGAAAGGCTCCTGCAAATTGCTAATCGACTATCCGTTGTCCCCTTCTGCCAGTACACGGCTCACCGGCTGGTTTGGTGCCGACTCCTTCGAGTCGAGCAGTACGGAAGGCATTTCCTACAAACTTCGCGGGGGATTCGGCCACTGGTGC
>Ga0105049_10006899_pt1 | contig 13208 bp, 9 predicted proteins | sample MAT06_FD_78087 | JGI IMG/M metagenome (GOLD analysis project Ga0105049, IMG submission 78087) | Freshwater microbial communities from Lake Fryxell liftoff mats and glacier meltwater in Antarctica - MAT-06 | ecosystem: Environmental > Aquatic > Freshwater > Ice > Liftoff microbial mat | place...
GCCCGAGCAGAGCGCAGCGCCGCGCTGGGTACGGTGTCCGCAAACGTGAGATCGACCTGAAGGGGCAAAACTCGTTGGGATCGGTCGAATTTCCTCATGGTTTTGTGAAAACAGAGCACTTTCCCCAATGTTTTTTCCGGAATTTGGCTGAAATCCAGTGTTTTTATTACAGAAAGTGCGTTTCCCGGTTGCAATTAAACCTATGCAACCTTTAATCAGCAAACAATGATTGTCCTAGGTTGGACATGATTCATGATTTAGGATTCGTTGAAAGGGATTCATCGTATGGCAAAAGCAGCTCCCAAAGCAGAAAAGCCACTGACCAAGGTCCAGATCTTCACCAACCTTGCTGAAGCAACTGGGTTGACGAAGAAGCAAATTGCTGAAGTTTTTGAGGCTCTCAAGGCTGAGATTTCCAGCTCCATAGGCAAGAAGGGCGTGGGCTCGTTCGTAATCCCTGACCTCTGCAAAATCGTTCGCATCCAAAAAAAGGCTCTTCCAAAGCGCCAAGTTCGCAATCCTCAGACGGGCGAAATGAAGTGGGCAGATCCAAAGCCAGCTTCGACCGCTGTCAAGGTTCGTGCTCTCAAGAAGCTAAAAGACATGGTCTAATCCCTAGACCAGGTTTTTTAAAATAACCAACGACTTGGGCAGGCCTTTTCGCTTGCCCATTTTCGTTTTCCGAACGAAACACGCGAGGCTGTAATGCGATTGATCTTGATGGGAACGGGGCCGTTTGCCGTCCCTAGTTTCGAAGCACTTCGCCAAAAAAGCTACGAAATCGTTCACGTAGTCACTCGTCCGGCAGTGCCTTCCAATAAAAAAGAACCGCCACCAAGCCCAATCCGCCAATGGGCTACCGACCATCAACTTCCTCTGACTGATCCAGCTTCTATTAATGCGCCAGACACGGTTCAGTGGCTCCAGGAACAACGATCCGATTTGTTGGTCGTCTGTGACTATGGCCAAATTCTATCTCGCGATGCGTTGGCTTCCGCCAAGCTCGGTGGAATCAATCTGCATGGTTCCATTCTCCCGCGTCATCGTGGTGCGGCGCCCGTTCAATGGTCGATTCTCGCTGGCGACGCCGTCGCAGGTGTCTCAATCATTCACATGACTCCAGCTTTGGACGGCGGACCTGTGTTGCACACGTTGTCGACACCCATTGGCGAAATGGAGAATGCAGGTGAGCTCGAGTCGCGGCTCAGTCAAATCGGCGTCCAATCCACGCTCGAATCCGTGGCTCTCCTCGAAACGAAAAAGTGCCTCGACGAATGCGTGAATCTGGGCGGACACCAAGACAAGTCCTTGGCAACCAAAGCGCCTCGGCTTGCCAAAGAGGATGGTGAACTGAATCTTCACTATGCAGTGAAATGGATCGATCGATTGATTCGAGGCCTACAACCTTGGCCTGGTTCGTTTGCACACGTTGCGTTTCCGGACGGCAAGACGCTGCGACTTATTATTCCAAAAGCGAACCCGATCGAAACCGATATGGCTTCGTCGCCGTTTCTTCCCGGCGATTTGCTTTATGGTGAGACGCTCAAGCAGTTTCGAGGAATAACACCAAGTCTCGACACAACAGCCTGTCGCGACGCATGGCTGGTGGCTGTTGGAATCGACGGCTTGCTGGTCATCCCCGCTGTTCAACCGGCTGGAAAACGACTCATGTCGGCTGACGAATTCGTTCGTGGCTACTCGCGTGTCGCGTCCATGAAAATCATCTGTACCCCAGGTTCCCACCGCCTACTGAACAAAATGTCATGCACCTAGCTTCTGTTTTAAATGCCTTACAGGTCATTGCTCCCTTGGAGTTCGCTGAAAGTTGGGACAACGTTGGCCTGCTCGTAGGAAATCGCAATCGCAATGTTGTGCGCGTCATGACCTGCCTGACACTCACTACGACAACTCTCGAAGAAGCGATCGAGTCGAACGTCGAGTTGATCGTTTGCCATCATCCGATCCCGTTTAAGCCACTTGCAAAAATAACGGACGACAGCATCACCGGCAAACTACTTATCGGTGCGATCGAAGCCAGGATCGCAATCTACTCGCCGCATACCGCTTGGGACAATGCCCGAACAGGCATCAATCAGCAACTCGCAGATACGCTCGGATTAGAGAAGATCAAGCCGCTTCAGGACTTCGCGCAGGGTGGGGCGAGCGATGATGCCGTCGGTGTTGGTCGATACGGTCGACTACCCGAACCCGCCACCATAGAAAGTGTAATGGAACGGCTTCGAGTAGCCATCCCAACGATGCAAGTCCGGCACACGCACACGGCCAATCACGTTCTTTCCAAGATTGGGATCGTCTGTGGCAGCGGTGGCAGCATGCTCTCGTTGGTCGCACGACGGGGCTGCGACGCGATGTTGACGGGCGAAGCGACATATCACCAGTGCTTGGAGGCCGAATCGCTTGGAATCGCAATGCTGTTGATCGGTCATCACGCCAGTGAATCGTTTGCGATGAAGAATTTGGCCTCTCAGCTTCAAGCTGTCCTGCCGGAGATTCAAGTAACCACGTCCCAATTGGAAATGTCTCTGTTCTAAGCTCTCCGGTGGTTGTCACCATCGGCAGAACATCTGTGGGCCCTATCGGGCCTATCTTGACCTACTAGGCTACCCGGTCCAACCGCGAACTCCTGCGGAACAAAACATGCGCAAACGAAAACCCGTTGCACTACCAGTTTTTTAACAGCCCATGGCATTAGGCCTTAAGCGGCTCGCAGGTCATGCAGTGGCCTTTGACCAAGATCTCGCTGATGCGGGAGATATTGAGCGACTTCTTCATCTTGTCGTCTGGAAGTCCAATGCCCTCCATGCAGGACACCGTACCGCAGTCGACACAGACAAAATGCGGATGGCTACTTCGGTCATGCGATGGATCGCGAATTTCGAACCGCCAAACATGATCACCTAGCTCCGTGCGACTCACCAACTCTGCGTCCGTCAAGTCGCTGAGGTTTCGAAACACCGTCGCCTTGTCAAATCCAATCGGCACAAGTTTGTCCGATAGTTCGGCATGCGTCTGTGGCTTGCTGCCTTTCCGCAATGCGATCAAGACGGAAATACGAGCAGGCGTGCTGCGAAGTCCCGCTGTACGTAAAATCTCACGCACTTTTTCTATCTCGTCTGTATCCGATTTCTTGCTCATGATTCTTCTGTAATAATCGTTGTGTATTCTTAAGCTGACTTTTTATCCAGGAAACGCGCGAGGCGTTCATGGGTTGCGGGTTCGGAATACTGTAGTTTACCAAATCCGTACTCCGCCCCCTCCGCCACCGCAGCAAGCTGCTGATCCGGATAGTTGGTGATGATCATGGTTGGAATGGATTTGAACTCGTCATGCTGTTTGAGATGTCTCAGGATTTCGACGCCATCCGTATAATCAACATCCAATTTTCGATTGATTACGATCAGATCGACTTTCTTTTGGCTCAACAAATCCAATGCATCGCTTAGTTGATGCGACCGAAGCACCGCCACGTCGTAACGACTCGTCAGCATCCTTTGAATCGCTGAATGATCCGGATCGCAATTACCAATATCCAAAACGTTTTTTGTCATTTTGCACTCGAGAGTTCGTTTTCTAATGTTCGCACAAGGGAGTCTTGGAGATACTTTTGCATCAACGTCCGAGTCATGTCCAGCATCCCATCGATCTTTTTCGATACCCCAAAGAGCATGTTACCTTGTTCATTTGAAAGAGCGCGGCGCTGGAGAGCCTCAACTTGCTCCGACATTTTTTCAAAGGACTTCGCTCGCTTTAGTTCGTCAAGTAATTTCTCGGCTTTGACCGTATCCTTTTTACGGATCTCTTGCCTGATCCGCGACTCGAGCACTTTTCGTCGGATCACGAGATCCAGAATCTCGCCTTGAAGACCCTTGAGAAAAGCCTCCGTTTCCAAACGGCGACGATCGTCCGGCATGTCCGCTGTTTCTAGCGATCGAACCCCATTGACGATCGGCAAACGAGCCAACAATGTCTCTCCATTCTTTACGTAATAGAGGTACAACGGCAAGCCGAGCTGAATAAAGCCTTTTTGTTTCTTGGGTATTGCGGGCACCTCCGCAGTGGCTATCTCTTTCTCAGCGTCAATTGATTTTCCGTCATTTGTTTTGTCGCTACGCGTTTTCGAATCCTTAACCGAGGATAACGCAGCAGTGTTTTGGCTGCTGGCCGAGGGCCCCGCAACAGCTACATCGACGAGCCTATACTCGGGTGGAGCCACTGGTTCACGGGCCAGTTGGCGAGCGATGGCAATGGCTGTGGTCTTGCTTTCCCCCGGAGGATCATATTGAATCGTTGGCAGCTCCTTGGTTCCAATAGGCAGTACTCCTCGCCAGTCGGTCCGTCCAACCATTTGAAGATCGTCACTTCCGGGCGTTCGGCGATAGATTTCCGCACCGACAAACGAGCTTCCCGGTAATTGTTGTATGCCGAGCTTTAAGCTTGAATCGGGGTAACTCGCGTTCACCTTGAGTCCGATGCGTTGGGTGCGACGGTTCTTGGCAATCGATAACGAACCTCGACTAGCCGTAAAGATCGCGCCATAAAGACGGGAAATATTGTCGATTTTCTCCGTTACAGCCACGTAGGTGAATGGGATCGCTTGCAGGGCCGTCGGATTGCCATTGGCGTCATCACGACGGATTATCGGCAAAATCAAATCACCTGGCAGCACACGAATTGGATGCTCCTCCGTCGTCAACAAGCCTGCCGCTCTCACTCTCAACACCGCGGTCTTGAAATCCGTTTCTTCGATCCGAACCATCGGCGAAAACGCTTCTTTTGCCAGACTCGCGACCGCCCTCGAAATCTCGTGCTTGTGAAACACTTGAGTCGAAGCGATCTCGCCCATTCGCCGTACAAACGAGTCCAGCTCCTTTACCTGAATCTGAATCGACTCGCCAGCTTTATCGACCGATACGAGAAACACTTTATCGTTATCTCGCAACAGCGCTTCGGGTTGCCATGGAAGCCGAGCCGGTATCTGCCTGGCTACTTTCTTGAACTTCTCGAGGTCCATTTTTTGAATCAGCGCACATAGGGTTTCGCCCGATTCAAGTTGCTTCAGCAGTTCGTCATTGCTTCCCTCGAACGGTTGAATCTTGGTCTTGAAATTGGACCATTGCTTACTGCCTAAGAATGGAACAATATCGCGTTGCAACGCCGAGTATTGCAGTGGCTGAATCGCAATGCGTTTCATTTTTTCGATCGCCCCGTCCAGAGTCCGTACGCTTTGCAAACTTGCGGCTCGCGCTGCAAGGTCGGCTTGGACCTCTTGATCTGCTTTAGTCAGTTTCTTCGCAGGCTTGGCAGGATCCTCAACCGGTTTCGGTGGCGGCGGATTCATTTCCAAGTACGCTTGCTTTGCTTCGTCCGATTTACCAACTACCAATACCAATTCCCGCGACAACAGCTGATCGACAGTGAGTTCATCCAGCCGATTGAGGACAGACCCAAACAAGGAGTCCGGGGTCGATTGGACTTGGATCGTCCAAGTTGCACCGAAGTTGATTTCGGCAAACTCCGCGATCTGTCTATGAATTTCCCGTTCCGAATCTTCGCTGAGGGATAATGTTGGCGAAACGCTCAACCATACCCTAACCCGATACGGCGAGTACTCCCAAATCTCCTGTGAGAGTGCGTTCTGACTTGCGATGCAAGCCAGTACAATGAATCCGAGTAGAGATCGAGTGTAGAAGCGAACAGTTGCTTTGGAGGCTGAATGCGGCTTTATCATCTCGCTTGTAGCCTCCACTTTTGGACGTCTTGATACAAGCCCGTTGGCTTCTTGGCTATTCCGCTGACTTCTCTTCGATATGCAAACGTTTCGCCAATCTGCCAGAGAGGGATTATTGGCAAGTGAGCGGCAACGACGGAATGCAAATCATTGCACCTTTGACGCACCTCACGCCAGTTTCTCGCCATGCTCAGTTGCCCAACCGCGTTGACAACAAACTGATTGTTCGATTGAGCTGCACCGCCCACGCCGAAGAGCCGTTCTGCGTCCGTTGCTGGCTCCCAGACCGCTGCGGACACATAAATGAAGTCGACATCGGTCGGTTCATTCGGCGCCGGAATCTTAGACAACACTACGAGTTCCGCAGGCACATCAATCAATTTCCAAGCCTGTACGATCGCTTCGCCAGCGACCCGAGCAGCTTCAAAGTCAGGCACCCCTAACTTGATCGTTGGAATAGGTGGCAAGGTCTCTTGTCTCTTTTCCGCTTGGATCTTGAGCTTTCCTTTGGTCAACATCAACAGCACGGTAGCGAGCTGCCGGTCATAAGGGTAGTTCTCAACACTTTTGTTGTACGCGTAGGCAATGGGGTCAGCATCCGTGGCACCGAATGGAAACGGACCACTGATCACACGACTCACTGCGGACTCCGCAGTGCCCAGAATTTCTCCGTTCAAAATTGCTTCGCGGTTGATGGCGTAGAGCAATGCCCTTCGAAATTCGCGATCGTCCATGTACGCGTTTTGGCTTCGCGGGATCAGCATGTGCACCATCGGCAATGCATATTGATCGACGATAACATTCGTCGCGGTCCGAAGCTTGGTCGCATCCGCAGGGAACAATTGATCGATGATTTCAATTTCGCCCCGCCTCAAATCCGAGATCGCTTTTTCCGGATCAGAATAGAGAATTTCCTGAATCTCTTTGGGTTGATAATCCAAAGGCGGGTTTGCGTCCGCCCATTCAAATCGCCTTAAACCCGGCTCGCTACTTTTCAGCCTGTACAGCGACTTGGACATGGGCTCCTTTTTTTTGCTACTCAATTCCCATTGCAAGAACGCTTGAGGCAAAACATGTGGCCGTCGCAACTTTAGCTTCAATCGCTCAGGACCAAACACGGAGACTGAGTCGACAATCGAAGCCCAACTAGGGGAATACTTGGAATGACCAACAGTGGCTCGATCAAGAAACGCTTGAGAAAGTGTCAGGCTATCCGGAATACTGTCTTTCCCTGGGTTTTGAATCATCAGATCCAACTCGGAACGATCATCGCTATGCTGAAAGGAACCGTATCGAAAGCGATACTGCCCACCCTCTGGTCCTGTGTTTCTAAATTCAAAAAGTGGATTGGAAACGAGTTGGCCCAATCGACTGGAAGGCCAATCCGCTAGCGCAGCGGTATCAGGAGTGTCCGATATCTGAAACACACCGATGCGGATCATTGGATAGGCCAGGATCAAGTCATTCAGCAACTTCTTGCCACCCTCAATGTCCGGCTCAATGGCCAGCATCCGCAAGGCCGCTTGCCTAGCCTTTGCAAAGTCTCCTTCATCGCGATGCCGTATCGCTTCTTCGCGATGAACATTTGCCATCTCCAGAAATTTGCCGCGATATTCGATAACGACAGGGAGCGGGTCTTTGCTGTAGTCCTTTTCCAAACGCAGAATCATGGCTCTGGCAGTTCCAAAATCATTGGCGTCAAAAAACGACTTGACTAGCTTCCCGGAAACGTTGGATATCGCATTTCGAATCTTGTCTTTCTCTCTATCATTAGGGAAATTCCTCTGAAACTCTTCGAGCACTCCCAAAGCATGCGGCAAACGACGTTGGCCCGCCATCTCGATCGCGCTCACAAAGAGAAAATCCCTTCGGAGTTTCGAGATCCCCTGCGTTAGCGGATAGTTCTTGGTCAGGAAATCCAGATGTTCGAACGCTTCGCTAAACTTCTTCTGTTCCAACAGGATATTCGCACGCTGCAATATCAAATCTTCGAAAAGAAGGACCTTTTCGATCTCACGCCATGAGATCTCATACACTCGATCCGGAAATAGCGGAAACGTAACCCGAAACTTGTCCGTTTCCTTCGGTGACTCAGGCAGCTTTCTACCAGGAAAATCGATCGGATTCACCTTAACGCTGCGACTCTGCTCCTCTTTCTTCAAAGTGATGATATCGAACGGAGCTTCATCCAAAACCGAACCCGTTACTCCAATCTCCTCCAGCAACTTGTCCTGTTGCGCATGGACGACCGTTCCAATCGCAACGAATGCGAATAGTGAAATGCAAACAAGTAATCGCGCCCACTCGCAAGCTCTCATCATCGACTTGCACCTGAGTCTTCATTGGAAGCCGTTGGTACAGGAACGGTTAGTACCACTCCCTCGTCGCAGGGCACTAACAGCACTTTCGAAAACACGAGCGGCAGACCCGCAATCGGTTCACCAGTTGACACCCGGGCAATGATGCCTCCATCGGCGAGCGAAATTCGAATCAAGTCACCACTGGTGGAGGAAAGAATACAATCCGCCTCGAGCGAAGTTGGCGTTCCAATCAAGACCGTCTTGCCAAGCGACTTCGTCCAAAGACGTTTGCCAGATGCATCGCAAGCGACCAGCCCGTCAATATCGCTGTATGCAAGCAGAGTACCCTTTCCATCACTTTCTATCGCAAAAGGCCCCCAAGTGAATCGACCTTCGACCGGTACTGTCGTGACCCGCTTCAGCTCACTGGATTCATAAAAGTCCAATTGATCGCCGGATGGCCCAGCGGAAACGCCGACGATTGTATCATTGATACTAGACAGCCTTCCCTTGAGCGGCTTTTCGAGCGGCTGCGATGTAATCACTCGCAACTGTTTGCCGGTGGACAATTTATGAATGTAACGCTGCTGGTCCGCAATGATCACAGTCTGCTTATCAGCCAGGACGACGGGATTCAACCATTTAGGCCGCTCCCCGGCCTGGACCGGTGGTTGGAATGGAGAACCAATCATTCTGCCTTTCTCCGGATCAATCATTGCCACCTGGCCATTGCTGAGCGGAACCAAAACGCTTCCACTACCGATCGCGACAGGTTCGTTGCTCGGAAACGCATCCCCAAGATCTATCGCCAACATTTTCGTGGGGTTGGTCGCTCGCCGCGATGGATCGACCAGCAGAAGCTGATTCCCGTCCGCTTGGTTAAAAATCGCGATCCTGGAGTCCGACAGTTTGAGCGGTGCCTTGAACATCATCGCTCGTTGATTCTTTCCTAGATTCTCCACCGGTGCAACGGGTTGTTTCTCCAAGAACGACTTGCCGTCCAAAGGATAGGCCGAGCCCTGTGCGGTGATCGCCAAAAACCCTTTGCCGTCGGTCGAAAGTGAGGTGACGGGGACACCTAAGTCTGTCTCCCAAACCATCTCACCGGTTGCGACTTTGATTGCCGTCACTCGGACGCCGAGATTGCCTCGAACGATGCGAGTGTGAATAACAAACTCATCTGCCTTGATCGGCTTGCCTGTAAATTGGTCGCCGTCATCCTTGAGCCATTGCCGATTGAGTTTCTGAGTGCTTTCCTGAACTTGATAGAGCGTTAGCCGGGTCGAAGCGAGCAGCAAATCGTTCCCTATCAACAGAGGCCATGTCAACTTGGGGACCATCTCGTTTTCAATGGAGTTTACTTGCTTGAAAACCTTGTCTTTTGCACTCGACGAATCGAATTCTAAAATGGCAACTTCGCCCAAGTTCGTTACGACCGCCAAACGCCGTCTATCAACTTGAGGAGCAATAACAACATGCCCACGAAACCGAATCGGCTTTTGGCCTGATTTGATATCTAGCCCGTCGTCGTTCGTTTGAAACACGCGCATCAGGCAATAGTCTGGCCCCTCACTGTCAAATAGGATTAGTTGGTTCTGAACCCAAACTGGCGGCACCGCAATCGACGAGGGGGTATGCCCGACATACTCCACTTCTTCGCATTCGCCGCTTGTTCGAGATATCGCATAGAGATTGGAATGGTTTCCAAGCACGTAGCGTATTTTCTTGTCGAGTGCGCCACCAACTCCGACATCGATAGGCTGCGGCAGTTTCTTTCCCCAGCGCGACTGGCCTGTCATGATGTCCAAACAAAAGACTTCACCAGTGGCAGCACTACTTGTATCGGATTTTACAGCCGCGCCAGCGACTGCGACAAATATGTCATCGCGATCAATCGAGGGTTCCAAGAAGCGTCCCGTAAACTTAGCTTCCCAAATCAACGCCCCATCCGCCGCGGCTAATCGTTGTATCTTGCGTTGCTCGGGTACGGAAATGAGGACATCGCTATCCGGATTGTCCGAAACCGATTTCGGTTCACCTGTCCAATCGGTTCCCACATGCCGTCGCCAAAGAACTTGTCCGGAAGTGGCGTTCATTGCGTAGACCGAGCCCTTTGCCCGTACGAAAATGGTCGAACCCGGAACCACAGCGGCGTCTGCTTTGCGACCAATCAATACCGCTATCTTCTGAACGTTGGTAGGTTCCGGGTCTGTGTTGACAATCGGCATCTGCGTTGAAGGAACAACTAGCTTCCGTTGCAATGCTGTCGCCTGACTGAGGAGTTCGGCAATCTTGGTGTCGGATTCCAGCGGGGGATACTTGCGAAGGATGTCTCGGCGGAGGTTATAGGTTTCCGCCACATTTTCGGACTCAACCGATTTGGTCATGTCTGCGATGGTCGCGGTCAGGTCCTCGCCCCGCTTGATATCCCGAATCAAGCGATTGCGGTTTTCCTCGATGGTCTTGATTCGAAGTTCGTTTTGAGTCCGTTCGGTTGTTCCGACATAACGAGGGTCTTGAATCAACTCCAATTGCTTGTCCATCTTTTCGATCAAACCCTTTCGGTCGGCAATCGACTGGACGTTTTCGATCTTCATGACAAACTTTTCCGCAATGCGGAGAAGCGTGTCGGTAACGTCACCTCGGAATCGTCCGAGAGCTTCCTCGTTGGTAATGGTCGGCAATACCTCCTGGCACACTTTTGACGCGACTGCTGGATCGGCGCCTTTCTCAGCCTCCTGTCGGACCTTTGAAAGGGCGGAAAACACTCGTGCTTCGCTGGCACGAACGTCGGTCACAAAGCTCGCAGCAAAGTCAGAAAAACCCTTGCTCGCGCGTTCGTAGTCTTGTGCTTTGTAGGCAGCTTCCGCTTGCTTGAACGCTTCGTCTGCGTTGCCCTGTAAAAACCACACGGAGAGAAATACGAATGGAATGATCAATAGCGCGACGACAAACCCATAACCGATGATTCGGTAGGATTCCCAAGCGCTCTTTTTCTTGACTCGGGTATCCCTGACCGCGCGTATCGGCATATCATCGAAATCGATTTGCTTTTTCTTTTTGCGTGACGGCTTCACGCTGGCCACTATTTCGACTTCTTCGACCCCGTCGTCGATGACTTCAACCACCTCGACGTCGTTGCTCACCTCGACAACCTCACTGGGCAGCAAGTCTTCGACCGAATCATGATCATCGATCGGTTCCGGCTCCAGCGGCTTACCACCGCGCAAAGCCACCGACGGATCAGGCTTGGAGCTGCCGAGAGATTCGTTGAGTTCGGTCACCAACTTGGTAGCTTGAAAACGCGTCAACTGTCCGTTGTCTACCAGCAACTTCGCAATTGCTTCGGGTGTGACCCGGATCTTTGACTGTTCTACCTGCCGGTACAGCTCAACGATAATCTCCGGGTCGAGCAGACCTCGGCTCTCTAACAGGGCGATAAACTGCGATGCTGCCATCGATTAATTAAACTCCTCGACCACGGTCACTTGGATACTACTGAAGGCTTCTTTCTCGTCCACATACAGGGCTGCTACGACAGCCACATACATGGACTCCGCATGAGTTTCGAAATCAAGTATGGGTGCGCGCCATCTCTTACAGAACATACGAGTGCAGTTTTGTCCATGTAGGCAGAGATCCGAAAACGAGAAGAATTGGTACAGCGGGACGTCGAATAGGGCAGTCTTTAGGAAGAGCCTTAACAGCAACCCTATGATAGCCAAAGCCTAACCATTTGAGGATCGCTTAGTCGGATATTTCCGATGGAATTGATCCTTTCAACTGCCAAATGCACGGGCAGGACCTTTGCTAGCTGCGCTCCGCTATTCCAAGTAAGTCGTCCAAAGAGCCGCTTGAGCATATTGCTGAATCAATGCGTCCCCTTTTTCGGGCGGACAATTTCCCGACTCAATCGCGGCCCGGATGCGTTTGCTAAACGCTTCCTGAAGATGTGGGACGTCGTATCGAGCGAACGACACCATGTCTTGAATCCGGCTCCCCGGAACAATCTTCGATACGTGAAATCTTCCATCGGATTCCATGAAGATCTGCGCTTCATTGGGCAATCCGAAGAGATTATGGTACGAACCCATCACCTCCTGATAGGCGCCAAGCAAAAAGAGACCAATGTAGTAGTCTTCGTTTTCTCGCCATTCCGGCAACTCAAGCGTTTCCTTCACGTCCTTAAGATCCACGAACTTATCGATCTTGCCATCCGAATCGCAAGTCACATCCACCAAAGTCGCGAAATCCACTTTGGATTCCTGCAATCGATGCAATGGAATAACGGGAAACAATTGCCCGATCGCCCAAGAATCCGGTGCGGATCGAAACAACGAAAAATTACAAAGGTACTTAGCGGCAAGCACTCGCTTTACCTCCTCAAACTCCTCATTCGGAGTCCGCGATTGCTCTGACTCTCTGAGAGCTCTAGCACATACCTCCCAATAGAGCACCTCTCCCTTGGCCCGGTCCTCAAGTGAAATCAGCCCCAAGTTGAATTGAGTATGCAATTCGTCCTTCAGCTCGACCGCGTCATGGTAGTACTCGAAATAGTTTTTGCCGTTGATCTCATCGCACAATCCTTTTAGCTCGGTGATCACCTGTGGATCATCGGCATCGATCAATACGACCGGTTGGTCATCTGCAAAGGTCTCAATCTCCTCTCGAATGGAAACGACCAGAACCGTATGGTAAGCAGTCATCATACGACCGCTTTCTGTTACCAAATTGGGATGCGGTACGTTTTCTTCATCGCAAACGGTCTGAACGGTGTAGACCACGTCGTTTGCAAACTCTTGAACCGTGTAGTTCATGGACGATTCGAAACGGGTCTTGGAACCGTCGTAATCCACACCAAGTCCTCCACCGATGTCCAAGAAATCGACAGATAGTCCCAATTGATGAATCTTGGCGTACACACGGGCGGCTTCTTTCATTGCGTTCTTCACTCGCTTGATGTCGGTGATTTGCGAGCCGATGTGAAAATGGAGCAACTTAAAATACTGCTCTTTCTTGTTCTCTCGCAATAGCCGTACGCATTGGATGATCTCCGACGTCGTTAAGCCAAACTTGGCTGAGTCACCTCCAGAGCTCGCCCACTTGCCAGAGCCTCGGGTGTACAACTTTGCCCTCAAACCGATCCACGGGCAAACGCC
>Ga0105049_10006900_pt1 | contig 13208 bp, 15 predicted proteins | sample MAT06_FD_78087 | JGI IMG/M metagenome (GOLD analysis project Ga0105049, IMG submission 78087) | Freshwater microbial communities from Lake Fryxell liftoff mats and glacier meltwater in Antarctica - MAT-06 | ecosystem: Environmental > Aquatic > Freshwater > Ice > Liftoff microbial mat | place...
GTTTCAGCGCGACCGTTTCCAGTCCGCCATCGACTTCGCGCGTGACATTGGCATGGTCGCCATCGACCACCACGGCGCTGGCGAAGGTGCCTTGCGGCCAGCCGGTGAGCGCGGCGAGCATCTGGCCGGTCTGGTTGTTATCGCCGTCAATGGCTTGCTTGCCCAGGATCACCATCCCCGGTGCTTCGGCGTCGCAAATCGCTTTCAGGATTTTGGCAATGGCGAGCGGTTCGGCATCGTCATCGGTCTGGACCAATATCGCGCGGTCCGCGCCCATGGCGAGCGCCGTGCGCAGCGTTTCCTGTGCCTTTTGCGGACCGACGGACACGGCGACGATTTCGGTCGCGACGCCCTTTTCCTTAAGGCGGATGGCCTCTTCGATGCCGATTTCATCGAACGGGTTCATCGACATTTTGACATTGGCCAGATCAACACCGGTGCCGTCGGCCTTGACCCGCGGTTTCACGTTGTAATCGAGCACCCGCTTTACGGGGACAATGATTTTCATCGCGTCAGCTCCATCTTGTTATGCTGCACTGCGCCATAATTGGCGTTTACGTAAACGTCAACCTGTCGCCATGCGCGGGTGTCAAGCGACCGCCCGCACTTCGGCCACAATCTTCTTTGCTGCATCGCCCAGGTCGTTGGCGGCGACAATCGGCAGGCCACTATTGGCAAGGATATCCTTGCCCTGTTGCACATTCGTGCCCTCCAGCCGGACCACCAGCGGGACCGACAGATTGACCTCTTTCGCCGCCGCGACGATGCCGTCGGCGATGATGTCGCATTTCATGATGCCGCCAAAGATGTTGACGAGGATGCCCTTTACCGCCGGGTCTTTCAGGATGATCTTGAACGCGGCGGTGACCTTTTCCTTGCTTGCGCCGCCGCCGACATCCAGGAAGTTGGCGGGGAATTCGCCGTTCAGCTTGATGATGTCCATCGTCGCCATGGCCAGACCCGCGCCGTTGACCATGCAGCCGATGTTGCCATCAAGCTTGATGTAGGCAAGATCATATTCGCTCGCCTCAACCTCTGCCGGGTCTTCTTCGGTCAGGTCGCGCAGTTCGACCAGATCCTTGTGGCGGAACATGGCGTTGCCATCAAACGCGACCTTGGCGTCGAGCACCAACAGCTTGTCGCCCTCTGGCGTCGGGCAGACCGCCAGCGGGTTGATTTCAATCTGTTCGGCATCGGTGCCGAGGAAGGCGGCATACAGGCCCGCGAGAATCTGCGCGCATTGCTTGGCCAGATCGCCGGTCAGGCCAAGCGCGGCCGATACACTGCGCCCATGATGCGGCATCAACCCGGTCGCGGGATCGATGGTGATGGTGTGAATTTTTTCGGGCGTGTCGTGCGCGACATCCTCGATATTCATGCCGCCTTCGGTCGAGGCAACAACCGCAATGCGGCTGGTCGCGCGGTCGACCAGCAGCGCAAGATAGAATTCCTTGCCAATATCAACACCGTCGGTGATGTACAGGCGATTGACCTGCTTGCCCGCTTCGCCGGTCTGGATCGTCACCAGCGTGTTGCCAAGCATGTCGGCGGCGTGCGCGCGCACTTCGTCCAGCGATTTGGCCAGCCGCACCCCGCCCTTGGCATCGGGACCCAGTTCCTTGAATTTGCCCTTGCCGCGTCCACCCGCGTGGATTTGGGCCTTCACGACATAGAGTGGGCCTGGCAGCGCGGCGGCGGCGGCGACGGCTTCGTCAACGGTCAGGGCGGCGATGCCCTTGGGCACCGCAACACCAAATTTCGCGAGCAATTCTTTGGCCTGATATTCATGGATATTCATGGGGAGAGCTGCGCCTTTCCGGGGCCGGACGAGGTTGAAGGAGTCGCGCGCCGCATAAGCACAACTGGCGCAGCGATGCTACCCCCAACCCTGCCGCTATGCTCAGTCGGCCAACTGCGCCTCACGCACGACAGCAATTCCCGCCATACGCTGGACCTTAAGTTCTTGCTTCAGCCTGGCCGGGTCGCGCGCAATGATAAAGCCAAAGCTGACACCACCCTCTTTGCCAATCGTCGCATGGTGCAGCTTGTGCGCTTGCACCAGCCGTTTGGCATAGCCGCTTTTGGGAATATACCGAAAATAGCGTTGATGAACCAGGCCGTCATGAACGAGCGTATAAATGATGCCATAGAGAAGAATGCCGACGCCTATCCAGGTTGCGGGTGGCCAAGCCGATGTGCCCGCCACCAGCGGGCTACCCCACATGAACATCGAAATACTCATGCCTGCGCCGACGATGCCGTAAAGATCGTTCTTTTCAAGCGCATTATCATGCGGCTCATGATGATCGCGGTGCCAGCCCCAGCCAAAGCCGTGCATGATATATTTATGGCTGCTCCACGCGACAAATTCCATCGCGAGAACGGTAGCAAGGACGAGCAAAAGGATGGCGGCGAAGGACATCATTCTTATATAGCGGCTTCTTGCCCCTTCGGAAAGAAGTAGGCGGCAATATCTGCCCCCACGCGCGCCGGGCGAAGTGTTTCTGCATCGATGCAGCACCAGCTTGACTTGACCTCGGCCAGCACTTCTTCGCCGCGCTTGATCACCGTGTTGTAAAAGGCGCGTGCCCCGTGCAGGCTTTCCAGCAGTACGGTGGCGACGATATCATCGTCGATAAACGCAGGTTTCCGATACGTAATTTCATGTTTCAGCGCGACCCACGCGCGCTGGGCTACCGCTTCCGGTGGGGCCAGCCCGCGCCAATGCGCCAGCACCGCATCCTGAACCCAGTTCAAATAACGGCTGTTGTTCACATGCCCCATGAAGTCGATGTCATCAGGCAAAATTGTGATCGGAAATCGCAAGGTAAGGGTATCCATTGACAATATGTAGCAAGCGAAAGTTACAATTTCCAGTAAGCGGGCAAAAGAAGCTTGCTTGCATAACTTCGCCGTTCGCGCCTAGGCAAAGGGTTCCTGAATTGTGAGTGATCGAATATGACCCCGACCCGCACCATGTATGAAAAAATCTGGGACGCGCATCTGGTCGAACAGCGTCCCGATGGCACGGCAATCATTTTCATCGACCGGCATCTGGTGCACGAAGTCACCAGTCCGCAGGCATTTGACGGCCTGCGCGCGGCGGGCCGCACTGTGCGCCGCCCCGATCTAACGCTGGCCGTGCCCGACCATAACCTGCCGACGACGGCGCGGCGCGATGCAACGGGGGCGCGCATCCCGATCCTCGACCCCGACAGCGCCGCCCAGTTGGAAGCGCTGGAGGCCAACGCCCCCGCATTCGGCATCCGTTACATCGGCGATGCCGATGCAGAGCAGGGCATTGTCCATGTCGTTGGCCCGGAACAGGGCTTTTCCCTGCCCGGCACCACCATTGTGTGCGGCGACAGCCATACAGCGAGCCACGGCGGGCTGGGGGCGTTGGCGTTCGGCATCGGCACCAGCGAGGTTGAACATGTGCTGGCAACACAGACGTTGCAGCTCAAACAGTCTCACACGATGGAGGTGCGCGTCGAGGGCGACACCGGACCCGGCGTCAGCGCCAAAGACATCGTCCTGCACATCACCGGCGTGCTGGGCGCAGCGGGCGGCACGGGCCATGTCATCGAATATACGGGGAGCGCAATCCGCGCGCTGTCCATCGAGGGCCGCCTGACCGTCAGCAATATGGCTATCGAGCACGGCGCGCGCGCTGGCCTGATCGCGCCCGATAACAAGACGTTTGAATATCTTAAGGGCCGCCCTATGGCGCCAAAGGGCACGGATTGGGACGTGGCGCTCGCCTGCTGGCAAAGCCTGGCGAGCGATCCGGGCGCTGTGTATGACAAGACCGTTATCATCGACGCTGCCGATATTGCGCCCAGCGTCACGTGGGGCACCAGCCCCGAAGATGTCGTTCCCATCACCGGAATTGTCCCCGACCCGATGAGTTTTGCCGACCCGTCAAAGCAGGAAGCCGCGCGCAAAAGCCTTGCCTATATGGGCCTCACCCCCGGCACACCGATGACCGAGGTTGCGGTGGAAAATATCTTCATTGGCAGTTGCACCAACAGCCGCATCGAAGACCTGCGCGCCGCCGCCGCCGTGCTGAAAGGGCGGCGCAAGTCCGATGGCGTCAAATGGGCCATCGTCGTGCCGGGATCGGGACTGGTGAAACGCCAGGCCGAGGATGAAGGCCTCGACCGCATCTTTATCGACGCCGGCTTCGAATGGCGCGAACCCGGCTGTTCGGCCTGCCTGGGCATGAACCCCGACAAGGTGCCACCGGGCGAACGCTGCGCCAGCACCAGTAACCGCAATTTCGTCGGCCGCCAGGGGCCCGGCGCGCGCACGCATCTGGTATCGCCTGCGATGGCGGCGGCGGCGGCGGTGACCGGGCGGCTGACCGATGTGCGGGAGATGACGCCATGACGGGAAATTGTCATTGACAGTTCGTCGGCATATCCCATTGACATATCCCACATGGCGACATAAAATCAGACTATGAACGCACCTACAAAAATGTCCCACAAAGGTAGGCTTTTCAAATCCAATCGCAGCCAGGCGGTTCGGATTCCGAAGGATCTGGCCTTTCCGGAAAACATCAAGGATATCATCATCCGGCGGTCTGGAAATGCAATTATCATTACGCCGGAAGAAAGTTTCTGGGATGATTTTTTTGACCAAGGGCCAAATTTGGATTTTCCAGAACGCTTTCCACAAGGTGAGTATGAAATCCGCGAAGAGTTCTGAACGTGAAAGCCATGCTCGACGCCAATCTTTGCATCCGTGTGCTGCGTGATCGCCCTGCGCATATCAAGGACCGCTTCAAGACAGAAGCACCGACACTGGGGATATCAACCGTGGTGCTGAACGAGCTGTACTATGGTGCTGCGCGATCAAATCGGCCGGAAATCCAGCGCTCGGTGGTCGATGCCTTTGTCGCGCAGATCGCTGTCGTAAATTTCGATCCCGCGGCAGCCGAGCAAGCGGCAGAGATAAAGGCAAGTCTTGCAGCAAGCGGCAATCTTATCGGTCCCAATGACCTGCTCATCGCTGGCCATGCCCGCAGTCTTGGGGTAAAACTCATTACTGGAAATTTGCACGAATTTACGCGTGTCGACGGGCTGCGCTGCGAAGACTGGCTTAGTGAGGAAGCACCATGACCCCCCTTACCACCGTGTCCGGCCGCGCTATCCCGCTCGGTCTCAAGAATGTCGATACCGACGTCATCATCCCCGCGCGCTGGTTGAAAACGATCCGTCGCACAGGATTGGGCGCAGGGGCGTTTGAGACGATCCGGGCGGAGCAGGGCAATGTCTTTGACCAGCCCGAATTCGCCCGTGCGCCGATCCTGATTGCGGGCGACAATTTCGGCTGTGGATCGTCACGCGAACATGCGGCGTGGGCGCTGGCGGACCTCGGCATCCGCGTCGTGATCGCGCCCAGTTTTTCCGATATATTTTCTGGCAATGCAGTAAAGAATGGCATGCTGCCGCTGGTGCTGCCCCAGGCCGCGATTGACCGATTGCTGATGGTTGCCGCAACCGACCCGATTGATGTCGATCTGGCGGCGCAGGCCGTAACCACGCAGTTTCAGGACCGCTTCACCTTTGACATCGACCCGTTCCGCAAGGCGTGCCTGCTGGGCGGGCTTGACGAAATCGGCATTACGCTGGCCAGCGAGAGCGCCATCACCGCCTTTGAAGCGCGCGATGCCGCCGCGCGGCCCTGGCTGGTTCCAGCCGCACTTTGATCAACAGGAGAGAATTATGAAAGCGCTGCTATCCACCGTCACTGGCGGTCCCGAGACGCTGACCGTTGGTGATCTGCCCGATCCGGTTGCCGGACCGGGGCAGGTCGTCATCGCAGTCAAGGCCTGCTCGATCAACTTTCCCGATACGCTGATGATCGTCGATAAATATCAATTCAAACCGCCCCGCCCTTTCGCCCCGGGCGGCGAAGTTGCGGGGCTTGTCGACAGTATCGGTGAAGGCGTGACCGGCTTTGCAGTCGGCGACCGCGTGATGGCCGGCTGCGGCAACGGCGGGCTGGCCGAGAAAATCTCGGTGTCCGCGCACAACCTGTATAAGATGCCGGACGCCATGTCGTTCGAACATGGCGCCTCGATCCTGATGACCTATGGCACCAGCTCGCACGCGCTTAAGGATCGCGGGCGGATGCGCAGCGGCGACACTGTGCTGGTGCTCGGCGGCGCGGGCGGCATAGGTATCTCCGCCATTGAAATCGCCAAGGCATGGGGCGGGCGCGTTGTCGCGGGTGTATCGAGCGAGGCCAAGGCTGCGGTCGCGCGCGATGCCGGGGCGGACGACGTTGTCATCTATGGCCACGCCCCGTTCGACAAGGACCAGTCCAAAGCGCTGGCAGAGGCGTTCAAGGCTGCCGCTGGCCCCAATGGCTTTGACATCATCTATGACACGGTCGGCGGCGATTATAGCGAGCCAGCCGTGCGCGCCATCGCGTGGGAGGGGCGTTTTCTGGTGGTCGGTTTCCCAGCCGGAATCGCGCGACTGCCGCTGAACCTCACCTTGCTTAAAAGCTGTGACGTGTGCGGCGTGTTCTGGGGGGCGTTCACGATGCGCGAGCCCGAACGCAACCGCGCCAATATCGCCGAATTGTTCGATCTTTATGCCGCCGGAAAAATTCGCCCGCGTGTATCGGAAATCTTTCCGCTCGATCGCGGCGGCGAGGCGATTGCCCAGTTGGCTGATCGCAGCGCAGTGGGCAAATTGGTTGTCACTTTCTGATGCACGATTAACGTTTTCTTGAGCCGCGTGCCCTACACCACAACCGGGTAATGCTACCCAGTGAGTCGATGCTTATGGCGCGGTTGCAAGAATCTGGCGGATATCAGACCAACGGCACGGGCGTCGGTGCGCGTGGCCGACGCGCGCGGTTGACTGCGGAATTCGAATCCGAACTGGGTATCAATCATGCCGCCCGACGCGATGCCGCCGAACGTGAGGCGCGCTGGATTGTTATCAAGACATGGATCGTGTGGACGATCGCCGGCATCTTCTTTGCCATTGCTTGCGTCCAGTTGTTCGTGCTGCGCGAACATGTGGATGTACCTTTTTCAGGTGCCGCAGGGGCGTTCGACTGGATCGAACTGCCCGACCCGCCCCCGCCGCCCCCACCGCCGGTGCATTTCAATTAGCGCGTGATGACGTTAGATTGACGCAGCCGTTGCTGTAACCACGGGCGGATGCGCAGAAAGCAGACATAGGCGCGCTCCAGAAACCATAAGACTGGCTTAAATTGCGCGAGCCGTCCCAGCGGGCGAAGCAGCGGAATAGCGCGCCACATCGCAGCAAAGGCCGCTGCGCCCGACAACAACCGCCCGCCCTCCATCGCATGAAAGCGGGCGAGCAGTTCCGCCGGGTCAAGCGGGCGCACGCCGGCGTTGGCCGGGTCGCTGACATCGATAAAATGGATGGCCCCCCGCCGGTCAAGCCGCCGCATCAGCGCAATCTCGCGCTGGCACAGAGGACATGCGCCGTCGTGCCAGACGGTGAGAGGGGGGATGAATTGGGGCATGCCTTGTTGTATTCCTATGACGACCGACTGGACGATGTTGCGACCTACCCAAGTCTTAAGCTGGTCCCCGATCTTTGGCGGATATTCAAAAAGTGTGGCCAGAGATTGGCGCAGCCTTGTGGCCTTCAAACTGAAGAACCGCCACTCAATAAACCCGGGCTTTCGGTACAATATACGCGATGTCGTCCGACAGCGTATATTCGTGGACAGGCCGGTAATCGATCTTCACTGCGCCGCCCTTGCCGCCCCAGCCGTCGAACCAGGTCGCCGTGTGCTTCATCCAGCCCGCGTCGTCGCGATTGGGGAAATCTTCGTGGGCGTGCGCGCCGCGGCTTTCCTTGCGGTTTGCCGCGCCGTGCATCGTCACCGTGGCCTGACTGATCAGGTTGTCGAGTTCCAGCGTTTCAACCAGGTCGGTGTTCCAGATCAGGCTGCGGTCCTTGATACCGATATCCTGCATCTTGGCATAGGTCGCCGCGAGCTGAACCTTGCCTTCGTCCAGCAGCGCGGTGTCGCGGAACACGGCGCAGTGGGTCTGCATCGTGCGCTGCATTTCCAGCCGCACTTGCGCAGTCGGCGATGCACCCGCCGCGTGGCGGAAATGGTCAAGCCGGCCCAGCGCAAAATCGGCGCTGTCCGCTGGCAGCGCGGGCTGCGCGGCGTTGGGCGTGAGCAATTCTTTCAACCGGTGGCCAGTCGCGCGGCCGAACACGACCAGATCGATCAGGCTGTTCGAACCCAGCCGGTTCGCCCCGTGGACGCTGACACATGCCGCCTCGCCCACCGCGAACAAGCCGGGGATGACGGTTTCGGGATTGCCATCCTGCACAGTCATCACTTCGCCCCAGTAATTACAGGGGATGCCGCCCATATTATAGTGGACGGTTGGGCACACGGGCAGCGGTTGCCGGGTCAGGTCGACGCCCGCGAAAATCTTGCCGCTTTCGGTGATGCCGGGCAGGCGTTCGCCCAGCACCTTGGCATCAATATGGTCAAGGTGCAGGTAGATATGGTCCTTGTTCGGCCCAACCCCGCGCCCTTCGCGCATTTCCAGCGCCATCGATCGCGACACGACGTCGCGCGAGGCCAGATCCTTGGCCGACGGGGCATAGCGTTCCATGAACCGTTCGCCTTCGGAATTGGTCAGATAACCACCCTCGCCGCGTGCGCCCTCGGTGATCAACACCCCCGCGCCATAAATGCCGGTCGGGTGAAACTGGACAAATTCCATATCTTGCAGCGGCAATCCGGCGCGCAGCACCATGCCGCCGCCGTCACCAGTACAGGTGTGGGCGCTGGTCGCGGTATAATAAGCGCGGCCATAACCACCCGTCGCCAGCACCACCGCCTGCGACCGGAAACGGTGAATGCTGCCATCATCCATGCACAGGGCGATCACGCCCCGGCATTCAGGTCCATTGGCGCCATCGACCATGATCAGGTCGAGTGCGAAATATTCGACAAAGAAATCGGCGTCATATTTTAGTGACTGCTGGTACAGCGCGTGGAGGATCGCATGGCCGGTGCGGTCGGCGGCGGCGGCGGTGCGCTGGACCGGCGGACCTGCGCCCATATTCTGCATGTGCCCGCCGAACGGGCGCTGATAGATGGTGCCATCGGCGTTGCGCGAAAACGGAACACCAGCATGTTCCAACTCATAAACTGCGGCAGGCGCCTCGCGCACCAGATATTCGATGGCATCCTGATCGCCCAGCCAGTCCGATCCCTTGACCGTGTCGTACATGTGCCACGTCCAGTGATCGGGCGAATTGTTGCCCAAGCTGGCCGCAATGCCGCCCTGCGCCGCAACCGTGTGGCTGCGCGTCGGGAACACTTTGGTGATGCACGCGGTTTTCAGCCCGGATTCGGCGCTACCCATCGTCGCGCGCAGACCAGATCCGCCTGCTCCCACCACGACGGTATCGTAAACATGGTCGATAATCTTATACGCGGCAGTCATGCGGCGGTTGTCCCTGTTAACGCGATGCGCGCCACGGCGAAAATGCCGTAAGCTGCGCCAGCAAATACATAAAAGTTAAGCGCGACGAGCGCAACGATCCGCGCGGCGTCGCCATGCACATAATCCTCGATCAGCACCTGAAGCCCGAGCTTAAAATGCCAAAACACGCTGAGGATCAACAGTATCAGCGGCAATGCCACCATCGGTTCCGCGACCCAGCCGCGCACGGCGCTGTACTGGGTGAGATCGCCTAACAGCAGCGACACGAACAGCCAGCTGAACAAAATAACATTGCCCAACGCGGTGATGCGCTGGGTCAGCCAATGCTGCGACCCATGCTTTGCGGAACCAAGTCCGCGCACGCGGCCCAGACTGGTGCCGCCCTTAATCTGTCCACCACTCATGCGCCCGCTCCCCCAATTGCCCTGCCTAGGATGAACAACCACACCGCTGCCGTCGCCATGAGCGCGGAAATCACGACGATCATCGACCACAGCTTGTTGGTTTTCAAAGCGTAACCCGCGCCTGTATCAAGCACGAAATGGCGCAGGCCGGAAAAGAAATGCTGGAAAAATGCCCAGGTTAATCCGACCAGAATAATCCGGCCGATCCAGTTGGTCACGGACAATGATGTCTGGGCCGCAACCGCATCTGGCACCGCGCCGGGTGCCGCCACAGGCGCGGCGGGTGCGGCCTGCCAGATAATGTTCAGAAATGCCTGATAACTCGCCTCGCCCCCGGCAATCGCGCCCAGCCACCACAGAAACATCAGCGAACCAACAATCGCCAGCCCGTCGCCCGAGGCGCGGTGAAGGATCGAGACCAGCATATGCGGGCCCCATTTATAGACCTGCAAATGCGGTGAAATCGGCCTGTTGCCAGCCATATTCATGGAATCCCTTGCGCCGGTAAACGTTGTCTTCGCCATGCACTTGCGCTGCCGGGGCGTCAAGACAGTGGGCGGTGGCAACGGCATGTAATACCGCCCTGCGGTGATCATGACCTATGCGGACGAATTGTGTCGGGGGGGCAACTATTGACGCGGGACGCTGTCGGTCATTTGATTAGGTTCTGACCCTAGGGCTTTGCAAGCGGGCGTTCATCCTGTATTTCGATGATGACGCCCAACGCTTCGGCATCGTCATACCGGCCGTTGCTGATATAATATTCCGCCAAGTCGTAGCGCGCGGCTTCGCTGCCTGCGGCAACCGCGCGCTCAAGCTTTTCGACATCGGCATCGTCAGTGGTATAATCCATGCCGGACACGACATCGTCCGCACGATAGACCACGTCGTTGCAGGCCGACAGGGTGAGCAGGACGAGCCCGAACAGGGCAGAATTGAGCAATGCATGTGGCCGTGTTGTCATAAAACCAGATCCTCCAAACGGGCGTGCTGATAAGGCCATCAGATGGCTTTGAGCAAAGCCTCGATATCCTCCATGCCGATCACGCTGGTCACTTCAACTTCGCCGCTCGCGCTGCGTTTTACCATCGGGGCGAGCACTTTTCCGCCAAACTCAACAAAGTGATGCACGCCCGCCGCCGCCATCGCCGCAACACTTTCGCGCCAACGGACGCGCCCTGTGACCTGTTCCACCAACAAGCGGGCGATGTCGCCGGGCTGGCTGACCGGAGCGGCCGTGACGTTGGCGAAAACAGGGACCAGTGGCGCGCCAGGCGGGTGCGCGGCCAATGCTTCGGCCATGGCGTCAGCGGCGGGTTGCATCAACAGGCAGTGAAAGGGCGCTGAGACTGGCAATAATATGCCGCGTTTGAAGCCATGGTCCTTGGCCACGGCAATGGCGCGGTCGATTGCGTCCTTGTGGCCCGATATGACCACTTGGGTGGGATCATTATCGTTGGCGACGGTGCACACCTCGCCCTCGGCTGCCGCGTCGGCCAGCGCCTGCGCCGCGTCCACGCCAGCACCCAGCAGCGCGGCCATCGCGCCAATGCCAACGGGCACAGCGGCCTGCATGGCCCGTCCCCGCAATTTGAGCAGGCGCGCGGTGGTGGCAAGGCTGAACGCACCCGCGCAGCACAAGGCGCTGTATTCGCCCAAGCTGTGACCGGCGACAAAGCTGGCCTTGCTGGCCAGCGTGATGCCGCCCTCTTGCTGCAGCACGCGCAGCGTGGCGATGGCGTTCGCCATAATCGCGGGCTGCGCATTTTCGGTCAGGGTAAGTTGATCCTCTGGCCCGTCCGTCATCAGTTTGAACAGATGCTGGCCCAGTGCGTCGTCAACTTCTGCAAATACTGCGCGGGCCACGGCGGACGCATCGGCCAGCGCCCTGCCCATGCCGACGTTCTGGCTGCCCTGCCCCGGAAAAATATATGCGCGCATCGATTGCGTTCCCCTGTTGTGCTGTGCCGTTCGCCTTAACGTGCGTCAGCCTCCGTGCAAGCCGAAGGGCACGATCTTATTGTCCGCATCATGCCCTATATCAGCGCAGCCGAGGTAGGCGATGCCAGTCAGATTGCACCAGTGACGGGCAATGCCCTCGGCCTCCATGCCAAAGGCACGATCATTTTCGGGCACCGCGCTGACCCGGCCGAGCCGCAGGCCTGCAAGGCCGTGCCGGGCGAGGTTGGCGGTGACATGAAACATCGCGCGGTCAAAGGCATAGAGGTGTTCGCTGACTTCCTCGACCAGCAACACATGGCCCGAAAGATCGGGCTCCACCGGCGTGCCAAGCAGCATCGACAGCGTCATCAGGTTGAACGCGGCAACACGCTCGCCGGGCTGGACGCTGGCATCGACCAGCGCCGGATCGCGGCTGACGAACCATTCAAGCGCGCGGGTGACGGCGGCGTGGCCCCCTTCGCGGCGGATGTCGGCAAGCATTGGCCCGTGCGCAACATGGTCAAAGCCATCGCGATAGAGCGCAGCAAGGATGTAGCCCTGATCGGAATAGCCCAGAAACGCCTTGCCCCGCGCCACCGGCTGCATCGCCGCTACCGCAGCCTCGGCAATGCGGCACGCGCCATATCCGCCACGCGCAAACCAGATGGCGTCGATGTCGGGACGGTTGGCCATTTCAACGAATGCAGACAGACGGGCAGCATCGCTTCCCGCAAAATGGCCGTGGGTCGCGAAACACTGGTCGGCAACGATCAGTTCGACCTGCGGATGGGTCAATCGCGCCAGCGCGGTGACGGCGTCCACGTCATCGGCGATGATGGGGGTGGATGGGGCAAGGATGCCAATCCGCACTGACCTTTTCCCTCCCCTTCGCTTGCCAACTGCTGCTGCCCGCCATATCGCCCGCCTGATGAACAAAGACAAATCCTATTATTTTTGCGGCATCGGCGGGTCCGGGATGTTGCCGCTGGCGTTGATCGCCAAGGCGCGCGGGGCGGCGGTGGCCGGATCGGACCGCAGCCGTGACCAGGGGCGCAGTGCCGACAAGTTCACGTGGCTGGAGGAGCAAGGCATTGCGCTGTTCCCGCAAGACGGCAGCGGGATCGCTGAGGGCCAGATTTTCATCGCATCGGCGGCGGTAGAAGACAGCGTGCCCGATGCGGCGGCGGCCACGGCATGGGCACTGGCGCGGATGACCCGCGCCGACCTGAACGCCGCTTTTTTCAACGCCGCCACGCGCGGCATCGGTATTGGCGGGACCAGTGGAAAATCAACCGTCACGGCGATGACCGCATGGCTGCTGCACAGCGCAGGCATGTCCCCCACGGTGATGAACGGCGCGGTAATGCGCAATTTTGCCGATGCCGCCA
>Ga0105049_10006901_pt1 | contig 13207 bp, 8 predicted proteins | sample MAT06_FD_78087 | JGI IMG/M metagenome (GOLD analysis project Ga0105049, IMG submission 78087) | Freshwater microbial communities from Lake Fryxell liftoff mats and glacier meltwater in Antarctica - MAT-06 | ecosystem: Environmental > Aquatic > Freshwater > Ice > Liftoff microbial mat | place...
AAAGATGCCGATGATTTTTGCGATTACGTGATGAGCAGCGCTTATGTCGGTCTGGTTTCAGGTGCTGCTTTTGGCGACCCGAACTGTTTCCGGTTGAGTTATGCTGCTTCTGAAGATCAATTGCGGGAAGCGATTCGGCGGATAAAAGAGGTTTTGGGTCGGTTGAAGTAGGCTTTGATGGAACACGGATGAGACACGGATTTTGTCTGTGAAAATCCGTGTCTCATCCGTGTCATCCGTGTTCCATCCCACAAGTCAATCAACTTCTAAGGTTGATCTATAAACCTCTATCGGTCTCCAATTTGGTTTAGAAATTCGCCCGCAGTGATAGAATGAAATTCCGACCTGGAGCCACAATCCCCGAACTATAGGGACGATAACGCTGGTCGCTCAAATTCTCAATACCCGCGCTTAGGCTCAAATGATCGGTAAAGCGATACATCGCATTGAAATTCAAGGAATACCAGCCCGGAGAATATGGGGCCCCGTCAGGGTCAACAGCATAGATTTCAGGTTTTCCCTGCTCTTCTTCTGCCAAATCCTCAAACTTCTTCTCGCCACTGTACTCGGCAGAAAACTGCAAACTCAGGTTTTGTGCAGTATAGGTCAACCTGGAAATACCAAACCAGGGCGCGGCATGGCGCGACGGACTGGTGGTGCCATTGTCCAACTCTTCCTCCCCTTTTTGGTAGTTGAAGTCCGTAGAAAAACCAAAACCATTGCCCAATTTTGCTTCAAGGCCCGCCTGAATGCCGTACACGGTGGCCACTGCTGCGTTTTGAATGGCTTGCACCTGACTTAAGCTACCATCGTAATCAATACTGTCCAACCCGTTCAACGTAAAATCGCGGCGAACCAGAGCATTTTGCAGGCTGGTGTAGTAACCCGTGAGGTCAATTTTCAAAACGCCGCCAAACACCCTTGCGATACCCAAATCTCCGCTGTAAGCATATTCCGCCTCCAAATCAGGGTTGGGAATTACCACAGAACCAGGCTCTGAGTCGAAGACCTTGCCCACATCGTCCACATTCGGAGCACGGAAGGCCGTAGCGCCGTTGACTGAAATTACCCAGTCTTTTGTAGGGCGGTAAACAAAACCAAGGCTTCCGGTCAAGGCACCGTTGTTCAGATTGGCTTCCACAAACGGAAATTTGTAGAAAGTTGTATCAAAAGATGCATCCAGGCTGAATTGACTGTAGCGTATACCTGCCTGTACAGTAAATTTATCGGAAACCAAAATCTGGTCAGAAATGTAGGCTCCATAGGAAGCCCAAATAGATTGTGGGTAGCGGGCCGGGCCGTCCACTGCATTGCCGGTTGAAATGTCCTCGTCAATCCCAGTAGACGTGACCTTGTTTTGCACCCATTCTAGGCCGTAGAATAACTTGTTCTTGCGACCCAGGGATTTGTTGAAGTCAAGGTTCGCAGAATTCGCAATGACTTCTTCGATCCTGATGTGGCGCTCATTATCGTTGATATTGCGATCAATCCGGCTTTCTTCAAAAAACTGACGTGCGGCACGGAACGTCGCCTGATCGTACAACCGATTGGACTCGTTGTGTGCAATATTAAGGTTGTTCATATTCCACTTTTGCGGACCGTAAGCCCATTCACCGTATCGGGGCTGACCATTGTTTCGGTAACGGATATGGCGGTCGTAGCGGGAGTACTCAGAGGTTTCAGAATGATGAAAACCGTACTGAAAATCCCATTTTGCATTGGGTGAGTACCGCAGTTTTTGCATCATGTTGATCTGGGAATATCCGGATGGTCGTTGAATGCGTGGATCTTCGTTGGCAATCACCACATCGGTGTCACCATGCCGTTGCACATAGAATGGCCGCAGGTATTCTTTTGGTCCGTCGCTGCCCATTTTCAAATCACTGTAGTCGTTGGAACTGATACTGCTGACCATGGCCCATTTTTTCCAGCCTACATTGAGGTCGAAATGCCCTGTTTTCTCCTGATTAGCAGAGGAGTAGCGGGTCACAGCCTTCCCGCTGAGCAAAGGAGCATTCGTGACCGAAAATTGTGGGGTTAAGGTTTGAAAACTCATCACACCGCCAATGGCATCACTGCCGTAAATCACAGAACTAGGGCCAAAACCCACCTCCGCTTTCTCTATGGCAAAAGGATCTAGCGAGATGACGTTCTGAATATTGCCGCCCCGGAAAATCGCGGTGTTCATGCGCACCCCGTCCATCGTGTAAATCAGCCGGTTAGTAGCAAAACCCCGAATCATGGGGCTGCCGCCACCCTGTTGGCTTTTTTGCATAAACACATAGCCGGAATTGGCCAACATATCGGCAGCGGTTTGCGGGTTTTGCAAAGCGATGTCTTTGGCTGATATGGAAATTATTTTAGTCGGGATATACTTTGCCGCCTGATTCCAGCGCGTAGCAGATACGATTACCTCGTCAAAATTAAGGGTTGATTCAAGTAGCGAAAATTCAAATTTTGCCGTTTCTAGTGCCGCATAACTCGTTAATTCTGTTTGATAACCGAGTGCGCGAATTTCTATGTTTTCTGCCCCTTTAAAAACGGAAAGCTCGGCCTGACCTTGAGCATTGGTGACCGTTAATTCCCTTGGACTTGCGGAAGAAATCGTCACTGATTCAAGTGTTTGACCAGTTTCCCGGTCTTTGATGGTGACTACCTGGGCAAAGGCAACATTGGTCACGCCCGCAAGTAGGCACCACAATAGAATTTTATTCATTGTGATGTGATAAGTAAAGTTAAACTTTGGAGGACATCAGAAAACCCTTGTCGCATACACGACAAGCGGGAGAATCTGTTACAAAAAGGTGTTCAACTTACTTTTGGAGGCGGAACTCCGGGCGAGATTGAGGTGGACGTTATGGAAAAGAGAGGAGGGTAATTCGTTGGCTTTGCCTCTGTATTTAGTACGAACAAGGGTAAAACCTGTGGTTCAAAACCATAAAGCGATTTGTAAAAATGGGTCAAGCGCTTCTGGTGTTCCTGGTTTGTTGGATCTTTGTCCACAGTTAGGGCAACCAACTGGCTGATTTGCGCATTCAACTCGGATTCTTTTTGGTCCAACCAGCAATGGTAGTAAATCGTATCGCCTTTGGTTTCAGTTCTGACCACATCAAACATCTGACCCAGATAATCGAACTCGTGCGCATGTTCCCAGCGCAGCAAGGTTTTGGAATCCGTTTCGGTAAATTTCAACAAAACCAGCGCCTCCTCATCCAAGCCGGCGATCATCTGCCTTTTCACCTCCTTTCTGACCAGGTTCCTTTGGTATTGCAGCCAGCCGTAACTGACCAGCACGGGGGCTGTCAGGCAGAATAATAACAGGATGTATAGGAATCTTCGGCGCACAATTTTGATTTGAAAGGGCAAAGTTACACGCGCCATCTCAGAGTAAATCGGTTTCCGACAGGAATACTGAATACCCTGTCAAAGAACAAAACGTTCGCTTTTAAGGATATACCCTATCTTGTTGGAATTCTGGTTTTACGCCATAATTCTATGCTATAATTTCTGTTGGAAACCATTTTCAATTGCCTGATTGACAGTTATATAACGAATAAAGTGGGCCTAGCAGAAAACTTTCTAAATGTGCCTTTGGCAGCCCAGCTCAAAGAAAATTTGCGGACACTTTACTCCGGAAATAAACTCCAAGCAGCAGGTATTGGAAATGACGCTGGGCTTACGCATGATAAACTGATCCGAAGCGATAAAATTTATTGGCTTGATCCAAAACACAACGACCTGCACGAGCATAGTTTCTTTGCGTTGATGGATCATTTCGTTCGCCATTTAAATAGCACATGTTACACTGGGATAACCGGGTATGAATTTCATTACGCTTTGTACGAAACAGGCAGTTTTTACAAAAAGCACCTGGATCAGTTTCGCAGCAACAAAAGCCGGGCCTTTTCTATGATTATGTATTTGAATGCCCAATGGGAATTAAAAGATGGCGGCGAATTGTGCATCTACCATACGGATCATACACAAACAATTGCTCCGCTGAACGGCACCTGCGTTTTCTTCAAAAGCAGTGAATTGGAACACGAGGTGTTGATTACCAATAAGCCTCGGTTGAGCATTACGGGTTGGTTAAGGACTGATTAAATGGTTGTACAAAACTGCTCCCTGAGTTTTGGAAGTAGGAAACCAGCATTCCACTTTGACGCGCAATGCAGCGTCGGTGTTGTTTTGAATAAAAAGTTTGAGCGGTGGAGTATCGGCGAAAGCTGGAAAGCGGGTGTACAATTTAGTCCTGTAATATCGAAGCCTCGGAAGCGCCAAAAACAATATTCATACCAACAAATGCATCAAAATTTTGATTATGAATAAGGGCAGTTTGGCTGTCTGGGTAATTTTCGAGGAACGCTGCTGGGAAACGAAGCTGTTTTTTAGGCTGCCATTTGAACTTGAAGGCCTGCAGCCGTCCGTTTGCATCTTCCACGTAATCAATTTCCTGTTGTGAAGTGGTACGCCAGAAGTAGGCGTTGCAAGCGTAGTCAGAGTAGGCATTTCGTTTCATGCGCTCGGCAAGAAGAAAGTTTTCCCACAGCGCCCCGGTATCGTTGCGCAGGGCAAGCGGGGAGAAGTTTTTTAGGATGGCATTTCGGATTCCGTTGTCGTAAAAATAGATTTTTCGCCCTTTTTTTATTTCGTTGCGGGCATTTCGGCTAAGCGAGGGCAATCTGAATAAGACGAATGACTGTTCGAGCAGGTCGGTGTATCGTTCAACGGTAAGCGGGTCAGCACCAATGGTTTGGGCCACTTGTAAATAACGAACTTCGTTGCCGACCTGGAGTGCGAGTGCCTGTAAAAGTTTGACGAGCAGCGATGGTTTTTTGATTTGATCGAGGGAAAGTAGGTCTTTGTACATCAGCCCATCGCTCAGGTCATTGAGAATTTTTTGCGCCTGTGGAGGTGATTGCTGCACTACGTCCGGGTAATAACCATAAAGCATCCGATGTTCAAGCAAAGACCGCTCGGTCAGGTAGCCGTGGTGGTTGCACATTTCCACAAATGAAAGGGGGTAGAGATGGAACTCAATTTTTCGTCCTGTGAGACTTTCTTTGGTTTGAGCTGCGAGGTCGAGCGAAGAAGAACCTGTGACGAAAAGTTGTACCTGAGGAAGGTGGTCTGTGATGAGCTTGAGCATCAATCCGGCATTCGTGAACCGTTGGGCCTCGTCTACTACAACCACTTCATTTTGTCCGAGGAGATTTTGCAGTCGAGCCAGCGAAATGTTGTCGAGCAGAGAACGGGATTCAGGATCATCGCCTGTCAGCCAAAGACTCTTTTTGCCAAGGTCTTGCGTGATTTGGCGCACCAGCGTTGTCTTGCCTACCTGCCTGGGGCCAATGACTATAATGGCTTTTCGCTTGCCAAGCCATTGCCCGATGTTTTGCGCTTGCGTCCGAGGTATCATGCCTTTTTGGGGCAAATTTAGGAATTTATCAGATTCAAATCGAAAAAATTGACCTTTTTTTTCGATTTGAAATTAGCCGAAATGCTCCCTACTTCCAGATTTAGCAGCAGGGAGCATTTCGGAACGCATCAACTTGATATGAGTATTGGCCCATTTTTTTGTTTTTGACCACCGTACAAATTACCGTCCCATAAGCCGGCTTGTCAATTCAGGGAACCTAAACGCTGCGATGATCCAAATCACTGCCTGGATAATACAGGTTAGCATGATTGGCAATCCATGCTCCAAAAGTGTGGCGATCGCGCCACCCAAATAGGCCGCGAGCAGCAGCGTACCCAAAACACCTGTTCTTGGAATAATAAACAAGATAACCGATAGCAATTCAACGATGCCTAGCATCATCATGGTAGAAGCATCCAGACCGATCGACTCGGTCATTTTCAAACCCTCTTCCGTAGGGAAAAATTTACCGTAAGCACCGAAAGCAAAAAACAAGCCTATAATGCCTGTGAAGATCTAAAGAATGATTTGTTTCGTTTTAACGTTCATTAATTTTATGTTTAGTGTGAAAAAATTAATTTGATAGGAGACCCTCACAACCTACTCGGCGGCAAACTATACAACAACAGCGTATTTTCCCCAAAATACTCCTTAAACGCCAAAGCAAAGGTTCCCGAACTGCTAAAACCTACCAATTCAGAAATCGCCTGAGGCGTTCCGGCGCGTTTTTCGAGCAGGACTTTGGCTTTTTCGAGGCGCATTTCGCGGATGAGTTGCACGGGTTCTTTGCCGGTCAGCACTTTTAACTTCTTGACATAGTGCGTTTTAGTGAGCTGCATTTTGCGGGCTATGTCATCGGCCATGAAGTCGGGATTAGCGAGGTTGTGCTCGATCATTTGCACCGTTTGGAGCAGGAATGGATCATTCAGCGACACCCTGTTTTCGGAAAAGTAGAGCTGGAGGAAGCGGCTGAACTGCTCATGCTTTGCCTTTCGGGCATCTAACAGCCGCTGTACGGAGGCATCGAACTCGTCGTCAATGACGGGGCGGGTAAACCAGGCATCGGCTCCGGCGCGGAGGGCGTCGAGTTTTCCTTCATTGCCAAATTTATCGGTGAGCAGCACCACCGGGATGTGGTTGGTGCGTTCGCTGAGCTTGATCTGCCGGGCAACTTCGATGCCCGCGTGGCCGCTGATAAGTACATCACAGACAATCAGGTCGGGCAACATTTCTGAGGCCATTTGCAGGGCCTCGCTGGGGGTATTGGCCGTCTCGATCTGGAACCGATCAGAAAGCAGCGATTTCAAGTACAGCACCACCTGTCGGTTTGGCTCGATGAGCAGGCAGATTTGCTCCGGTTTGGAACCATGATATACGGTATATTGGTCGGATGCTGTAGGGACAACTTGTGTGCTTTGGCCAGCTTCCACTGCCGCTGCAAGCAAGTTCGCATCGGCATCGTGCTGGAGATTGGCGCGCATGATGTCCCATTCTTGTTCTTTCCTTTCCAATCTTTTGCGCCAGCGGCTATCACTTCGGATGACCCAGATGAACAAAGTGAGCAAAAACAGTCCACCCAACACACCATAAAGCCAGGCCTTTTCTTTTTCTATGCTTAAAAACTTATTTCGCTCGGCCAGTTCCCGCTGTCGCAGCGCAGCAAGCGAGTCAAATTGTTGCTGCATGCCGAGTTTATCCACCCGGCGCTCGCGGACGATGAGGGAGTCTTGGGCAACGGCTAGCAGTTGTTGGCAAGCAAGGGCTTGGTCTGAGAGTCCCCATTTCCGGCATTCTTGCACCAAAGTTTTGAGCAGGGCAGCTTTGGACGCAAAATTTGGGTCGCGGCGAGCGTCAAGTTCTGCTTCGGCCAGCAATCGGGTAGCGCTGCGCTCGTCCTGGTTGGCTTTGTAAATACCCGACATGAGGCTGAGCGCTTTGGGGCTGATGGGGAGACTTTGACGTTTCAAAAATTCGCGCAAGAATTCTACCTCCACCTGTGCTTGCTCATAATTACTTGATTGTGAGAGCTGTAAGAGCAAAGCAAGGCGGTTGCCAAGTGTGTCGAGCACAGCGGCAGACTGGCCGAAAAGTGATTCGGCGATAAAAACAAAAAGGCTGAAAAAGAGAATCCGGAGTATTCGGTGCATGGGTATCGAGGAAAACGAGTGCGCAAAAAAAGGTATTTTTTGCGAAACAATGGGCATTTAAGGGATACAAACCCGATTGGTGGGCTGTTGAAGGATTTGAAGGGCATATTTTTTACTCTCTTCAAATCCCTCAACATTTCCAACACGCTCACATTTGCTTTACATAAACTTAACTTTGCCGCTTCTTTTGTCAATATTTCGATGCTGAAAAGTTCAAGACCGTTCCATTTTCCCTTCCGCTTGCTGGCGTTTTGGTTGTTGTTTTTTGTGGTGTTTCGCCTCTGGTTTGTGCTGTGGTTTCGCAGTGATTGGTCGGCGGAAAACCCCGGCTCGGCTTGGCTTTCCTTTTGGCACGCACTGCCGCTGGATTTCAGCTTTGCGGCCTATCTCTTGGCGGTTCCAGTAATTTTGTGGCAATTGGGCATCGCCTTCGGAAGCCGGGTGTATCCTTTTTTCGAAAAAAGCATTTTCGGATTTAATGTGCTGGTTTTCAGTATCTTCATTTTTGTTTTCGGCGCAAATGTTTTCCTCTATCAAGAATGGCAAACGCCCTTGAACAACCGTGCTGTGGAATATTTCAAAACGCCCAGCGCATTATTTGATTCCATGTCGCTGCCGTTCAAATTGGCCAGTTTCGTAATCTATTCAGGCTTTGTTTGGCTAATGATTTGGGTTTACAGAAAAGTAGTCGGCGTCAGGATTTATCTTGAAAAAACATCGCGTTGGGGTTTGCTCGTACTTCCACTTTGGCTGGGTTTGTTGGTACTTGCTATACGCGGCGGCACGGGCGTGATGCCCATCAATGAGAGCGCGGTGTATTATTCGCCGCACTTGTTCGACAATCACGCGGCTACCAATCCTGGCTGGAGTCTTTGCCATAGCTTGATTGAGACGCGTTCTACGGTGAACCGTTTTGCTGTGATGGAAGATAGTGTAGCCAAAAAACAAGCTCGTAATATTTTTCTGAGGGCTGACGCGGATGTTTCATTCCAGTTCCTTCGTCCAGCCTTCTCAAACAATCCCCCGTTTCGCAAACCCAACGTTGTTTTTCTAATTCTGGAAAGCCACACCGCACAAGTCGTGGAGGAATTGGGTGGTGAGGCAGGTGTTTGTCCCAACATGAGTAGCCTCATCCGCGAGGGTATCCTTTTTGAAAACATTTATGGTAGCGGTTACCGTACCGATCAGGGAATCATTTCTATTCTTGCGGGTTATCCGGCGCAGCCAGACCAGAGTATTATATTGTTGGAAGACAAAGCAAACAAACTGCCTTCCATCCCCAAAACACTTAAAGAAAAGGGTTATAGCACGGCCTTTTTATACGGCGGTGAGTTGACTTTCGCTAACCTGGGCCTTTGGCTCACCAACCAGCGTTTCGACAAAATTCTCTCTGAAAGAAATTTTGAAAATGCCGAAAAAACACAACGTTGGGGCGTAGACGACGGCATTTTGCTACAACGCACCATTCAGGAAATCAATGGTATGCGCGAACCGTTTTTCACAACCGCTATGACCCTGAGTCTACACCCGCCCTACGATGTGCCGTTCCAAAGCAAATGGTCGGCCAACAGCGACCGGGAAAAATTCCTGAACAGCGCAGCTTTTGTAGACCATGCAATCGGAACGTTTTTCAAATCGGCGGAACAGCAACCCTGGTTTGCGAACACCATTTTTGTTCTGGTAGCGGATCATGGTGCTTCCCAGCCGGGCGGAGTAGGTATGGACAGGCCTCAATCACGGCGTATTCCGCTGATTATCTATGGAAAACCATTGAACGACGAGTGGCGTGGGCAGCGGGTCGGCGTTTTTGGAAATCATCATGATATTCCGGGTATGCTCCAGGCAATCCTGAAATTGGGGTATGATGGTTCAGCCGGGATCCAAGGCCTCTGGAGCCGCAACCTTTTTCAGGTAGAAGTAGCCGAGAGGATTGAAAACGAAACCTTGGGCTTTGCCTACTACACCAATGAAAATGGCTTGGGATGGGCCACAGCAAAGGGGAAGGGTTTCTACGAATTTGGGAGCAAGGAGTGGCGCATCTTCGAAGGGAAGTTGGATTCGATGGATCGCCGAAACGCTCAGGCTTACTTGCAGACTTTGTACAATGATTTTTTGGCAAAATGAAACGTGTGGCACACCTCGAAGGTGTGCCACACGTTTTGGTCTACAAATTAAATTTGAAAATCATTTCTGGCACGGTTTTAGAAATATATAAATCAGTGTGTAAGTATTGTTCTCAGAATTGAAAAATTCTAAGGCGCGGGAAAAGTCCCGTGCCTTTTTTTATTTTCTATCGAGACCTGGTAGGCTTCAAAAACCTGCGAGGTCTTCTTAAAGGCTTTTTTATACCGAAAATATCCGCGCGCAAAGCGCAATCCCTCTCCCAAGGAAGTAGGCAGAATGCCTTGTTTTCGTTGCGCCAGGTGCAAGCGAAAAAGCAATCGCCAGTGCCACCAAAGGTCTCGATATGCTCGGAACATCCCGTGTGCCGGATCATAAACGTGAGCCGGTTCTCCCAGTATTCCATTGAGTTCCATGACCTTGAACTCGCCTCGTTGAAGATCTTCCAAAGACGCGCATTTCAAATCGAAACGGGCATATTGCACTCCTGAGATTTGCCGGCAAATGGGTTCAAATGCCGCGAGCATTTCGGGTATGATCAGGTGGTTTCCGTTCAAAAACTTGGTGCCGCGCGAGTGGTTGCCAATGGGTTCGAGCAAACTGGTTTCTCCAGCAGCGGGGATTTTTTCCAAAACCTCTGGGAACTCTCGATCAAAACGTGGGACTTGAAAAGCCGAGCGTGCGTTTTGCAACATCAATTGACGGATGCTGGAACGACCGTCACCACGCACGGAGAGAAATTCCTTGATACAAACGGAGCTGAGGCCAAATGTCCCGCCCTTGCCCGGAAAAACGTGGTACAACACCGAGGCCTCTATGGGCAGCGTAAGGAACTCCTGTAGGATGAATTTCACTGGCCACCGCGCAAGGTATTCGCGCAAAACTTCTTGATTATCAACCTTTTTGACCAAAAAACCACGCTCTCCCACGTCTGGTTTTGCAATGAGCGGGAAACCCATTCCGACTTGTTCAAGGTCCGCCAGAACTTTCTTAAAATCCTCCCCGGCCGCTACCTGAATGGTTTTGGGCACTATCTCTTGCGGCAATAATTTCAATATATCCCATTTGGATTCGCCCATCGCACCTCCTAGTGGAATGGCGGGATTTACATTGGAAAAAAAAATCAAATGCCGCGCCCGCGCCGCAAACCAGAGCCAAAAGCCATAAACGGGGATGTTGGCCAGCCACCAAGGGTGGTATTCCCATTGGGTTAGGCGGGTGAAGAAGTGCATAATTTTACGATTTACGATTTCCACCTAACAAACGCCTCCATCGCCTCATACTCCGCCAGGCCGAGATTTCGGTACATCTGAGCCGTTTCGCGATTTCGATCCTCGGCGCGTTGCCAGAATTCACGGCTGTCGTCGCCCGGAAAGGGAGGACGGTCTTTTTGGCTTTGGTGCATGAAAATCGCCTGACGTTTTTTGCGGAGTTGCTGCGGACTCATGGGCACCGCCATTTCGATTTCATGTACCGCCCATTCGTGCCAGGCACCCCGGTACAGCCAGAGCCAACAATCCTTCATCCATTCGCGACTTTTCAATTGACGAAACGACTCAAAAATCGCATCCAAACAAATACGGTGGGTACCGTGCGGATCAGCCAAATCGCCTGCCGCGTACACCTGATGGGGTTTAATACGCTCCATCAAGTCCTTAATGATTTGTATATCAACCTCGCTGAGGGGCATTTTGCGTCGTGCACCCGTCTCATAAAAGGGCATATCGAGAAAGTGGATCCGATCATCAGTTAAGCCGGTAAACCGCGCACCACCTCTGGCTTCCCCACGCCGGATAAGGGCTTTGATACTTCGGACTTCAGGAATGTCAAGTTCGGCAGCGCCTTTTGAGTTAAGAAACTGAATGACTTTTTGATAAAGTTGACGATTGTCTTCGGTCAATATTTTTTGGGTCTCGTCAAATTCGAGCATAAATTCGGCGTAACGAAGTGCGTCGAAATTGTGTACGGCAATGTTACCCGAAGTCTGGTAGGCTACATGAACTTCGTGACCTTGATCCACGAGCCTTTGGAAAGTACCCCCCATCGAAATCACGTCGTCGTCGGGGTGCGGACTGAAGAGGATGACGCGTTTTTTGGCAGGATTGGCGCGTTCGGGTCGGTGGGAATCGTCGGCATTGGGTTTGCCGCCTGGCCAACCTGTAATGGTGCGTTGCAAACGGTTGAAAATGCGAATGTTGAGTTCGTAAGAATTGGCTTCTTCGATGAGCAGTTCGCTGAGACCGTGTTCGTTATAGTCTTCGTCCGTGAGTTTCAGGATCGCTTTTCCCGTTTTTTGGGCGAGCCAAACCACCGCCTTGCAAATCAGATCGTCCGTCCAATTGCAAATACCCGCCAGCCAGGGCGATTTCATTTTGGTCAATTCTTCTGCGGCGCCTTTATCCAGAATGACCTTTGTATTGGGGTGTTTTTGCAAAAAAGAAGCGGGAACTGAATGGGTAATTTCTCCTTCGATGGCCTGCTGAATGATATGTGCTTTGTGTTGCCCGAAAGCAAGCAAGTACACGGTACGCGCTTTGAAAATACTGCCCACGCCCATCGTGATGGCGCGGTAAGGAACATCGTCTTCGCTTTGAAAATCCTTGACAGCATCGTGACGTGTGAGGTGGTCTAGGCGCACCATCCGGGTAGGAGAAGTCTCCCAGGCGCCCGGTTCGTTGAATCCAATATGTCCGGTGCGTCCAATTCCAAGTATTTGAATATCAATGCCACCAGCCAGGTCAATCCCTTTTTCGTAGCGTTCACAATAGGCTGCTACATCTTCCATCGGCAAGGTGCCGTCAGGGATATGGATGTTTTCGGGAAGGATGTCAACGTGATCGAAAAAGTACTCATGCATGAAGCGCCAGTAGCTCTGCCGAGCCTCTTTGGCCATGGGGTAATACTCGTCGAGATTGAAGGTGACGACGTTTTGGAAACTCAATCCTTCCTCTTTGTGCAACCATACCAATTCTTCGTACACTTTGATCGGCGTGCTTCCAGTGGCAAGTCCCAACACGATTTGTTCGCCGTCCTGTTGCTTTTGATGGATGGCCAGCGCGATACTGCGGGCCACGTGACGCGAGGCCTCCAGCGGTTCGTTCCAGATTTTGACCGGAAGCTTTTCGAAGGTTTTGAGCTCGTATTTCAGGTAACCGATGGATTCTTTTTCCTTGATTTTCATAGTGTTGCAAACGATTTTAGACCTTGTAGCTTAGGCGCAGGGCGCTGGATTATATGCTTCAGATCAGAGGAACAAACATTAGTTTTCATAAAACATATAGACACAGAGCGCAGCTAATTGTTGAAAATCATAGTTCTATTTGCCCTATGGGTCTATTTGCTCATTTCGATCCACTACTTATTCGACCCAAATGTAAAGCAGGTTTTTTTACCAGCAAGAGCGTGTACTTTTGCGCGCCTTTTCTTGACAAAACTATGCTAGAATATTTACTCCGCCTTGGCGACAATACCCTCGTCCTTTCCCAGCGCCTCGGCGAATGGTGTGGCCACGGCCCTGTAT
>Ga0105049_10006908_pt1 | contig 13202 bp, 9 predicted proteins | sample MAT06_FD_78087 | JGI IMG/M metagenome (GOLD analysis project Ga0105049, IMG submission 78087) | Freshwater microbial communities from Lake Fryxell liftoff mats and glacier meltwater in Antarctica - MAT-06 | ecosystem: Environmental > Aquatic > Freshwater > Ice > Liftoff microbial mat | place...
GGCAATGCGATTGTACGCAAGGCTTTTGACATGAGTTCCAACGGCCTGCTTGAGATCCAGTGGTATTTGTTTGCTGCGGTGTTCATGCTCGGGGCAGGATACGGATTATTGAAAGATTCGCATGTACGCATTGACTTCATTTCGAATCGCCTGACAAGTCGCACGCGCAACTGGGTGGATCTGCTGGGTATCGTATTTGTCCTTTTCCCGTTTTGCATTTTGATGATTGTTTTGAGCTGGCCGGTCTTCATGAGCGCTTACAACAATGGTGAAATGTCTCAAAACGCGGGGGGTCTGATTCGCTGGCCAGCCTACCTGCTGGTGCCTGTGGGTTTTGCGTTGTTGATGATGCAAGGCGTGTCCGAGCTGATCAAGCGCATTGCTTTTTTGCGCGGCCTGATAGAAGACCCGATTGGCGAAGAAGCCAGCAAATCAGATGATCAAAAACACATGAAAGAACTTGAAAAAGTAGCCGCCGCCCGCTTGGCGGGAGAAAAATAAAATGCAAGAAACTTTTCTAGCACAACAGTTTGTGCCCTTCATGTTTGCAGGCCTGTTTGTCCTGCTGTTGACGGGTTTCCCAGTCGCCTTCGGGTTGGCGGCTGTCGGCCTGGCCTTCGGCTTCGTCGGCATGGAAGCCGGGCTTTTCCCCGCCAATTTGTTTCAGGCTCTGCCGTCGCGTATTTTCGGCATCATGCAAAACGACACGCTGCTGGCAATTCCATTCTTCACCTTCATGGGTATTATTCTGGAACGCTCCGGCATGGCGGAGGATTTGCTGGAAACTGTTGGCCAAGTGTTTGGTCCCCTGCGCGGCGGTCTGGCTATTGCCGTTATTTTGGTCGGCGCACTGCTGGCCGCCACGACGGGCGTTGTGGCCGCTGCGGTGATATCGATGGGTCTGATATCCCTGCCCATCATGCTGCGCTACGGCTACAGCCGGGTGATTGCCACGGGCACCATCACCGCCTCTGGCACGCTGGCACAAGCCCTTCCACCATCTCTGGTGCTGATCGTGCTGGCTGACCAGCTGGGCCGCTCTGTGGGCGACATGTACGCTGGCGCCTTGGTACCTGGCCTGCTGCTGGTGGGCTTGTATATTTTGTTCATCGTGGTCGTGGCATTTGTCAAACCAGCCATGGTGCCACCGCTACCATTTGAAGCGCGTATCTACAAAGAAGGCAATGGCGCATCAGGCCACAAATCTTTATTGGCGTTGGTTTTTTTGTGCGCGGTCGCCGGGTTTGCCTGGTCAGGAGTTCACAACTCGGTGTTGACGCCTCTGCTGGAACGGTCAATGCCGGCTTCAGGCGATGAAATTGTTATTTTGTCAATGACAATGGCTTCGCTGCTGGGCTTGTCGCTTGCCATTATCAATCGCGTGACTCGCATGGGTCTGCTGTCCAAACTGGCCGAGCAAGTGACTTTTGTTTTGATGCCGCCGCTGATTTTGATTTTTCTGGTGCTGGGCACCATTTTCCTGGGTGTTGCAACGCCTACTGAAGGCGGTGCGATGGGCGCCTTGGGTGCATTGATTCTGGCACTCGGAAAACGGCGCATGAACATGTCGCTGCTCAAGCAGGCCTTGGAAAACACCGCCAAGCTGGCCACGTTTGTGCTTTTTATCCTGATCGGCTCAACTGTGTTCGCCTTCACCTTCAATGCGGCAGACGGTCACTTTTGGATAGAAAACCTGTTCGAGGGTGTGCCTGGCGGCGCATGGGGCTTCTTGATTTTCGTGAACATACTGGTGTTCTTTTTGGGCTTCTTTCTCGACTTCTTTGAGATCGCTTTCATCATCGTCCCGCTGCTCGCTCCTGTGGCGGAAAAAATCCTGCCGGGACTGGTACCCGGCATGGGGGTGGACGACGCGATGATCTGGTTTGGCGTGATCATCGCCATGAACCTGCAGACGTCATTCCTGACACCACCGTTTGGTTTTGCGCTGTTTTACTTGCGCAGCGTGGCAGCCAAGTTTGCTTACAAAGATCGCGTCACCGGCGCTGTTATCCCAGCCGTCACCACAACGGAGATTTACAAGGGCTCGATCGCATTCATCATCTTGCAAATCATCATGCTTGCTGCCATCATGATTTTCCCCAGCCTGGTCACGGGCGGCATTGAGAAGGTTGACAAGCTCACGCCCGAGCAGGTGATGGAGAAACTGGCCATGCCCCCGCCCGCCGATGAGTCGGAAGCCGATGCGGCTTCGAGCGAGAGCACGGAAGAAGATCCGATGAAGGCCTCGATCGAAGCCGCGGAGAAGCAAAACAAGAAATAGCCGCCATCCAGCGACGCGCCATCTGCAACGATCAGCGCCGCCAATTGACACAAAAAAACCCGTCACATGAACGGGCTTTTTGAGAAACAAAGAGGCCGCCATTGGCGGCTTCTTTGCAGGGCTGGACAACTACAGCTTTTGCGTCTGCATGAACTGATCCATACGCATTTCATTAAAGCGGAACCACAGATTTGCGTCGCGGCGGTACACGGACCAGTCGTCGTAGATTTTTTTCCAGTCTGGATTACTGGCCGACAGTTCGGCGTACAGCGCCTGTGATTCCTTGAAGGCCAGGTCCAACACGGCCTTGGGGAAGGGCATGAGCTTGGCCCCGCCCGCCACCAGTTGCTTGAGAGCGGTCGGGTTCCTGTAGTCGTACTTGCCCTGCATGTCGAGATGTGCGAAAGCCGCAGCAGATTCCAGGATGGCCTTGTTCTCTGCGGACAGCTTGTCGAAGGCCGTCTTGTTCACAAAGGCGTCGATCTGCGCGCCGCCTTCCCACCAGCCGGGATAGTAGTAGAAAGGCGCCACTTTGTTCAAGCCCAGCTTAAGGTCGTCGTACGGACCGACAAATTCAGCGGCATCGACAGTGCCTTTTTCCAGTGCCTGATAAATCTCGCCAGCAGGGATGTTCTGGGGGATTATGCCTAAGCGGGCGGCCACCTTGCCGCCGAAGCCGCCGATGCGCATCTTCAGGCCCTTCAAGTCGGCCACGGTCTTGATCTCTTTGCGATACCAGCCGCCCATCTGGGCGCCGGTGTTGCCCATGGGGAAGTTGACGATGTTGTACTTCGCATAAAACTCGCGCATGAGCTTCATACCATTGCCGTCGTACATCCAGGCCGTCTGCTGCCGGCTGTTCAGGCCGAAGGGAATAGCCGTGCCGAATGCAAAGGCATCGTTCACACCGAAGTGGAAGTACGGCGCGGTAGACACCATTTCGACGGTGCCTTTGCCGACGTTGTCGACCATGCCGGCAACGGCCGGGATCAGTTCGCCGGCCGGATGCGCAGTAACGACAAATTTGCCGCCAGACATTTCGCCGACTTTCTTGGCGAACACTTCAGCGGTGCCAAAGATGGTGTCCAGCGACTTGGGAAAGCTCGAAGCGATGCGCCAGCGAATGGTTTCCTGCGCATGCACCGCGGGTGCAACACCAGCGGCCAGTACGCCAGCAATACCGGCATTTTTTATAACGGAACGACGATCCATGAATATCTCCTGAGAGGTTGATTAACCTAAGTTTCTAACTGGCCCGAGCCCGGCAAGGGCGAAGAACAGTTACTTCAGCGCAACGGTGTTTCTGGCGTCTTATTTGGATTACGTGTCGACATGAGCTGCCATGCTGGAAGCTCACTCGTAAGTTTCAAGCACTTGCGGAAAATGGTTTAGGGGCGCACCTGTCGCTATTCAGGCCAAAGCGATTCGCGCCATCTACGGCAATAGTTTCGTCTTTATCCAAGATAATAGAGGGCGCGGCATGTGCCGCCTCCATGGTGCCTTCCTGCACGGGATAGACCGCACCAAAAGCTGAGGCTAGTTCACCTGCGGCATGAAAGGACACCTCAAACTTGCCGCCTGACCCGGTTTTGATGTGCCTGGCAAAAAATTCAACACGCCGTAGATGGTGTCGTGACTCGGGAAAGCTACGCGCCAGCCGCCAGCGTACGGCTGCTTGCCTCTGTACAGCTGGCGCAACTCCGGTTGCCAGCACGCCTGCGATAGGCGCGTGCCTGATCAAGCCAGGGCGGCGCACAGGTCTGGAAGGTGGCAGGGCAGCAATCACGCAGAGAATTGTAAAAATGCACCACCCTCCAAAAGACGGTGTTTACCCTTGAAGACCTGAGAGCAGGCTGTCAGGGGCGCAGGGTCATTTTGTGTCGAGCGCAACACTCAAAATAGCTGGCAGCAGTCAAGCCCGGTGGGGATGTGGGCAGGCTGCATTTCAGCTTGTCCACATGTCCACATGTCCACATGTCCACATGTCCAATGGTCATTGGTCTGTAGGGTTGTTGCCGAAGCTGAAATACTGAGGATTCGAATCGAAGCGTTGTGAGGATAGGAAATTCAAATGCATTTTTTTCTCCCGAAGGCCCCCCGGCAAAGTGCTTGAACACCCACTGATGCGGTCCTTGGATTCGGCAGCGGCCGTTCGATGATCGACCGCAGCCTGAACGAGCTTCATCCGTGCCGAGCGTTTCTGAGTTTTCCCGGGAGATCGGGCGCCAAATCTCGGCTCTGAGAATCTCTGGCGCAGCAAATCGCCACGGCCGCTGGAGCGGCAGTCGTGGTCGGCGCATCGCGCAGGCGCTGCATCAGAAAGCCGGCTTCTTCGCGGCTGTTGGCGCTGGTGCCGGCCCGCGCTGCGCCGCGTCGTCTTCGGCGGGGCAGTGAGGCTTGACGAGGTGCTGGCAAGGGCCGAGCAACTCGAAGACGCGGTCGAAGCGCGGCGGGCCACCTCGTGGATACACCGGCCGGGAGCTTGACAGCCGCCTCCCACGACTTGATCTCACGCCGCCGCCGGGTCATCGTGAATGAAGTCAGGGCCCACGCGCTGGCTTGGCACCGCGGTCGTTGATGCGCGCGATGCCCAAGATGCGGCGGCTCACCTGGGCCGGGCCCCAGTAGTCCACGGTACCCACGCCGGACACCGTGATGCCCAAGGCCTGCTGCGCCCAGACCTTGACATCGCCGACGCCGCTGACGCTGACCCGGGCGCGCTGGCTGGCCAGGTTCTCGCCGCGGAAACTGCTCTTGCCAGAGATCTCGACACTGAGCTCATCGACACTGCCCGCGACCTCGCCGTCGCCGGCCCCCGAGACGCTGAAGTTCAGCTGGTCCGCCTTGAGCTGGTCGAAGCGCGCCAGGCCGGCGCCCGAGATGCTGACCGACAGGCGCTTGGCAACCACCGGTTCCAGCGCCAGCCAGTCGGCCGCGCCCGACATCGACAGGCGCGTCAACTCGACCGAGGTAATGGTGAGTTGCGTGCGCCGGTTGCTCCAGAACCGCCAGGCGCCCGCCGGGCGGATGTTCAGCTGGCCCTGGTGCAGCTCCAGCGTCACCGCCTTCTGGGCTTCTTCGTCGCCCTCGACAAAGACTTCGTTGCGCGGGCCCTGGGTGTAGCGGATGACGGCCGAGCCCGAAATCTCCACGCGGTCGAACGCGCCCAGGGTGTACAGCCGGCCCTCCGGCAGACTGGCCCAGGCTGGGGGTGCCAGTGAGAGCACCAGCGCGGCCACCAGTGCCGCGACGGCCCAGCGCCCCGCCCGCTGATGATGACCATGGGGCAACGCGCTCATATCGAATCGGCCCGCAACTGGCGCGAGACCTCGCGGCTGGCCGTGACGCGGGTGCCGTCACGCATCTGCACCACGAATTGCGAGCTCTCGTCGGGCGTCATGGTGTCGACGAAGTCGAGGTTGACGATGCAGGAGCGGCTGATCTTCAGGAAGTGCGCCGGGTCCAGCCGCTCTTCGAAGCTGGTGATCGGTACGCGCACCAGGTAGCTGCGGCCTTTGCTGACGATGGCGGTGTATTTGGTGTCCGAGCGCAAGTACTCGATGGCGCTGACCTGCACCGGGAAAATCTTGCCCTGGTCGCGCACCAGCACGCGGGTCAGCCGCTCGGTGGCGGCATCGGCCTGGGCGGCCTTCAGGGCCAGGCCGGGTGCGTCTGCCATGGCCGGCGCCTGCAGGGCATGCTGCACGGCTTCGACGAAACGTTCCTGGGCAAAGGGCTTGAGCAGGTAGTCGACGGCGTGCAGCTCGAAGGCGGTCAGGGCATGTTCGTCGTAGGCGGTGGTGAAGATCACCCGCGGCAGTGGCGCGCCGGTGGTGGCGGCGTCTTCGGCCAGCGCCCGCAGCACTTGCAGGCCGGTCAGGCCGGGCATGTGGATGTCCATCAGCACGAGAGTGGGTCGGCGCTGGCGGATGGCCTGCAGCGCGCTGGTGCCGTCGGCCACGGTCGCCACCAGTTCCAGTTGCGGCATCTGCCGCACCCAGTTCGCCAGGCCTTCGCTGGCCAGCGGTTCGTCTTCAGCAATCAAGGTCGTGGTGATCGTGTTCACGGGCTCTCAAGCGCGGGTCAGGTGTTCAGCGGGATCAGGATGTCGACACAGAAACCCGCGCCGGGGGCGCTGTGGACGGACACGCGGGCCTGACCTGCGTAGTCCAGCTCGAAGCGGCGCAGCAACGCTCCCAGGCCCACGCCGCTGCGACGCGGGCGCGGGTGGGCGGCGGCGGCGGGGGTAGAGGTGACAGTAGGCAGCGGCCATCGGCAGCCTTCGCCGTCGTCGGCCACACGCAGGGCCAGCGCTTCGGGCTGACCTGGCGTGCGCGCTTCGTGCCGGCTCTCGATGTGCACCGTGCCGCCCTGCACCCGTGGCGCAATACCGTGGTTGATGCTGTTTTCCACCAGGGGCTGCAGGGTCAGCGGCGGCACTTCGGCTTCCAGCGTGGCCGGGTCGATCCGCCAGTTCACGCGCAGGCGCGGCCCCAGGCGCAGGCCTTCCAGCGCCAGATAGTCGCGCACGAAGTCCAGTTCGTCCCCCAGCCGCACGCGGTCGTGGGCGCCGCGCTGAGTGTCGAGCACGTAACGCATCATTCGAGAAAAGCACAGCATCGATTCCTCTGCCGCCTGCGGGTCCTTGGCAATCAGCAGGCGCAGCGAATTCAGGGTGTTGAACAGGAAGTGCGGATTGAGCTTGCCGCTGATGGCTGCCAGTTCGGCCTTCACCAGCGCGGCCTCTGACTGCGCCGAGCTCAAGGCCAGGGCGGCCTGGGCACGCTCTGCCGCCAGAGCAGCGCCACGCGCCCGCCGCGCATGCAGCGCGCCGCCAAAGCCGAGCACCAGCGCGCTGTAAACCAGCACCCCCAGCACACCCTGCCACACCAGTTGCTGTTCGGCCGAGGCGGCAGCGTGCTCGGCGCCGTAAAGCGCACGCGCAGCAAGGTAAGCCGCCACCTGCCACAGGCCGCCAAAGGCCAGCGCACCCAGCGCGTGCAGCGGCGCCCGCACCGCCGGCGGGTAGCCGCCGGCCTGCACCGCGCGCACCCAGGGCAGCACGGCACCGCCCAGCAGCATGGCGGGCCACAGGGTCCAGGTCGCCTGGTAGGCGGCTTCCAGCAGGCTGAAGCTGCCGCGCCGCCAGTCGGTCACGGCCACGGCGTACAGCGTCCAGCACAGCAGGCACAGGCCGGCGTAGCCCAGCAGCAGCCGGCCCCGCTCGCGGTCCGGGGCGTTTGCTGGTGAGGTTGATGGCGAGGTCACTGGCGCGGTGGCCGAGAAGTTCGACGAGGGGCGGTATGACATGACTGCAATGTAGGCGGCCTGCCGTGGGGTGGGTTGGGCGGCGCGACGAAGTGCCAGCGCCGGGTTGCCAGCGGCAGCGGTGCGCCCCCCCCGGCGCTCAGGCCATCCAGCCCTCGGCGCGCATGGCGGCTTCGGCGCTGGCGGCATCGCTGAAGTGCAGCGCATTCCAGCCCATGGCGCGCGCGGCCAGTACGTTGGGCAGGTGGTCGTCCAGGAAGACCAGCTCGCCTGGGCTCGCGCCGAAGCGTTCTGCAGCCAGCGTGTAGATGGCGGGCTCGGGCTTGATCACGCCTTCGCGGGCCGAAAAAATGCCGCTGTGGAACCAGCCGATGAAGGGATTGCGCGCCTCGATCAGGTCGGCAAACGGCCGCGGCATGTTCGACAGGTAGTGCAGCCCATGACCGGCCTCGCGCAGGCGGCGCAGCAGGTCCACGGTGGGCTGTTGCGGCTGCAGCTCCGTGGGCACGCCCATCACCACGCGCAGCACCTCGGCCGCTTCAAGGCCGGTGCGCGCGGCGATGCGCTGCACCAGCACCGGCACCTCCAGCGTGCCGCGGTCGAATTCGCCCCAGTCGCCACCGTAGCCCTGGAATACCGCATCGGCCCAGTGCGCGCCGCTGGCCTCGTCGGTGGCCAGCCGTGGCAGCTCGCGCTGCAGCAGGCGCGAAGGCTTCCAGTGGAACACCACACCGCCGAAGTCGAAGACGATCTTCTTCATGGGGTGAGTCGCGTCAACAGACCTGCCGTGGAGGCGTCCAGCCCCGTCACGTCGCCCGATTGCAACCGCGGCAGCAGCTGGCCGCACAGCGCCTTGCCCAGCTCCACGCCCCACTGGTCGAAGCTGTTGATGCCCCACAGCGCGCCGCTGGTGAATACGCGGTGTTCGTACATCGCGATGAGCGCGCCCAGGGAGTGCGGCGTCAGCGCCTGCAGCATCAGGGTCGTGCTCGGCCGGTTGCCGGGGAAGCTGCGGTGGCGCGCCAGCACCTCCGGGGCGATAGTGGCCGACGCGGTGGGCGCGGCCTCGTGCAGCGCTTCTTCGGCCGTCTTGCCTTGCATCAGCGCCTGGCTCTGCGCCAGGCAATTTGCCAGCAGCTTGCGGTGCGAATCGAGATGGCCGTGCGCCGGCGTCTTGACGGCGATGAATTCCACCGGGATGACATCGCTGCCCTGGTGCAGCATCTGGAAGTAGGCGTGCTGGCCGTTGGTACCGGCCTCGCCCCAGACCACCGGGCTGGTGGCGAAGGGCAGCGTGTCGCCGGCCTGGTCGACGCGCTTGCCGTTGCTTTCCATTTCCAGCTGCTGCAGATAGGCTGGCAGCCGCGCCAGGCCCTGGTGGTAGGGCGCCACGCTGCGGCTGGTGAAGCCGTGGAAGTTGCGATACCAGACGTCCAGCAGCCCCAGCACCACCGGCAGGTTGCGCGCCAGGGGTGCCTCGGCGAAATGCCGGTCCATCGCGTGCGCGCCGGCCAGGAATTCGCGGAAAGCCGCGGCACCGATGGCGATGGCCACCGGCAGGCCGATGGCGCTCCACAGCGAATAGCGCCCGCCGACCCAGTCCCAGAAGCCGAAGGTGGTGCTGATGCCGAACTGCGCCGCGGCGGCCACATTCGTCGTGGTGGCGGCAAAGTGGCGCGCGATGTCGTTGGCATCTTCACGGCCGGTCTGGGCCACGAACCAGGCCCGCGCCAGCGCCGCGTTGGTCATGGTTTCCTGCGTCGTGAAGGTCTTGCTGGCGATGATGAACAGCGTCTGCCGTGCGTCCAGCCGGCGCAGCACGCGGGTGATGTCGTGGGCGTCGACGTTGCTCACGAAATGCAGCCGCTTGGCGGGGTGGCTGAAGCTGTCCAGCGCGCCGGTCACCATCTGCGGGCCGAGGTCGCTGCCGCCGATGCCGATGTGCACGATGTCGGTGATGCCCGCGTCGGCGCGCACCCGTTCGGCGTAGGCCAGCATGGCGGTCAGCACCTCGTGCACCTGTGCACTGTGCGGTGCATCACCGGGCGGTGCGCGCAAGGCGGTGTGCAGCACGGCGCGGCTTTCGGTGGTGTTGATGGCCTGGCCGCTGAACAGGGCGTCGCGATACGCCGGCAGTTGGCATTCGTGCGCCAGTTCCAGCAGCAGGCGCAAGGTGGTGGGGTCGATGAGGTTCTTGGACAGGTCGGCGAAGACCTCCGGCGCATCGAAGCTGAACGCGTCGTGACGGCCGGCATCGCGAGCGAATGCTTCCCGCAGGTCGAGATCACGGCCGTGGGCCTGGTAGTGCCCGTTCAGCGCCGCCCAGGCCACGGTGTGGTCGCAACGAATCATGTCTGCAACCCGCGGATCAACGCGTCGAGTCGCACGCCATCGGCTGCGAAGGCGCGTATGCCTTCGGCCAGCTTCTCGGTGGCCATGGCGTCTTCGTTCAGGGCCCAGCGGAAGCTGCGCTCGTCGTGGTGCACGGCGGGCAGGTCCGGGTGGGCGGCGGCCTGGGCATCCAGCGCGCGCGGCACCGGGGCGTCGCTGGCCTGCAGCGCCGCCAGCAGCTCCGGGCTGATGGTCAGCAGGTCGCAGCCGGCCAGGGCCACGATCTGCCCGGTGTTGCGAAAGCTGGCGCCCATGACCTGCGTGGCAATGCCGTGGCGCTTGAAGTGATTGAAGATGGCGCGTACCGACTGCACACCCGGGTCGGCCTCGCCGGCGTTTTCTGCTTCGTTCCAGCCCGCACCCGCAGCGCGCTTGTGCCAGTCGTAGATGCGACCGACAAAGGGCGAGATCAAGCGCACGCCGGCGTCGCCACAGGCCAGCGCCTGACAGAAGGCGAACAGCAGCGTGAGGTTGCAGCGCGTGCCTTCGCGCTCCAGGATGTCGGCGGCGCGAATGCCTTCCCAGGTGGCGGCAATCTTGACCAGCACCCGCTCACGCGGCACGCCAGCGGCTTCATACAAGGCGACAAGGCTGCGGGCGCGCGCCAGCGTGGCGGTGGTGTCGAAGGACAGCCGGGCGTCGACCTCGGTGCTTACGCGGCCGGGCACCAGCTTCAGGATCTCGCAGCCGAAGCGCACCAGCACGGCGTCGACGATGTCGGCCAAAGCCGCGCCGCGGTGCGCCGCGACGGTCTGCGCCAGCAGCGGCGCGTAGTCGGCCTGCTGCACGGCCTTGAGGATCAGCGACGGGTTGGTGGTCGCATCCTGGGGCTTGAATTGCGCCAGCTGCAGGAAGTTGCCGGTATCGGCGACCACGGTGGTGGTGGCACGGAGTTGGTCGAGCTGGTTCATGACGGGTTCATGACGGGTTTTTTTTGCATCAGGCTGGCGGCAAACGACACCGGATTAGAACTGAGCCGGCCTGCCCAGCCCCCGCCGCCGGCGCGGGCGCGGGCGCGCGAGAATCGTGCCCTTGACCGCCCTGCCCATCTTCCCCGCTGCAATGCGGCGGTTTCTGCAACCCTGGTTGCTTGCCGGGGTTCAGGATGCATGGCCCCGGGCGACCCCTTCGCGGCTGACTTCATGCCTGCTGCTGGCGCTGCTGCTGCACGTGTGGCTGGTGTTGATGCTGGGCAATGCGCCGCCGGGCACGGCCCCGCCGGGGCGGGGGGTGTGGGGGGCCTTGAACATCACCCTGCGCGGCCCGGCGCAGGACGGGTCGGCGGCCGCGACGTCGCTGCCCGCGTCACCGGCGGCACTGCCGGGCACAGCGCCCAGCCCGCGTTTTGGTGGCGCGGTGCGCGCGCCCGCGGCCCGGCCCTTGCCCGAGCCGGGCGCTGCCCGGCGCGGCGACTGGGCCGCCACGCCGGCACGTGAACCCGAGGTGCCGGTGGCCGTCCTGCCCGTGCCGCTGCCGGAGACGGCCCGCCCGCCGCTGCCGGCCGCGGTGCTTGACCCGCCCAGCCCGCCTGTCGAGCGTCGCCTGGGTGGTGCCGCCGGCATCGGTCCCGCGGCAGTCACGCCACCGGCGCCTTTGGAGCGCATACGTGCACCTGCGCCCGAGACCGCTCGCCTGCCGCTGCCGCAAGCCCTGCCCGTGCCGGCCTCGTTGGCACCCCTGGCGGTTGCGCCGCCGTCCCCAGCGCCGGCAACGGCGCCTGCACCTGCACCTGCACCGGCGACGGCGACGGCGACGGCGACGGCGACGGCGGCCGTCGAGCCCCCAGCGGCCCCCGTTGCCCCACTGGCCCCGACTGCGCGGGTGGCGACGCCGGCCGAGCCTGCGCCGGTTCCGGCAGCCCCGCCGCTTCGGCGCGTCGCCCCGATTGCGCCGGCGGCAGTTGCTGCCGCGACGATGGCGCCCATCCAGGCCCTTCCCACGGAAGCGCCGGTGGGGCTGCCGGCGCTGGCCGCGTCACCCCGGGGCACGGCAGGGCCCGCTGCGCCCACGCTGCCCGCGGGGCGGCCCGACGCCGGGCCGCAGGTGGGGTACGACGTGGCCACCGCGCCCGGCCCGCCGGCCAGCGCGCCGCGGTTGAATCTCGAGTTGCCGCGGCTGCGGGGCGGTCAGCTCTCGCGCCAGGGCGGAGCGGGTGTGTTGCCGCTGTTGCCGCGGCCGCCCGAGTTGCCCGACAAGCTGGCGCGCGACATCGACAAGGCGGTCAAGGCCGACTGCCGCACGGCCTACCAGGGCCTGGGCCTGCTGGCCGTGGTGCCTTTGGCGGCAGACGCGCTCGGCGGCGGCAAGGGCAGTGGTTGCAAGTGGTGAACGCCTGCCTGCTCCGGTCGGCAGGAAACGACCACCTTGCGCAGCGGCGTGCGGAACTGGCCTGGTGGCCGGACCGCTGACCGTGCCTACAGCACCAGCAGCGCGCGAAAATCGTTGACGTTGGTGAAGGTGGGCCCGGGGCTCACCAGGTCGCCCAGAGGCTTGAAGAAGTTGTAGGCATCGTTGCGGTCAAGAAAGTCCGCTGCCTTCAGGCCCAGCGCCTGGGCACGCGCCAGGCTGCTGGGCGTGACCAGCGCGCCGGCGTTGTCCTCCACCCCGTCGATGCCGTCGGTGTCTGCCGCCAGCACATGCACGCCGGGTTCACCCCCCAGGGCCATGGCGCAGCCGAGCAGGAATTCAGTCGCCCGCCCGCCCCGGCCACCCTTGCTGTTGACGGTGACGGTGGTTTCACCGCCCGACAGGATCACGCAGGGCTTGCTGAAGGGCTGGCCGCGGCGCGCCACGGCGCGAGCCAGCGCCGCATGCACCTTGCCCACCTCGCGGCTTTCACCTTCGATCTCGTCGCTGAGGATGTGCGCCGCCAACCCGGCAGCCCGTGCGGCGGCCGCAGCGGCCTCCAGGCTTTGCTGCGGCGTGGCGATCAGGTGCACGGTGTGCCCGGCAAAGGCCGGGTCGCCCGGCTTGGGGGTCTCGAAGGTGCCGCTGTTCAGGCCGTCCAAAGCGGCCGGGGGCAGGCTGATGCCGTAGCGGCGGCAGATGGCCAGCGCGTCGGCGCAGGTGCTGGGGTCGGGCACCGTCGGGCCGCTGGCGATGAGCTCGGGCGCGTCGCCGGGCACGTCGCTGATCAGCAGTGTCACCACCCGCGCCGGGGCGCACAAGGCGCCCAGGCGGCCGCCCTTGATGGCCGAGAGGTGTTTGCGCACGCAGTTCATCTCGCCGATGGCCGCGCCGCTCTTGAGCAAGGCCTGGTTGA
>Ga0105049_10006909_pt1 | contig 13202 bp, 8 predicted proteins | sample MAT06_FD_78087 | JGI IMG/M metagenome (GOLD analysis project Ga0105049, IMG submission 78087) | Freshwater microbial communities from Lake Fryxell liftoff mats and glacier meltwater in Antarctica - MAT-06 | ecosystem: Environmental > Aquatic > Freshwater > Ice > Liftoff microbial mat | place...
CACCCTCGGGGCCGCACAAATCGGCCATCGCCTCCCAATCGCCCGCAGGATTGAGCGCTTCGGCGCGGATCTGGGCGCGCATGGCGGGATCGCGCAAGTTATCATAGAATTTGCCACCTGCCGCAGCCCACGGCGGCAGAATCGAGCTGAGTCCTGTGCCGGCTGCGGGATAGGTGTACATGTCCGCCGTAACATCTTGGCCGGCAGCGCGCGCCGCGTTGATCGTCTCAATCACTTGGGTCATTTTGGCCCAGTTGCGCTTGCCAGCGGCCTTCAGGTGATAGATCTGGACGGGCAGATTGGCGCGCCAACCAATCTCTAGGGCTTCTTCTAAGCCTTCGAGCAGACCATCGGCTTCAGAGCGAATATGGGTAATGTAGACGCCTTTGTACTGGCTCACCACCTTGCACACCTCGACCAGTTCATTGGTGCTGGAGTAGGCACTCGGCGGATAGATGAGCGCGCAGGAAACGCCCATAGCACCATCTTCCATGGCTTCGGCCATCACGCGCCGCATAACGTCCAGTTGATCCGCATCGGGTTCGCCCATCTCCATGCCCATTGCCATCTGCCGCAACGTACCGCCACCCAGAAAGGAGCCAATATTGGGCGAGACGCCCCGTTCGGCCAAGGCCGTAAGCCAATCGCGGAAGCGTGTCCAGGTGGGCATCTGTTCCACCCAGTCGGGGATCAGCTTGGCATAGGGATTACTTTGAATTGTGCTCAGATCAATTTTGTCATTGATTGGGCCGGGCGTCCAGCCTTCGCCCATGATTTCGGTGGTGACACCTTGGGTGATCTTCGAGAGGCAGCGCGGGTCGATCATCAGCGGCAGGATCGAGTGGCTGAGAATGTCAATGAAACCGGGGCACACAACTCGATCAGTGGCATCTACAACAGTGATCGCCTGATCCGATGCAATCTGCCCAGGTGGGGTAATGGCCGCAATGCGGTCGCCCTGTAATACGACATCGCCGTAGAACCAAGGGTTGCCGCTGCCGTCGATGATTTTGGCATTTTGGATCAGCGTATCAAACATGGGCATCAAAATTCTCTTTCTATACTTAGCTCTGTTTGAAAACGCGAAGTTAATAATTTCTACACGCTAGACGCCATTCGCGTTTTCAACACAACCGCAGTTTAGATAAAACCCAGAAAAGTCATCAACAAGCCCTGAGCTCTCGGCAGGCCGTTGGTTGACTTTTCCCTGGTTTGTCTATGATTGTCTAGCGATCGGGTAATTATTTTTCTGATCATAGCACAGGTGGACGAATGATGCCATTGATTTTGACACTTTTACACGGTTCACCCGGCCAACAAAAAAGCCTCTACCGACCGGATGGTGGCAGAGGCTTTTTCTCGATCAGGCGTCTAATCGCTGATTATTAGAATCGATAGCATTCCGGGATAGCAACAGACCGCTTCACTGCCTTGTACCCTCTGCTGTTGCTATCCCGGAATGCGTCTGAATCCTATGTAGGAACAACGCTATTTATTCGCAGCAATATAGGCGTCAAGTTGGGCTTGCAATTTCTCTTTGTATTCCTGGCGACCAGCATCATCCAGCATTTGCTTCATCTTGGTGAGGGCATCGGCCACAGGTTGTTGGCCGCTAAACAAGCCATGCACGGCTTCGTCATAAATGGCGTTGAGCTTGGCAGATTCGATTTCCAGCGCCTTGGTGTCCGCTTCAAAGCCTTCGTAGGGATTGAAGACCCAGTTTTCTTCGGTGGTGAAGAACTTGAGCGCCTCTTCGGCTTCTGGCGGCAGATCGGCGGCCTGGCGTTGGAAGCGCCCCGACATGCCCGAAACATACCACTGACGGCGATAGTTGCGCGAGGCATCCACCCCTTCGAGTTCAGAGAACTTCATGTTCTCTTCTTTCTTGTAGTTGACACCATCGACGCCCATGAGCCAGAGGTCCAAGTTATCTTGGTTGCTGGCCAGCCAGTTAAAGTATTCAATACCCGCCTGGTGTTGTTCGGCTGGCGCGTTAGCATTGAAGACCACAAAGTTCCATTGCTTAAAGTTACCCAGCCCCTTGGTGACACCGGCGCGCTCGCCGATCATATCGACACCCATCAATTGCGCGCCAGCCATGGAAGCCTGCATATCTTTGTTTTGCTGCACCCATTTGAAATCGGGTTCATTCTCGACACAAGCAGCGGCGCGATTGGGGTAGATATAATCGACCTGTGAATTTTGGCTGGCACCCGACGAGGGCAAATCGGTCTTATTGACATAGCCCTTTTCCCACCAAGCACGTAGCAATTCGGCGGTTTCCAGCATCGACGCGTTTTCTTCTTCATCGACCAGCGACCAGCCTTGGGTGGCATCGACAATGGTCACACCAGTCTTGGTCACGCCGGGTGCCCAGGCTTTGCGATTGCGGTTAAAGCCAATCAGCGATTGGGTAGCCACATTGGCAAACGGAATCAGATCCGGCTCATTATCGACCAATGCTTGCAGGTAGGGTTCCAAGCTAGGCCAGCCAGCTTCCGAAGTAGGCATGGGTGCATCATACTTGGTGCGCAGATCTTCGCGATAGATCACGCCGCCGGTGCCGCTGTAATAGTAGGCTGCGGGCACGCCATAGAGATGGCCATTCATAAAGTTGGCGGCGTAAATCTTCTCGGTGACGGCTGTCTTCAGATCAGGGCCAACCTGTTCGACCAGATCTTCGAGTGGGGCCAAGGCACCTTGATCGCGCAGGGTGTTCATCTTGTTCCAGGGCGCATCAAAGGCCATGGTAAAATCGGCACCAGCCGCGTAGAGCGCCGGGTATTTGTTGGTATGGTCTTCCAAAATCATGGAGATGAGCTCGATGTTGAGTCCTTCGGACTGCATCTTGGCGGAGATCGCCTGGGTTATAGGATCAATGCTCTCTTTGAATTGGGGAATACCAAACCAGCTTTCGACCATGGTGATCGTGACGGGTGCGGCATTGGGCGAAGCTGCGCCACCTTCGCCAGCGGGGGCAGAGCCGGGGGCCGCGCAAGCAGCCAATGCTAGGCCAGCCGCGCTCATACCAGCTAGTTGGAGAAATCCACGACGTGTTACACGTTGCATAATGGGTTGTTCCTTCGTTAGTTCTAGAGAAAATACGGTTACGACTAAAAGACGATTGTCAATCCAGCATAAGCTTGGTTGAAAAGCCAGGGTACGAACACCCATTGTGCTTTTCAGGCCAGGGGAGCGATAGTAATTGACAGCGATTTATCCCTTAATTGCGCCCATGGTCAAGCCTTTGATAAAGTAGCGCTGGACAAATGGGTAGACCAAAATGATCGGGCCGATGGTAATCGCGGCCGTTGCCATACGAATCGACAGGGTCGGCATATCGGCCAGGTTGATCGTGACACCGGGGTATTTCATAGCCGCCTGCATCGATTGCAGGTTGTTGATCATTTTCAAGATGATCAATGAAAGCGGTTTAAATTCGGCAAAGTCGAGCAACATCAGCGCCAGGAACCAATCGTTCCAATAGGCGACTGCGGTGAACAGGCCCACTGTAGCCAGGGCAGCGGTAGAAAGCGGCAAGACAATACGAAACAAAATAACAGTGTCCGACGCGCCATCCATATAGGCCGATTCGATAATCTCCGAGGGCAGGGATGCAAAGAAATTGCGCAGCACAAAGACCCAGAAGGGCTGCACCATCATGGGCAGAATCAACGCCCAAATGCTATCGTTGAGGTGTAGCAAGTTGCGACAGGTAATAAACCAAGGAATCAGACTGGGGGTAAAGACCATGGTAAAGAAGACATAAAAGGCAACCTTGTTGCGCCAGGACAGACGCTTGAGCGCCATGACATAGGCCAACCCGGACATGACAAAGAGCGAACAGATCGTCCCGACGAATGTCACAAAGAGGGTTACCATATAGCCGGTGCGAATTTCGCCGCCCTTAAAAACCCAGCGATACGCCTCGAGTGACCATTCACGCGCCCACGGCAGATAGCCATCTTGGCGCAAAACCAGATCGTCGGTAAAGGAGGCTACGATCATAATCCAAAAGGGAAAAAGGCAGAACAAGGTAAATATGATCAGATAGACGTAGGAGCTAAAGGCAAACACACGATCGCCCAAGCCATTACTTTCTTTCATCAGTTACATCCTATCATCCTACTTGCAGAGAAAACGAAACCGCGCTAGCGCATCACAGACGCGCACCATGGCCGCTAAAACAACGTATAATCCTCGCCCCGACTGCGTGAATACATCTTTACCAGCCAATTCGAGCCGAAGATACAAATAAAGCCAAGCACCGATTGCAGCAACCCCACGGCGGCGCTAAAGCCATAATTAGAGTTATTGCGCAACGCCCGTAACAGATAGGTATCGATCACATCGGTGGTTTCAAAGAGCTGGGCCTTGTCGCCAATCACCGCATAGATCATACCGAAGTCGCCAAAGAAGATGCGGCCAATGTCCAATAGCACCAGTAGAATAATGACCGGCGTCAGCGTTGGCAAGCTGATAAAACGCATCCGTTGCAAGCGGCTGGCCCCATCCATCGCCGCAGCCTCGTAGAGTTGCGGATCAATCGACACCAACGCGGCCAAATAGATGATACAGCCTGCACCCGTGCCTTTCCAGATCCGGATCAGCGTCAGAATCCACGGCCAGAGCGCGGCATTATCGGTGATAATAATGCGTTCCATCCCCAGTTTGACCAAAAAGGCATTGATCGTGCCCACTTGATAGTCGATCAGGCCAAACAACACCATGGACACAATCGTCCAGCCCATAAAGAAGGGAAGAAAGAGCAGCGATTGGGTCAGGCGCCTGAAAAGTGCGAAGCGCACTTCGTTGAGCAGGAGCGCCGTTACCACCGCAAAGAAGGTCGTTGCCAGGATAAACATCACATTCAGTTGAATGGTGTTGACGATCAACCGAATGGCAATCGGCGACTCGGTGAGCAAGCGGAAGTTGCGAAAACCTACCCACGGACTAGCAAACATGGTACGCGGGCTATAATCCTGAAAGGCCATCACCGTGCCCATCATCGGGATATAGCTGAACAAGAAGATGAGGATCAGCGCCGGCGCGCCGAGGAGGAAGAGTAAGTAATTTTCGCGCACATAGCGCAGCAATTGGGTAATACCGCTGGCCTTGCGCGCAGGGCTACGCGGCCGACCATGCTCCAGGGACTTGGTTGCAGAAGACATAGGGTTCTCAATTGGATAACAATGGTGAAACGAGTACATACTGTATTATAGGGGAATACAGTGAGTATATAGCGAGTATTGCGACAACGTTAAATTCATCACCTGCTGCTCTGAATTCATTCAGAGCCTGGGATAGGAAACGTGTTTAAACACGTTTGCCGTCTCAGGTGTTGAATTCATTCAACACGAATTTAACGTTGTCGTAGTATATAGCGAGTATTGAGTATATCGTAGCACCAAACCCTGGTTCTATGCAAACACATCCCTCGACTCGCGACGCAACCCGGCGTTCACGCGTTGCCCGCAGACATCACCGTTTCCTTACCAGCTTTGCCGGTGCTTATGGGCTGTGTTACACTCCTACTCCTACCTATCCTGCTTGCGCACATTCAATTCGCTTATGGCCACGAAAAAGAAACCCAAAAAGAACCAAACTGTAACGACCATCGCGGTCATCATCGCCATCGTTTTATTGATCGCGGCGGCTTTTTTTGACGAGGGTGAGGATTCGCCAGCCGGTACCATGCGCGATGTCGCCGGTGTTCTGTTGACAACCGAAGGCCAGATCGATTCGTCGCAGATCCTGAGCCGCCAGCCTGCGCTCACCCCCCAGTCAACAGCCCAGCCCGCACAGACGAACGCAACCGTCTATGCCATTCCGACCATGGCACCCACGAGCGCGCCAGCCAGCGCGCCAGCCACCAATCTCTACCAAATCTACTTTACCACGCCCACTTGTCCGGCCATTACCGAGCGCACCGGCGGCGTCGATAATATCATTGCCGACGATATGTTGCGCGCCCAAAGCAAAGTGGACATCGCCGCGTTTGATCTGGATTCAGAGCCAATGACGGCCGCGCTGATCGCGTTGCAAGCGCGCGGTGTCCGTGTGCGCGTCGTCACCGATACGGATAATGTTGAACTGGAGAGTATTGCCCAGTTGCGGCGCAATCAAATTACCGTTGTCGAGGATGAACGCAGCGCGTTTATGCACAACAAGTTTGTGATCATTGACGACCGCTATGTGTGGATGGGATCAATGAACTTTACGACCAACGATGTCTATTGCAACAACAATAATATTGTGCGCTTTGACGCTCCAGCGTTGGCGGCCAACTACAGCGCCGAGATGGACGAAATGTACATTGACCGCAGCTTTGGTCCCCAGTCGCCAGAGAACACACCGCAAGAGAAGCTGATGTTGGGTGAGATTGCCATCGAAAATTATTTTGCGCCCGAACGCGAACTAGAGCTGATCAACGTGATCGCGCGCACCGTAGTCCGCGCCAATCAAGAAATTCTCTTTATGGCCTTTTCCTTTACGAATGAAACGATTGGCGAAGCCATGTTGGGCCGTGCCGATGGTGGTATACCCGTGCGTGGCATCTTTGAAAAGACCGGGGCCAAGGGTACGGGCAGCTATTACCCAGTCATGCGGGGTGCGGGGCTGGCGAATGTGGAAATCCAGGTGGATGGCAATCCGCGCATCCTGCACCACAAAGTGATCATTGTTGACCGCAAAACGGTGGTCTTTGGCTCGTTCAACTTTAGCGCCAATGCCAACCGCAGCAATGACGAGAACATTATCATTGTCCACGACCCGGTCTTTGCCAATTATTTTGTCAAGGAATTCGAGGCGCGCTGGGCCGAAGCAAAACCCGAGTAGGCTTACGCAAGGACTGGCCTTATTCTTGTAAGAGATTCGTATCCTCTTCGGGCGTGCGGGACGTACGAGACTGCTCCTTAATCTGCGCATCTTCGCTAGTCAAACCACCTTCGGCGGCTGTCGCCAGGGGAGCAGATTCAGCCGCTGGTTCCGGCCCCAGCGGCTTTGTGCCCCGCGGGGCAGATGACTTTGTCTGTGGTGAACGGGTCATGCTGAACGGGGCTGGACGCGCTTTAGCCTTGTGATTTTCGTCCTTATAATTTTCGTCTTTGTGGCTGTGAGCCTGACCAGTTTCCAGGATCTGCACCGGAATACCGTTGGGAAAGATCACCTCGCGTGCTTCGTCTGGCATCGAGAAGCCCTGCTCTTCCAACGCACCCTTGACCAGCCGGATCACAGAAGATTTAACTTTAATGTCCGCATGGTGGTTGGTATCTACCCAGAAAAGTACCCGCAAATTAACGGTGGCTGAGCCTAGCGAATCAACCAAGGCGAGCGGCTCCGGTTGGGCCAATATAGCAGTGTGCTTGGCCAATACACCGATAATCGTCTGCTGTACAGCAGTAAGTTCCGCATCATAGCCAACACCGATAGCGAACTCTAGACGTTGATTAGGATTGGCTGTGAAATTCCGGATCGTGCTCTTGTAAATAATCGCGTTGGGAATCTGAATATGGTTACCATCGAGCGACATCAACACCGTCGTACGCGAGTTGACCTGTTGCACAATCCCCAAATGACCAGCAACTTCAATTCGATCACCTGCGGCAAAGGGATTGCGCGTGCTGATCAGAACAGTCGCCAGGAAATTCTCCATAATATCGCGGAAACCAATACCAACAATTAAACCGGCGATCCCCGTCCCACCCAACACCGTAATCGCAAGCCGGGTGAGGCCAGAAATTTGGAGCACCAGATAAAGCCCCAGTAGAAAAACCGGCACACTGACAAAGGTTGTCGCCAGATTCCGCAAAAAGGAAGTGCGGATCCGTTGCCGCAAAAGACGATCGGCCAGTTGTCTGGTATAGACCATGGCAAACCAAGCCAGCACCAGCACAAAGATCCCAAAAAGGATGAGCGGCAGTACTTGCAATGTGCTGCGCCCGATTCCGCCCAGTTCTGCCAGCGCAGGCGTAAAATCCCACGGCACGCGTTGGATCACACTGATGCGATTGACAACCGCCACCACGTCTTGCGTATTGCGCGCCAGATCACCAGCCCACGCCCGATACTCATCGCGTGCGGCCTGCCCATCCAAGAAAACAACCCCATCACGCACTGTCACTTGGGGATTCGTGAACCACTCGGTTGCCTGTAAAATTGTGACAAGGCGATTCTCGATCTCTTCATCATGCGCCACCGGCTGTACAACCACCTGCGCTGGCGCAGTAATCTCTTCTTCTGTTGTTGTACCTGTGGTGGGCGTATTATCAGTTACCCCATCCTGTGCCAAGGCGGGCAGCGGCGATAACGCGGCACACAACACCATGCTCGCGAGGATAATTACTAGCACATAGCCGACAAACCTTAGCTGCCAGCCGCGATTTACTCGCCTATTTACCCTGCTATTTACCATAAGCCAAACATACATATCATCATTTACTTCCCTTCAATAATTTTTACCCATACAACATACTACCCGTGCAACTTTCCCTCAATAGCCATCGATATAGAAATACGTTATACTTGCTGCTACATTTACTAGGCTGATGCTATATTTACTATGCTGTGGTAGGTAATTTTAGCCCAACCAAATCGACTACTTTCTGATTTGCTTGCTGCTGGATCACGCTAAAGGTGCCATCGGTCTCGAGCACAACAGCCGCCACTTGAGCAGGGTTGGCCACCCCTTGTTGGCGTACAGCAGCCGCAATTTCCGCTTGACTTACACGTTCGCGCTGCATTGCCGGCTGTAGAAATTGCCCCTGGTAGAGCAGTAGGGTTGGTTCACTTTTGACCAGCGATTCCACCCAGGAAGAGCGGACGCTAAGCCAAGCAACAACAAATTGCAGCCCGATCAGTAGGACAAATGCCAATAAGCCTTCGGCCAGGGCAACATCCTTACTCAGCAGAACAGTTGCCAGGGTTGAGCCAAGCGCGACGGTTACAATAAAATCAAAGGCATTCATTTTCGCAAGCGTGCGCTTGCCTGAAACCCGCAGACAAGCCACTAAGGCAATATACGCGAAAGTACCCACGAGTAAGATACGCAAGAGTGCATCCCAACCATTGAACCAAAAATATGTCATCAGACTTCCTTTCAAACAACTAAAGCGCCAGCGGTGTTGCTATGGCATAGGTTATAATTTTCAATAGCGCAATCATCAAGCAATGAGATCCAATAGGCAATAGGGCAAGGTATAGAAGGAGGGCCAGTTGATTACACATAGAGCTGCGGTTTCTACGCAACAAGCCCGCAAAAATCAATCTAGATTTTTCACATAAAATTCGAGGAGCAAACCAATATGGAACTTGAAACACTCGAAATTGCAGTGGTAATGCTGCTCTTGATTATTTCAGCCGTGGCAATTGTTATCCGTTATTTACGCTTGCCCTATCCCATTGCTCTTGTGCTTACCGGGCTTGCCGTAGGCAGCTTAGCGCGCAGCGCAGTACCGGTCTTGCGCGATCTCCCGCTGGAAGAAATCCGGCTCACGCCCGAAATTATTCTACTCCTCCTTTTGCCAGCCCTGTTATTCGAGGCGACCCTCCATATTGGGGCGACTGCATTGCGGCGTACCTTTTTACCGATTGGGCTATTAGCGGTGCCAGGTGTCCTGCTCAACGCGGCCATTGTTGGCGCGCTGATCCATTGGGGCGTAGGGTTGAGTTGGTCGATTGCCTTGCTCTTCGGGGCGATTGTGGCCGCAACAGATCCAATTGCAGTCCTGGCCATCTTTAAAAAGCTCCATGTGCCGGCGGGCCTTGAATTGATCGTGGAAGGCGAAAGTTTATTCAATGATGGTACGGGTGTCGTACTGGCACGCATCCTACAAGGGGTGGTGTTGGCTGGTACCTTCAGTTTCGTGGATGGGACGATTAACTTTCTCATTGTGGTGGGTGGCGGGCTAATCATCGGCACCGTTACAGGGCTCATGATCTCGCGCATTACAGCGCGCATCGACGATCACCTGATTGAAATCACACTCACCACCATTCTAACCTACGGCACCTTTCTTCTCGCCGAATCCCTGCACGTATCCGGTGTGATCGCCGTGGTCACAGCTGGCCTACTCCTGGGTAATATTGGGGCCACACAGGGAATGTCGCCCACGACCCGCCTGGCGCTCCTCACCTTTTGGGAATATGTAGCTTTCTTGATCAATTCGATCATTTTCTTGTTGATTGGCCTACAGATCGATCTCACTTCATTGGCCGACAACTTTTTGCCGATTACGATTGCCATCGCTGCGGTGCTACTAGCACGCGCGGTGGTTGTCTATGGCCTGGGCCTGCTGGTCCTGCCTTTGCCACAGGCACTGCCGCTGCGTTGGCTGCATACCTTATTCTGGTCGGGCTTACGGGGCGCAGTTAGTTTGGCGGTTGTCCTGGCCTTGCCCTTTAATTTTCCAGAGCGGGCACTTTTACTGGATCTAACCTTCGGCGTGGTACTGTTTACCCTGCTCGTACAAGGTTTGACCATCGAACCGCTCCTCCGGTGGCTCGGTGTTGTCGGCAATAACGCGCAAAAACAGGCCTATATCTTAAAGCGGGCACAACTCTTGATGTTGCGCGCTGGTTCGCGCGAGCTAGAACGATTAGCAGCCCAGAAGATGCTGATCTCACCGCGCGTATACACCCAGCTCAACGTTGCTTACCAAGAATCCAGTACCCAGTTGGAAGCAGAATTAGAAGAGGCCTACCAAAATCAGGCCTTGCTGGAAGCCGAGGAATTGCGCACGACGCGCGAGCATTTGTTGCGGATAGAACGCACCGCGCTGCAAGATTTGCAACGCCAAGAGTTGGTCGGATCTGATGTAGCCCAAGCGCTAGCCGCCGCCGTCGACGCGCGCCTGCTCGCGCTACAACTGCCCACCGAAGTGCCTATGCCGAACGATATTCCGAATATGCAGGAAATGGAACCAATCGACCGCTTGGGTGCAGCCAATCCAGCGCAAGCAGATGACCAAGTAAGGCTCTAGCCCAGATTGCGCCATACTAATCTCGCGCGCAGCAATCTCGCGCAGCCCTACTGCGCTAGAAAACGGCAAGCCATTGACCCAGTGTTATAGTTTTATTGCCCATCAGGACAAGTAGATCATGCGTAGCAAATTACGAAATTTATGGGAAAATGTACAGAGCAGCCTCTGGTTTATTCCGACCGTACTCATAGGGCTAGCGATCCTCTTATCGTCTTTTCTGATCCAAGTTGATATAGGGCTGGCCCAGCGTCAAAGCCCGCTCATCCCATGGATCTTTAGCGGCACAGCCGATGCTGCGCGCACGTTACTCTCGGCGGTCGCGAGCTCGTTAATCACGGTGATCTCCATTGCTATCTCCCTGACGATTGTCGCCATGGTGCAAGCATCGGCCCAATTTACGCCGCGCGTGCTGCGCCAATTTACGGCGAGTCGGCCCAATCAAGTGGTATTAGGCACCTACGCCGCAACCTTTATCTATGCGCTGCTGGTGTTGCGCACGGTCCGCAGTGCCGAAGAAGAGGCCGCGCCCTTTGTCCCTGCGCTCTCGGTTACGACAGCGGTGGGCCTAGCACTCCTTTGTATAGGGCTCCTGATCTTCTTTATCCACCATATGTCACAGTCGCTGCAAGTGTCGGTGATTATGGATGAAGTGCGCCAGGAAATCATTGCCCAGATCGAGGTTTTGTATCCAGAAGAGATTGGCGATGGCATTGCTGATCCACCACCCATTGCTACCCTGAAAGAGGAATTGCGGGATCAGGGTGAACCGGTGATCGTGCGCGCCAAACAGGCGGGATTTGTGCGCATGATCGACGAAGAGACCTTGCTAAATGCACCATTTGCAGCGACACGTTGGGTATGGATTCGGCCACAGATTGGTGAATTTGTGGCCGATGGCGCGATTCTTGCTGAATTGGATCAGGTCGAGGGGGTCGCCGAAGATGTAATGCAGCAGGTGCGCAATGCATTTGTGATTGACCGCGAACGAACAATTAGGCAGGATCCACTCTTCGGCATCCGCCAACTGGTTGATATTGCCCTGCGCGCCTTATCCCCAGGGATTAACGACGCGACGACAGCAGAGTACGCGCTCTATCATCTGGGGGATGCCATGGGCCGATTGGCCGTACGTTCATTTCCATCAAATCTGCGTATCACGGACAACGGGCAAACCCAGATCATTGTTGCCCGGCTCACCTGGGACGCGGTCGTTGACGCTGCTTTTAGCCAGATCCGCCAAGCGGCAGCCAACGACATACACGTCACCCAAACATTGCTCCACGTCCTCAACACGCTGGCCCTACGCCTATCACCAGGAACGCGTACCGCCGCCATTTATCATCAAATAGCGGAAGTACGCTACAACATGACCCAAACTGCATTCAGCCCAAGTGCCAGAGAGAGTCTCAACCAAAGTATAGTACAGATCGAGCGTACGCTGCACCGCGCATCAACGCCTTGATCGACAGCGCGTTGGCACACAAGGCCCATAGATTACCCCAACAATTCTTGCAGCAGCACAGGGCGATTCTGCTCGGCTGATTGTTGACAGGCCAGGGTAACAGCCAGCGTTTGGAGCGCGTCGTGATAGTCACTGAGAATGCCACTTGCATCCCCACTGCGCACTGCGGCGATAAAGGCTGCGTTCATCAACCAATCGTCATCCGCCTCTGGTTTTAATTCTTCGGCCTCCTGCCCAGGGCGGCGAATGGTGCTCTTGCTGTCGTTCACGCTGAGCACCAGATCGCGCGCCACCACATGCACCAAGTGCGGCGGGAAAATTGGCGCGCCCGCCGGGGCAGCACAGGAATTACCGATCATCCCTGGCGCGCCATTGGCAAAACGTACCGTACACGCGTTCACATCAAAAATGTCGAGATTGGGTGTATCGGTGAGCAGGCGGGTGCCGCCTACAGAGTACACTTCTGCGATCTCGCCACACAAAAAGCGCATGAGATCGACGGCATGGGTATGCTGTTCGACCAGCATCCCCCCCGACTGCTCTTGGACGCGCCACCAAGGTGTGCCCGGCAAGCCACTGAGACGAATCGAGATTACCATGCCAATCGTCTGGTCGGCCAGCAACGCTTTGGGAATTTGCACAGCGGAACTATAGCGTTTTTGATAGCCCGCAGCGTTGATAATCCCCGCTTCGCGCACATGCGCGGCGACCTCTTTGGCAACAGTCAGATCAACGGCCACCGGCTTTTCAAAAAAGATCGG
>Ga0105049_10006911_pt1 | contig 13200 bp, 12 predicted proteins | sample MAT06_FD_78087 | JGI IMG/M metagenome (GOLD analysis project Ga0105049, IMG submission 78087) | Freshwater microbial communities from Lake Fryxell liftoff mats and glacier meltwater in Antarctica - MAT-06 | ecosystem: Environmental > Aquatic > Freshwater > Ice > Liftoff microbial mat | place...
AGTTCAAGATGCCCGCGCCGCGGTTCAAGTTCGAAGTGCTGTGCCTGAAGTTCGACACCGGCATTCCGATCTTGCCCGCCCACGCCCTGGAAGGGGCCGAGGACGTGAACGCCGTCGTCGGCGGCGTCGAGATGCCCCATTCCGGCCCCTATGATCTGGTCGCCTGGAACGCCAACCAGAAGATCTTCAACCTGCGCGACAGCTGGTGGGCGGTCGAGGCCGGCGTGGCCACCCTGCCTGACGTCAAGCGTGTGGTCATGGTGCAACTGGGTGGCCAGGTCGGCCAGAACATGGACATCGTTGCCCAGCGTCTGGTCAACAACGAGATGGACAGCGCGCTCGACATGCGCAGCTCTGTCATCGGCAACATCCTGGCGCAGAACGACAAGATCACCACCCATACCGGCAATGCCAGCCCCTATGGCTATCTGGACTGGTGGCCGAACAGCCTGTGGATGAATACCAGATTGGCCCCCTGGGACGATGCCCGCGTGCGTCGTGCGGTCAGCCTGGCGATCAACCGCGATCTGATCAACGAAATCCTGTACGAAGGCGCGCAGATCGCCTCGATCTATCCGTTCCCGCTGTATCCGGGGCTGCAGGCGTTCGTGGACACGGCCGAGGTCAAGGCCTTGCAGGAAACCCTGCAGCCGGGGCTGTATGATCCCGATCAATCCGCGGCCCTGATGACCGAAGCCGGTTTCACGATGAACGGCGACGGGATGTGGGAAAAGGATGGCGCGACGATCAACGCCACCATCCACGGCTTTGAAGGCATCCACAGCGACATCGTCCCGATCCTGGTCGAGTTCCTGCTGGCCGCCGGTTTCGATGCCTCGATCAACTTTGGCACCGACGCCTATCAGAACATGGCGGACGGCGCGCCCGGCCTGTACATGTTCGGCCATGGTGCCAGCCTGAAAGACCCGTATGCGGCGCTGGAACTGTTCCATGGCCGCTTCAGCGAAGCGATCGGCACCTCGGCCGGCAACAACCGGTTCTCGCGTTACTCCAACCCCGACTATGACGCGGCGGTGGATGCGATGGCACCGCTGGCCGCCGACGACCCGGTGTTCCACGCCAACGCGGTCAAGGCGATGGAAATCTACTGGAAGGAACAGATCGACGTTCCGATCATCCAGTGGCTGCACCGCATCGCCTACAACCAGACCTACTGGACCAACTGGCCGACTGCCACCAACGTGGCGGGCGGGTCGAACGGGGCGTTCTGGGCGCATACCGGGCTGTTGGTGGTGACGGGCCTGAAAAAGGCCTGATCCAGGAACCTGACCAGACCAAATGGGGCGTGCGCGGCATCGTTGCGCGCGCCCCACATTACCGTGTGCCCTGACCAGCCGGAGTTGCCCTCTTGATCCTGCGATTGATCGCCAAGCGCCTGCTGTTTTTATTGCTGGTCATGTGGTCGGCGTCGACCATCGTGTTCTTTGTCCCCCGGTTGTCGGATATCAACCCGATCCGCGAACGCTTTGCCGAACTGGCCCGCACCGGCGGCTTTTCCCCCGCCGATCTGGAAAAGATCATCGAAAGCTATACCAGGCAATTCGGTCTGGATCAGCCGCTTTTGCAGCAATACTGGGACTATATGGGGCAGATCGTCCGGTTCGATTTCGGCTATTCGCTGAACCGCTATCCCGCCACGGTGATGGATCTGATCATGCAGGCGATCCCCTGGACGCTGACGCTGCTGCTGGTCACCACGATCCTCAGTTTCGTGATCGGCAACTTGCTGGGTGCGCTGTCGGCCTGGCCGCGCGCGCCGGGATGGGTGCGGGCCATCGCCACGCCGTTCATCCTGCTGACCGGGGTCCCGCCGGTCATCATGGGGGTGCTGCTGCTGTTCTTCATCGGCTTTCGGCTGAAACTGCTGCCGCTGGGTGGGGCCTATTCCATCGGCATCGTGCCGGACTGGGGTGATGTCGGCTTCTGGCTGGATCTGATGCGGCACCAGATCCTGCCGGCGCTGGCCTTGATCCTCGGCTCGGTCGGCGGCTGGGTGCTGTCGATGCGCGGCATGGGCATCACCATCCAGGGCGAGGATTACGTCACCTTTGCCGAACACAAGGGCATCACCCCGGGCCGCATCTTTCGCGACTATTACCTGCGCAACACGCTGTTGCCGCAGGCGACGGGGCTGGCGCTGGCGCTGGGCACGGTGGTGTCATCGGCGATCATCGTCGAAGGGTTGTTCGGCCTGCCCGGCATCGGCACGGCGCTGAACAACGCGATCCGGTCGAACGATTTCCCGGTGATCTATGGCATCGTGCTGTTCATCACCGCCGCTGTTGCGACGATCATGGTGCTGATGGAGTTCGTCTATCCGCTGCTTGATCCGCGCATCCGCGAACAGTGAAAGGGCAAGGGACGATGACCTACGCCTCCGCCTCGATGCCGTTGCAGCCCGGACGCGTGCAACTGACCCTGCGTTATCTGCGCCGCAACAAAAGCCTGACGCTGGGGCTGATCGTGCTGTTCGGGCTGATTGCCTTTACCGCCATCGGGTTTCTGACCATCGACCCGAAAGACGCTTATCCGCTGTCGGCCCCGACCCGCCGCGCGCCCAGTTGGGATTACCCCTTCGGCACCGATTTCTTCGGCCGCAACCTGTTGGCCGCGATGGTGGTGGGCATGTGGCAGACCGCGGCCATCGGCCTGCTGGCCGGGGTGATCGGCACCGCGATCGGGGTGGTGCTGGGCTTTACGTCCGCCTATTTCGGCGGCTGGACGGACGCGATCATCAAGAACATCTGCCTGATCCTGACGCCGATCCCGGTACTGCTGATCCAGGTCGTCGTCGCCGGATCGCTGGACAAGCGCGACGTGACCATCCTGATGATGGCACTGATCATCGTGATGCTGGGCTGGATGGGCACCACGCTGGTCGTCCGCGCCCAGGTGTTGACGATGAAGGAACGCCAGTTCGTGGCGGTGGCGAAACTGTCGGGGATGAACAGCATCGGCATCATCTTCAAGGAGATCATGCCCAACCTGCTGCCTTTCATCGCCGCCGCCCTGGTGGTGCAGGTGTTCGCGGCTGTATTCGCCTCGTTCTATCTGGCCGTCCTCGGCCTTGGCCCGTTGCGAGAGCCGCTGTTGGGCAACATCATCTGGGCGGCACAGGGCCAGGGCGCGTTCTTCAACGGCTGGTGGTGGTGGCCCATCGCGCCCTCGGTGGCGATGATCCTGATCCTGGGGTCGCTGGCCCTGATCAACATGGGGCTGGACGAACTGGCCAACCCCCGCGTGCGCAAGACGGAATGAAGCCGATGCCCAATACCGTTCTGCGGGTTGAAAACCTGGAGGTTACCTATTTCACCGATGCCGGCCGGGCCAAGGCGCTGGACGATGTCAGCTTTACCCTGCAGGCCGGGCAAAAGCTGGGCATGGTCGGCGAAAGCGGGTCCGGCAAATCCACGCTGGCGCTGGCGATGATGCGGATGATCAAGCCCCCGGGCCGGATCGAAGGCGGCCGCGTCTTTGTCGGCGACACCGATCTGATGGCGCTGAACCCCGAACAGATGCGGCAGGCCCGGCTGAGCAAGATCGCCTATATCCCGCAAGGGGCGATGAATTCGCTGAACCCGGTGACGCGGATCGGCGCGCAACTGGTGGACGCGATCCGCAGCCACCGCAGCGGCGAGAGCAGATCCCAGATCGAGGAACAGTGCATCAACGCGCTGAAATCGGTCGACCTGGACCCACGCGTGTTCCGGATGTACGCACACGAGCTGTCGGGCGGGATGAAGCAGCGCGTCTGCATCGCCATCGGCATCCTGCTGGCCCCGCAGGTCATCATCGCGGACGAACCGACATCGGCGCTGGACGTGGTGACCCAGCGCCAGGTGATGGAGACGATCGACCGGGTCAAGGACCAGATCAACGCCGCCGTGATCCTGATCGGTCATGACATGGGCCTGATGGCCCAGTTCGTGGACAAGGTGGCGGTGATGTATGCCGGCCGCCTGGTCGAGGTCGCGACCGTGCGCGACATGTTCACCGCGCCCCGGCATCCCTACGCAAAGGCGCTGATATCGTCGCTGCCCAATCTGGACAACAAGGGCGTGTTCCAAGGCATCCCGGGCCTGGCCCCGTCGCTGTTGCGGCTGCCATCGGGCTGTGCGTTCCATCCGCGATGCACCCAGGTACACGACATCTGCAAGACGACCCGCCCCGTCACGCAAACCACCGCAGACGGGCGGCTTGTCACCTGCCACCTTTTTCAACAGGGGGCATGACGATGGCCAACCTTATGGAACTGCGCAACGTTTCCAAGACCTATACCCAAGGCCTGATCAACGCCAAATCCACCGTGGCATTGCAGGACGTGTCGCTGACCCTGAAAGAGGACGAGCCCACCATCCTGACCGTCGCGGGCGAAAGCGGTTCGGGCAAGACGACGCTGGCGATGCTGCTGCTGGGCTTCATCACCCCCACCACCGGCCAGATCATCTATCGCGGCAAGGATATCACCACCCTGACCGGCAGCGACCGCATGTCATTCCGGCGCGAGGTGCAGGCGGTGTTCCAGGATCCGTTTGCGGTATTCAACCCGTTCTACACCGTCGATCATCTGCTGACGGTGCCGATCAAGCGGTTCAAGCTGGCCAAGGGTGCCGCACAGGCGCGCGACAAGATGGACGAGGCGCTGACCGCCGTCGGCCTGCGCCCCGAGGATGTGCTGGGCCGTTTCCCGCATCAGCTTTCGGGTGGGCAGCGGCAGCGGATCAACGTGGCCCGCGCGCTGCTGCTCAAACCGCGCCTGCTGGTGGCGGATGAACCGGTGTCGATGGTCGATGCCTCGCTGCGGGCCAGCATATTGGAAACGCTGCGTAATCTGCAGCGCGACCATGGCGTGTCGATCATCTATATCACCCATGACCTGACCACCGCCTATCACATCGCCAAGTCGATCATCGTGCTGTACCGCGGCGGCGTGATGGAGGCAGGCGATGTCGATCACGTCATCAAGTCGCCGCAGCACCCCTATACAAGGCTGCTGGTCGACTCGATCCCCTGGCCGAACCTGACCCAACGCTGGGGCACCGACACGATCAAGGCGCGCGAGGCGGGCGGATCGGCCACGGGCTGTCCGTTCCGCAGCCGCTGCCCCGTCGCGACCGATCAATGCGCCGTCCAGCCGCCGCTGTTCCGCATCCACCCGGCCCAAGCCGCCGCCTGTTATCTGCATGCCCAGCATCCGCAGATTGCCGCCGCGCAATTGACCGACCTGCTCCCCACCTGAGGACGCCCCATGCTCCAGATCGCCGAATTCATCCCGCCAAAGCCGCAGCCCTTGTGGAAACTGGCCCGTCAGGCCGGGGTCGATCTGGCTGTCGGCGGCCTGCCGTTCGACATGCTGCATCCGGGCGAGCGGGTCTGCGATCTGGCCCCGCTGACCCGGATGCAGCAGATCTACCAGGACGGCGGCTTTACCCTGTCGGTGATCGAGGCGCGCCCCCCCCTGAACAAGACCAAGCGCGGCCTGCCCGGCCGAGATGAAGAAATCGACCTGGTGTGCGAACTGATCACCAACATGGGCAAGCTGGGCATCCCGGTCTGGTGTTACGAATGGATGACCGATTTCAACTGGCTGCGCACCAACATGGCGACGCCGTCGCGCGGCGGATCGGTCGTGACCAGCTTCAACATCAAGGACCTGCGCGAGGATCTGACCGATCAGCCCCCCATCGATGAAGAGAAGTTGTGGGAAACGCTGACATATTTCCTGAACCGCGTCCTGCCGGTGGCCGAAAAGGCGGGGGTCAAGCTGTCGATGCACCCCGACGACCCGCCCCTGTCGCCGATCCGGGGCGTGGGGCGGATCATGCGCAGCGTGGCCAATTATCAACGGCTGATGGATCTGTCGGACAGCCCGATGAACACGATCACGCTGTGTCAGGGCAATTTCACCCTGATGACGGATGACTTGCCGTCGGTGATCCGGCAATTCGGCAACCAGATCAGCTTTATCCATTTCCGCGATGTGCGCGGGGTACCCGAGGCATTCGAGGAAACCTGGCACGATGCCGGCAAGACCGACATGCTGGCCTGCATGCAGGCGTACCACGCAATCGGCTTTGACGGCGTATTGCGCCCCGACCATGTGCCGACCGTCGAAGGCGACAGCAACGCCGACGCAGGCTATTCCGCCTTTGGCCGCCTTTATGCCATCGGCTACATCCGCGGCCTGCAAGAGGCCGTCTATCGAGGGACAGCATGAAGATCGCGGTCACAGGCGGCAGCGGCGGCATCGGCCGCGCAATCACCGACCTTGCATTGGCGCAGGGTCATTCCGTAGTCAGCGTGGACCGGGTGGAACCGAAGGAACCCCTTGCAGGCGTTTCTTATGTTCAGGCCGATGCGGCCGATTACGACGCGCTTGTCCTGGCATTTGCGGGCTGCGACGCGATGATCCATATGGCCGCAATTGCCCACCCGATGAACGACCCCAATCACATCGTCCACAACAACAATGTGGTCGGCAGCTATAACGCCCTGCGCGCCGCCGTCGAAAACGGCATCATGCGGCTGTGTCAGGCATCATCGGTCAACGCCATCGGCCATTCCTATTCCCGCGAACCGCGCTATGACTATTTTCCCATCGATGAAAACCATCCCAACTATGGCGAAGATCCCTATTCGCTGTCGAAATGGATCTGCGAACTGCAGGCTGATTCTTTTGCGCGCCAATATGAAGGGATCTCGATCGCGTCGATGCGGTTTCATTGGGTCGTGGCCGACCGCGCCTTTGCCATGCAGCATTACGCCGATCCGGACTGGAAGCCGCAAAAGCATCTTTGGGCCTATACCCGCCGCGACATGGCCGCAGACGCCTGCCTGCGGGCGGTACAGACCGATCTGAAAGGGCACGAGGTATTCTATATCGTCGCCCCCGATACCGCATCCGACAGGCCTTCGCGCGAACTGGCCGCAGAATATTGCCCCGCAATCCCGCTGCATGGTGATTTCGCTGGTCGGGCCAGCTTCATGACATCGGCCAAGGCCGGGCGTTTGCTGGGCTGGGTGCATCCGGCCGGAACGGACGACGCGTGAAGATCACCGACATCAAGGTGATCGTCGCGTCGCCCGGGCGCAATTTCGTGACGGTCAAGATCCATACCGATCAGGGCCTGACCGGCATCGGCGATGCCACGGTGAACGGGCGCGAACTGGCCGTCGCAGCCTATCTGACAGAACATGTGATCCCCTGCCTGATCGGCCGCGATGCCGGGCGGATCGAGGATATCTGGCAATACCTGTACAAGGGCGCCTATTGGCGGCGCGGCCCCATTACGATGGCCGCGATTTCCGGCATCGACATCGCCTTGTGGGATATCAAGGCCAAAGCGGCCAACATGCCGCTTTACCAATTGTTGGGCGGCGCGTCGCGCGACCGGGTGATGATCTATCAGCATGCCGGCGGCCTGACCATTGAGGAAACCGTCGAAAATGTCGTGGCGCTGCGTGAAAAAGGGCTGGTCGCCATTCGGGCCCAGGTATCAATACCGGGTCTGCCGCCAATCTACGGCACCGGCCCCGGCGCCGACCCCGCCGGACCGACGCAGGTGCTTCCGGTCGAGGAGGTTTGGGCGACGCATAAATACCTGCCGTTGATACCAAAACTGTTTCAGCGATTGCGCGATACCGTCGGATGGGACCTGCACCTGCTGCACGATACCCATCACCGCCTGACTCCGATCGAAGCGGCGCGTCTGGGCAAGGACCTGGAACCCTATCGCCTGTTCTGGCTGGAAGATCCGGTTCCCGCCGAACTGCAAGAGGGGTTTCGCCTGATCCGTCAACACACCACGACCCCGATTGCGCTGGGCGAAATATTCAACACGATCTGGGATTGTGAGAAACTGATATCCGAGCAATTGATCGACTACATCCGTGTCACCTCGGTCCATGCCGGTGGCGTTACGGGCCTGCGCCGGATATTCGACTTTGCTGCCATCTATCATGTGCGCAGCGCCTGTCATGGGCCAATGGACGTGTCGCCTGTCGCGATGGGGGCGAATGTCCATGTCGACCGCTGGGTGCCGAATTTCGGCATCCAGGAGTTTTCCGGCTACACTGAGGCCACGCATGAGATGTTTCCCCATGCCTGGGAACAGCGCGGCGGGTATCTGCATACCGGCGAGGCAATCGGCCATGGTGTGGATATTGACGAGAAAGTAGCGGCCAGACACCCCTACAAACAGGCCTATCTGCCCGTAGCCCGCGCCGAAGATGGCACAATGTGGAGTTGGTAAGATGAAGATTCGCGCAATCACTCCCTATGCCGCCTGGGTGGGCATCCGCAATCAGTTGTTGGTCAAGGTCGAGACTGACGAGGGCATTTACGGCTGGGGCGAAAGCGGACTGTCCGGACGTGAGAAGGCGGTCATGGGGGCCATCGAGCATTACCGCGAGTTCCTGATCGGCAGGGACGCGTTCGCAATTGGCGCGCTGTGGCAGGAAATGTACCGCAGCCAGTACTTCGAGGGCGGCCGCGTGTTGCAGGCGGCAATCAGTGCCATTGACATTGCCTTGCACGATATCAAGGGCAAGGCGTTGGGTGTGCCGGTGCATCAATTGCTGGGCGGCAAGCAACGCGATGTGATCCCCACCTTTGCCACCACCTCTGCCCCGCCCGGACCAGCCATGATCGAACAGGCAAGAATGCTGATGGAAGGGGGTTGGACCGCAATGCGGTTGTCACCCGCAGACCATCAAAGCGACGGGCGCTATGAGCCGCGCGAGAGCATTCCGGTCACGGCGGAATGGTGCGTCAAGGCGCGCGAGGCGTTGGGCAACGCCGTGGTGCTGGGCGTCGATTACCACCATCGCCTGTCCATCGCCGAGGCGGCGAGTTTCTGCCAGAAGATGCCGTCTGGTACGCTGGATTTCCTGGAAGAGCCCATTCGCGACGAAACGCCTGAGGCGTATGAGGCATTGCGCCGCCTGACCGATATCCCCTTTGCCATCGGCGAAGAGTTCGCATCGAAATGGCAGTTCCTGCCGTATATCGAGCGGGGTATCCATGAATTCAACCGCATTGATGTCTGCAATGTCGGCGGGCTAACCGAATCGATGAAGATCGCGGGTTGGAGCGAGGCGCATTATGTCGACATGATGCCGCACAACCCGCTGGGGCCGGTGTGCACTGCGGCGACGCTGCATTTCTGTGCGGCAGTGGCCAATTTCAGCTGGCTGGAAACCCGCGCCTCGCCTGCCGAAAGCCTGGGTTTCGATAATGCCGAGTTCTTTCCGGTACAGCCGAAATTGCAGGGAGCGGTCTATCCGGTCAGCGATGCCCCCGGATTGGGGGTCGAAGTGAACGAAGAACTGGTTGCAAAGCAGAACTTCAAGTTCTGGGAAGCACCGCACCTGAAACGCGCCGATGGATCGGTTACGAATTGGTAAAAGGAAAACGGGCCATGACGATCAGCAAGGATATCACCAGACCGTCGCAAGAGATTGTCGCGCAATTGCGGGCGCTGGGGGCGGCGACAGTGGCCGGCACCCTGGCCGGTCTGGGTATCCGTCAACCGCATATCCAGGGGCCGATCAGCTGGAACAAGGGCAAATCGATTGCCGGGCCGGCGCTGACCTTGCTGATGATGCCCAAGCGCGAGGATCTGTATGGCGAGGGGGAGTATAACGATCCCGAAAAGCAATTGCATCGCCATGTTCTGTATCACGCGCAAGCTGGCGATATTGTCGTTGTCGATGCGCGCGGTGACATGACGGCCGGAATATTCGGCGAGATGATGATGACCTATTTCAAGGGCCGCGGCGGTGTTGGCATGGTCATTGACGGTTGCGTGCGCGACTATCCCGGGCAGATCGAACTGGACATGCCGATGTGGATCAAGGGGTTGACGCCGAATTTTCACACCCAGACCGGGCTGATGCCGTTCGATTTCAATTGCCCGATATCCTGCGGCGGGGTGACGGTGATGCCCGGTGACATCATTGTCGCCGATGATGATGGCGCGGTCTGCGTGCCGGCGGCGCTGGGGGCCAAGGTCATCGAACATGCGGGCGTGCATCACGAATGGGAAGATTTTGCGAAATACATGCTGCTGCGGGGCGGCGCGTTGCAGCGTTATTACCCGCTGCATGATGATGCGCGCGGGGAATACAACGAATGGCGCAAGTCCAATCCGCCAAAGACGCAATCGTGATCCTGCCGGATGACCCCTATGTGACGCTGGACCCGCGTTTTGCCGCATTCGCTGTGCCGGGTGGCCGCGCCGAACAATTGTGGACCGGCGGCACCTGGACGGAAGGCCCGGCCTGGTTTGCCGATGGCTATCTGATCTGGTCGGACATCCCCTCGAACCGATTGCTGCGCTGGGACGAATCTACCGCGACGGTGACCACGTTTCGGCAGCCGTCGAATGGCGGCAACGGCAATACGGTGGACCGTGCCGGACGGTTGATCACCTGCGAAGGGTCGACCCGGCAGGTCACGCGCACCGAAACCGCCGGGCTGATCACCGTGCTGGCGCATCGCGCGGAGGGGCTGCGGTTCAACGCGCCCAACGACGTGGTGGAAAAGTCCGATGGCAGCATCTGGTTCACCGACCCCGATTATGGCGGGCCGGACTATCAAGGTGCCCGGGAGATGGCCGGTTGCCATGTCTGGCGGCTGGATCCGATGACGGGCGCGCTGCGGCAGATGACCGACGACATGGCGATGCCGAACGGACTGGCGTTTTCGCTGGATGAAAGCGCCCTGTTCGTCACCGATACCGGCAGTTCGCATGGCGCAGAGTTTCCCAACCATATCCGCCGCTTCAGCGTCGGCGCGGATAGCCTGACCGGGGGCAAGGTGTTTGCGACCAGCGCGGCGAAAAGTTTCGACGGCATCCGGTTCGACAGCACCGGCAATCTGTGGTGCGGCGAGGCGGACGGTGTGCATTGCTATGCGCCCGACGGCGCCCTGATCGGCCGCATCGCCTTGCCCGAACGCGCTGCAAATCTGTGTTTTGGCGGGGCCGGCGGGCATTGGCTGCTGATCACGGCCACCACCTCGCTTTACCGGGTGCCGGTGAACGCGCGCGCCGCCTGAACCGCGCCCGGGTGCTGGCCCATGCGGATCAGCCCCTGCATATAGCCGATGGCATGGGCGCGGCCGCGATGGTTCCAGGGGCTGTCCCCATCCATCTGCGGCACATGATCGTCCAGCAGAAAGCCGTCAAATCCGGAGCGGGCAAGCTGGGCCAACACCTCGGCGGGGTCGAAATTGCCGTCGCCGATAAAGCATTCGGTAAAGGCGGGCATCGTACCCTGCACATCGCGGAAGTGGATATAGGCAATGGCACCCCTGGGCGCGAAATAGTCGATCAGTTCGTGCACGTTGCGCCGCCCGCCCACCATTTCCGAACAGCAGCCCAGGCACAGGTCCAGCGCCCAGACCGGGTTGCCGCCGGCCATCGCATGCGCCTTGTAAAACGCCTCGGGCCGCCAGAACAGGCGCGCGATGCCGCCCAGCATCGGCGCGGGCGGGTCATCGGGATGCAGCGCCAGGCGCACGCCTTCCGTTGCGGCCACGGGCAATACAGCGTCGATGAAATAGCGGTAATTGGCCCACATCTGATCCTCGGCCACGATCGGGCCGCCGGGGCCGTGCACCGGCATGGATGCAGCGTTGCCCAGCGTGGTAAGCATGAAGGCGCGCAGTGCGGCAGGGTCGGGCGTCGCGTCGACCACCGCCTGGACAAACTGCGTCGCCCCTGCCCCGCCGCGGGTCGGGGCCGACCGCTCGGTCCGCCAGACCGAGTTCGCATGAAGTGATAGCCCAGGATCGGCATTCCGGCCCGCCCTATGGCGGGGATGGTGGCGCAATAGTTTTCAATCTGCTCGTCCCGTCCGGGCAGGCCCAGCATCGCCAGGTGATGAAAATGGGTGGGCACATTCTCGATCGCCTCGAAGACCAGGCCGGCGGCCTGCACCTGCCGGACCAGGGCGCGCACATCCGCCAAGTCCCAGCGCACGGCACCGGGCATGGTGGGGTTGTTCATCTGGATGCCGCTGGCCCCGATCTGCGCGGCAAAGCGCAGCTTTTCGTCGGTCAGTTCGTGAAATTGCCCGACCGCGACCCTGATCGCCATGCTGTGCCCCGCCCCAGGGCACCCCCCCCGGTTTTCCGCGCGACCTTGCGGCAGCCGGGCGGGGTCATCAAGCGCATTGCGCCTGCGGCAAGGGCGGGAGCGGGCTGCGGGCCACGGTACCGCATCCCGCTGACGCTGGATGGCCCGGCGGCGGCAGGTCAGGCCGAGCGGTATTTTCGCACCGACAACCGCTGTCGCGATCTGGCGATCAGCCCGGACGGGCGGATTTTCATCGCCACCGACATCGGCGGCCCGCATGTTACGGCTGCTGGCGGGGTGATGGATGCGGTGGCCAATCCAGGCATGATTCCGGTGTTCACGCCGGTCAGGTGACCGCCGGGGCCGACTGCTGGGCCCGGCCGCGCTGCCAGTTGCGCAGCGCCCCGGTCAGGCGGCGTTCCAGCACGATCTGACTGACATGCGCGACAACCAGGCTGGGTGGCAGCGCCAGCGCCAGAAACAGCAGCGGTGCCGCACCGCCTGCCATCCCGGTCAGCCCCAGTTGGTTCATCGCGAATTTCACGCAGCCCAAGACGATGGGATGCCACAGATACAGGCTGTAGCTGATGGTGCCAAGCCACAGCATCACCGGCCGTGTCAGCAGGCGTGTCAGGGCCCCCCTGCCCTGCGCGATGCCCGCCATCGCCAGGGTCAGCGCGGCCAGCGCGATCACGGCACCGGCACCTTCATGCGTTGGCGACCAGTCGGTCATGGCGGCAAAGAACGGCGGTTCGGCGGCGGCAGCCCATTGCCAGGCGGCCAGAAACCCCACCAGCCAGACCAGCGGCAGCGCCGTCAGGCGGCGCAGCGGCGCAGTATCCAGCCAGCCCAGCGCCACCGCGATTCCGGCCAGAAAGAACACCCCGCGCGGATTGACCACCAGCAGCGCCAGCCCGATCACGAGCAACGGCCAGCGCAGATCCAGCCGCAGATGTTGCCGCCCGGCCAGCCAGGCAAGGCACAGCAGATAGAAGGTAAGCTCGTAACCGATGGTCCAGGTCACGCCATAGAACACCGGCACCGGCGTCACCGGCCCCAGCGCCAGAAAATTGCCCAACAGGATCAGCACGAACGACCA
>Ga0105049_10006913_pt1 | contig 13198 bp, 8 predicted proteins | sample MAT06_FD_78087 | JGI IMG/M metagenome (GOLD analysis project Ga0105049, IMG submission 78087) | Freshwater microbial communities from Lake Fryxell liftoff mats and glacier meltwater in Antarctica - MAT-06 | ecosystem: Environmental > Aquatic > Freshwater > Ice > Liftoff microbial mat | place...
AAACTGAGATTGTGCCGTTGCTGTTTCCTGTGGTAAAATAAGCGGAAGCTAGGGCAAGGGAACTCACAACTTCTGAAGGCCCTTTGAGGGTATTTGTGGCTGCAAAGGCGATCGCACTTCCAGGTTTCCGAGGCGCATTATTAACAGGAGTTTTCGGGTTTCCGGCTGTGGGAGATTGGGGAACAACCGGCAGCGAAACAGTCGATCGCCATTTCATGAAAGTATTGATTTCTATCCCCGCCGCCACGATTTTATCCGAATTTTCCTCTAACCTAACAATGCCGTTGATTGCGACAACTCGCCCCGCGTCGTCGAGCACTGGCCCGCCGCTCATCCCCGCTCTCACTAAGTTGTTGTATACCAAAGTATAACCGTTCCAGGGAGTCTGACGGCCGGTAAATTGACCTTCCGTGGCGATGAAAATCGGTTGTCTCAGGGAACCGCCGGATGTCGGCCAGCCAGCCACATAAGCCTTTTTTCCCTTAGTTGCTGCGGAATTGGCTAATTGAGCGAGGGGGTAGCTTTGAGTGCTGCTGAAGGGCACTACGGCTAAGTCCATCCCCGGCACTCGCCGCACGAGGCTATAGTATACAGAGTGAGCTTGACCGTCGGGAGTTACGACCTCGTAATCCCCTGCTTTATCGACAACGTGCCAGTTTGTCAGAATATAGTATGTGCTACCTTTTTTCTCTAAAATTACTCCAGAACCGCCTTTTGGCCCCTGGATGCGAACGGTAATTTGTTTGGCGATGGTTTTAACTGCGTCGGCGGTTAAGCCTAGGGCGATTTGAGGTGATGTGAGTGGGATAAGTGCGATCGCACTTAGGGCGATCGTAGCACTCAAAATAGCCGGAATTGTTCTGTTATAATTCATGATTGTGTCAATTTAACATACTCACCTATCAACGGACGGATAAGTTTTCCGGTTTGTGGCGTATTTTCAAACAAACAGTTCGCGATCGCATTTCCGACCAAAGAAACCGGGTTTTTTACCTAATCTACGGGTAACAAGAAAGATTTTCGTAAAAAAACCCGGTTTCTGACCACCTGTGCGATCGCGAACTAATAACACAAAATGAGAATGGAAGAGTTAGTAGGGTGCGTCAGCTAGAGTTTTTAGTGGATAATTGAAAGTTTAAGAACTGACGCACCTTACAGCTAGGGGTGCGTCAGTTCATGCAATTTCAAACAAGCCTCTAAACTTCGTACTGACGCACCCTAAAACTTGACTTATAATGGCATTTAGAAACTGGGACAAAGAGTTGACAGAGGAAAATCTCCGAGATCAAATAGCCCAAGCCAAGCAAGCATGGAAAACCGCTGAGGCTACAGAGCCCCGTGCCGAATCCGTGCAGTATAATCAGTCGGAAGATTTAATAGTTATCAAACTCAAAAACGGTGCTATTTTCTGTTTTCCTCCGAGGCTTGCACAAGGCTTAGAAAGTGCTTCACCCGAACAACTTACTGATGTTTGGCTACCGCCTTCGGGTAGCAGCGTGCATTGGGAAAGCCTAGATGTAGATTTTGGCATTGCGGAACTTGTCGCAGGTATTTTTGGGACAAAATCTTGGATGGCTGAATTAGCCAGAAAGGGAGGAGAAGCAACTTCCAGCGCTAAATCGGCAGCAGCGCGTAAAAATGGCAAGAAAGGGGGACGACCTAAAAAGAATATTGCCCTTAATTCTTGATACCAAATAGACAGGAATCACTTGAACCTAATTATGTAGAGTGCTATAAGAGGGCACCTGACTCATAACTACCCATGAGAATGCTGGTAAGTAAATCGCCTCATGCTTCCAACTGCCTTATCAAAAGCTGAAAAAATAGCGATTACCTGCCTATATTTTTGAGGCAGATCCGCTTAAACCATTCTGTAGCTTGGCTTTTCAGTTTCTTGTCACCCCGTCAAGAGTTAGTCATTCATTTAAAGAATGAATTTTTGTAAAGGTTGAGAGAAAAATTTTGACGCTGCCCTGCAACAGGCGTAATCATGAAAATAACCGGGCGCAACCAATTCCGAAAAAATATCAATGAATTTTTGTAAAGGTTTACAGAAAATTCCTGAAGCTGTTCTGCAACCGGCGTAATCCTGAGAATTACTTTTCGCAGCCAATTCAGAAAAAATATCAATGAATACACTCTTTCCAATTGGTTGCGAGGGGCTGGCTCATACTCGGCGCTAGCTCATGTTCAGGATACATCGTTTGACCAACTCTACCTTGTAAACAGGAAAACCTAAAATGTCAAAAAGATGGCTTGAAATCTTCGGCGATGGTCGCGTATACGAAATCAAAGACGACCTAGCTATTAAAGTCACGGAGACTAATGGGCAAATAAAAGCATTAATTGATGCTTTAAAGTTCAGCGTGGCTAAAACATATCATATTCATCCTCCCGACAAACAACCGCCTGATGTGGCAGAACGCAGAGGTTCAAAGCATATCAATCAAGAAGGCTTTAAGCTTCTGACTGCGTTTGAAGGATGCGAACTCACTGCTTATGATGATGGCGGTGGAGTTTGGACTATTGGTTATGGACACACTGGCGATGATGTGTTTCCAGGACTGACTATTAGCCAAACGCAAGCAGAAGACTTGCTGATCGGAGATTTAGAAAAATTTGAATCCTATGTTGAGGATGCCGTTGAAGTTCAGATCAATGACAATCAGTTTTCTGCGCTGGTTTGTTTCTGCTTCAACGTGGGCCCAGGAACAGAAGGTTTTGGAGGTTCAACTCTTCTGAAGCTGTTGAACGACGGAGATTATCAAGGAGCAGCCAATCAATTTCCTGTGTGGAATAAAGTCAATGGTGAACCCTGGCCAGGGCTGACACGCAGGCGCTTGGCTGAGCAAGCTCTGTTTTCAGGAAAGCCTACAGTTCGGGTTCTCAAACTTACTGAGCCAATAATCCAAGGTGAGGATGTGCGACAAGTGCAAAAAGCTTTGATCAAAGCAGGTTTTGATGTCGGATCTGATGGCATCTTTGGGAAGGAAACTGATCAAGCAGTCAGAGAGTTTCAGCAACAAAAGGGACTGACTGTGGATGGGATTGTTGGTGATGAAACTCGAAGGGTATTGGGCGTTTAAGGCAAGTTGATTTAATGCCGTTAGCGTGATGATACCGCATTGATTGCTAGGATTTTCACTAGCTTGGTCACGATTTATTTCACTTAATTAGAAATTTGGAGAATACGATGAGCGATACAACTGTTGATACATCAAATTTAACAGGAAATTATGAGTTTGAGCCTTGCGCTGAAATCAATCAGGGAGAAGCCCGTTCGGGAATTAGAGCTAGTTTTAATGGCTTGCTTCAGGATGCTCCTGGCTGCTCGACCTCCATTGTTAATGGGTTGTCACAGCAATTGATTCATCAGATGAATCTGATCGTTCCAGATGCTCTGGTTAGCTTTGACGATCTGAATGTGCAACTTGAAGATGCAGCTTTTCCTTTCCTGCAACCTTCAGCCAAGCAGGGATTGCAGCAAGCTATTCAGGAGCGAGGCATCAAGATGTCAATAAATTCAGCATACCGGACGATCGCCCAACAACTTCTTTTGTATCGATGGGGTAGTGGTTGTGGTTTTCATGTGGTGGCTCTTCCAGGCCAAAGCAACCATCAAAGTGGATTGGCGTTGGATGTTGAAGACCCTGATGGCTGGGAACCTTTCCTCGAACAGTATGGTTGGCGGCGGCTGGGATCTTTCGATCCTCCCCATTTTGATTATGTGGGTGAAGACACTCAAGACCTTCGCGATACAGCAATGTTGGCTATTCAAAAGCTCTGGAACAAGAATCATCCGAATGAAACGATTGATGAAAATGGTGGCTACGGGCCTCAAACAGAAAATGCCCTAAATCGATCGCCAGCGATGGGTTTTGAGATAGCACCGTGGGATGAAAAACCCAGAATTTTACGTATGGGGCGGCCGCTGATGGAAGGTTCTGACGTTAAAAAGCTTCAGGAGTCACTAAAAAGGGCAGGAATAACAGTTTCTGTTGATTGGGTTTTCGGGCCGGGGACAGACAAAGCGGTTAAGGAGTTTCAACAAAAGAAGGGTTTAAAGGCAGACGGAATTGTCGGGCCCAAAACTCTCGAAAAAATGGCTTGATCTGTTCCTGAGCGAGTTAACCAAACCTTGAACTGAAAGATGCGTTGCTAAATTGGCAGAGCTTTCTGAAGAAACTTATGGCTTCAGAACTCTGCTGATGCAACAACGCTGCCTGATTAGACAAATAAACTGGAGCAATGAATTAAAAATGGCTGACCAATCTGAACAAACATCGAATATTTACGCCTTATTAATTGGAATTGACGGCTATCAGCCTAATCGGTTATACAAGAATCTTAAAGGATGCGTGCGTGACATTAATCTTGTAGTGGACTATCTCTTAAAGACACTGAAGATTCCTGCTGAAAAGATTTTCAAGCTGACTTCTGTGAATCCTGAAGTCGCTGAAACAATCGAAACCAAAGACCTGCCACCAACTTATGAAAATATTGTGGCGAAGTTTCATGCCATTACACAAATAGCGCAGCCTGGAGAGCAGGTATACATTCACTATTCTGGACATGGAGGACGGATGACAACTATCTATCCAGAATTGAAGGGGAATGACCAACCCGATGAGGGAATTGTGCCAATGGATGTTGGCAATGAAGGAGGTCGCTACCTGCGGGATGTGGAATTGGCAACGCTGTTGAAGCGGATGACGGACAAAGGGTTGATTGTCACAGTGATTATGGATAGCTGTCACTCTGGAGAAGTAACTCGTGGTAGCGATGTGGCAATTCGAGGAACTGGAGAAATCGACACTGCACTACGAGACTCAGAAAGCTTGGTGGCTTCGCGGAAAGAGCTGCTCGAAAACTGGCTGGCTCTGACGGATGGAGCCAGTATTAGCCCAGGGCACTGGCTTCCTCAACCTAGAGATTATGTGTTGCTGTCTGCTTGTCGTCCGACCGAATTTGCCTTTGAGTATGTGGTGAGTGGTAAGGAGCGACATGGGGCGCTGACGTACTGGACGATCGATACTTTGACCAGTAGTCCTTCGGGATTGACTTACAAAACATTGTACGATCGCGTCAGTGCGAAAATTCAAAGTAAGTTCCCATCACAGATGCCGATGCTGTTGGGAGAAAGCAATCGCTTTGTCTTCGGAGTCGATCGCGGATCTTTACAATATGCCGTAAATGTGCTTGAGGTGATTGAGGAAGAAGTCACCGAGGCAGACTCAGAACCGAAGAAAGTCCCCAAACGAGTCCGGCTGGATGCAGGGATGGCAAACGGTCTAAGTTCGGGCGCTCATTTTGCGATATATCCGTTTGGTATTACAGATTTTACCCAGAAAAACAAACAATTGGCGATCGTTGAAATCTCAAGAGTTGGTGCTTCCGATGCCTGGGCTGATGTGATTGAAGTGCTGCGTGAGGACAAGATTGAGCAAGGATCTCAGGCAGTGATGCTGTCAGCCCCGATCGATCTGGTGCGCGGAGTGCGCCTCTTCAAAAAAGAGGTTGGCGATCAAGAAAATGAATTGTCTCCAGCCATCAAGGAGCGGGAAGAAGTGGCACTAAATGCAGTTAAGTCAGCACTCGCAGAAAATGGCTGGTTGAAATTAGCAGATGCCCAACAGAAGGAAAATTATCAAGTTGCAGTTAACCAACATGGTGAGTATGAAATTTGCGTTGGCACGCCCATTAAAAACCTGTTACCCGCACTGAAGATTGAGGACACTGAGTCTCCGCAAAAAGTAGTACAGCGTCTGGTACACCTGGCAAAATATCAGGCGATTCAGGAGTTGAGCAATCAATTTTCTGAGTTGACTAATCAGCTAGAAGTGGAGTTACTGAGTCAGCCAAACTGGCAACCGGGAATGCCTAAGAAACCGCAGCCATTTCCCGATCCAACTAATTTAGTTGTGAAATCGGGTGAAGCTACATTTTTGCGAATCAAAAATATTTCGCATCAAGTTCTAAACGTTAGAGTGTTAAATCTCCAAGCAAATTGGGAAGTTTCTAGCCTTAATATCCGAAATCAAGCAACTTCATTTTACCCACTCAATCCCAATGACGAAATTTTGGAGTCACTGAACTTTCAGCTACCTGATACGGAGAGATACAACCAAGCTAGGGAAACGCTGAAAGTTTTTGCGACGATCGGGAAAAACGATTTTCGTTGGCTGGAGTTACCGTCACTTGATGAAGAAATTTCGCCAAAGTCAGAACTCTTCGCTCGTGACAATAGTCCGCTGGGAATGCTCTTGGCTGCGATCGGTGCTGATGTTGGCGAACCTCCGTTGCGATCGAGACGAGCAGTACCGATATTCGATCCAAGTCAAGAATGGACAACGAAGGAGATTCAGATCGAGATCCTGCGATAGATGTTTTTAGAGAAGGGGACTTTCGCACCAGCGAAAGTAACGAGTAAAATCCAAATCAGAAAACGAGGATTCGTATGTCAGACTTTGAACATAGCTATGCCCTAGTCATTGGGATTAACGACTACATCAACGGCATCTCTTCACTTAAAACTGCCGCCAGCGATGCTACAGAAATCGCCCGTATCCTCGATCGCGAACATCATTACAGGGTTACTCTACTGCTCGATAGCGCGGCTACCCTCAGCCAACTTCGCCACGTACTAGAAACTGAACTGCCGCAAAAAATCCAGAAGGGCGATCGTTTTCTCTTCTACTTCGCCGGACATGGCATTGCCCTAAACGGCGAGGATGGGCCTGAAGGCTATCTAGTTCCTCAAGATGCGAAATTGGGCAATGTGAGCACTTACCTGCGGATGTCAGACGTAAATCAAGCCTTAAATGAGCTTTCCTGCCGCCACTTCCTAGGTATTTTCGACTGTTGTTTTGCGGGTGCTTTTCGCTGGTCGAGTACGCGCAAAGCGATTCCGATGGAATTGGGTACAATAATTCACAAAGAACGGTACGATCGCTTTATTCAAGACCCTGCATGGCAAATCCTCACCTCAGCGGCTTACGATCAAACGGCACTGGATGCTTTTAACCTGAAAGACGATCGCGGACAAACAGGAGTAGGAGTGCATTCACCGTTTGCCTGTGCGTTGATCGAAGCACTTGAGGGTAAAGCCGATGTCTTTCCCCCAGCAGAACCGGGTAAGCCAGCCGGAGATGGGGTGATGACGGCATCTGAACTTTATTTATATTTGCGCGATCGGGTAGAAATTGCCACAGCAGCGCGGGCCATCCGTCAGACTCCTGGCATTTACCCCCTCAAAAAACACGACAAAGGCGAGTATATTTTCCTCACGCCAGGACACGCCCTAAATCTACCTCCCGCACCACCATTAGATCAATCCCAAAATCCCTATCGTGGCTTGTTACCCTTTGAGGAAAAACACAGCAAACTATTTTTCGGGAGAACCGAACTCATAGAAAAATTACAAAATTTTGTCAAAACTCATCCTCTAACCGTGATACTAGGTGCTTCGGGTTCGGGGAAATCCAGTTTAGTCAAAGCCGGATTAATTCCCAAATTGAAACAGGAAAAGAGCGATAAATGGTGTATATTATCACCGATCCGTCCCGGAGAAACACCGTTTTCCGCCCTAAATAATGCCCTGGTTGATGCCGGATTACCAAATGTCGAGTTACGAAACCCCCAAAAAACGCTGACTCAAAGTATTGCTATTTGGGCTAAAAATCATCCCAATTTTAAGTTATTCATCTTGATCGATCAAAGCGAAGAAATCATTACCCTTTGCCAAGATGAGCATGAGCGCCAGGAATTTTTCCAACAGATTCTTACAGCCATTAATTCCCATTGGGATACATTACGGGTAGTATTAAGCCTCGGATCGGACTTTGAACCCCAAGTTAGAGATGCTGGCTTAAAATTTGTCCCGGAAGTCTTCCATAAATTGGGAAACACGGAACTGAGAAATCGTTGGCAAAGCGGACGATTTATTGTCCCGGCAATGACGCGAGGGGATCTGCGCGAAGCAATTGAAAAACCCGCTGAAGCACGGGTTATGTATTTTCAACCCCATAATTTAGTCGAACAATTAATTGATGAAGTGGCAGATATGCCCGGAGCATTGCCACTACTTTCTTTCGCCTTGAGCGAACTATATCTCAAGTGTTTAAAGCGACAACAGGCAGCACGATACAAAGGTGTAATAATTGACCGGGCTTTGACTCAAGAAGATTATCAAGAACTAGGAGGAGTCATTCTATCTTTGACTCGCAGGGCTGATGAGGAATATCAGGCGTTATTTCAAGAAAATCCAGCCTATGAACAAGTTATCCGTCATCTGATGCTGCGAATGGTTGCCTTGGGTGGCGGTGAGTTAGCGCGCAGACAAGTCCCGCTATCAGAATTGGAATATCCGCCACAAAAAAATAGTTTGGTCAAAGACGTAATTGAGCGTTTTTGTACAGCCAGGTTGTTGGTGAAAGGACAAGATGCTGAGGGGAATTCTTATGTGGAACCAGCCCATGATGCGTTAGTGCGGGGATGGAAAAAGTTGCTAGCCTGGACACAATCGGAAGAAGAACATTTAGTTTTACAACGGCGGTTGACACCTGCCGCTGTGGAGTGGAACAGCCAGCAACCGACAACGCTTGATTGGACTGCCAATCCGCGCGATCGCTGGAACAAGTTGTGCAAAAGAAAGCAACAGAAAAAATTTCTTTGGGATACTAACCCCCGCCTCGATTCCTTAAAGCAGGTACTTAATTCAACAGATAACTGGTTCAACCAGGTAGAGGCTGAGTTTGTACAGCGTAGCCTCCAGCGCCAGCATAGCAACCGCCTCCGAACAATTGGTTTGGTGGCGATCGCGTTTGCCGTTGTCTTGGGATTTGCTGGGTTGCAGTGGTATCAAAATCAAGTGGCTCAGATTAAAACCCTAACTGCATCTTCAAAAACACTGTTTGCCTCTGACCAAAAGTTGGATGCAGTGATAGAAGGCTTAAAAGCTGGGAAAAAAGTGAAAAGGGCAATTGGGGTAGATGACGATACCAGGTTCCGCGCTATAACCGCACTACAACAGGCAGTTTACGAGGTGAGAGAGCAGAACCGTTGGGAAGGGCATACAATGCCTATTTTGAGTGTGAGTTTTAGCCCGGATGGTCAGATTCTAGCCTCTGCTAGTCGCGATGGAACTATCAAATTGTGGAAGAGTAATGGTATATTAATCCAAACGCTTGATCACGCAAAAGATCGGGATGCGGTATTCAGAGTTATATTTACTAGCGATGGTCAACTCCTCATTTCCGCCAGTCACAAACAAGGTATCAAAATTTGGCGGCATCAGCCGGATGGCAGTTTTACCTTGTGTCAGACTATTCCTGACAAAGATGTGAGCGCTCTCAGTTTGAGTCGAGATAACCAAACTATTGCCACTGCTAGCAGTAGCACTCAAAAGAGCATCAATATCTGGAGTTTAGACGGTAAACTCTTGCATACTTTTTTCTCAGGACATAGCGATGTTATCAATGATTTGAGTTTTAGTCCCGATGGTAAAATGATTGCTTCTGCCAGTGCGGATAAAACAATTAAGCTGTGGAGCATTAAAAATAAGAAGCGAGTCCAAACTATTCAGGAAAGCGGTCAGCTTCATAGCCTGCTTTTTGTGAGTAATCAAACAATTGCTTCAGGAAGTGGTGACGGAACGATAAAACTGTGGGATGTCAACTGCAAGAAAAGCTTAATGAACTTTCAGGGACAGCATAGCAGTAAAGTTTCGCGCCTTGTCCTGAGTTCAGATGGTAAAACTATCGCCTCGGCCGCCGATCGCACTGTAAAGCTTTGGAATCTAAAAGATGGAAAACTCTTAGATACCTTTAGTGGTTATGATAACGATGTCGAAGCTATTGATTTCAGTCAGGATGGGAAAATAATTGCTTCGGCAAGCGATCGGACTATCAGAATCTGGAATCGCGATCGTCTTGCGCCTGCTACCATTGAAGGCAAAAGCTTCAGTTTTAGTTCAAACAACAAGATGATTGTCACGGCAAAGGATAAAACTATCCACCTTTGGTTACTGGATGGTAAGCTAGTCAGGTCTTTCCCATCTGGACATGAGGAGAATATTAATCAGGTAAGATTTAGCCCGGACGGTCAGACGATTGCTTCAGCTAGTGCTGACACGACAGTGAAACTCTGGAATTTAGATGGAACTTCACTCGCTACTCTTAAAGAACATAATAAATCAGTGACAAGCGTTAGCTTTAGCCCTAACGGTAAAATAATTGCTTCAGCCAGTCGTGACCAAACTATAAAGCTCTGGGATCGCGATGGCAGATTCAAGGAAACTTTTGATACTAGAAGCGTAGTGACAAGCATTAGCTTTAGTCCTGATAGCGAAAGAATTGCTTCAGCTAACAACGATAGTAAGGTAAAGCTTTGGACTTTAAAGGGCAAATTGGACAAAGAGTTTCGAGGACATACAAAAGCTGTCCATGATGTGAGTTTTAGTCCAGATGGTAAAACGATTGCTTCGGCTAGTTTCGATAAAACTGTAAACCTTTGGAATCTAAAAGATGGGACGAGTAAGGTTTTGCTGCGTCATCAAGATAGTGTTAACAGAGTTACGTTTAGCCCCAACGGTCAAATCTTAGCTTCAGCTAGTGACGATAAGACCATTAAGCTTTGGAATTTAGATGGTGAATTACTGCGAGAGTTAAGAGGACATAATGCCCCCATGAGTAACATAAGTTTTAGTCCCGATAATAATACCTTGGCCGAGGCTGATAGCGACGGACAAGTTATGCTGCGGAATTTTAATTTGGATAACTTGTTGGATCGTGGTTGCAATTATATTAGTGACTATCTGACCTCCAGCCAACTAAATAGTAAAGAAAACCCTTGCACCGGAGGCGATCCTTCCCATTTCTAGGACAAAAAGTGTATAAGCTGAAACCTTTTCCTGACAGCAGCCTTCGGAGAATTATAAGTTAAATTTATCACCTTAAACTCTGAAGATTCCTAGACAATCAGCCTTAGAAAAGTTATAATTGTCACTATGAACTTCAGTTAGGGATTTATGTATGAGTTACGGATCTGGTTCCTTGAACGACGGTATAAAATTTTACAACGAAGCAGTAAATGATATTGGCAGTGGGCGAGATGATAGTGCTCGGAGCAAATTGCAACAAGCACAACAAATTTTTCAACAATGTCGAGGAACTGATTCGGAAGCCGATGATTGGCTTAGAAAGACGAACCAAAAACTAGGCGAGATAGAATCTTAATAATATACCTGATGCAGAACAGATGATGAACTAGAAACTAGATTTTATCCAGACTAAATGACCATCTTTGTTGAATAATCTGCGTTCACCAAAAGGCGATTTCCTACGCTACCCTTCTGGAAGGCGAAGCGCCTACGGGAACCCCTACGGGGAACGGGATAGCTAAGCAAAGATCCGCACGCTTAGCTACTGGAATTTTCAGACAGTCCGTGCGATCGCGCTCCCCGACAATTTCTGTTGCTAATTCCAGTTTATAGCTTAGCTTGCGGGTTTGGGCAGGTTTTGCTGCCAAGTTTCACAAATTCCAGTAGCCGTATAATTGGCAATCTTTTTGACAATCAACGTGGCCACGAGAGTAGCAATCGCAGGAGCAAGTCCCAGTCCAGAGATCAGGGCAGGTGCTAACATACCAGCAGCTTTCGTGTAATTCTGGCCGATCGCTTCATCCAGGATTTTCTGAGTGTTTGCATCGTTTCCTCCGAGGGGTTTGCACATCAGCTCGTAAACTAAGGGGTTTGCGCGATCGAACAGCCGCCGGCCACCTTCTAGGAGCTTTAGATCGATCGCTCCTCTGGTAGCAAAGCCTACATCAATTGAATCCAGGGAAGCTGGGTCTATCCCTATTGTCCCACGTCCAGCCGCATCATCCTCAATAGCTTGAGCGTGAGAGCCAATCTGTGCTGCTAGCTCATCCTCATCAAGTTGCCACAAACTCTCTACAATAACTGCAATTTCTGCCATGATTACTTGTCTCCAGACTTTAGTTAACGAGAATATTGCTGATTATCCTTTGCCTGCAAAGCTGATGAGTGAAAACCAGTAAATATAGCTTAACCAAGGCATAGCTACACATCTAAAATTTTAACCATTCTTTACAAAAGTGCGATCGGCCTGTCAAACTGCTGATCAGTATGTAGGGTGCTCTTCGGCGCACCTTACCCACTATGTATGGTGCGGCATTTTATGCTAAATCAAATAGCAAAAATTCCGTATCTTCCGCCGCTTCAATGACCAACTCAGCCTCGCCGCTAACCGCCGCACCGTCACCTTTTCCCAAAGTCAAACCATTGAGCAAAACAGCACCGCGAGCAACTTGTATCCAAGCATGGCGATTTGGCTGCAAAGCATGAGCAACCCGCGATTTTTTATCCAAAACTGCTGCATACAAATCGACATCTTGATGCACTTTCACCGCACCATCTCTCGCATCGCGCGCCGCCACTAAGCGCAGTTTGCCGTGCCTTTCTGCTACCGGAAAGTCCCGCTGTTCGTAACTCGGCGGCAAGCCATTTGTATCGGGTAACAGCCAGATTTGCAGCAAATGAACAGGCTCAGTTTGCGAGTGATTGAACTCGCTGTGCTGGATGCCTGTACCTGCACTCATCCGCTGCACTTCACCGGGTTTGATTGCTGCACCAGTACCCAAACTGTCTTTGTGTTCTAATGCTCCTGCCAGTACATAGGTAATGATTTCCATGTCGCTGTGTCCGTGAGTGCCGAAACCTTTTCCGGGGCTAATGACATCCTCGTTGATTACCCGCAAGGAGCGAAAATTCATATAATTGCGATCGTAATAATCGGCAAAAGAAAATGTGTGGTAACTATCGAGCCAACCGCGATTAGCGTGTCCTCTATCTTCACTTTTTCTGACGGTAATCATTTTCTGCATCCTCAGTGAAATTTATCGGGTGTTTCTGAGATATCTCTACTTTAAACCAAGTCAAGCTATGATGGGAAGTACGCACTTCAAAGTGCGGTAGTTACCAAAAAGATACTATGCAAGTTACAGTAAAAGGCGATCGGGAAAATTGCCCTGTAGAAAGAACTCTAGACGTAATTGGTCGTTTGTAGTGAGAACTTCAGTCCTTCGACTTTCCTAAATAGATTGATACCCTCATCAGGTAATCCCGGCGGTGTGATATATGTTGATTAACCAATATTTTTTCACTCTTCAGACAGATTTC